>CETB01005499.1_pt1 | contig 20523 bp, 23 predicted proteins | sample 356381 | NCBI WGS metagenome assembly CETB01 (sample SAMEA2622545, study PRJEB7988) | marine metagenome | biome: marine biome (ENVO:00000447); feature: deep chlorophyll maximum layer (ENVO:xxxxxxxx); material: "saline water (ENVO:00002010), including plankton (ENVO:xxxxxxxx)" | depth 155 m | reverse complement strand
TTTTTTGCATTAACAATCTCTCCTAATTACCGGATGCTAGACTACAAATACGGTCTAGTGAACAGTACTATTTTTGAGGGAAGAAGGAAATAGTAATGAACGAACCCTACTCCTGACTCTTTATTTTATCAAAAATATCCTATTGAAGCCTAAAAAATTGAGTTTCTAGATGAGAAAACCTTTAGGATGTTCAGATGATATATGGTCACCTAAATTAAACAATTTTAGTTCCGTATTTAATTACCTATCTAAATCTATTATTTTTGGGGAACCCGCGTGGTGCTAACCTTCCCGCCTGCGATCTCTTTCCAATCCAGGCTGTAAGTTCAGTCTCTGTTCTAGTGCGACTGCCAGACTTCCAAGATAATCCCTCTACTAAACTAAGGGTGGTTAAATCTGACAGACCTCCACTTCCGTACCTCTGTAGAATGACGCCGCGTCCTTTGACCAATTCGGGCAACTCGCTTATAGGAAAAATAATCAACTTATGGTTATCTCCGACAACAGCTAGGTGTTCCCCAGAGATCCGTGAACAAGCTATAGCTTTTTCACCCTCCTTAATATTTAAAATTTGCTTGCCAGTTCGATTAGGTGTTAATAACACCTCCGTGGAAACAACAAAACCTCTTCCAGAACTTGAGCCTAGTACTAACTTTTCACCATCCTTATAAAGTAAAATTTCAACTAGCGATGAGCCTTGATCTAAATCTGTCAACAATCTAACGGGCTCACCAAAACCTCTTCCTTTGGGCAAGTCCGAACAATTTATTGTGTAAAATCTGCCGTTGCTTGAAAACAGAAGTAATTTATCTGTGGTATAAGCATGGATAAAAAACTTTTCTTCATCACCATCTTTATATTTTATACTTGAATTATCGTCTAAGTGGCCCTTCATAGCTCTAATCCAGCCCATTTTAGAACATAAAATTGTTATAGGCTCCCGTTCAACTGAAACTTCAATAGGAATTTCAAGTACCCGTGGGGGTACTCCAATCTCAGTTCTCCGCTTACAGAGTGCATTATTTAAACTATATTTTTTCCTAATACTAGTAATCTCGTCTTTCAGATAGCTCTTTTGAAGATCCTTATTTCTGAGTAACTTTTTTAATTTTTTGCCCTCTTCTGTAAGATGCTTATGTTCTGCCTTTATTTCTAATTCCTGTAGCCTCTGAAGCCGCCGAAGTCTCATATTTAAAATTGCTTCGGCTTGGGTTTTATTAAGCTTAAATTTCTTAATTAGTTTTAATTTTGCATCCTCACTTTCCCTAATTATTTGGATCACCTCATCTAAATTTAAATAAGCAATAAGGTATGCGTCTAGGACCTCTAACTTTTTCTCTATTTCTTTTAGGCGAAACCGAGTGCCTCTTAGCAGAATTACGCTTCTATGGTCTAAAAATGACTGAAGAATCTCTCTCAAGTCCATCACTCTTGGAACATTCTCTGCATCAATTACATTCATGTTAAGACTAAACCGAGACTCCAAATCAGTAAGGGAGAACAATTGCTCCATCAAGTGTTTAGGATCCACACCCCGGCTTTTTGGTTCTAAAACAATTCTGATAACATCAGTAGATTCATCAACTATATCGTTTACCAAGCTTAATTTCTTAGAGTTGATCAAATCTGCAATTTTTTCGATTAATTTAGATTTTTGGACTTGATAGGGTATCTCTGTAACTACAATCTGGTATTGTCCATGAGCTAACTTTTCCATCTCCCACTTTGATCTAACCCTAAATCCACCCCTACCTAGCTTATACGCAGCTAAAATCGACTCTCTAGCCTCAACTAGAATACCGCCGGTGGGAAAGTCTGGCCCCGGCATTAAGTTCAATAATTTAGATATTGTGGCCTTGGGATATTTAAGAAGATGAAGAAGGGCCTCGCAAATTTCACCTAAATTGTGGGGCGGTATGCTGGTAGCCATCCCGACGGCTATACCTATAGCCCCGTTAGCCAGTAAATTTGGGAAACCAGCGGGTAAAACGACTGGCTCCTTTTCTTCTCCGTCATAAGTCTCTCTGAAATCAATAGTATCCTCATCTAGTCCTACTAACAGACTTTCCGCTTCTTGGGTTAAACGCGCCTCTGTATATCTCATCGCCGCAGCACTATCGCCATCAATATTGCCAAAATTTCCTTGACCCTCTATCAATGGATATCTTATTGAAAATTCCTGAGCTAACCTAACTAGTGTGTCGTAAACAGCCTGATCTCCATGGGGGTGAAATTTACCGATAACATCCCCAACAACACGAGCACTCTTTTTAAACCCGCTTGAAGGATTTAATTTGAGCTGTCTCATCGCATACAATAGGCGCCTATGAACAGGCTTCAATCCATCTCTCACATCGGGCAACGATCGAGACATGATTATTGATAATGCATAAGATAAGTATCGTTCACTTAGAGCGTCAGAAAATCTTGTTTCAATAATTTTTTCACTTGATTCTAGAGACATTAACTACCACCAAAATTATGATTACATACTAGATATAGTACTCATTTGTTTAATTCGGTCAACAAATCGTGTTCTAGCACTGGGCTCCCTGCCGGTTCTTTGCGAAAAAATATGACGATCCAAAAAATAACCCGATAGACTTAGCCCCTGATGAATCTCCACCAAAGGCACATCTCTAAATATCTTTTTCCTATTCAGCAAAAATTCTGGCAAAATCATCAGTTTTCTGCGGTAGGGAGCACCTGCTTCCTTGGAGACCGCCCTTCCGGTTTTAGGAGAAACATACGCTAAGTCTTCCGTCATTCCAGAAACCGCACATGTGGCAAGGTCTAGACCAAAACCTAATTCAGATAAGATTAAAAGTTCTAAAGAGACATATCTTTGGGTCCAATTGGGTTCAGAGATTCGCAAAAGTAACTCCTCCAGACCTCCGTAAAAAATGGGATGGGGTTCTCTCTCTGGAAAAGACAACTCCGTAAGAGCACAAATAGAACTCAAAGCTGATAATTTCAGTGGGTCAGACAAGAACTCTGACAAGCTAGTTTTAACTAACTCGCACCTGAATGAACCTAAATGATCCTCAAGTCTAGCATTCCAAGAAACCTGAATCATATTACCGGGTTGATATAAACTCCTACCAGCCTTGCTATTCCCCCAGCGCACTAAACCTTTATGGTTGCCATGATTAGCTGTCATTATAGAGAGTATTAATCCACTCTCGCTATATTTCTTCGCTGATAAAACAATACCCCTATCGTTCCACTTCATTTAGATATTCGTATACTCCTAAACATTATAGTTAAGTCCCCACTTTTCATACTGCTCTTTTTCGTTTAGCCAATTTTCTCTAACTTTAACAAAAATAAAAAGATGAATTCTAGAGCCGAGCAAATTTTCCAACTCCCTCCTTGACTCTATCCCTATGCGCTTTATTGATTTGCCGTTCTTGCCTAATACGATCATTTTCTGTCTTACATTTTGAACATAGATAACTTGCTCAATACGGATACTGCCATCCTTAAACCTTTTCCAATTTTCTGTACCTATCGCTACTGAATAAGGTAATTCTTGGTGTAGGTAATGAAATATTTTTTCTCTAGTTATTTCTTCAGCTAATAATCTATCCGGCATATCTGAAAGTTGATCCTTCGGATATAGCCAATTACCACTGGGCATATTATTGACTAAATACTTAATTAAATTATCTACGCCATCTCCATTTTTAGCAGAAATCATAAACGTTTGTTCAATTTGAAATTCTTCATTCAGCCTTGATGATAAATCTAAAAGCCGCTCTCTCTTTATCAGATCAATCTTGTTGAGAACTAAATCCACTGAAATTTTAATATTGGATAGCCTCTTGGCTATTATCCGTGTTATTTCTGAATATTTTTCTTCCACGTCTACAATGAATAAAATCTTATCAGCACCTTTTACACTCTCCCAAACTGATTGTACCATAGCCCTGTCAAAGCGTTTCCTGGGCTTAAATACACCGGGGGTATCAATAAATACTACCTGTGTTTGATCCCAGACAGTTATTCCCAAAACCCTTGATCTTGTGGTTTGGATCTTTGGGGAGGTTATGGAAACTTTGGATTTAACCAGATTGTTAATTAAGGTAGATTTTCCAGCATTTGGAGCACCAACTAAAACAACAAAACCGAATTTATCCATTAGTATCCTTTATTTTTTTAATCATACCTATTGCGGCTTGCCGTTGTGCTATCCTCTTTGTTGAACCCACCCCTGTAATAGTGCCAAAATTCAATATATCCAATCCAACAGTAAATTTTGGGTCATGATCAGCCCCTTCTTGCCTTATGTCACTATATTTTGGAAGCGGTAGACCGTTTTGCAGAGCCCACTCTTGAAGCTCTGTTTTTGGGTCTACTGGCGGGTCTTCTTGATCATTTAACTTTGACTGCCAATTGTCATCAATAAATTCCATAGCAACTACTAAGCCACCATCAAGGTATATAGCAGCAATAATTGCCTCACAGGTATCAGCCAATACTGACTTTTTACCTTCACCACCTGCCTTCTTTTCGCTGGTTGAAAAAATAATAAATCTTCCAAGATCAAGCCTTTTCGCAACCGTAAACAACATCTCCTGTGAGACTAAATAGGAAAAACGACGTGCAATCTGGCCTTCATTTTCCTCTGGAAATCTCTTAATAAGCATATCTGCTATAGATAACCCTAATACACGATCACCAAGAAACTCCAGCCTCTCATTAGACTCAATATAACTACCCTTTGGGTCCAAAACACTTTTATGAGTCAACGCTAATTCTAGCAGATTTCTATCCTTAAATTCATAATCTAATTTCTGGGATAACTGTTTATAGTCTTTATCGCTAAGAAAAACCAACTTTTCTACTCAATCAATTGATTGAAAAAAACGACTAAACCTAATGGCCGCTGGCCATTTCCATAATTCCCATATTTCTGCAAGCCCATTTACAGAGAAAAAAAGTATTTCAGCTCTACCAACAAGATTTTTCTCAGGAATAAAGCCTACCAAATCGAGAACACGACTATCTTGCGAGTTATCTCGATTATCTCCCATGGCGAAATATTTTCCACTTGGTACAACAAAAACCTTAGTGTTATTAAGAGGGCCGCTGTCATATCTTTTTAGAACGGTATACTGTTTACCACTCGGCAAAGTTTCTACAAATTGTCTTATCTGACACTTAACTCTTTTTCCGATTTGGTTATAACAGTCTGCTATGTAATTTTTTGCAGGTTTCCGTGGTATTTCTTTGCCGTTCAGATACAATTTACCTAACTTCATCTGAACCCGATCACCCGGTAATCCTATAATTCTTTTAATATAATCGGTCCTATTATCTGTTGGCAACTTAAAGACAGCCACGTCACCTCGTTTTGGCTTTGATAACAATATTCTTCCTGGAATAAGTGGTACGCTGAAAGGTAATGAATGCCGAGAATACCCATAGGAAAACTTTGAAACAAATAAATAATCACCAACTTTCAGGGTAGGAAGCATTGAGCCTGAGGGTATGTTAAAAGGCTCATAAGCAAGAGTTCTGACAAATAGTGCAATAAGAAGAGCATATATTATAGTCTTGATTGACTCATAAATACCTGCAGACTTTCTCTTTTTCATTACCTGTTCCAAACTTTTTTAGAAACAATATATTACATGAATAATCAAAACTAGCCAAATGACTGAAATAGATATAACCATAAAATTCACGATTAAAAAACTTTAGTATCTATAACTTCCATTAAATAATTTACTTGTTTTTTCCAATTAAATGACTGTAAAGATTTGTGCCCAATTTTAGCCATTTGTCCTGCCTCTTTGCGATTTATATAAACCTTTTCTAAGGCTTCCACCATTTCATTCACATCTGGCTCCATCCAACCACTAACGCCTGAATAATGAGCAAAGGGTTGTGAAGGTGACATCTTTAACAAACCAAGACAGTTGCCCTGTTTTATCAGATCCAAATGTCCCGTATTAGATGATAGTATAGATGGCACACCAGAAGCCATCGCCTCCATTGCAACCAAATTAGTGCCAGCCTCGCACCGATTAGGAAAAATCGCCACATCAGCAGATGCAAAAACAGTAGGCATCTTATGGTTAGGAACCCTGCCTAAGTCCTGAAAAGACTGGCTGGGCAATCCATTACTATTTAACCAAGAAGAAAAATCTGTAACCCCAGTTTTTGTCTTTTCTGGAACTCCCTTTACCAAGGTCGAATATTGAATTGTCGAAACAATCTCAACCCACGGATTCTCCCATGCAAAAACTAATAGTGCATTAGGATGATTAGCATAAAACTGCTTAAATGCAGATACTACTGCATCCTGCCCTTTTCTGTATTCAAATTTACCACCAGAGAATACTATAAATTTGTCGAGATCTCTTTTACTTTGCTTTCTTGGTGAAAATAATTCTGTATCTACACCTTGAAAGATATTCACCACATTGTGGATGCCCAACTTCTTTAACATTTCCATATTCCAAGACGAACCTGTTATAATTAGGTCATAGTCTTGTGCCCTTCTTATCCCCATTTCACTAAATTCAGTATTTTCGAAAAATATTACACCGATATTTATTGAACCTCGAGCTAGTTGTTCATCTAGAGATGGTCTAAAATCATTGCGTAAGGCATGGAGAACTGGAAAATCAAATTCTAAGGAACCAGTCTTAGTTGCAACCTCTTCTAGCAAAGTTTGTTTTTTGGCTATTGATAGAAATGTGTCGTTCATCTCTAAATCGACTGGAGCTGAGAGCCAAACAGGATTTCTTTTCATTTCAAGAAGCTGCAAAGTGAGGTTAAGTCCATAAACACCCCACCCGGTATAAGATGAAGCTGGCCAGCCTATGCCTACCGACGCATTAAATCCCATTATTTATTGGCGGAAATTATTACGACAGCCTCTGCTATGGGATAATCATCTGTCATGGTTAGATTAATATTAGGGGACATCCCCTGAGGAATTATTTTAATTAAATTTTCCAACGCGCCACCTGTTAATATAATAGTAGGCGCACCTGTAGGCAAATTTGAGACTCCGATATCTCTCCAATAAGTACCTTTTCTAAAGCCAGTACCTAAAGCCTTAGAACAAGCCTCCTTTGCTGCAAACCTCTTCGCATAGCTAGAAGAACGGGAAATTCTATTATCCGATTTTGCAACTTCCACCGAAGTAAAGATTCGATTTATAAACCTATCTCCAAAGCGGTCCAATGTCCGCTCAATTCTTCTTATATCAATGATATCACTGCCTAAACCTATAATCACTTTATATTCACCACAAAAATTCACTGATATTATAGCAATTCATAGCATAAACCTAAATCAAACTAGTCCGAGCTTCTGTAATAATATCACTCATCCGACTAACTGAACTACCTAAACCACTAAATACCGCATCACATATTAAAAAATGTCCTATATTCAGTTCACTTATTTCTATAATTTGAGCGATTGCTACTACATTATCAAAATTTAAACCATGCCCTGCATGACATTTAAGGCCGTATTCTGTCGCTAATAAAGCCGATTTTTTTATTTTTACTAGTTCTTGTTTTTTAACTATTTCGCCCCCATCACAATAGACACCCGTGTGAAGCTCGACAGAGTCTAACTCCATCTCTTTTGCAGTCTCAATTTGGTCAATATTAGGGTCAATAAAGCCCGTAACTTTTATCCCCGAAGATTTAAGCTCCTCTACCATAGGGAATAACCTATCCCCGTGGGTTACTAAATCTAAGCCTCCCTCTGTTGTTAACTCTTCCCTCTTTTCTGGGACTAAACAAACAGCAAATGGCAAAATCACTTTTGCGATCTCTACCATTTCGACTGTGCAAGCCATCTCCATATTTAAAGGTAGAGTCAGTTCATCCTTTAATCTCTCTATGTCTCTATCTCTTATGTGGCGGCGATCTTCTCTGAGGTGGACTGTTATACTATCAGCACCAGATTTAGCAGCAACATGTGCAGCCCGAACAGGATCGGGATCTTGTCCGCCTCTCGCATTTCGCAAAGTTGCGATATGATCAATATTAACCCCTAAACGGAGCGGATGAGAAGAAGTACCTGATTCTACCATTTCTGATTTGATCATTTAATTTTAGTTTTCCCCTTTTTTCGGATAGATACTTATTATTAAAGACTTACAAACGAAATAACAAATAAGCCAAACTAATATGCTGGTCGGAATACTGCCAATTATCATAGGATAGATAATTGGCCATACTGTTCCAGTTAGGTAGCTAAAATTAAAATAAATTACTGCATCAAACATTCCATCAAAGAAGCTAGAGAAATTCAGATCATAAACACTAACTTGCTTATTACCAAATCCCATCCAAATTCCCAAATTATATATCCACACCCAAATAAATGGAAAAGTCCATGGATTTCCAATTATTGTACCGATAGCTGAAGCAACAATATTTGCCCTTACGATCCATGCAAGTAATGCTCCTATTAAAATATGAAACCCAATAAATGGCGTAAATGAAACTGCTGCCCCCATAGCGAAACCTGTGGCTATTTGCCGAGGAGAATTGGGTAATCTGCTAATACGAAACGCCGCATATGTTACTAAACGCCGCCAACCCATACTAGGCCATACTAGTTCTATTAATACTTTTACTAACGAAGGTTTCTTTCTACGGTTAAACATGATATTCCAGTATCACTTAATTAACCGATGTAAATTTATGCTTCAACAAAATTAAAAAAATCCTAGTTGAAATTGTTCCTATATTCTCTCAACTGATTTTACCTCAGATAGAGCTCTAAGCGGAGCGATTATAGTTACCAACTGTTTTATATTGCTTACCTCTACATCTATTAATATATCAAAAAATTCTGCTGACCTATTAGTAATCTTAAGGTTACTAATATTTCCAGTATTATTACCAATTGTTGTACAAATCTTTCCCAAGCTACCTCTGGTATTGTTCACTACTAATTTGATTCGGCCTAAGTAAAATTTTTCGATTGCTTCCAAATTCCACGATAAATCAATACAACGTTCCGGAGCTTCTGAAAATTCTTTTAACTCCTCGCAATCTGTAGTGTGAATGACCACCCCCACCCCCTTTGTTAATATTCCCACAATTTTATCTCCGGGCAACGGATGACAACAAGTACCATAATGAATAGCCATCCCTGGAATTAACCCCTTAATTTCCATAGAATTTTGTTGCCCTTTATTTACCTCCTTGGATTTCCGCCAGCGAGATCGTACCCGAGACAAGGACATTATACCTCGCTTATTAGAACTGTATTCCTCAGGATAAGCTTTTTCCAAAACTCTTCTTGGGATCAGTAGCCCCCTACCTACCTCAGCAAGAAATTGCTGTTGGGATTCAAACTCAAAGTCTTTATAAAGCTTGTCTGCTAGTTCATCAGAAAATTGATAACCAGCTGACTCAAAGGTTTTAACTAATATTACTCTACCTAAATTTATATACTCTTCATTTTCTCTAGAACGGATAAATCGTCTAATATGGGCCCTTGCTTTGCCTGTAACAACAAAATTTTCCCAAGTTGGAGAGGGTTTTTGAGCCATTGAAGTAATTATCTCTACTTGGTCACCATTTTCTAGCTCAGTTCGTAACGGCATAGAGCGACTATTGACCATCGACCCAACACAGTGATCTCCTACCTCAGAATGAACAGCATAAGCAAAATCAACTGGAGTTGCTCCACTGGGCAGCGCAATCACGTCACCAGTGGGCGTAAAACAGAAAACCTGATCCGGAAACATCTCAAGTTTAGTATGCTCCAAAAAATCATCTGTATTCTCTGCGTGTTCCAATATTTCCAACAACTCTCTCATCCAACTAAATTCACGACCGGATTTAATATCACCCTTTTCTTTATATAGCCAATGAGCTGCCACTCCAATTTCTGATATCTCGTGCATATCAAGTGTTCTAATTTGAATCTCTATTCTTTGTTTCTTTGGTCCAATTACTGAGGTATGAATTGACTGGTATCCATTTTGTTTGGGGGTGCTAATATAATCTTTAATCCTCCCAGGCACTACTCGGTAACTTTGATTAATAATACCAAGTGCCCTATAACAATCAGAAGCACTCTCAACAATTACTCTAAAAGCAACAATGTCAGATATCTGCTCAAAAGATAAATTTTTTCTCTGGGTTTTTTTCCAAATAGAGTAAGCTGTTTTTTCACGACCAGAAACCCTGGCTCTTAATTTTCTGGATGAAAGAGTTTCTTTGAGCTCTGCAACAATAAATTGAACGTTGTCTTTTCCGTCTTCTCTCAGAAATTGAAGCCTTGCATTAATTGAGTTTCTAGCATCGGGGTAGATTTCGGCAAATGCCAAATCTTCCAATTCATCCTTCATTTCCTGCATCCCCAATCGCTCTGCTAACGGTGCATAGATTTCCATTGTTTCTCGAGAGACTTTTATCCTTTTATCAGATTTAGGTATAAATTGTATTGTTCGCATGTTGTGAAGACGATCTGCCAATTTAACGATTAAAACCCTGATATCCTCAGACATCGCAAGTACAAGCTTCCGAAAATTTTCTGCTTGATCCGACTGTCCTGATTGGAGTTCAATTTGGGTTAATTTTGTCACCCCCTCCACTAAATTTGCTACCTCTTCACCAAATTGCTGAGCTATTTCAGGGGCTGTGACAGCAGTATCCTCAATTGTATCATGGAGAACCGCAGTAATTATAGACTGTATATCGAGCTTATATTTCGTTAAAATTTTTGCGACCGCAAAAGGATGAAAGTAAAATGGTTCACCAGATAGACGCTTTTGGGAACCATGGGCTTTTATGACAAAATCACAAGCCCGACCCAAAACTTCTTCGTCAAATGCAACATCGTAAGATTTAACGCTATCAATTAACTCGGTTTGTTGCAATTTTACATACCCTCAGCTCAACACAAGAAAAACAATCTTAACTAACAGTGCTAAAATTATTCAAACAAGTTTATTTTACAAGCTTAGGAATCCTCAACAACAATCTGGTTTTTATCTTAATTCCCGGAAGGAAGTGTATTAGTATCGACTGGCATTACGTCATCATCAAACACTAACCCAGGATCATTAGATGATCTAACCTGCTTTGAAGAAAAACCTAATTGAGGCTCTATCGCTGGCTCTTCCGAAACCTGTTGTTCCCTATCTTCTTGGTCTGATAGTAACGCCAAGTCGTCTTCATCTGGCTCATCAGAAATTACATGTTTCTGCAGACCAACAACTAAAAGATCTTTAACTTCCTCTATGTCAATTTTAGACTCTGCTATTTCCCTCAACGCGATGACCGGATTTTTATCATTATCTCTTTCCACAGTTAGCTCCGCGCCCGACGACAGGCTCCTAGCCCTCTGGGAAGCCAACATGACAAGTTCGAACCTATTGTTTATTATATCTATACAATCCTCAACGGTAACTCGCGCCATAGAAATCCCTCCAGCTCGATCGTTTTAAAAAACCAGTACTATAATACTATAGGGTAAAAGACAAGTTATCTATTGATCACTCTAATTAATTGCCCATTACCCAAATTACTAATTAAATGCTCTATATTTTTGCCAGAAACTGGGTGCTCCCAGCTGGGATTTAGCTCTTGTATAGGATATAAAACAAATGCCCGATCAACTATTCTTGGATGAGGTAGAACTAAGTTCTCTGTCTTAATAATCATATTATTAAAAACTAAAATATCTAAATCAATGACTCGTGGCGCGTTTTTACCCCCCCTTTTCCTTCCCATTTCACTCTCAATCGATAACAGAACATTAAGTAATTTATGAGGATCCAGGTCAGTTTTTACACTTACGGCTAGATTTACAAACCAGGGCTGTGTGGAGACCGGCAAAGGAGCGGATTCAAAAAATGAGGAAACTTTGATAGGAAATATATTAACTTCTCTCATTTTTTCTAATGCTAATTGGCAATTCTTTTGGGGGTTGTTTCCTATGTTAGATATTAAGTTAGACCCTAGTCCTATAATTATCATAAATTATACTTAGCTCACTATTAACAATACGTTTCAATTCATTGATACTATCTGAAATACCTAGTTAGTATTTAACTAATAAAAAATACTAATTTATAATATTTTATCCAATTTAATAAAATCTATGTCAGTTTCAAATATTAAATTTGGGTGATAGGATTGATACAAGATGAAAGTACCCGCTCTAAATTGCACACTCTGCCCCCGCCTTTTCAATTTTAGGAAAAAAAATAATGAAGAATGGCCCGATTGGCATAATGCACCAGTTAATAGTTTTGGCTCGATCAACTCTAGGCTATTAATTCTTGGCCTAGCACCTGGCTTAAGGGGAGCAAATAAAACAGGTAGACCGTTCACCGGAGATTTTGCTGGAGACCTATTATATAGAACCCTTAGTAAATTTAATTTATCATCGGGGCTTTTTAACCCCTCAACCGAAGACGATCTTAAATTATTAGATTGCAGGATCACTAATGCCGTTAAATGTGTTCCGCCACAGAACAAACCTGTAGCTAGCGAAATTAAGAATTGTCAAAAGTTTTTAAAGTCAGAAATTGAATCAATGAAAAACCTTCGGGTTATTTTAGCGTTAGGAACCGTAGCTCATAACTCTGCGCTAGATATATTTGGTTGCCGCAAAAGCAATCACAAGTTTGCTCATAATTCGCTGCATCATTTAAATGAAAGAATAACTCTAGTCGATAGTTATCATTGCTCTAGATATAATACTAATACAGGAAGACTGACCGAAAAAATGTTTAGAGAGGTATTTATTTCTCTTATGAGAATTATGAATTTTAATTAATTCAATAAAATTATTTTTATTTCATTATCTTTTTATTGTATTAGTAAAATTAACTCTGAAAAGAAACCTTTTCTTAACAAGGATAGAAACAAATTTGTTAACTGGAGTATAAAATGGATGTTATGTGTTTGGACTTGGAGGGTGTCCTTCTGCCTGAGATCTGGAAGGGAGTAGCTAATAAGACTGGCATAAAAGAACTAGAATTAACGACTCGAAATATTCCTGATTATAATGAGCTCATGTCAAACCGACTAAGAATTATGAATCAAAACCAACTTGACCTGTCAGTTTTACAAGAAGTAGTTTCCCAACTAGAGCCTCTTGCTGGAGCAAAAGATTTTTTAGACTGGCTAAGGACAGAATTTCAAGTAGTTATTTTGTCAGATACTTTTTACGAATTTGCAAAACCATTAATAGCACAATTGGGTTGGCCAACACTATTCTGCCATCATCTAGAAGTTGAAAATGATAACAAAATTTCTGGTTACAGGCTTCGGATGGAAGACCACAAACGAATGGCAGTACAAAGCCTCCAGAAATTAAACTTTAATGTAAAAGCAGCCGGTGATTCATATAATGATATTTCCATGCTAAAAGCAGCCGACGAGGGCTATTTATTTAATGCACCTAGCTCAATCATTAAGGAATTTCCAAAATTTCCTACTTTTAACAATTATGATGAGCTCAAATATTACCTAAAAAAATAATTCCTATGCCAGATGCTACCGCTCTTTTAGAAGCCTACTCTTCTCACGCTTCCATTCCCTCTCCTTAATAGACGCCCTCTTCTCATGTTTCCTTTTTCCTTTGGCAACACCAAGTTCAACTTTGGCGTAGCCCCTAATATTAAAATATAGAGAAAGTGGAATAACAGTTATACCCTCGCGAGCTATACTATTTATCAATTTTATCATTTCTTTCTTATGTAATAATATCTTTCTTGGTCGGCGATCATCATACTCTCTAGTAAAAGTATTCCCGTATTTCGGAATATACGAGTTTAATAAAAAAAACTCACCGCTAACCTCCGCTGCATATGCTTCTTCAATACTAGACTTACCTCCCCTCAGACTCTTAACTTCGCCTCCATTCAAAACTAATCCAGCCTCGACAGTATCCTGGACAAAATAGTTAAAACGAGCCTTACGATTGCGGGCTACAACAGAGCTCTGTGGCTTTTTCATTCAGAACAACTCAAACTAATTGCTATCTAGATATCCCTAGATCTTGCAAACACTTTTTAACTAACTTTTTACTGCTATTATCAATTTTAGTCATTGGTAAACGAGTCTCGGATGAAAACAACCCCATCAATTCAGCGGCATACTTAGCCGGACCAGGACTTGTCTCACAGAATAGTGCAGAGTGCACTGGCATCAACACATCCTGGATGTTTATTGCTTCTTTAACATTACCCTCTCTCCAGGCCCGCTGCATGTCAGAACACAATTTTGGAAAAATATTGCTTGTAACAGATATACACCCTTTACCCCCCGCAGCCAAAAATGGCAAAGCCGTCGCGTCTTCTCCAGATAGTTGGCAGAAATTTGAACCGATGGCTAACTTTGTTAAAATAGGCCTATCTAGTTCCGCTGTGGCATCTTTTACTCCCACAATATTACTGAGTTTTGCTAGCCTGGCCATAGTCTCCACAGTCATATCTATCACGCTCCTACCTGGTATATTATAAATTATTATAGGTATTTTTGCTTGATCACTTATCTCTTTGTAGTGAGCGTATAGGCCTTCTTGTGTTGGTTTGTTGTAGTAAGGAGTTACTACAAGGGCCGCGTCAGCTCCAACGTCTTTGGCATGTTTTGCAAGACTAACTGCCTCAACGGTAGAATTAGAACCAGCTCCGGCTATTACGGGAACTCTTCCAGCTGTTTCTTCAATACAAACCTCTGTTACTTTTTGATGCTCTTCATGGCTTAAAGTAGGAGACTCCCCTGTTGTTCCACACGGAACCAAGCCATCAGTGCCTTGTTCAATCTGCCAATTTATAAAGGACCGAAATGCATTTTCATCAAACTTACCTTTACTGAACGGTGTTAATAAGGCAGTAAATGATCCTCGAAACATACTCTTTCTCCCAATATATCATTCCAAATAACTATAGGCTATAAATTGGGAAAGTACAGTGAATGCGGTGTTATTTGTTTTCTTATTAGACTCTAAAAGGCAATGTAAGGTTGATCGTATTTTTCTCAAAAACTATATTTAGCTCTGTAATATTTCTATTTTACATGGCAAAGAATAGGTTTTGTCACCAATGACATTTCCTTCATTATCAGATGTAGAAGTCGCCCAGAAAAGGATTGAAAACTATGTCTTTCGTACTCCTATTATTGAATCACCAGATGTTAATTCTCAATTGGGTTTTCGTCTTTTACTAAAGATGGAATCCTTCCAGAGAACTGGATCGTTCAAATTTCGTGGAGCCTTTAATAAAATATCAAAACTTGTGGAAACCCAGATATGCCAAGGGGTTGTCGCATTCTCATCCGGGAATCATGCTCAAGGTGTGGCCGCGGCTGCTAAAATTTTTGATATACCTGCTATTATTGTTATGCCCTCTGATGCACCCGAAACAAAAATAACTAGAACACGGAACTATGGTGCAGAAGTCATTTTGTATGAACGAAAAGACGGAAACAGGGTTGCTATCGCTCAACAAATACAAAAAGACACTGGTTATGAATTGATTCCGCCCTATGATGACCTCGATATTCTGGCCGGTCAAGGAACGGTTGCTCTAGAAACTTTAAAATACTTAGAAACAATTGATTGTAAGATTGACACCTTCCTGACCCCTATAAGTGGAGGTGGCCTTATGAGCGGTTGCGCGCTAGCACTAAGAGGAATAGATCCCTCTATAAACCTCGTTTGCGTTGAGCCAAATGATTACAATGATACTGAATTATCGCTAGTACATAAAAAAAGGGTAAAACTTGTTCCCAATAGACCTTCTATTTGTGATGCCTTACTTCTGGAGACCCCGGGGAAATTAACTTTTGAAATTATAAAGACACTTGGTGTTAGGGGAATTTCAGTAACGGATTATTCTACCCAGAACGCTATGAAAATTGCATTTAATGAGTTTAAAGTTGTTTTGGAGCCAAGTGGCGCGATAGCCTTAGCAGCAGCGCTTGACAAAAACTTTGACTACAAGCCAAAATGTATAGTTGCAGTCTGCTCAGGTGGAAATGTAGACCAAAATTTCTTTACAGAAACTATCTCCAAAATCTGACATTACGCCTATTACGAGCAGATCTAGGTTTTTTTCCCTCTAATTACTAAACTAACGGTACTGCTTTTCTTGTTTTTTACCGCTTCCCTATCATCTTCTAGGTGTTCTGTTCGTCGGCAGTGTCCTTCTAACTCAGCACCCTTCTCAATTGCGATGAATTGATGAAGTATATCACCTACTACACAAGCTGTCTTACCAAGAGATACAGATCTACCTTTAACTTCGCCTTGGAGACCGCCATTAATAACTACTGAATCAGCAAACAAATCCCCCACTACATTTGCTGTCGACCCAAGAATTATAGTCTTAGCAACAACATTACCCGCATGCTGCCCGTCTATTTGAACCTCACCACCACTATAGATTTCTCCAGATGTTTTTAGATCAGAACTCAATAAGGAGGGGCTAGCCGGTATATCGGATTCGCTTATTTTTCCATCATTCCCATTTTTATTATTTTTTGTAAACAAATTTACCTGCCTTAATAAATTTCCAAGGGTTTTTATTTCGACCCTTGTAAACTATCTCATAATGAAGGTGATTGCCAGTGCTACGTCCAGTGTTACCCATTAACCCAATCCTCTGTCGGAAACTTACAGTCTGTCCTTTCTTTACAAGAATTTTACTCAAGTGCCCATACCTGGTGGTAAAGCCACTTGCATGCTCAATTTCAATATAATTTCCATACTTTCCAAAATACCCGGCTCTTTTTACTTTACCTTTAGACACAGAATAAACATTTGCATTCTTTTCCCCAACAAAGTCTATACCATAATGCATTGCCCATCTTTTATTTATTGGATCCCTACGTTTACCATAGTGACTAGAAATTGAGAAATAATCTAACGGGGCCGAAAGAGGCATCTCATCAACTAATTTTCTTAATGACTCCAACTTTTTCATATTACGATTCAAATACTTTAATTCTTGAGAAAGTAACTCTCCCTGTTCGACAGAGTTCCCCAGCGCAACAAATGGCCCACCTTGATTAAACGCGGGCTTTATTCCTGGCAAATTATTGAACGCGACGATATTTTTGTTAATATTTTTTTTGTTTGAAGTAAATATGCCAGTCAAGAAAACCGCATGCTCAAGACTATTAATATCTTTTTCTGTAAACTTTGTAAGTCTAGAGACCAAATCTATTTCTGAATTATAAAGCTCTGAAATTTGGTTAGTTAATTTCTTGACTTTTGCTTCTAATTTCTCATTTTTCTCAACCGCCAGTTTTCGTTCTAGAACTGCATTATCCAAATCACCGGCGACCGACGACAGGCTTCCTTTTAACTGAAAATTATGATTACTTAAATCGCGCATCCTATTCTGGATACCCGACAACTCTTCAGTCAACTTATTCCTCGCATTGGAAATCGCCTTTTGTCTCAATTTGGAAGAGACTAGTTTATTTTCCGCAGACAACAAATTTTGTTTTAACGCAGCATTTTTACCAACAAGACTAAGCATAAGATTGTGGCTTTTTTCCATATCATGCATAAGACTTGAAAACTTGCCTTGATATTCAGAAACTTCGGACAAAAGGGCACGATATATTATACGGTTTTTAACTATTTCGATTTCTTTTGCCTTTATCACTTCGTCCTTCACAATATAGCTTACAGACGCAAACATAAACCAACCTGATAATCCAAATAAGGCAATCAAACCGAATACTTGTAAATTAGGAGTGAGTTTTAGAAAGGATACCCTACCATCTGTCCTAACAATAAAATCTCTATTCGGGATTACTGTATTTAGCACACCAATCCACTTCTTTAGAAAAAATCGTAGATAAACTCTCACAGCCTTTGACAAATTTCACCACCAAAACAATAAGTTCAATTATATAAAAACTACCCACTTCTGTGATTAGTTTGATACTAATTTTAATAAAAAGACAACAGGTCAAATAAAAATTTTTGAATAAATATCCAAAAAATATTTAACTCAGAAGTTGGGCCTATTTCTTGTTTATAATTAGTATGTTATACCTTCTCTAAAATCTTTTTTCTATGCTTGATAACTTTTCTTCATGGTAAAATCCCTGGACTCACCAGGCCTCGCCAACTTAGCATATAATTATGAGAGTATTTCAACGATTCGCAATGGTAATAACAACCCTTTTTGGGTTGGGGTTTTCTAAATTTGCGCCAGGGAGCGTCGGTTCTATTTTCGGACTAATCACTGCTTGGCTCATAGTTAGTAATACTAGTACTACTTACCTAATAGTTGCTACTATCTTTGTGTTCTTTATTGGTGTTTTTTTATCAAGCATCTATAGCAAATACCTTAATACAAATGACCCCTCCCGAATTATTATCGATGAACTGGTAGGACAATGGATAACGCTATTTTTTCTGCCGCCAGACCTGTTGTACTATTTAATTGGTTTTTTACTTTTTCGCTTCTTCGATATTTTTAAACCTTGGCCAGCAAATTGGGCGGATAGGAAATTGCACGGTGGTTTAGGTATTATGTTGGATGATGTCTTTGCGGGGATATACTCTTGTATTATAGTTTCATCACTATTTCATATGATTGGATAGTTAGGTATGTTTCCATCAGACATATTAACCATAGCCAGTAAACTTGTTAAAATCACGAATGAACAAACAATTACACTGTCAACTGCTGAGTCTTGTACTGGGGGACTAATAGCAGGAGCTATCACTGAAATACCCGGTTCATCGTCAATCTTTCATAGAGGATTTGTCACCTATTCTAATTTGGCCAAACAACAAGTATTGAATGTGCCATCACATCAATTAAAAAAGTTTGGAGCTGTGAGCGAGGAAGTTGCATCCCAAATGGCTGTTGGAGCTAAACTAAATTCTAATTCAGATATAAGTGTTGCAGTGACCGGGATAGCGGGTCCATCTGGAGGAAGCTTAGAAAAACCAATAGGTACAGTATTCATTGCACTAGCCTTTAAAGAAGATATCAAAGTAAAAGACTTTCTTTTTGAAGGCGATAGAGCTCAAATTAGAATGTCTACAGTGCGGTCGGCTTTAGAAATTATTTTAAAAGAAATAAATACAGGAAACTAAATAATCTTTATTATAAATCATAAGTCCATAAAATTAGCCATAAATATTTTTTGCCCGATCTTCAAATGATTTGACCATAATTTTTACTGCATCGTTAAATAATACACCAATTAATTTCTGCATTAATTTTGAACGAAACTCAAAATCTACAAAAAAATCTATTGTGCATCCTCCATCGTCTTCTTCAATAAATTCCCACCTATTGATTAAATACTTAAATGGTCCATCTGAGTAAACCGCATCAATTTTACTAGGAAAAGAAAGGGTAACTTTTGACGTAAATCTCTCTCTAAATAATTTATATCCAATCAACATGTCTGCGAGTAAAATGTTTTTTTTCCTCTCCCTTATTCGACTCCCCAAACACCAGGGTAAAAAATCCGGATATTTCTCTATATCAGCAACTATGTCGAACATTTGTTCATTTGTATAAGGGACCCGCCTTTTTTCGGCATGCTGTGTTTTCATGTTCAGCGCGACTATGTTGCCGTTAATTTTTGACGAGCAATTTTTAATCTCTCAAAATCTTTATCTGCATGGTATGAAGATCTTGTTAAAGGAGAAGCAGAAACCATCAGAAAACCTTTTTCTCGTGCCACATCCTCATAATCTCTAAATTCTTCAGGTGTTACAAACCTGTCTACCGCTGCATGTTTTGCTGTAGGCTGCAAATATTGTCCAATGGTAATAAAGTCCACCCCTGAATCCCGCATGTCACCCATTACAGCTAATACCTCATCAAAGTTTTCTCCCAGACCAACCATAATACCTGATTTAGTATAAATTTCTGGGTCATAACGTTTCACAAGCTCTAGAACCTCTAAACTACCCTTATACCTAGCCCCTCGCCGCACTGAAGAATACAATCTGGGCACAGTTTCCAAGTTGTGATTAAAAACATCAGGCTTTGCCTGAGCAACTTTTAATAATGAGTCACCCTTTCCTCTAAAATCCGGGGTCAGCACTTCGACAGTAGTGCCGGGAGCTAGAACTCTTAGGTTTTTTATACAATTTACGAAATGCTGGGCTCCACCATCAGAGAGATCATCCCTATCTACAGATGTAACAACAATATGTTTTAAACCACTCTTACTAGCCATTATTGCTATCTTTTGGGGCTCTAACGGATCAATTTCAGTTGGTTTACCAGTGCGTACGTTACAAAAAGCGCAGGATCTGGTACAAACATCTCCCAGAATCATAACAGTTACATGCTTTTCAGACCAACATTCCCCTATATTTGGACAGGCAGCCTCTTCACAAACCGTCTTTAATCCCAATTTGGAGACTAAATCGCGTGTCTCCCCGTAAACTTTAGAAACCGGAGCCTTAACCCTAATCCATTTTGGTTTCCGCGGTGAAATTTTAACCGGCTTATTTCTTAGTTCCGGATGTCGTATGATGTTAATAGTATCCATCTGTCAAATTTACACCTCTACTCCTTCGGAA
>CETB01358622.1_pt1 | contig 20539 bp, 24 predicted proteins | sample 356381 | NCBI WGS metagenome assembly CETB01 (sample SAMEA2622545, study PRJEB7988) | marine metagenome | biome: marine biome (ENVO:00000447); feature: deep chlorophyll maximum layer (ENVO:xxxxxxxx); material: "saline water (ENVO:00002010), including plankton (ENVO:xxxxxxxx)" | depth 155 m | reverse complement strand
AATAAAAGAAGACAAATATTTTCCTAAACCACTTTTTGTACCTGTAATTAAAATTTTATTTGTATTAAAATCAAACATATTGAAAATTCCATATAAATTATCTAATGAAATACTTAAATATAGTATATATAAATTGGTTAAAATTTTTAAAAATATTTGGTAACGTTCAAATGTTTATCCTTTTAACACTCACATATATAACATTTGTACCTATATTATGGATTTTCGTACGTGTATTCAGTGACCCACTCAAGTTGAAAAACAAAGCAAAAATATGGGGAGACATTGAAAAAGAGGAATATGATTTTAATTATTTTAAATTACAAGGCTGAAAATAATTGTATATTTTAGGAATATCCGCATTTTTTCATGATGCATCTGCAGCTATATTTAAAGATGGGAAACTTATTGCAGCTATAGAAGAAGAAAAATTATCTCGAATCAAACATGATTATGGATTCCCATCAAAAGCAATACAATTTTGCCTTGAAGAAGCCAATATTAGCTCTAAAGATCTTGAATATGTAGTTTTTTATGAAAAACCTTTTGTGAAATTTGACAGAATTCTGAAAACTGTAATTTGGGGATTCCCAAAAACTTTCAAATTATTTCAACAAAGTATGACTGGATGGCTTTTTGACAAATTATGGGTTAGTTCACTTATACAAAGTGAATTGGATGTGGAAAGAAAAAAGATAGTTTTTTCAAATCATCATTTGTCACATGCAGCGAGCTCATATTTTTGTAGTCCTTTTGAAAAATCTGCAATTGTAACATTTGACGGTGTAGGAGAATGGGCAACAACTACTATAAGTGAGGGAAATAAAAATAATATTACAATGCAAAAAGAACTAACTTTTCCTCATTCATTAGGGCTGATATATAGCGTTTTTACGGCATTTTTAGGTTTTGAGATTAACGAAGGTGAATATAAAGTAATGGGAATGGCCCCATACGGTAAACCAAATTATGTTGAAAAAGTACGAAAAGTCATAAAATCAAATAAAGATGGCTCATTCACAGTAAATAAAAAATATATAAGTTATCACTATAGTACAAAAAACTCATTCTCTAAAAATTTTGTAAAACTTTTTGGTGAACCAAGAGAACCAGGAAAATTGTTCTTTACAAATCAAACTGGATACCCTGATTATTTTGGAGAAAAACCTAACGATTATGAATTACAAGTAGAATCAAATCAGTATTACGCGGATATTGCAGCTAGTATACAAAAAGTCACAGAGGAACTAGTAATAAACTTATTAAATCAAATTCCAGCTGAAAAATATGGATACAATCTTTGTCTTGCTGGAGGTGTTGCCTTAAACTCTGTAATAAATGGGAAAATTAAAAAACTAACTAAATTTAAAAATATTTATATACAGCCATCTGCTGGCGATGGTGGTGGAGCTATAGGTGCAGCGTTATCATTTATGCATCAAGCACTCAAAAAAAATCAAAGATTTATAATGGACCACTCCTATTGGGGCCCTAATTATTCTGATGATGAAATAAAAAAATCTTTAGATAAATATAGTTATAAGTTTGAATACTTCAAAAACAAGTCTAACTTACATGATTGTATAGTAAATGATTTGATTGATGATAAAGTGATCGGCTTATTTCAAAACAAAATTGAATGGGGACCCCGAGCATTAGGAAATAGAAGTATTATTGCAAATCCATCTAATTCTAAAATGAAGGATATAGTTAATGCAAAAATTAAATTTAGAGAACCATACAGGCCTTTTGCACCTTCTGTATTGGAAGATAAAATAGATGAAATTTTTGACGTAAAAAACAATTTAGAGCCTAACCCAAATGATTTTATGCTAAATGTTGTAGATGTAAAAAAAGAATTTATTAATAAAATCCCTGCTGTCTCACATATGGGAACAGCTAGAATACAAAGTGTAAGAAAATCAAACGAAGATTACTACAATCTAATAAAAAAATTTGAATCAAAAACTAATATTCCTTTGGTTTTAAACACTTCCTTTAATGTTAAGGGCGAGCCTATAGTCTGTAGTCCTGATGATGCATTAAATACTTTCACAATTAGTGGATTAGACAAGCTTGCATTAGGTAATTATTATATTTCTAAGGAAAATTAATGAGCATAATTAAATCTTTTAAAGGTAAATTTATAATTTTTTCAGAATTGATTAGCTTTTTATGGAAAGCTAAACTTTGGTGGATGATTCCTATGATTTCTGTGATGGTCATTTTATCCATGATAATCATATTCGGAACATCAACTGCTCTAGGGCCTTTTATTTATACTTTGTTTTAATTTACAGTCTGCTAAATTACATTTACAACTACTAACTTTCTTAATAAATTTATAAAGTTAACATTTTCTAAACAAAATAGATTTATTATACTCAAAATTAGTATTAATATAGTTGTAATGAATGGGTTAGCAAAAAAATTAACAGATAAGACAGCTAGTGTTAGTGTGATCGGATTGGGATACATTGGCCTTCCTTTATCAATATCTTTTGCAAAAGCAGGATTTAATGTATTCGGAATTGATATTGATAACTCTAAAATTCAAAGTCTGCATGAACAAAATTCGTATATATCTGATGTTTCTGACAAAGAATTAAAAAACACAATCAAAAACTATAAAATTACTTTCACATCAACTTACTCACCAATTATCAAATCAGACGTTGTGATTATTTGTGTACCAACTCCTCTAAATAAAACTAAAGATCCCGATATATCATATATAGTTAAAGTTTCAGAAGAAATTTCAAAATTTGATATAAATAAAAAATTGATTTGTCTTGAAAGCACAGTATATCCTGGTGCAACAGAAGAAGTGATTTTACCTATTTTAACTAATAATAATAATCTGAAAATTGGTGATGATTTTAATCTTTTATTTTCACCTGAAAGAATGGATCCAGGACAATCAAATTGGAATTTATCAAACACTCCAAAAGTAATAGGCGGAATTACTTCAAATTGTACAGAATTAGGACGAATCTTATACAATTCTGTCAGCGAAAATATAATTAAAGTATCATCTACAAAAGCAGCTGAAATGACAAAGCTATTAGAAAATACTTTTAGAGCCGCCAATATAGGTTTAATAAATGAAATGGCATTAATTTGTAAAAAACTTAATTTAGACATTTGGGAAATTATTGAAGCTGCAAAAACAAAACCTTATGGATATATGCCTTTTTATCCTGGGCCAGGATTAGGTGGACATTGCATTCCTGTTGATCCTAGATATTTAGAGTGGAAACTAGAAATGTTGAATACAGAATCAAAATTTATAAAACTATCTGAAGATATTAATTTTGGAATGCCAGACTATGTTGTCCAGTCAGCAGAAGAAATAATAAAAAAACACAACCTAAGCAATAAAATAAATATTATAGGCGTAACCTACAAACCAAATGTTTCTGACATCAGAGAATCTCCTGCAATCGATATAATGCAAATTTTATCTGAAAAAAATATAAAATTTGCATTTAATGATCCTTACATAAACAAAGTCGAAATTGAAAATTTGACAATAAGATCTGAATCTATAGAATCATTCTTTAACAATAAAGAACTATCAATAATCATTACAGACCACGCTAATTATGATTGGAATTATATTTCAGACAACTTGGAAGTTATTTACGATACTCGAAATGCACTAAGAAATATAAAAAATACCAAAATTAATATTTATAAATTATAAATTGTTATTATGCAAAAAATATCAGCTAATCAAAATTCGTTTTTTAAATTCAAAGAATTAGTAAATTACAAAGATTTACTATATTTTCTAGTTCTAAAAGACATTAAATCAAGATACGCACAATCAGTTATTGGAATAGGTTGGGCTATAATACAACCTGTATTCTTTATGGTTGTATTTACTATTATTTTTGGCAGACTAGCAAACTTAGATTCCGAAGGAGTTCCTTATGCGATTTTTAGCTTTTGTGCTTTAGTTCCGTGGACATTTTTTGCTAATGGAGTAACGGATTCTACAAACAGCCTTACAGCAAATATTGGGATGATAACTAAAATATATATTCCACGTTTATTGCTACCTATATCAGCTATAATAGGAAAAGGAATAGATTTTATTATTGCTTTGATAATTTTAGTAATTTTACTATTCTATTATCAAATAAATCCTGGACTCAAAGTATTATACGTGTTCCCCCTGACTTTTCTACTTATAATATCTGCATTTGGAATAGGAACAATTCTTACTACATTAGCGGTTCAATACAGAGATATAAAATATGCACTCCCATTTGGAATACAAATATTAATGTATTCGTCGCCTATAGCTTTCAGTTCGTCTATGATTCCAGATAAATACCAAACACTATTCGCAATAAATCCTATGGTTACAGTTATTGAAGGATTCAGATATTCTTTTCTTGGAACTGGATCAATCAATACAAATATGATCATCGCGAGTTCAGTAGGAGCTATAACAGTATTATTGATCTCTTTATACTACTTTACAAAGACTGAAAAATCATTCGCGGATGTAGCATGATAGAAAAAATAGCTATACAAACTAAAAATATTTCTAAACGATATGTTATCGGAACTAAAAACTCAAAACCTAACACATTAGCTGGTGAAATTATTAATTTTTTAACTACACCAATTAGAAATTTCAAAAAACTTCGTAGTTTATCTAATAACACAACAAATAACACTAAAACTATTTGGGCATTACAGGATATAGATCTAACTATTAACGAGAAGGAAATAGTTGGAATAATAGGATCAAATGGATCAGGTAAAAGCACTCTACTGAAAATATTAAGTAAGATCACAATACCTACAACTGGTGAGGCGTTAATAAATGGTAAAGTTGGTAGTTTATTAGAAGTAGGCACAGGTTTTCACGATGAACTCACTGGAAGGGAAAATATTTTTTTAAATGGCACAATCCTAGGTATGAATAAAAAAGAAGTAGAACAAAATTTGGAAAAAATCATATCTTTTTCTGGTGTGTCAAACTTTATCGATACTCCGGTAAAAAGATATTCTAATGGCATGAGGGTAAGACTTGCTTTTGCAGTAGCTGCATATTTAGAACCCGAAATATTAATTATTGATGAAGTTTTAGCAGTTGGAGATTCTAGCTTTCAAAAACAATGCCTAGGGAAAATGGATGATGTTGCTAAATCAGGAAGGACAGTATTATTTGTAAGTCATAATATGGAATCTATAATGACTCTATGTACAAGAGTAATATGGATAGATGAGGGTAAAATCATTAAAGACGGAGATCCTATATCAGTAGTAAATGAATACCTTGAAACCACAAATACAATTTCTGAAACAAATATTAATTTAGAAAATATAAATAAACGTGGCGGTGATGGATCAATTAAATTTACAAATTTAACAATTCTAGATAAAAATCAAAAAGAAAAAACACAATTTAATATTGGAGATACTATGAATCTCTCCGTTTCCTTAAAGGCTATTGAAAAAGGTCTTTTAAATTCAAATTTAACTATTAAAATTTTAATCAAAAATCAAAACAACACAACCGTACTAAGCTTCAACAACGAATCATCTAATCATCTAATAAAATTAAAAGATAAAAATAACAAAATACAATTTTCTATTCCCAAATCACCACTCGGCCAAGGATTGTATTCTATAAGCCTTGAAGTATGGGTAAATGGAGGGAAAGCTGATACGGTTGGAGACGTAGGAGTTTTTGAAAGTACACCTGGTGATTTTATTGGTAATGGAATACCTGACCAAGAACATTCTCTTTTTCATACAAATTCTGTTTGGAGCTAAATTGGAAGCAGTAATATTAGTAGGAGGTCAAGGTACAAGAATGAAATCAGTGAGTAATGATTTGCCAAAATCTATTCTTGAAATTCAAGGAACCCCTTTTTTAGTATGGCTTATAAAGTTATTAGAAAAAAACGATGTGAAAAAAATAATATTATGCTTAGGTATTAAAAGTGAATTAATAATTGAATGCATTAATAAATATGATTTCACAGATATAGAAATAATATTCTCAGTAGAAAAAGAACCTTTAGGCACTGGAGGAGCGTTGCTACATGCGCTAAATCATATTAGTAATGACAATTTAGTATTTATGAATGGAGATACAATGTTTGATATTCCTGTTAAACAATTATATTCAACGCACAAAAATAAAAATAATGATCTAACATACTCATTATCAAAATTAGAAATCCAGCACACTGAATATGGAGGATTGTCATTAGATAACAATGGAAAAATAACTCAACATATAATGGGAAAATCCAATTCTGACAACCAAATTATAGATGCAGGTTTGAGGGTGGTAAACAAAAAATCACTCTTAGAATACCAAAACAAACAAAAACAAAATTCATTTATCTCTTTCGAAGATGAGATTGCTCCATGGTTGATTAATAATAAAAATGTTTCAGGAGAATTGTTTGATAGGATATTTTTTGATATAGGTAACCCTAAATCTTATTCATATACAACTAAATACTTTGCTAAAATTAAAAATAAAATAATGATCACAAATGAATAATTCAGAATTAAATAACAAATTCCAAGAATACATCAAGCAATCAAATGCAGTGTCAATTACCACTTCTGAAAAACAGGGAAACGAAGTAATAAATGCTGCGAAATTATTATTCGATTGTTTAGCAAAAGGTAATAAAATAATGATTTGCGGAAACGGAGGAAGTGCTTCAGATTCTAGTCATTTGGCTGCAGAATTTACAAACAGGTTTTCAACTGATATCGAACGAGATGGGCTAGCTGCTATTTCATTAGCTACAGATAGTGCTTTTATAACAGCACATGCAAACGATTTTAATTTTGACACAATTTTTTCAAGACAAATTGAATCAATAGGGATAAAAGATGATACTTTAATTGCAATCTCAACAAGTGGAAAATCTATCAATGTAATAAAAGCAATTGATAAAGCTAAGAGTATGAATATTAATGTTATCTCACTAACAGGAAATAACACAAATCTAAATAAAATATCTGATATAACTATAAATGTTCAATCCGAAAACACTCAACATATTCAGGAAACCTTACTAAAAATTGAACATATGCTAATTTATTTTGTAGAACAATTAATTTATAAAAAATGAACATAAAAATTCCTAAACATTTAAAAAAAATTAGAAAAATCCAACAAACTCCTAAAGACTTGATAGAGTTTGAAGAACTAGTTAAAAAACACTATGAAAATGGCGAAATCAGAGCACCTATTCATTTGTCAAAAGGGAATGAAAATCAACTCATTAAGATATTTGAATATATATCTGAAAAAGATTGGGTATTTTCTAGCTGGAGAAATCACTATCATGCTTTATTACATGGAATGAACAAAGACATTCTATTAAAAGAAATCATAGAAGGAAGAAGCATGAGCACAAATTCAACCAATCCTAAATTTTATTCTTCTTCTATAGTAGGCGGAATTATTCCTATTGCCACTGGAGTAGCCAAAGCTCTACAAAAACAAAAAAGTGGAAATAAAGTATGGTGTTTTATTGGTGACATGACTTTTGAAACAGGAATATTTCACGAAAGTTATAAATATGCAAGAAATTTCAATTTGCCTATTGAATTTATTGTAGAAGATAATAATTTAAGTACAAATACTCCCACAGATGAAACATGGGGTGTTAAAACAAAAAATATTCCTAATGATATTATTTATTATCAATATGAAAGGGATTATCCTCATCATGGAACAGGGAATTGGGTGCTTTTTTAATGAAATATATAGATGAATTAATAAATTCAATGGAATGGTTAGGTAAGCAAAATAATACTATTTTTCTTGGGCAATCTGTTAAATATAGCGGGAATGCAATCTTTAACACTCTCAAAACAGTTCCTGATGAAAAAAAAATTGAAACTCCAGTATTTGAAGATTTGCAAATGGGACTATCTATGGGGATGGCCTTAGAAGGTTTCGTGCCTATTACCTGTTATCCAAGATTTGATTTTCTGATATTAGCTTGTAATCAACTAATCAATCATCTAGATAAAATAAGATACATGTCTAATAATAAAATGCAACCTCGCGTGATAATAAGAACCTCTATTGGTTCAAAAAATCCACTAGATGGCGGTGTTCAGCATACTCAAGATTATACTGAGGTGTTCAAAAAAATGTGCACAGAAATTGATGTGGTAATGCTTGATGATCCTAAAGATATCTTTCCTAAATTTAAAAATGCTTACGAAAGAAAAGACTCCAAATCTACTCTATTAATAGAACATGGTGATTATTATAATGAAAAATAAACTCTATCTATAGGAATTATAACTATGAAAGTATTAATAACAGGAATAACAGGAAATGTAGGTAGCCATTTAGGGGACTATATTCTTGAAAATCACAGTAATGCAAAAGTTTATGGATTGCTTAGATGGAGAAGCCCTTTAGACAACATTGAAAATATAAAAGATAAAATTAATTTAGTATTAGCTGATTTAAATGATTTAAATTCAATGATTAATGCACTTGAATCAATTAAACCAGATATTGTTTTTCATCTTGCTGCTCAGTCATTTGTACAATTTAGCTTTGCGGCACCAGCCGAAACATTAAATACAAATGTAATTGGAACTTCTAATTTATTAGAAGCTATTCGCTTAACAAAAATAAAACCTAAAATTCATATTTGCAGTTCATCTGAAGTATATGGACAGGTGAAAAAAGATGAAGTTCCAATAACCGAGTCTAATCCATTCAGGCCCGCCAGCCCTTACGCAGTTTCTAAAGTAGCTGAAGATATGTTAGGTTACCAATATTATTTGTCTTATGATATGCACATCGTAAGAACAAGAATGTTCACTCATACAGGACCAAGAAGAGGTGATGTTTTTGCCGAAAGTTGGTTTGCAAAACAAATAGCTATGGTAGAAAAAAAAATAATTATGAATCCAATTAAAGTTGGGAATCTTGATAGTATCAGAACAATTATGGATGTCAGAGATGCAGTAAGAGCTTATTGGATGATGATGGAAAAATCACCTCCAGGAGAAGTTTATAATATTGGAGGAGACACAACTGTAACTGTTAAAGAAATTTTAAACAAATTAATTGAATACTCTGAAAAAGATATTAAGTACAAAACTGACCCAAGCTTACTTAGACCTTCTGACGTCACGCTACAAATACCAAACACAGATAAATTCAAAAAACTTACTGGATGGGAACCTGAAATCAAATATGAAGACACACTATTGGATCTTTTAAATTATCAAAGAGAAAAAATAAAATGATAGTATCAAGAACTCCTTATAGAATCTCATTCTTCGGTGGAGGAACAGATTATCCTGATTGGTATACCAAAAATGGTGGAAGTGTATTATCAACTACAATAAATAAATATTGTTATATTTCAGCAAAATATAACACAAACTTAGATGTGATAAATCACAAAATTATATGGTCTCATATAGAAAATGTATATTCATTTAAAGATATACTACACCCTGCAGTTAGAGAAGGGTTATTACAAATGCAAATGGATGAAACAAAAGGTTTAGAAATTTACCATAGCGGAGATCTCCCTGCTCGAACAGGAATTGGAAGTAGTTCTTCATTTTGTGTTGGACTAATAAATTCCTTAGCAAATTTAAACGAAAAGCCTCTTAATAAAACTGATTTAGCTCTTAAGGCAATAGAATTAGAGCAAAACATATTAAACGAGAAGGTTGGATCACAAGACCAAATTGCAGCATCTTTTGGAGGTTTTAACAAAATTATTTTCAACAAAGATTCGTCATTTAATGTTGAGAAAATAGAAATAAAACAAGAAACACAGAGTACATTAAATAAAAACATGTCATTGTATTACACTGGAACCCGAATAGGAAGAAATTCATCAGATGTAATTTCTGACATGGTTAATAATTTCGACTCAAATTACTCTTTGTTAACTGAATTAGAGAGTTTTGTTGAGGAAGGAATTGCATTGTTGAAAAAATCAGACATAAGCAACTTTGGTAAATTGTTAAATGAATCATGGAAAATCAAAAAATCACTAGGCAAAGAGATATCAAATGAACATATTAATGAAATTTATGATACTGCTATAAATTGTGGTGCCTACGGAGGTAAAATTTTAGGAGCTGGTGGAGCTGGTTTTATAATGTTTATAATCCCTGAATCTAACAAAACAACGCTTAAAGAAAAATTAAAAAATTGCACAGAAGTTCCATTTGAATTTGAGAATAGCGGTAGCAAAATCATATTAAATTCTAAATCTGTGTAATTATGAATATAATCAACAAAACTGTATACAAAAATAAATGGTTTGAGATAGTAAATAAAAAATATACAAAAGAAAATAAAACCTATTATATTTTCAACATCCCGAACAGTTCGGTAATTCTTCCAGTCACCAAAGATAATGAATTTATTATTGTTAAACAATTTCGAGAAAGTTTAGACGATTTCAGCTTAGAACTACCCTCAGGATTTATAGATGAAAATGAAACGCCATTGATTTCAGCCAAAAGAGAATTATTGGAAGAAACTGGTTATCACTCTAACGAATTTGAATATTTAGGAAAAGGAAGATTGATGATGAATCGTACAAACTCATTACAACACCTTTTCGTAGCAAAAAATGTAATTAAAACATCAAACCCCGCTAATGGAATAGAGGTAATAAAAATTCCTCCAAAAAAATTATATAATTTAATATCAAGTGATGATTTTATACAGTTATCAGGGTGTGGTTTAATACTTAAATATTTAATAAATAATAATCAAATATGAAATATAAATTCAGCAAAAATCTCACAGATTTAATATCCAATAAAAAAATCATTGTTACAGGTGGTACAGGCTTAATAGGCAGACAAGTCATTGATATGCTTTCGCAATTCAATTGTGAAATAACATCAGTTTCAATGGACAATTTAGAGCTTAATGAAAATTGTAGGTATGTTTATGGAGATTTGACTGACTTTAATTTTTGTAAAGATATAACAAAAAATTTCGACATAGCTATACATACAGCAGGAATAAAAGGTTCAGTAGAAGTGACAAAAACTAAGCCAGCTAGTTTTTTTGTGCCTATGCTTTTAATGAATACCAATTTTTTAGAAGCTTGTAGAATAAATGATATCAGCTATGTCACTTTTACAAGTTCTATAGGAGCTTACAGTGCTAGTGAAATATTTGTAGAAACTGACGAGCTTGATCTTAATCCACCCATGGATTCATTCCCAGGTTGGGCTAAACGAATGGCTGAACTGCAAATACAAGCATATAATATTCAATACGCTACCAATTCTTTTTCAATTGTTCGGCCTGCAAATGTTTACGGACCAGGTGATAATTTTGATCCAAATAATGCAATGGTTATTCCTTCGCTTATAAATAAAATTACCAGAGGTGATGATCCTGTAGTAATTTGGGGTGATGGTAATGCAGTTAGAGATTTTATATATAGTAAAGATGTAGCATATGGAATACTATTATCCTTGCTCAATAATAACAAAATTGGCTACTATAATTTAGGTAGCGGTGTTGGAATTACTATAAAAGATTTAGTAGAAACATTGAATAAACTTATCAACTTTAATTACATATTTGACAAATCAAAACCCTCAGGCGCTCCAAAAAGAATTATGGACTTAAATAAGTCAAAAAAAGAATTAAATTTCGAACCACAAACAACCCTTTTAGATGGCCTTCAAGAAACTATTGAATGGTTTAAAGAAAACAAAACAGATTATTTACAAAAACAAAATTATTTTCTAGATGAATAAATTTAATATTGAAAAAACAAAATTATCAAAAGTATTAAAAATTACTCCTCCAACTATATTTAATGATTTTAGAGGTAATTATATAGAAACCTATAATGAAGATATTTATAACCAAAATGGTATAAATATCAAATTTATACAAGACGACATATCAACTTCCAAAAAAAATGTTCTAAGAGGAATACATGGAGATGAAAAAACATGGAAACTAGTTTCTTGCCTACACGGAGAATTTTATTTAGTTATAGTTAATTGGGATAAAAATTCCAAAGAATATCAACAATGGATATCATTTGAAATGAGCTCTTCTAACCCTTTTCAAATACTAATCCCACCCAAATATGGCAATGGACACCTAGTTACATCAAAAGAAGCAATTTTTCACTACAAACAATCTACTTTATATGACAGAGATTCTCAATTTACAATTCATTGGAATGATCCAAAATTAAAAATTAAATGGCCTACTGAGAATCCCATACTTTCAGAAAGAGATAAAAATGAATAATAAATTATCAAATAAAAATATTTTAGTATTAGGAGGAAGTGGATTTGTTGGTTCAAACCTACTTCAGAAAATAACCAAATTAACAAATAAAATAACAGCAACTTACCACTCTAACGAACCAAAGTATAATAATGAACACATTAATTGGGTAAAGATAAATCTAACAAAAGATTATCAATACAAAAAATTAATGAAAGATAAAGAAATTGTTTTTATTTGTGCAGCTTATACCAAAGGTGCATCAGTTATAGTTAATTCACCAATGGATCTTGTGACACCAAACATAATTATGAACTCAAATATATTAGAAAATTGTTATAAGTTTGGTGTAAAAAAAGTAATATTTTTAAGTAGTTCAGTAGTTTATCCTGAAATGGATGTAAGTATAGATGAATCTCTGGCTTTAACAGGAAATCCTCCTGAAATTTATTTTCCTGTAGCTTGGATGAAAAGATATACAGAAATTTTATGCAAAACTTATAGCAAAAAAATCAAAAATGGTTTTTCAAGTTTGATTATAAGACCTTCTAATTTATACGGTCCCTACGATAATTTTCACCCAAAAGAATCTCATGTTATCCCTTCTTTAATCAGAAGAGTAGTAAATAAAGAAACTCCATTTAAAATTTGGGGAACCGGGGAAGACAGCAGAGATTTCATTTACATTGATGATTTTATTGAAGGTGTAATAAATGCAGCTAACATTGACGAACAATTTATGGATATCAATTTAACAACAGCACAAAATAAAACAATTAATGAAATTTTAGAAAATTTATTTGAAATTGAAAACTATTATCCTGATGTAGAATACGATACCACTCAACCACAGACTATAAATAAAAGATTGCTAAGTAATGAAAAAGCAAAAAATCTAATTAATTTTAAGTTAAATACATCAATTAAAGAAGGTTTAGCAAAAACTATAAAATGGTACAAAGAAAATGAGCAAAATTAATTCAAATAAAAGAATTAGTTTTATATTGGTTACTAAAGATAGGCCAGATTTAGTTCGAATTGCCTTAGATAACATAAAAAAAATCCTAACAAAAGAAGATGAACTTATATTAATAAATGGTGGCGAAAATAACATAAGTAATCCACTTATTAATAAAACCATTAAAGAAAAAGATAAAAGTCCAGGACATGCAATAAATAAAGGGATAATGATTTCTGAAGGTAGGTATATCAGAACAGTTTCAGACGACGATATAATTCGTAAGCAACAATTTAATGAAGCTATTGATATTTTAGACAAAAATTTATCAATTGATTTTTTGGTATGTGGAGGTATAAGAGAAAGAGAAAACAAAAGATATCCGTTTTATATACCTAAAAACTCAAACTACGGTGAAAATATGCAAGATATTTCTAAATTCGGTGCTTGTGGACAAGGATTTATTATTAGAACTAGTTCATTACCTCTAATAGGATTACATCCAACTGGATTAGCATCAGATGTAGAATATGTAATACAGGCTATAGCAAATGGCGGAAAAGTAAAGTTTTGCAGAATAAATTTATTTCACCACCCAATACACAAAGATAGCGTAACTGTAAAATACAAATCATTGTGGCAAGATGATTTAAACAAAATATATCAAAAATATAATATTAAAATTAAACAAAAGCCTTTTCACAGAAAATTACTTGGTTTTATATATAAAAACTTATTACCAACTTCTTATGAAAATAGACAGAAAAAACATCAGAAAATAAACTTTAATAAAGATTTATTAAACGAAAACTCACCATTATGGGATAAAGGATTTAGCTAGTCAATTAATTCGTTTATTTTAGCAAGCACATCTTCATAACTATCAAAATAAAAACAATCTAAATTATTATTCACATAATAATCGTAAAGTTTACTTGTAGCAAAAACATAATCTGATTTCAACGAAGAATTGAGATCAGTTAAACTATCACCTAAATATATGATTTTAGAATAATTATCTTTATGATATTCAGTAAAACTATTTTTAAACTCAGAACTAATAGGATTTCCAAACGGATCAATATATTTAATTTCAATTCCATCATTAACAAATTGTGAAATTCCCGAATATATAGGAACAGAATTACAATCTATTCCGATAGATTTGAGAGATGATTTAATATAAAAATCCACACCACTACTAACAATTTTATAATCAATCTTTTTGTTTAATATAAAATCATAAAATTGTTTAAATCCCTTACGAAATTTTACATTATTGCAAACAAACTCATTTAGTTGTTTTTCAGTAAAATTTAAAAACTGAAAACTGTAAATATTACTTTCTTCTACAGAAATTTTCCCTGATCTATAATTTTGATATATGGTATCCCAATTGGCTGGACCAAATTTGTCATGTATTTGTTCACTAACATTACCTATGGTAATAGTATTATCAAAATCTGATTGTATTAATATAGGTTTTTTATTTTTCATTATTTATTTTTGATAATACTTTCTTAACCAAATCTTTTGCTGTCAAATAATGATACTTTAAAGCATCATTATTTGATCCATTAACCGGAATGTCAGTAATACCTATATTAGTTATATTCTTGTCATTTATCTGAGTATTCATATAACTTCCCAAACCTGTGAAGATCATATGATCTTCAACTGTAAAAATTTTATCTATACCTTTTGTAACATTATAAAACCAATTTTTATCGATATAATTTAACCACGGCAAATTTATAACCTTAGCACTTATATTCTGTTTTTCTAATAATTTTGAAGCTCTGATGCATTCATCTAGCATATAAGGATTGTAAGAAAAAATAGCCAAATCGTAGCCTTTTTCAACAATATATCCTTGTCCATAACTTAATTCGTTATCAAAAGTCATAAATGATAATTCTTTGAAAGGAATACTTGTAATTCTAATAAATGTACTTCTTTTTGATATATCAAGTGCATATTTGATTATAAATTTAAGATCATTTACTGACGCAGGATGAAAAACATCCATTCCGGGTATATTTCCCATCAATCCTATATCTCTCACACTTTGATGGGAATGTCCTGGGCCTGATGGTAATAAGCCACATAATCCTGAAACATAAACTATTTTAGATTTTTCAGTAGCATTATTATAAATTTGTTCGTTAGCTCTTGTGGTTAAAAAAGAAGCAAATGAATGAACAATAGGGATATATTCTTCAAGTGCTAAAGTTCCTGCCTGAGAAACCATGTCTTGCTCAGATATACCGCATTCTATATATTTTGTTGGAAATTTTCTTTTAAATTCAGTTAATCCGTGATCTTTCATAAGATCTCCGTCCATAACAATCATTTTGGAATTATCAGCATTTTCTAACAATAATTTTGAATAATTCTCTAATAAGTTAACATTGCTTGAATTCGAACTCTCATTAATCTTAGTATAATTTTCAAAAACAATTCCTCTTTCTCCAAAATTTTTTAATTTTGAGTTTAATAATTTTTTCAATTCTAGAAGAGCTTTACAATAATCCTCGTAACTTAATGCTCCACTATGATAAGGATATTCATAATCTGGTTCTTTTATTTTTTCATCTGCATGCATAAATGAAACTCCATAACCTTTTACAGTATTAGCAATAATAACTTTTGGTTTGTCATCTATAGATTTCAGATTTTCAAAAGTAGAATATATTTCTGACAGATTGTGGCCATCAATTTCTTCTACATGACAACCAAATGATTCAAATTTCAAACGTAAATCTCCATTGTCAGAAGTCAAATTTACCCAATTATCTGATTGGATTTTATTATTATCCACAATAATATACATTTCTGACATTGATTCATTACTGGCTGACCGCAAAGATTCCCAAATTTGACCTTCTTGAAGCTCTCCGTCACCTAATAAAACTAGAATATTTCTATTAATTCCCTTCATTCTCGCAGATTTTACAAACCCTTTAGCTTTTGATATCCCCATTCCCAAAGATCCAGTATTTGTTATTATTCCAGGAGTATTTACATCTGGGTGACCAGGTAATCCATCAAGCATTCTTAATTGATGAATTTTTTCAAAATCTAAAAGATCAAAAATTGTCATTATTGAATATATAGCAGGAGCGTCATGACCTTTAGATGAAAAAAATAAATTTTGATTTTGTTGGTTTGTTATTTGAAACTCTGAGAAAATGTAACTTAATAACTCCATGCTACTAAATGATGTGCCTATGTGGCCTGACCCTGCTTTATTTATCATGTACAAAGTATTAATTCTTGATATTAATGAAATCAGTTCAGTTTTGTTAATCTTATCTATTTCTAAAGAAGTGATTCGAGTAATTTCTTCTTTAGAAATATAACTTAATTTATTATTCATTATAATTCCTCGGATTTTTCATATGGTTTTATTTCTATATTTGGTAACAATGCTAGTTTATTTTGAATTAATGTCTCTGCAACAACCCAATCTGTCGGGGTATTAACATCAATGCCTTCATAATCATTTGTAAAAAATGGAGCGATTTTACTACCTGAAATAGTACCTGTATCATAAACAGAACTTTTTTTTACAATCTCTAAACTTGCATTTTGTACATATATTTCAGGTAAGGAAGAATATTGCATACTATGATATGGTTGCCCATATTCATCAGATATAATGTTATTCATTAAAGGTTTTATATACTCACCTTCATAATTCCACATTTTGTATGGATGTTGCCCACATAGTTCAACTGCGCGGATTGAATCAATAGATTTTTCTTTTGTTATAAATTCTTTCCATGCTCTTTTCAATGTTAATTCATTACGAAATGGACTAGTTGGTCTCAAAATACAAACATATGAATAATTTTTTTTTAACTCATCAAGTTTTTTCATTGTAAAATCAAGCCATTCAAAATCCGGTGAATTATCTTTAGCATATTCTTTTGGCCTTAAAAAAGGAATTTCCGCGCCATAATATTTAGAAATATTTGCTATTTCAGAGGAATCTGTCGAAACCATTACAGAATCAAATACTTCTGAATTTATGGCAGATGAAATTGTATAAGCAATTAGAGGATGATTTTCCAAATATTTTATATTTTTGTTAATTATTCTCTTCGATCCTGACCTGGCAGGAATCAAAGCTATCACGCTGTTATTCACCATGCGCTAAATCCTCCATCAATGACAATATCTGTTCCTGTTACATAACTCGAACTGTCAGATAACAAAAAAATCAAAGCACCTCGAAAATCTTTAACATCAGCCATTCGACCCATAGGAACTTTATCAATATATTTTGATACAAATTCTTTATCTTGATTATTATAAACACCCCCTAAAGTCATTGAATTTACTCTTACATTATTTGATGCCCAATAAGTTGATAGGTATTTTGTCAGATTTGCTAATCCTGCTTTAGACGCTCCGTATACAAAAGGCTTAAAAAAGCTTTGGTCACTATCTGAAAAATGAGAATACAATCTTTGGTCTGGAGACAAGTTCCCATAAAGAGAATTTATATTAACAATTGACCCTGCATTATTTTGAGCCATTTCATTTCCAATGATCTGAGAGCAAAAAAAAGCTCCCTTAAGGTTAACATCCATCACTCGGTTCCAATCTTCTTCAGAATAATTTTCAAAACTAACATTAGAGCCTAAATTAGAGTTTGGAGGAGAGTCAATTCCTGCGTTATTAATCAAACCAAATGGAATTCCCCATTCTTTTTTAACAATTTCAAGGACTTCTTTGATTTCTTCTTTTTTGGTTATGTCTAAATTAAAATACTTCAAATTTTCCGAAACTTTAATTTTCTCAGAATCATTAATATCTAAAACAACAATCTTTGCTTTGGCATCTAATAAGGTTTTAGTGAAATCAGTCCCTAAATTACCTGACCCTCCTGTAATGAAAATGATTTTATCTTTTAATGAAAAAAAATTTAGCATAATGTTTCTCAATTACAATTTATAATATAGGGGGAATTTTAATTTTTTCAAAATAATCAATCACTTCCCTAACAACTCCGTTACCACCAGAATTTTTAGTAACAAACACATTGGTATTTTGTTCTTTAAATTTATCTATAACATCATTACTTGTATCAGGTACAATCACAGGTAATCCAACGTGTAATAAACATCCTAGATCATTAATATCGTTGCCCACAAAAGCAATTTGATCAATTTCAAAATTTCTAGTTTTAATATTGGTCTTTAAATCTTGAAATTTATCACCTGAAATATGATGATCAATTTTTATTTTTTTACATCTAGCACTAACTGTTTGATTTGTTTCGCTAGAAAAAACAATATAAGGGACTTTCTCTAATTCAAAATTTTGTCTTCTATTAGCTTTTGATATTCCCATACTGTCATACTTAGAATTTTTGATGATTTCTTTACCGTCCTCAGTTGTGTAAACACTATTGTCGGTAAAAACTCCATCAAAATCAAAAACTACAATTCTGATATTTTTTGCAATCTCATTCATTTCTTCAGAACCAAAGATTTTAAAATTTTTTTCATTTATAAAATTGCTATTCATATCTAATTGATTTGGTTTTTATTTAAATCTTCATCTTTAGAAATAGCAATATTTATTTTTTTACCAATAAAATTATCTAATTCATGGGGAGGAGTTCCGTTACCTGGAATTTTAATAGCAATATCTTCTTTTTTTAAAACTGTTCCCTCTCGTAAGTCTTTTGATGCAACTAATTTTTTTCGTAGTTTAAACATTGCAGGTTTTTCATTTTCTAATAGTTTTTTTTCTCCTGTTCCCATAGCAAGTTTAGAACGATACAAATCCCTAGTTAACTTCTTTAGCCCTATTGGTTCTAAAGAAAAAGGCTGATCAGTTCCTTTCATAGATCTATTTAATGTGAAATGTTTTTCGATAATTCTTGCCCCTAGAACATAACCTACTAATGCTAATGCAATTCCACTTTGATGATCTGAAAGGCCAATTATATTATTCTCAAATTCTTCCAAATAGGTATTAATAACAGAAAGGTTCATATCAGACGGTTGAGCAGGGTAAACTGAGCTACATTGTAATATTGATAATTGATTATTATATTTACTAATTTTATCGTAAGCTCTTTTAACGTCATCCAAGCTTGCTCCTCCTGTACTAACAATCATTGGTCTTCCAGTAGAGGCAATATATTCTAAAAAAGGAGTATTAGTTATATCAGCAGAAGCAGTTTTATATGCGGGTAAATTAAATTCTTCTAAAAAATCTACACTTTGAAAATCAAATGGAGTTGCGAAAAACATGATTTCATGTTCACGAGCAAAGTCAATTAAGTGTTTATATTCTTCGTTACCAAATTCCAAATATTCTCTATGCTCACCATAAGTTTCTGCAAAACTGTTTGAATTTATATAGGGCATATCATACATTTCTTGAGTAAATAATTCTTGATTATTCCTTTTTTGGAATTTTACTGCATTAGCACCTGATTCTTTAGCAGATAAAATCATTTTTTCTGCAATATCAATTTTACCCATATGATTGGCTCCAATTTCTGCTACAACAAAGCATTCAGAGTCTTGAGTGATTTCCACATCTCCAATATTAAATTTACGTGACATAGTTTTCCTTCTAAGATTTATAGTTATTTTATAAATGTAACATAGTTAAAATAATACATATTAGGGTGTTTTTACATTAAAAATATTTTTTTACCCACTTCCTTGAATCAGATTGCCAATTCCCAATTAAAGTAACTAAAATTGAGAAAATAATTATTTTGACATCCAACATTATTGTTTGATTATTAATATATAACAAATCATATCTTAATTTATTTTTAGGCGTAGTATCGTAAGAACCTAGTAACTGGGCTAATCCGGTTAAACCTTGGGGTGCATTAAGTCTAAGATAATACGGGATATTCATCTTTTCAAATTCTTCATATAATTCTGGTCTTTCAGGCCTTGGACCAACTAAACTGATATCTCCTTTTAATATATTTATAATTTGAGGTATTTCATCAATTGCATATTTTCTTATAAACTTCCCAGTTTTTGTTAACCTAGGATCACTGTTTTTAGCAGCCCAAACTGCACCAGTAGTTTGTTCAGCTTCTTTAATCATTGATCTAAATTTAATTAATTTGAATATCTTCTTATTTTCTCCTAATCTATTTTGTGTATAAAAAAATGGCGGCCCATCTTCAAACAGCAAAAATAAGAGGACAAATATAACAACAATAAATAATATTGGCATTAACAATGTAAATCCAATTACAATAAAACTTAAATCTATAGTTCGTTTAATCATATATTAACCATTATTCGTATTAATCTAAGATACAAATG
>CETB01050238.1_pt1 | contig 20671 bp, 18 predicted proteins | sample 356381 | NCBI WGS metagenome assembly CETB01 (sample SAMEA2622545, study PRJEB7988) | marine metagenome | biome: marine biome (ENVO:00000447); feature: deep chlorophyll maximum layer (ENVO:xxxxxxxx); material: "saline water (ENVO:00002010), including plankton (ENVO:xxxxxxxx)" | depth 155 m | reverse complement strand
TGCCGCTAGCGTTCATCCTGAGCCAGGATCAAACTCTTCATCGTTGTCTCTTATATATCTTGCGATACCTTTGATGCAACTTGGAATTTAACTTCTACCATATAAATACAGTAGAGCTCAAGGTTTGCTATAATAAGCCTTAATTCGTATTTCTGTCAATCAATAATTCAATGAACTTCTTCAAAATTTCAACCTTCAAAAAAAGGTATCCATCTCTAGTCGAAAACATAGGGGTCGAACCTCCTGACCTAACCTTAAAAGGTCGGCGCCTGCCCGGCTTTTCATTTCAATATCCCTTTAGAACTTCAACGCCTTTCTGCGTTTGCGGGTGCAAATGTAAAACTAATTTTTGTTACCGCAAGAAAAAATAAACTTTTTTTTAAATCTTTTTTTTCAGCTTAAAAACCAATCCCAAACAACCCTTTCTATGAACATCCGCTCCCAATGAAAGCGGCTGCAAATGTAAAACGTTTTTTGTTACCCGCAAGTGTTTTTTTAGTTTTTTTTCAATGTTTTTATTTCAACGCCACAACCGACTGAAAAACAAAAACAAAACAACCAAAACACCTCTCAATGAACTGCGCCCTATCCCTAAAGCGGGTGCAAATATACAACCCTTTTTCCTCTAAAAACAAACTTTTCTTTAAGTTTATTTTAAGCTTTTTTAACCTTAGCGGGTAATACTCTTAAAATGAAATAAGTATAAAGAAATAAAATTTAAAAAAAAATCATCTACAGGAAATTTAATACCTTTAAAATAAAAAATGAATTATCCTTGGCATCTATATTTAATGGCTTTGCTATATATTTTAGCAGGATTCAACCATTTCCGAAAACCTAAAATTTATCTCCGGATTATGCCCCGCTATTTGCCTGCTCCTAAAACTCTCGTTTATTTGAGTGGTATTGCTGAAGTTATTTTAGGCATTGGTATATGTTTTCCTTCAACAAAGAATATTTCAATATATGGTATCATCGCAATGCTCATCATATTTTTACTAGTTCATTTTTATATGCTAAGTTCAAAAAAAGCTGGTGCAGGAATCCCTCTATGGTTATTGATTTTAAGATTACCCCTCCAATTTGTTCTTATGTATTGGGCATACTATTATTTATCTTACTAATATGAGAGAAATAGATTTAGGCTTGCCAAATTCTACGATATGCTATTATCCTACATTTTATTCCGAAGAAAGATCACTTCAACTTTTTCGCATTCTTCGTGAAAAAATAGTTTGGCGTCACGACCAAATTAAGGTTTTCGGTAAATTATATTGGCAACCAAGGCTTACTGCTTTTTACGCAAGTAATAAGAAAAGTTATTCTTATTCTTCTTTAAAAATGGAACCACTCCCCTTTTTTAATGAATTAAAAAGCATTAAAAATGATATTGAAAAATTTACCGAAACTAACTTCACCTCTTGCTTAGCAAATCTTTATAGAGATGGGAATGATAGTAATGGGTGGCATGCTGATGACGAAAAAGAATTAGGCAAAAATCCGATTATAGCTTCTTTGAGTTTTGGACAACCGAGATTTTTTAACTTCAGAAATAAAAAGAATCACCAGTTTAAAAAGAAAATATTACTGGAGCCCGGCAGCTTATTGTTAATGCAAGGAGAAACTCAGCATTACTGGCAACACGAAATTCCGAAAACAAAAAAAGTTTTAGATGAACGGATTAATCTCACTTTTAGGATATTGTAAATTCTATAATTTAAGACTTCTTAACGGAGAGTAACTTTAGTTTTAGTGATTGTTTAAGATAGAAATCAAGCTTTTACCGATAATTTTGTAGAAAGCAATAAAAAATAGCAAATGATTTCACTAGAGTCTAAAGGAAAAACAATTTACACAATTGCAGAGGGTAAATTAGATGAAGAGGATTATAAAGAACTTATTCCTTTTCTTGAACGTAAGGTTGATTTTAACAATAATATCAACTGGTACTTTGAAATGAAAAATTTTAAAGGTTGGTCCCCTAAAGCTATTTGGGAAGATTTACGATTAGATGTAGAATGTGATGGCCAACTTAATAAAATTGCAATGGTTGGTAATAAAAAATGGGAAAATTGGGTAAGTAAACTAATGAAACCTTTTAGTGATGCTAAAATTAAGTATTTTGATATAGAAGAAAAAAGGAAAGCACAACAATGGATAGAAAGCTAGCGCAAGAATTTACTACTAGAGAAATTGACCGAGTTATAGAAATGGCTTGGGAAGACCGTACTCCTTTTGAAGCTATTGAATTTCAGTTTGGGCTTAATGAAAAAGAAGTTATTACTATCATGCAACGGGAATTAAAACCTTCCAGTTTTAGGATGTGGCGAAAGCGGGTCCAAGGCAGGAAAACTAAACATCTTAAATTACGTACAAATGGAGTACATACTTTTAAATCTTCACGCCAAAAACATATTTCAGGAAATAAAATCGCAAAACGTTAAGCATAAATTTCATTTAATAGTTTCGCTAAACGGATTCCGCCTTTTTGTAATTGACTTCTAACCACACCAAACCAATCGTACATATATCTATAGTATAGCTTCTCGTCTTCTTCAGCAGAAGCATAAACTTTTGCAACTAAATTTTTAGAATCCATTGCCCAATCCAGTACATTTCCTTTCTGGATATTTTTTACTTCCTGCCTAGATAATTCTGCTTCATTTCTTGCTAAGTCCGAATAGCTCATATCAAAAAACTCAATCATTTCACTATCCCACACCCGATGTAAATTTGTGCTTTTATTAAACCATTTTACATCAATGTCATTTCCTCCTTTATCTTCAGCGTGACCAACATGTAAAGGTTGATGTAAATCTCCCACCAGATGCACTAACATTTTCAAGAAAAATTGCTGCTCTTTTTCAGGAGTATTTTCATCCTTTAATTTCGACACACATTCTTGAATAGCCCAAATTAAATTTTCACCTAATTCATCTTTTACTTCTTCATAGGTTTTTCCTGATGGTATATTCACATAATGCCAACGACTATACTTCCTATATTCCGGATCGCTTTTAATATCGTCACCGAAGGTAGAAACTAAGGCTAGTGACTTTCCTTCCAATAATTTTTTTATCTTTCGTTTCGCTCTTCCCTTTAAATATCCTTCAGCAATTTTAGCCGTTGTTCTATGTCCATTTTTGCCCCAATCGCTTTTAGTATTTCCATTGGAAAAATTAAAGGCTAATAGAAAAAATAGAAAGAAAATATATCGTGGAAATTGCATTAGGTCTAAAATTTGAATTACAAATTTAAAACAAGAATATATGATTAGAAGAAATATTCGTTAATAAAAGATTATCATTAAAAATGAAAGCTTGTGATGCTGATCTATTTTAAACCAACATTTTATTATAACTTTAGAAAAACCCAAACAGGTATGAAAAAACTGAACGCCCTACTTTTATTATTACTTTTCGGGATGACTTCTTCTATATGGTCGCAGCAAAATGATTTTGTAGCTAATGACCTTAGAATTAGTAAATATGTGGAAGGAACTTTACTTGCCCCCAGGAGTGGAAGTACTCCGTTAGCTATCATCATTAATGGCTCTGGTGCTACCGACCGCAACGGAAACCAAATGATGTTAAACAACAACAGTTCTAAAAAACTCGCGAAACGTCTAGCTGCCAAAGGAATTGCCACTTTCCGATATGATAAACGCACCTTAAAGGCCAAAAAATTAAATATTGAGGAAAAAGATATGCGTTTTGAAGATTTTATTACCGATGCGGAAGCGGTGATTAATTATTTTGCGCCTTTACCTAACTTCAGTAAAATTTATCTTATTGGCCATAGCCAAGGTGCTTTGGTAGCCATGGCTGCTGCAAATAAAGAAGTAGATGGTTTTGTAAGTATCGCAGGTGCGGGACAACCCATAGACCAAGTGATTATAGAACAAATAGGCAGGCAAATGCCAAAATTAAAAGAAGACACAAAAACGGCCTTTAAAGAATTAGAAAAAAGAGGAAAGGTAAAAGAATTTAATCCAGCATTGAGTTCTATTTTTAGAAAATCGGCCCAACCTTTTATGGCTTCTTGGATAAAATATGATCCACAAGAAGAAATTCAAAAATTAACTATTCCTATTTTACTCATTAATGGTAATAACGATTTACAGGTAAACCCGGAAGAAGCAGAAAAATTAAAAAAAGCTCAGCCCAATGCAGAATTGGTGATCATCGAAAATATGAACCATATATTTAGAATTGTAGATAAAAACGACGATATTGCCAACCAGAAATCTTATAATGAACCTCAACGCCCAATTTCAGACAAATTGGTAGAGGTTATTTCAAATTTTATTTTAAACTAATTCGAAAAATGAGCTACAAAATTGTATTTTCTGACATTGATGGAACTCTCTTAAACAAAGATCGCGAACTTTCAGAAAGAACGATAAACGCTATAAAAGCTATTAAGAACGAAATTCCCATAGTACTAATTTCAGCAAGAATGCCCGCAGCCATGCGTCACCTTCAACAACAATTAGGAATTGAAGACCAACCTATTATTTGCTACAACGGTGGTTTTGTTATTATAGATGAGCAGCCGGTAAGTTCTACAGCCATTTCTGTTCCCACTATTGAAGAGTTAGCAAAGTACAATCAAAAAAATAACGTTCATTTAAGTTTATATCACGCCGATGAATGGCATGTTCCTGAATACGATTATTGGGCAAAGCGGGAAGAAAACAACACCAAAGTAACTCCATCCATCAAACATATTCATGAGGTAATGGACGACTGGGGCAAACGTGAATTGGGAGCACATAAAATTATGTGTATGGGAGATGAAGAACATATTGAAGACCTGTTTAATTTTCTTCAGGAAAACTATAATGACCAATTACATATTTATCGTTCTAAATCTACTTACATTGAAATTGCGAATAAGCAAATTTCAAAATTAACGGCTATCGAATACTTACTTAAAAATCATTACAACCTTAGTTTAGAAGAAACAGTAGCTTTTGGCGATAATTATAATGATGTTGAAATGATAGAAGGTGTAGGCATGGGAATTGCTGTTGAAAATGGTCGAGATGAAACCAAAGCGGTTGCCAATAAAATTACCGACACCAATCTAAATGATGGCGTAGCAAAAAGTATTGAAGAATTATTTCTGAATAAATAAAATTATGGAAAAAGCACCACTGTTTACCAATGATGCTATTGTTTTTGGAATTTTAATGCTGCTTCTCGGAGCAGTTTTTTATACCTCTTCTCAAAAGTCTGGGTTTTGGAAAAAGTTTTATAAAATAGTTCCGGCACTACTCATGTGCTATTTACTTCCTGCTATTTTAAATTCTATAGGAATTATAAGTTCTGAAACTTCTGACCTTTATTTTGTTGCTAGTAGATACCTTTTACCGGCTTCGTTGGTCTTAATGACATTGAGCATAGACTTAAAAGCCATATACAATTTAGGGCCGAAGGCTTTGATTATGTTTTTTACAGGAACCATTGGGATTGTTGTGGGTGGTCCTTTAGCTATTTTAATCATTTCTTTTTTCTCTCCTGAAACTGTTGGAGGTATTGGACCCGATGCCACTTGGCGAGGGCTTGCTACTTTAGCGGGAAGCTGGATTGGTGGTGGCGCCAACCAAGCAGCAATGTTGGAGGTGTTCAAATTTAATCCTGAAAAATATGGCGGGATGGTTTTTGTAGATATTGTAGTAGCCAACTTATGGATGGCTATTATTCTATTGGGAATAGGAAGAACAAAACAAATAGACAAATTTTTTAAAGCAGATTCTTCTGCCATTAATGCTCTTAAAGAAAAAGTAGCCCATTATACGGAAAGCATAACTAGAAACCCGTCACTGGCAGATTTTATGATGATGTTGGCACTCGCCTTTGGAGCAGTAGGAATTGCCCACTTTGGTGCCGATGGGATTTCTAATTTTCTAACTTCAAATTTTGAAGTGTTTAACGACAAGAGTTCAGCTTTATCATCTTTTACCTCTACCTTTTTCTGGATGATTTCTATTTCTACACTTATCGGGATTTTACTTTCATTCACCAAAGCTAAAGAATTCGAAGGTGCGGGAGCAAGTAAAATAGGAAGTGTTTTTATTTATATACTAGTAGCTACAATTGGGATGAAAATGGATCTTACCATGATTTTTGATAATCCGGGGCTTATCGCTATTGGATTGGTGTGGATGGCCATTCACGCTGGTTTACTCATTTTTGTAGCGAAACTTATTAAAGCTCCCTATTTTTTCTTGGCTGTAGGAAGCCAAGCCAACGTTGGCGGTGCCGCTTCTGCTCCGGTTGTTGCTGCAGCTTTCCATCCTTCATTAGCAACTGTTGGAGTGCTTTTAGCAGTGCTAGGTTATGTAGTAGGAACTTGGGCTGCCTACCTTTGTGCAATTTTAATGCAAATAGCTGCAGGCAGTTAGTTTTTGAGGAAAAAAATATGATATTTGCAGGCTTAATCAAGATTTGATCTTACCCGTAGAAACAAGAAATAAAACATGAAAAAGTTAGTTGTTTTTAGTTTAATTGCAGTTTTATTAACTGCTTGTTCAAGTAAAGAAGTCAACTTTACCTTAACCGGAAATATTAAAGGTTTAAAAAAGGGAAAACTTTATTTGCAAAAAATTGAAGATACTTTAATAGTAAATGTAGATTCCGTTGAAATTAATGGCGATTCTGATTACCTCTTGGAAACTCATTTAAAAGAACCAGAAATCCTTTTTCTTTATTTAGATAAAGTGGATGGTGATAAAAATGATGATATTATCGAATTTTTTGCTGAAGAAGGAGAAATGACGATAAATACATCTTTAAAAAACTTCACTTATGATGCTGAAGTAAAAGGCTCTGCTAATCAACAAAAATTAGAAGAATTTAAAGGAATCGTAAAACGATTCAATAATCAGCATTTAGATCTAATTAAAGAAAATTTCGAGGCACAGCAAAAGGAAGATGAAGAAGGATTAATTGCCGTTAATAATAAATATGAAAATCTTCTTCGAAGAAAATACTTATATACGGTAAACTTTGCTATGAACCACAAAAACTTGGAAGTTTCACCCTACGTTATGTTAACAGAAGCTTTTGATGCCAATACTAAGTACTTAGATACAGTATACAATTCTTTAGAGAAAAATATTAGAAAATCTAAATATGGTAAGGAGCTAAAAACCCTTATTAAACAACGTGAGAAAACAGAAAAGCTAGAAGAAAAAGTGGAGAAAGAAAATTAAATATTTTCTCTTTATAAAATACTAAAATGATAAAAAAAAGCGGAACCTAACGATTCCGTTTTTTTTTATTTTACAACTCGTTAACTCGAGTTATCAATTCCTTAGCTTTCACTTCAATATCTTTATTTACTTTTTGTAAATGCGCTCCTCTGTTTTCCATAGGTCTTTTATTTATTTCAACTATAAACCCGTTAAATGAAGTAACTGCATCTTCTACAATCTGATCTGATTTTGCAGGATCTTCTTTTGGATTTGCAATTTGATGAATGTAAGCGGCTTCAATAATATCACCCATTACATAATTCAAATCTCTTTTTAAGTGTTTTACGCTTGCCATAATTTTAAAAATTTAATGGCGCAAAAGTAATCTAAAATCAGATAGTAACTTCTAATAAAGTTGAATTATTTGAAGTTATTTTCACTTCATCAATACAGGCAGGAATTAACAAGGTTTCGCCAGCTTTTAATACCTCATCTCCCCTTTCTGTACTCACCTTTGTATCTCCTTCAATATTCATATAGATGACAAAACTATCGGTAGAAGAATAGTCCAAGGTTAATTCTTGAGATAATTTTATCTGCTTTGTTTTAAAATATTGGTTCTCTACCAGTGAAGTTTTATTATTCTCTTTAGAAGTATAATCGATCTTATATTCATCATTGGCTTCAAAATCTATGGCTTCTTTAGCTTCTTCGGTATGAAGCTGTCGACTATTTCCCTCATCATCGGTTCGGTTATAATCGTAAACACGATAAGTAATATCTGAAGTTTGCTGAATTTCAGCTAAAACCACTCCTTTTCCAATCGCATGAATTAAACCGGGTTTTATAAAAAATGTATCACCGGGATTTACTTCTTCAAAATTAAGCAAGTCTTCAATTGAATTATTCTTTAAAGAATTTTCATAATCTTCAACACTTACCCCATCTTTAAAACCTACGATAATTCCGCAGCCTTCATCGGCTTGCATAATGTACCACATTTCGGTTTTACCAAATGAATTGTGACGCTTTTTAGCCAATACATCATCGGGATGTAATTGCACAGAAAGGTTTTCTTTGGCATCTATAAATTTTATAAGTAAAGGAAATTTATTCTGGAAATGCTCATAAATCGATTTCCCCACTAATTCTGATTGGTATTGTTCAATAAGGGAACGAAGTGTTTTGCCTTGCAGGTCACCTTTGGCCACGATAGAAAAATCTCCTTCTACATCACTAATTTCCCAACTTTCGCCCACTTGATTACTATCACTATCTTTATGGAGAAATGTATTTAGTTTTGAACCACCCCAAATTTTTTCCTTTAAAATGGGTTTAAATTTTAAAGGATATAAATCTTTACTCATCTGTTATTTTTTTTACAGTTTCTAAGGCTTTTTCCATATGGTGGGTAGCGCTCAAACTATTAAATTTAAACCTAACTTTTCCCTGTTTATCAACCACAAAAGTTTCCCTTCCTGGTATTAATCTAAAAAGATGTCCTTTTACTCCAAATTCTTGACGAATATCTTCCGTAGGATCTGATAGCAAAATATAGGGCAAATCATATTTTTGAGTAAATTTTTGATGAGATTCTACCGAATCTGAACTAATACCGATTACCTCTGCCCCTAGCTCTTTAAATTGTTTATAATTATCCCGAAAACTACAGGCTTCCTTGGTACAACCGGGCGTAAAGTTTTTTGGATAAAAATAGATAACCAATACTTTTTTGCCTACAATTTGCTGAGAACTAAATAAATTTCCTTCGCGATCGGTAAGGGTAAACGAAGGTATTTTATCGCCGACTTCTAATTTCATAATTTAATCACCATAGGTTACAAAATTGCGAGGTGTTTCATATAAAGTTATTTTTAAGCCTAGGTTTGAAGTTATCTCTTTTCTGAGTTTATTCCAAATTACAATGGCAATATTTTCTGCCGTTGGGTTTAAGTTCTTAAATTCTTCTACTTCAAGGTTTAAATTTTTATGATCAAATTCTTGTTCTACCTTATCATAAATAAGTTGCTTTAACCGTTTCATATCGTACACAAAACCTGTTTCTTGATCTACAGGACCAGTAACAGAAACGATGAGCTCGTAGTTATGTCCATGAAAATTGGGATTGCTACACTTGCCAAAAACCTCCTGATTCTTTTTGTCACTCCAATCTTTTCTAAAAAGTCGGTGGGCAGCATTAAAATGAGCTTTTCTATTAACGGTAAGCTTATTCATTTTTAATATGATTGGAATATTTATCAAAAATAATTTTAAACCAAGCGGTGTATATTTCCGGATTTTCTTTAAGATCTTTTTGAATGTCCTCTAAGCTCATCCACTTCCACGCAGCGACCTCATCTGGATTTAGATTGGGTTGGTCATTATATTTTCCTATTAAAATATAATCGTACTCATGCTCGCTTAATCCGTTATCAAATGGAGCTTTGTAAATAAAAGAAATACTTTCCTCTAAATCTGTAGTGAACCCCATTTCTTCCATGAGCCTACGTTTTCCGGCATCTACATTGCTTTCACCTTCTCGTTGGTGGCTACAGCAAGTATTGGTCCACAATCCCGGAGAATGGTATTTTGATAATGCTCTTTGTTGAAGCATTACTTCTCCTTTATCATTATATACAAATACTGAAAATGCTCGGTGAAGCAAGGCTTTTTCATGGGCTTCTATTTTTTCCATTAGCCCAATTTGTTCATCGTTCTCGTTTACAAGAATTACTTTTTCTTCCATAGAAATCAAAAGTACAAAAACAGACTAGAAATAAAATTTTTAAAACGACCTTTTATCTCCTTTTAGTTTAACAACAAATGCACCACCTAAACCTTTTGCCAATACTTTGCTTCTATAGACTTCTGCCTATAACCTTTTAGGAAATTTGCCTAGTATAAACTCATACAACCATCATTCACCTAATTGTGGTATAATACCTCATTAGATTTATGGAAAATAAGCAAAAAACACATTTTTCTGTAATAAGATAAAAGTTATAAATCTTGTAATAGGTTTATAAAAGAATATCTTTGCAACTATGAATTTTTTAGACGAAATTAATAGACGACGAACATTCGGTATTGTATCTCACCCAGATGCAGGTAAAACAACTTTAACCGAAAAACTACTCCTTTTTGGTGGAGCTATTCAAGAAGCGGGAGCAGTTAAAAACAATAAAATTAAAAAAGGTGCTACTAGTGATTTTATGGAAATTGAACGGCAACGTGGAATTTCTGTAGCAACATCGGTACTGGCTTTTGAATATAAGAATAACAAAATCAACATCCTTGATACACCAGGACATAAAGATTTTGCAGAAGATACTTTTAGAACACTAACTGCGGTAGATAGTGTAATTGTTGTGATTGACGTAGCGAAAGGGGTCGAAGAACAAACCGAAAAGTTAGTAGAGGTTTGCCGTATGCGTAATATTCCAATGATTGTATTTATCAATAAATTGGACCGAGAAGGTAAAGACGCTTTTGATCTTTTAGATGAAATTGAACAAAAATTAAATTTAACCGTCACTCCGCTCAGTTACCCCATAGGAATGGGATATGACTTCAAAGGAATCTATAATATTTGGGAAAAAAACATCAACTTATTTACCGGTGATCCCCGAAAAGATATTGAAGATACTATTGAAATATCTGATTTAAATTCTTCGGAATTGGATGATTTGATTGGTGAAAAGCCTGCCAATACGTTGAGGGAAGAACTTGAATTGGCTCAAGGAGTTTATCCTGAATTTGACGAGAAAGCTTATCAGGCAGGAACACTGCAACCGGTGTTTTTTGGTTCTGCATTAAATAATTTTGGAGTTCGTGAATTACTGGACTGTTTTATAAAAATTGCTCCTTCTCCCCGACCCAAAGAGAGCGATACGAGAGAAGTTGATCCAAAGGAAAAAAACTTCACCGGATTTGTGTTTAAGATTCACGCAAATATGGATCCCAAACACCGAGACCGGTTAGCTTTTATTAAAATTGTCTCGGGTAAATTTGAAAGAAATACTCCTTATTTACACGTTAGGAATAAAAAGAAATTAAAGTTTAGTAGTCCAAATGCTTTTTTTGCTGAAAAGAAAGAAATTGTAGACACTTCTTACCCTGGGGATATTGTAGGGCTTCACGATACAGGAAATTTCAAGATTGGCGATACACTTACAGAAGGTGAAGAATTGAATTACCGCGGAATACCAAGTTTCTCCCCGGAACATTTCCGCTATATCAATAACGCCGATCCCATGAAGTCGAAACAATTGGAAAAAGGAATTGACCAGTTAATGGATGAAGGGGTTGCTCAGTTATTTCGGCTAGAGTTAAATAACAGAAAAGTTATCGGTACGGTGGGAGCTCTTCAGTATGAAGTTATCCAGTATCGTTTAGAACACGAATATGGAGCAAAATGTACCTATGAACCACTGAATGTACATAAAGCTTGTTGGGTAGAACCTGAAGATGAAAAAAATGAAGAGTTTCAGGATTTTAAACGAGTGAAAGCTAAATTTCTGGCGAAAGATAAACGTGGGCAATTAGTGTTTTTTGCAGATTCTTCTTTCTCTCTACAGATGACACAGCAAAAATACCCAAGTATTACCTTTCATTTTACTTCTGAATTCCAAAAGTAAAAGACATCATCAAATATAAAAAAACTCCGAATTTTCATTCGGAGTTTTTTATTTTTTAAGCCTGTCCTGTTGGTCCAAAATTTAATGGAATGGGTGGCTTATCATAATCTTTTATTTCACCGTGAGCTTTTTCAAATCTATGAATATTATCTCCTAATGCTTTCAACAAACGCTTAGCATGTTGAGGAGTTAAAATTATTCTAGACTTCACTTTACTTTTTGGTGCTCCAGGCATAATGTTTACAAAATCTACCACAAACTCTGAAGCTGAATGATTGATAATTGCCAAGTTACTATATGTACCTTGAGCAGTAGCTTCATCTAACTCAATGTTAAGTTGCTTTTGGTTTGATTTTTTATCTTTTTCTTCACTCATAATCTTTGGTAAAAGTAAAAACCCGGCTTAAAAAACCGGGTTTTTATAATTAGTTATAATTAACTTCTTGCTTTTCTTCCATCATTTCTTCAAACTCTTCTTTAGAACCTACGATAATGTTATCGTATTCTCTAAGTCCTGTACCTGCAGGAATCTTATGACCTACAATTACATTTTCTTTAAGTCCTTCTAAAGTATCTACTTTACCGCTTACAGCTGCTTCGTTAAGAACTTTAGTAGTTTCTTGGAAGGAAGCTGCAGAGATAAATGATTTAGTTTGAAGTGAGGCTCTGGTAATACCTTGTAAAATGGGTGTTGCCGTAGCAGGTTCAACGTCTCTTGCTGTAGCAAGTGCTTTATCTTCTCTACGTAATAGCGAGTTTTCGTCTCTTAACTCACGGGCAGTTACAATTTGACCAGGCTTTAAGTTTACACTATCACCAGCATCTTCTACTACTTTCTTACCAAAAATATCATCGTTCTCTTCAATAAAGTCAGATTTATGAACTAATTGGTTTTCTAAGAAAATAGTATCTCCCGGATCTTGAATTCTAACTTTCTGCATCATTTGACGTACTACTACCTCAAAGTGCTTATCGTTAATTTTCACCCCTTGTAATCGGTATACTTCCTGAACTTCATTTACTAAGTACTGTTGTACAGCACTTGGCCCTTTAATATTCAAGATATCTTCCGGAGTAATTGATCCGTCTGATAATGGCATTCCGGCACGAACATAATCGTTCTCCTGTACTAAGATCTGGTTAGAAAGTTTTACTAAGTACTTCTTCACTTCTCCTAGTTTAGACTCAACGATAATTTCTCGGTTACCACGCTTAATTTTACCGAAAGAAACCACACCATCAATCTCACTAACCACTGCAGGGTTAGAAGGATTACGTGCTTCAAACAATTCGGTTACACGTGGAAGACCTCCGGTAATATCCCCAGTCTTTGCAGACTTACGAGGTATTTTCACCAAAATCTTACCTACTTTAATATTTTCTTCATCATCTACCATTAAGTGGGCACCAACCGGAAGGTTATAAGAACGAATGACTTCGTCTTTTTTACCCATAATTAATAAAGTAGGAATCTTTTTCTTATTTCTAGATTCTGAAATTACTTTCTCTTGGAAACCGGTTTGTTCATCGGTTTCAACCTGATAAGTAACTCCTTGTTCTATATTCTGGAATTTAATTGTACCAGCAAACTCAGAAATAATTACACCGTTATAAGGATCCCATTCACAAGCTACATCACCTTTCTTAATCTTATCTCCAGGTTTAATGAATATTTGTGAACCGTAAGGGATTACATTATTACTTAACGTAATTCCAGTTTTAGGATCAACAATTTTTAATTCTGAAGTACGTGAAATTACGATTTCTGCTTGGCTACCATCGGGAGCTTCACCTTTTACGGTTTTTAAATCTTCAATTTCGGCAGTACCATCAAATTTAGCTACTACTTTGTTTTCTTCTGAAATGTTTCCTGCAATACCTCCCACGTGGAATGTACGTAAGGTTAACTGTGTACCTGGCTCTCCAATTGACTGAGCAGCAACTACACCTACAGCTTCACCTTTTTGTACTGTTTTACCAGTAGCAAGGTTTCTACCATAACATTTCACACAAATTCCTTTTTTAGCTTCACAGGTTAAAGCAGATCTTACTTCTACGCTATCTAGCGCAGACTTATCAATCTTATCAACAATTGCTTCATTTATCTCTTCACCAGCTTCAGCAATCACTTCTTGTGTTAATGGATCTACCACATCATTTAAGGCTGTTCTACCTAAAATACGCTCACCAAGAGATTCTACAATCTCTTCGTTTTTCTTAAGCGCTTTCATTTCGATACCTCTTAATGTACCACAATCTTCTTCACCTACAATTACATCTTGGGACACATCTACTAAACGACGGGTTAAGTAACCTGCATCTGCCGTTTTTAATGCGGTATCTGCAAGACCTTTACGTGCACCGTGCGTAGAGATAAAGTATTCAAGAATCGAAAGACCTTCTTTAAAGTTAGAAAGAATTGGGTTTTCAATAATCTCACCTCCACCGGAATTCGATTTTTTAGGTTTTGCCATCAGACCACGCATACCGGTTAACTGACGAATTTGCTCTTTAGAACCACGCGCTCCAGAATCTAACATCATAAATACAGAGTTAAATCCTTGGTTATCTTCACGAATTCGCTTCATCGCTAATTCAGTAAGATTGGCATTGGTTGCTGTCCAAATATCAATTACCTGATTGTAACGCTCGTTGTTGGTAATAAGTCCCATATTATAGTTCCCCATAATACCTTCAACTTGCTGATTGGCTTCATCGATCATCTCGTGTTTTTCTTCAGGAATAATAATATCCCCTAATGAGAATGAAAGTCCACCTCTAAATGCGAAACCGTAACCTAAACTCTTAATTTTATCTAAGAATTCTCCAGTTTCTGGTACGCTGGTTACTTTTAAAATTCCACCAATAATATCCCTTAAAGACTTTTTGGTAAGTACTTCGTTAATGAAACCGGCTTTCTCTGGCACTTCTTCGTTGAAAAGTACTCGACCAACCGTAGTTTCTATAATTTGATAAACTAATTCGCCATCTTCATTAAAGTCTTTTGCACGAACTTTAATAGGCGCATTTAGTTCAACTTTCTTCTCGTTATAAGCGATAATTACTTCTTCTGCAGAATAGAAAGTAAGCCCTTCTCCTTTCACTTTACGTTCTGGAGTAGATTTTCTAAGCTTGGTCATATAATACAGACCCAATACCATATCCTGAGAAGGTACAGTAATTGGAGAACCATTCGCCGGATTTAAGATATTATGAGAAGCCAACATTAACAATTGTGCTTCTAAAATAGCTTCAGGTCCTAATGGTAAATGAACCGCCATCTGGTCACCATCAAAATCGGCATTAAATGCCGTACATACTAATGGGTGTAGTTGAATTGCCTTCCCTTCAATTAATTTTGGTTGGAAAGCTTGGATACCTAAACGGTGAAGTGTAGGAGCACGGTTAAGTAATACCGGATGTCCTTTTAACACGTTCTCTAAGATATCCCAAACAACTGGTTCTTTTTTATCGATTATTTTCTTAGCAGATTTTACCGTTTTTACAATTCCTCTTTCTATTAATTTTCTAATAATAAAAGGCTTGTAAAGCTCAGCAGCCATATTTTTAGGTAAACCACACTCGTACAATTTCATCTCTGGTCCTACAACAATTACAGAACGAGCTGAATAATCTACACGCTTACCTAATAAGTTTTGACGGAAACGACCTTGTTTTCCTTTTAAGGAATCTGAAAGTGATTTTAAAGGACGGTTGGAATCCGTTTTTACTGCTGAAGATTTTCTGGTATTATCAAATAAGGAATCTACCGACTCTTGAAGCATACGCTTTTCATTACGTAAGATTACTTCAGGAGCTTTGATTTCCATTAATCTTTTCAGACGGTTATTTCTAATAATTACCCTTCTATAAAGATCGTTTAAATCTGAAGTTGCAAAACGACCTCCATCAAGTGGTACTAAAGGTCTCAATTCTGGTGGAATTACCGGAATTGCCTTCATAATCATCCACTCAGGCTTATTTTCTCTATTAGCATTCGCATCACGGAAAGCTTCCACAACTTGTAAACGCTTTAAGGCTTCTGTTTTACGTTGCTTTGAAGTTTCGTTATTTGCTTTGTGTCTTAATTCATAAGATAGTTCATCTAAATCAAGACGCTGTAAAATTTCGATTAGACATTCAGCTCCCATTTTAGCGATAAACTTGTTAGGGTCTGAATCTTCTAAGTACATATTTTCCTGTGGAAGACTATCTAAAATATTCAAATATTCTTCTTCTGTAAGGAAATCCATCTTTTTAAGAGGCTCACCATCTTCATCTTTAGCAATACCCGCTTGAATTACTACGTAACGTTCGTAGTAAATAATCATATCGAGTTTTTTAGATGGAATTCCTAATAAGTATCCTATTTTGTTAGGTAAAGAACGGAAATACCAAATATGTGCTACTGGTACTACCAAGTTGATGTGACCTACTCTATCTCTACGTACTTTCTTTTCTGTAACTTCTACTCCACAACGGTCACAAACGATTCCTTTATATCGAATTCTTTTATATTTTCCGCAGGCACATTCATAGTCCTTTACCGGGCCAAAAATACGCTCACAGAATAAACCGTCACGCTCTGGTTTGTGCGTACGGTAGTTAATAGTTTCCGGTTTAAGTACTTCTCCTCTCGATTCAGCCAAAATCGCTTCTGGAGAAGCTAAACCTATAGAGATTTTATTAAATCTCTTTTGTGTATTCTTATCATTATTTCTTGCCATAATATATGGTGCTAAAGAATTATTTCTAAACATTAATGATAACTATTGCCTTCAGCCTCAACTGAAGGCAACGCTATTACTCTTCTAATTTTATATCTAAACCAAGACCTTTTAACTCGTGCATCAATACGTTAAAGGATTCTGGTAAGCCAGGTTCTGGCATTGGTTCTCCTTTTACGATAGATTCATAAGTTTTAGCTCTTCCGATTACATCATCAGACTTCACGGTTAAGATTTCACGTAAGGTGCTTGATGCTCCATAAGCTTCAAGTGCCCATACCTCCATCTCACCAAAACGCTGACCACCAAATTGTGCTTTACCACCTAATGGCTGTTGTGTAATTAATGAGTAAGGACCTATAGAACGTGCGTGCATCTTATCTTCAATCATATGACCTAATTTCAGCATATAGATTACACCAACGGTTGCTGCTTGGTCAAAACGATCTCCGGTACCACCATCATACAAATAGGTATGTCCAAATCTTGGGATTCCAGCTTTATCGGTAAGTTCATTAATTTGATCTAAAGTAGCCCCATCAAAAATTGGAGTTGCATACTTCTGACCAAGTTTTTGACCTGCCCAACCTAACACGGTTTCATAAATCTGACCAATGTTCATACGAGAAGGTACCCCTAATGGGTTTAACACGATATCTACCGGTGTTCCATCATCTAGGAAAGGCATATCTTCTTGACGAACAATTCTAGCAACAATACCTTTGTTACCGTGACGCCCTGCCATCTTATCTCCTACTTTTAGTTTACGTTTTTTTGCAATGTAAACTTTGGCTAGTTTTAAGATCCCTGAAGGAAGCTCATCTCCTACAGAAATGGTAAACTTCTCTCTTCTTAAGTTACCTTGAAGGTCGTTTTCTTTAATTTTATAATTGTGAAGAAGATCGGCCACTAATGTATTTAAGTCTTCATCTGTAGTCCAAACACCTTGTGTTAAATGGGTATAATCATCTACAGAGTTTAACATTTTAAGGGTGTACTTCTTACCTTTTGGCAATACGTCTTCTCCTAAATCGTTCTTCACTCCTTGTGCTGTTTTCCCTCCGATAATAGCGAATAATTTTTCAATTAATTCATCTTTAAGGGCTTCAAACTTCACGGTATATTTAGCTTCTAAACGAGCGATATCTTCTTTATCCTGAGCTCGTTTACGCTTATCTTTTATAGCTCTAGCGAATAATTTTTTATTGATCACCACACCTTCCAATGATGGAGAAGCTTTTAAAGAAGCATCTTTTACATCTCCGGCTTTGTCACCAAATATCGCACGAAGTAATTTTTCTTCCGGTGTTGGATCTGATTCTCCTTTTGGAGTAATTTTACCAATTAAAATATCACCAGGCTTTACTTCGGCACCAATACGAATCATACCATGCTCATCCAAATCTCTGGTAGCATCTTCTGATACGTTAGGAATATCATTCGTTAATTCTTCATTACCTAATTTAGTATCTCTAACTTCTAATGAATACTCATCGATATGAATAGAAGTAAAGATATCTTCTCTTACTACTTTTTCTGAAATTACGATCGCATCCTCAAAGTTATATCCTTTCCAAGGCATAAAGGCAACTTTCATATTTCTACCTAAAGCCAACTCTCCTTCTTCAGTTGCATAACCTTGACAAAGTACTTGTCCTTTTTCTACTCGATCACCAACTCTTACAATCGGCTTCAAGTTAACAGAAGTACCTTGGTTGGTTTTTCTAAATTTAATAAGATCGTAAGTTTTAGAATCTGACTCGAAACTAACCATACGTTCTTCTTCAGTACGATCATACTTAATAGTAACTTGTCTAGCATCTACATATTCTACGGTACCTGCTCTTTCAGCATTAATTAATACACGAGAATCTGAAGCTACTTGACGCTCAAGACCTGTACCTACAATTGGAGAATCCACTCTTAATAAAGGTACTGCTTGACGCATCATATTTGATCCCATTAATGCACGGTTCGCATCATCGTGCTCTAAGAATGGAATCAAAGATGCTGAAATAGATGAGATTTGGTTAGGTGCGACATCGGTAAAATGAACCTCACTAGGATCTACTACCGGGAAGTCACCTTCCATACGTGCAATAACCTTATCTGCATCAATTTGACCATCATCTTTTAATGGTATGTTTGCTTGTGCAATTAGTTTTCCTTCTTCTTCTTCCGCAGAGAAATAAACTGGTTCATTCTCGATATCCAATTTACCATTTTCTACTTTTCGGTAAGGAGTTTCAATGAATCCCATTCCGTTTACTTTCGCATAAACAGAAAGTGAAGAAATCAAACCAATGTTTGGACCTTCAGGAGTTTCAATAGGACAAAGACGACCATAATGTGTATAGTGAACGTCACGTACCTCGAAACCTGCTCTTTCTCTAGAAAGACCTCCTGGCCCTAATGCCGAAAGACGACGTTTGTGAGTAATCTCTGCTAATGGATTGGTTTGATCCATAAATTGAGATAACTGGTTGGTACCAAAGAACGAATTGATTACAGACGAAAGAGTTTTCGCATTAATCAAATCGATTGGTGTAAACACCTCGTTATCACGAACGTTCATACGCTCACGAATCGTACGTGCCATACGAGCAAGACCTACTCCAAACTGCTGAGATAACTGTTCTCCTACTGTTCTAACACGACGGTTAGAAAGGTGATCGATATCATCAATCTCTGCTTTTGAGTTAATTAACTCAATTAAATATTTTATGATGGTAATAATATCTTCTTTGGTAAGTACTTGCTTATCCATTTCGATATTAAGACCTAATTTTTTATTCATTCGGTAACGGCCAACCTCACCAAGGTTATAACGTTGATCTGAGAAGAATAATTTATCGATAATTCCTCTTGCAGTCTCCTCATCTGGCGGTTCTGCGTTACGTAATTGTCTATAGATGTGCTCTACCGCTTCTTTCTCTGAGTTGGTAGGGTCTTTTTGTAAGGTGTTATGAATAATGGCATAATCACCTGTAGAGTTATCTTCTTTGTGAAGTAAAATTGTTTTAGTTCCCGTCTCTAAAATCTCTTCGATGTGATCTTTTTCTAAAACTGTATCACGATCTAATACAATCTCGTTTCTTTCAATAGAAACAACTTCTCCTGTATCTTCATCTACAAAATCTTCATACCAAGTGTTAAGTACACGTGCCGCTAATTTGCGTCCCAATACTTTTTTAAGTCCAGATTTAGAAACTTTTACTTCTTCTGCAAGGTCAAAAATCTCTAAGATGTCTTTATCTCTTTCAAAGCCGATAGCACGGAAAAGTGTGGTTACCGGTAATTTTTTCTTTCTATCGATATAGGCGTACATAACGCTGTTGATATCGGTAGCAAATTCAATCCAAGAACCTTTAAAAGGAATTACCCTAGCTGAATAAAGTTTAGTTCCGTTAGCGTGAAAAGATTGACCAAAGAAAACCCCTGGCGAACGGTGCAATTGAGATACTACTACACGTTCTGCTCCATTAATGCAGAAAGTTCCGCTAGGCGTCATGTAAGGTATTGTACCTAAATACACATCTTGAACGATAGTTTCAAAATCTTCGTGTTCTGGGTCGGTACAATAAAGTTTCAATCTTGCTTTAAGAGGCACACTATAAGTAAGCCCTCTTTCTATACACTCTTGAATGGAGTAACGAGGTGGATCTACAAAGTAATCTAAAAATTCTAGTACGAATTGATTACGAGTATCCGTAATTGGAAAGTTTTCCATGAAGGTATTGTATAAACCTTCATTCCCTCTTTCTTCTGATTTGGTTTCTAATTGAAAGAAATCTTGAAATGATTTTATCTGGATATCTAAGAAATCCGGATAATCTGGTCTGTTTTTAACAGAAGAGAAATTAATTCTTTCAGTTTGCTTTTCTAACATCTATGGACGGAATTTGAGGTTTTCAACTTTCATAATTCATTTAAGAATAAAAAGTTGAAAGCACGTAATTAACTAAAAAAATTTGTGCAAAAAATCGCACTAACGTATAAATACGCAAAAGGGTTTAGACCTTCAGGAGTACATCCTGAGGCCTAAACCTAAATAATATAGCTTGTTAAGCTTACTTAAGCTCAACCTCAGCTCCTGCTTCTTCTAA
>CETB01145709.1_pt1 | contig 20856 bp, 16 predicted proteins | sample 356381 | NCBI WGS metagenome assembly CETB01 (sample SAMEA2622545, study PRJEB7988) | marine metagenome | biome: marine biome (ENVO:00000447); feature: deep chlorophyll maximum layer (ENVO:xxxxxxxx); material: "saline water (ENVO:00002010), including plankton (ENVO:xxxxxxxx)" | depth 155 m | reverse complement strand
AGCTTCCCTAAGGGACATGTCGAAGATGGTGACGCCAATCATCACATCACCGCCTCAAGAGAACTAGCCGAAGAGACTGGGATTGCCGATGTCACCATAGACGATGAGTGGAACACTCGCACTCATTACACATTCATGCGGAGGGGCAAGAGCATTCCAAAGCAGGTATTCTGGTATATCGCTGAGACTGAAGAACTCAGCGTATCTCTCTCGCACGAGCACACTAATTACATGTGGCTGGATTTCGATGATGCCGAAGCACAACTCACTTTCGATCAGGAGAAGGAGTTACTACGCTCAGCGAGAAAACACATGCAGCATATGGGCAAAGCAGTCTGACCCCTACAGTATCAGTCCAACCAAACAACCCAATGTCACTCTTCACGCTTACCCAACGGCGTCCACAGAACCTCTTTCTCCCCTGTCACCAAGGCAATCCATCTAGAGAGTACAAAGAGCCAGTCGGAGAGTCGATTGAGGTAAACAATGACTTCATCTCGAACCGAACCGTTGCCTTCCTCGGCCCGCAATGAGCAGGCATGTCTTTCAGCTCTTCGTGCAATGGTTCTCGCGACATGCAGGGTAGCAACCGGGGGTGAGCCGGTTGGCATGATGAATGACTCCAAGGGCACAGTATCTTCTATCCATGAATCCATCTCGCTGACCAGTCTTTCACACTCGTCTGTACCAATTAGAGACATCTGTTCAGGTAGTCCTTCGGGAGGACAGGAACATTCGGCACCGACATCGAACAACTCCTGCTGAACACGACCAAGAACATCATCAGCCATTGTGTGAGCATATGTCCAGCGAGGCTGCATTTCCCTAGACTCAGGGATTGGAAACCGATTCAACTCCATTCGGACCATTCCGATTTGCGAGTTCACTTCATCGATAGTACCGTAGAGCCGGACACGAGGATGCTGCTTACCGACCTTACTACCGTCAAGCATGTGAGTCTCACCTCCATCTCCTACTCCGGTGTGGACTCTGTTGATGCGAACCATGTACCCGCGACCGGGTCACTTCCTATCAATCGTGCCGAGATGTAGTTGAACCGACATTCCGCAACGCTTCTTCGATTGCCTCAGTCCAAGAACCGTCTATTGAGTCCCAACCACCTTCTCTCTCCAACTCTGCCAGATGTTCTCTCTCAGCTTCGGAGTCACCTGTGTGGCGGTGAATAAGCACCAGCGCGGCATGACTCATTGCGTTGATCCACGGGTCTTCCATGTCCCATGATCTCTCAAAGTGAGAAATTGCACCTCTTGGACCGTGAATCAAGCCACGGTGAATCTGCCTGAGCCCTGATTTGGACCAGGAAACACCCTTTATCCCAACTACCAGACCTCTAAACGCTAGGTAGATTTCCAGAGCCACTAATATAGATGCAACGATGAATGAACCAATCTGCTCCGGCTGCCCCATCTCATCCCATCTCCCAACCATCATGTTGATTGCCCCGATGCAAAGAAGTAGCCCGCTGAAAGGAGCCACAATCACATCTCTATCAGTTAGAGACATCTGAATTACTCCATAGATGACCCCTAGTCCTCCAACCGCGGTAGCTAGCAGCGGCGGGATTGACTCACCAACTCCTCTGGGCGCTGTGTCGGATAGTAAAATTAGAGCGGCGAATGTCAGTAATAACCATCCGAATCTTGCACTAATTTCAGGGAACGGTTGGTGTTGCGAATAGTAGTGAACGGCTATGCCCATAACGGCGAAAAGAGAAACCCAAAACAACACTATTCTTCCTCCGAATACTCTCTCCAACCCGGATTCCAGAAACTCTCGTTATCGAGCCAAGCCAACCACTGTTCATCCTCTGATTCTAGTAACCTCTCAGATCTTCGTTGCAGTCCCTCAAATAAGGCTACATCAATCTCTCCTTTGTCATTAGCAGCCAACCACTCATCTTGGATATCACTTACCGCCTGGTGCCCTCCAACATGATCATCAAAATGACGCTCACAGGCCTCCCTTAGGTCTTGGATCCACATTCTTGTTCCTCTAAGATGAGGCTCCTCATCGAGAACCTTAGGCTTACGTTTGAATGGCCACCAACTCATTGCTCCCATCTCCCCCTCAAGTCGCCTCTATTGATGCTTTGCGAATCGCTAAGTTGCGAACCTCCTCGGGTCATTCATGGGCAGAGTAGTGGTACATCTCCATGGCTCCTCAAAAAATACAGCATTCAAGTCCGCCATTAGCGACTACTCAAATCGCCTTTCTCCTTCAGGCGTGACCTTGGTTGAACATAGCGATAAGACCACTTCTGAAGAATATCTCAAGCGAGTCTCAAGACAGGCAGGAGACGCACAACTCACTTTGTTAATGGAAGCCGGCGAGGAGATGGACAGTATAGCTTTCAGCAAGTCATTCGCTCAGTGGCGAATTGCCCGAACCGACACCCATCTTGTGATCGGTCCTTCAGATGGTTTCGGACAGACCTCAAGGGAGTATCATGGGCTATCTTTGAGCAAGATGACTATGCAGCATGAACTGGCTGCGGTAGTACTTCTGGAACAGTTGTACCGAGCCGCTACTCTCAACGAAGGAAAACCATACCATCGAGCCTGACCCAACAATCGATTCACGCACATGATACCGACAATGCTTGCATGATACGCTCGCGCACACGCGAGGGGTTCTGTTGATAAGCAGCACGAATTTCAGAAAGTACTTCGGTGGTCTTCAGATGGAAGAAGAAATGACAAGAGTAGAACAGAGAAAGAGCAGAAATTCTGCAATTGCGATGGTAGCATTGATGCTTCTGAGCTCGCAAATGTATAGTTTTCAGAATTTTGAGCAGGACGACCCTGAGGAATCGGTCTGGGGTCCTGTTGCTCAGAGGACGGCATATCAACAGATGAATCAGGCAGCGGGTCCTGTTGCTGGAGAAGGACAGAACCAACCAGCCGCTTCATTCGATTACGCCCAAGTTGCTTTCACAGACCTGATGTACAACGACCCCGCTTCCATCTATGGTTGGGTTTCCGACCCCGCAGCCCTTGCCCTAGACCCTGGGTACGGCTTCTTCCTTGAAGAGACCAAGACAGAGGACCACGACAACGACGGAATCGACGATCTAAACGATCTTGATGACGACAACGATGGAATCGTCGATTTGATTGAGAGGTTTGATGGATGCTACGGCACCGATCCATTCGATCACGACAACGACGGAATCCTCGACGAATTTGATTGGGATGACGACAACGACGGAATCCTCGAGGGACCAATCGACTACTCTCAAGGTGCAGATCCGAAAAATGTCAGCGCCGACAGGTATGTTGTCCCCTCCACCGTTCACCCATGGACCGGAACTCCAGTAGGAGTCGGATATCGAATTGATCAGAATCCAATGGACCACGACAACGATGGAATTACCGATGATGATACCGATGGCAATGGCCCCGGTTCATACGATGAGGACGACGATAACGATGGGCGAATTGATCAATTCAAGTGGCCATGCGACTTTGACGGAGACGGTCTACAGGACTACTTCGATCTCGACGACGATAACGACGGCGTTACCGATCTATGGGATGAGCACCCATGGGACTCTTCTCTCTCAGCAAACATAACCGCTACTGCCTCCCTTTGGTCCGCTCCTGTTGAGTGGACTGCTGGAGCCACCACTCACAACATCAACATCGCTAGCGGCGGATACACTCCTGACACGCTGACAATAGATTCCGGAGATACGGTGGTTTGGACAAATACCGATACCACAGATCACACCGCTACCGATAGCGATGGAGGATTCGATAGCTTCCCGATTACTCCAGGTGGGACATTCTCATTCACCTTCACCACCGCTGGGACATACAACTACTCATGCTTGTTCCAACAATTCACAGGACAAATTGTTGTAGAATCAACTGGCTCCAACGCTTCTCCATACTCACAATTCGTCGGAGGAGTAGACTATGTGGAGCGCGAGTCTGTTTGGCACCCTAGGAACCAAACCTTCACTGAAATCTATGACGGTGACCTTGATGGTGACGGCATTCCAAACTTCTTGGATCCCGACAACGATAACGACGGAAGCCCCGACTCATCCGATACCGATGACGATAACGACGGCCTGTTGGACATGTACGATGTCGATGACGACAACGATGGTATCCCGGATACATGTCATCAAATAGATACTAATGGTGATGGTAATGGTGACTATCCGGTCGCATCCACGGAGATTCAAGTCCCGGGCATTCATTGTGAGATGGACTATGATAGGGACCTAGACGATGATAGATACCGACCTATCGACCAGGACTACGACTTGGTTTGGGACTGGTTAGATCCCGACATGGGCGGTACTCCGGTACCGGACAACCCCTTAGGTGGACCTTCCATTGATCCGAACGACTTCCCATTTGATTTGGACAATGATGGCATTGAGAACGAAGAAGACCCATTCATGATGTCAACCAATGATGAGGTACAGGCTTGGAATTGCCCAAGCCTAGCCAATCCCAATCCAGTCAACTCGGACGAGAACTGTATTTTGATGCGAAAGTCGTACACTGGCAACAATGACTGGGACGGAGACGGAATCAACAATTGGGAAGATGTCGATGACGATAACGACGGTATTCTAGATTGGCTCGACATCGACGACAACTGCGATCTCGATGACGATAATGACCTGCACATGCTCAACGGCTCGTTGTACCGCGATGACGGCCCTAACAGCTTAGATACCGACATCGATGGAGACGGTCTTTCCAATGACTATGATTGGGATGACGACAACGATGGTATCTCTGATTATTACGATCCTGATGACGGAAACTGTGGTATCGTAGACTCTGATCAGACTGATCCATTCAATGGCTGGTCCTATTCACATAGCGATGGAGATCCTATCGATGGTTCAGACGATGGGGCAATCTACTCCGCTGATCTGGGCTATCCGATGTACTGGAACATGACATGGATGTTCAACCCATTCAGCCTGGATAACAACTTCGTCTTGGATTACAACGGCTACTCCAATGTCAATGGAACCCTGACTAATGGCAAGGTTCCTGAGATGTACTGGCATGTCATAATGAAGTGGAGCCCATACAATGGTGACAACTACTTTGACATCGATATTGATGGAGACTCTCTAATTAACGGAATTGATACTGACCAAGACGGCGACGGTTTACCTGATTGGTGGGACCAAGATGAGGGTAACGACGGAGTACTCGATGTTGACGATATCAAGATGGGTGGTACATTTGACGACGGTACTTGCGGGGCTACCTTAATTTGGGCAATTCTGGCGGGCCAAGCAGCAGATCACGCCTGTGGATTAGCCTATGCTTGGTTGTATGGATATCCATTACAAAGTGCCACACAAACACAGCAAACAATCTACACTTCTCCGTACAGCACTAGGCCTGATCCCGAGTTTGATCAAGGACCGTACAATGGTAGCAACTCGCAAGGCCAGTGGACCTGCAACAAGAACTGTTTCTGGTTCGACTTCTTTGGCAATCAGGATGTAGGCCCTAGTTCTGCAGTCAGTTACAACCAGATTAAGGATAACCGTGACCTATGGATTGCTTATGTTGGCGTTAACAACGGCCTATTCCAATGGAATTCGGATGGCAATGCCAACATGTTCCCTGACGAGGTTGCGGACTTGTTAAACAACGATGTTGACCCTGACGATGACTGTGGCGCTCCTATTGCAGGAAATATGAATCCACAATGTATGTTCAATGACACAGCGGATCTCGATGATGACTTCGATGGCGTCTATGATCACTGGGATATAGACGACGACAACGACGGTATCTGGGATTATTTTGAAGTCGACAGTAACGATGACTGGGATGACGACGCCAATACCGAAACCGAAGGATCATTCTTCATGGGTACCAACTGTGAGGACAATGATGATGATGGCACCGATACTGATCCAGATGAGGACGGTTGGTTCCAAGCAGTCTGGGACAAGGGCGTATTAGGCCAGGGCTTACTCCATCCAAAGTATTACGATGTTGACAATGACAACGACGGAGTTCCTGACGGAGAAGATCCAGACGACGATAACAACGGATTATCAGATGTAGATCAAGAACTCCTGTGCTTCGTCGGTGAAGAACAATCACCATGGGATCACGATAACGATGGTATTCTAGATTGGGCCGACAACGACTGGGATGCTGACGGTCTAGTGAATACTCTAGAGTTAGCAACCGCTACTCCCTGGATTTCAGCATGGGACCACGATAACGATGGCTTGAGGGACGACATCGATGATGACGATGATGCAGATGGAATGAAGGACGAAGACGAAGTCATGCTTTGGCCCTCAAGATTTGAATCCGAGAGCACCAATCCTTGGGATCACGATGATTTTGGAAACGGTTCAGGGATAGCCAATCCTTCAGATCCGAATACGGGTCCGGATGCGATTGATCAGGACGACGATACTGATGGTAGGACTGATTTGGATTGGGATCACTTGGAAGAAGGTTGGACTTCTGATAACTGTACTAATGGAGCCGAATCTAGCGATTGGGATCATGATAACGACTGCATCCCCGATGAGGACGACAAGATTCCAACTAGAATCTCGATGACAGTCCCACCAGTCCTCTGGCTAGATAGCAGATTCCCAGCTAAGTTCAATGGCACAGTGAATTGGCTCGACCCAGTTCAGGGCATGTTCATGCCTGCACCAAATCTACCTGTCCAAGTACATATTGAATGGTCTAGAAATGGAACTTCGGCTATTGAGACCATCAATGTACTTACTGACAATGATGGCGACTTCATCGTAGGACAATTCCTCTTCCCAGAGGATATCCATGTCGGAGACAACACAACTTATGTTGTATATGCAGAAGTAACAGAGATGTTCATCCATGACGGTTCAACAACCGAACCTGTACCTGTAGAAGTCCGTGCAAACACTACAATCGACTATGTCGCTTGGACATACTTCCGTAGCGACGAGCAGCCTCTGTTCGTTGACTACAAGGTCCACTATACTGCGGATTGGGAGCGTGGTATTTTCGGCAACAGACTATCTCATGCACCTGTATCATTCACTGTCAGTGGCGGAATCTTCGGCAACACGACTCACCCAACTGTATTCGATGGCTATGGATATGGATACAGAGCCGACTCCGGTGGTTGGATTTCGTTGACATTCGTCCAGACCAGCGGAATACAAGGTGTATGGAAGCAGGTACAATGGAACTCGACTATGGATAACGGCCCAGGAAAGGTGCCGGGAGGGTACGAGGAGATTGTTTGGAATAACTTCTCAAAGACTCACAATGTAGTAGGACGATACAACTACACTAACACTAGTCTGCCAATTGGTGATTATGCATTTGTTGGTTTTGCAAGACCGGATCTCGGTGCAGAATGGCCCTGGCCATTCATAGAGGGTTCCGAGACCGACAGCTTCGGCATCAGATCGATGCACAGAATGTATGTCGAGGCCGAGATGATCTCGCCCTCGATACGACCAGTATATTTCTGGGACTCTACTCAATTCACCGGATCCTCGTTCGGAGCATGGAGAGCACTATTCCATGGACCATCTCTGGTGAATGCGGGAATCGCATACTCTGATGCGAGTCTGGGTAAGCCATACCCAATGCTCTGGGATGGTACACCAGAAGGACTCACAGGACAGGCTGCAACACTCAGACCATTCCTTTCTTCGAATGGAACTCATTGGTTCATCGCAATGCAGAACGGAGGAGACTTCAATGTCCCACCATGCGGACCGGTTGACCCGCTAGACCCTGATAGCGCAGTACGCTGTGAAATCGTGCCGGAGATGTTTACTGGAGAGACTCTACGAGTAATTGGTACAGTATGGAATCGCACCATGACTCCCTGGCCATTCGACCCAATGGCACTACAGGTCGACATAGACCGTAACGGTGTATTTGCAGGATCTCAGGAGACCGGTTATGCACGCGTACCTCAGATGATAAATGGAGAAGCGACATTTGACTACAACTGGACATGGTACTCTCAGTACTCGGCCGGTGTATTCGGCATCCGAGCCGACTTTACCAATTCGAACTACTATTTCACCGGAAATCAATCATCTGTACTCGCACCAACTGGTGCTTACGTCAATGTCTCCGTAATCGGCACGACAGACTTCCAGTTGAACAACATCCCACGACTCTACCGTGGTCAGAACGCCACAATCGAGGCGAGACTGATTGACAACGCATACCAGCCTGTCAGAGATGCACCAATCAACTTCACATGGTCAGCAGATGGCACGAATAGCGTCGTTGTTACAGATCAAAACGGTGTTTTCACAGTCAACCTGACTATAGACGAGCAGCATGATTTAGGCAACTTCACACTGAGTTATTCGTATCCTGGAGATCCAATACGCCAATCAAGTTCGTCCGAAATTAATCTCTGGGTTGTATCTAGAACTCTAATTTCTCTACAAAGCGCGACTTCAGGAGCTATGAGTAGCGGCGACATATGGGAAGTATCAGCCCAAGTGACCGACGACAATAGGACTCCAGACCCGACCCTGTTCGATCCCGGACAGGCTTTGGATGGCTGCGGCGAGAACGGGGGACAGGTGCTAATAATCTTCGAAGGTACTGACTTTGAGGATCGAACTCACAGGCAGATTGTCGAGACGACATGCCCCAGTGCCGGCTCTATCTACCATCAGATCTCTCTTGACCCACAACTTTTGCGAGACGATCCAAACTCATTCTTGCCCGATGGATTTGGACCGGTAAATGTGATTATCAGATTCGGCGAGAATCTTCCCAACGAGGGATGCGAGCCGATCGATGAGGAAATGCTCAGGACCTCAGGTGCATGGGATCCATGCGCTCAGATTCTGAACAGCGAACACTTCCGTAAGGTGCTGCAGTTCAACACCCAAGGCTTCTACCTAGTAGGTCGCACTAGTCTCGCTGTTGACGATCAGATTGTCTACACATCAGAGATAGACCAGACCACAGGTCAGCCGATAGACAAGCCGATGACAGTCACAGGACAACTCCTTGACGAGTTGGGTAGTAACCTATCTTTCAGACCAATCCGTGTTGAGTACCAGATGCTGAATATGGATACAGGAAGCCAGGTATGCATTCCAGGAACCACCGATGCTGACGGCTTCTTCGAGATTATCTGCCCTCTAACTGGAGTAGAGGCCGGCCAAGCGATGGTTACCGTGTCATACGACCCCTACGAGAGCATGGACAACTGGAGATACAGGCCTACGAACATTACCAAGATCTTCCCTGTATTCTCTAACTCGACTATGCTAATCCAGGAAGTTGGACCTTTCAGGACTGATGTTGATTCCTACACCTTCGCTAACGGCTCGGTATTCCCAGTGCTGTATCTGAAAGAATCATTTCATCTTGAGGCCATGCTAACTCAGACGAACGGTAACCCAATTGGCGGAAAGTGTCTGAATATCTATCTTGATCCAGAGACCAACACCAGACCAGTAGCTACCGCTACCACACTGGACGGGACAGGAGAAATTGACTGGTTCTCAGGCGATCCGGAGGACAACCCTAGCCGCAGAGGAGTCGAGCCTAATGGCGACCAATTGGAAGGATTCAGAACTATTAGAGTGGCCTATGAACCCGACAAAGAACTCCCAGGCGGATGTCGGGCTGAAACCACTCCCGTGGTTAATGGTTCATTCATGGATGTTGAGGTTCTAGTGAGAAGCAGAGTGGATATCCTCCTGAAAGATCACTGGTCTAACTCAGCCGGTTATCAACCCGGTGACGAGATTACAGGGGCCGTGACGATTCTTCGTGACCGCTTGGATCTCTCTGTGGAGGGACAGACAGTGGTCTTCACTTTCCAGTATTGGAACGGCTCAACCTCTGGTGGTTGGATAACGGGTTTCCCACCCGAGTACGCTGTAACCAATGAACAGGGCACGGCCAACTTCTCGTTCATCTATGAGGGCGAGAACATACCCGGAGAGTTGGAGTGTGGCTCGGTCAATACAGCCCCCTGCGCAATTGATGGCAGATGGAGAGTACTGGTGCACTTCCTCGATACGCAATTCTTTGTCGAAGAGTTCCTAAACAGCACCCCGATGATATTCCTCGGCGAAGAACCGACGAGCGAGCAGACCAGCTTCTTCACCGCCAGAGTGACCGTTGTACTGCTAATCGCTCTATCATTCGCTCTACTGATTGGCGCAATCATGTATCGCAACTACGCTGAGCGCCGACGCATTGAGGTGATTCGAGGTATCCTGACGGACTCGCTAATGTCGCTGAAGGCGTCCAACGACTATATCCAGACCATCTTCAACTGCTACAAGGATCTAGTCCGCTTCTTCAGAAGCAGAGGTGCGATGAAGAAGGTCTACGAGACTACTAGAGAGTTCGAGGATGCCATCAACGCAATGCTTGGTGGAATAGCCCCACCTGAGGACTTGGACGAGTTCTTCTCAATCTTTGAGGAGGCGCGCTACTCAGACCACGAGATTGGTGCTGACCAGCGTGACAGAGCAATAGCTACTCTACAGTCGATTGTCAATCACCTGACTGCCTCACTGGGAGATTCGATGCTAAGCAGGTCGGCAATCAATGAGGGAGGCCTATACGGCACTGTAACCAAGGCCGGACAGTTCGTGGACTCAGAGGGAGAGACCAGACTAGCCGGTACTGATGAGGACAGCCAGAACGATGGTTTCCGTATCTGATTCGAGCCTGAATTAGGCTTGATAGGCCTACAGCGTAGCCTTTCACCCCTATGGGGTGTCCCGCAGCATTCATAACACGGACTTAGGTGGCCGCGATACCCGAGAACGTCGAGGGAGTCATATGAGTAAGAACACAAGAAAGACCAACCAATCCCTAGTCAGCCTGATTGGCGACTTGAAGGATCAGAGCAGGTCATCCGGTTCAGCGCTGTGGCGAGACGTTGCTGTCAGGCTTGAGAGAAGCCGCAGCAATTGGGCAGAACCGAACCTTAGCCGCCTGTCTAGGCACGCCGCAGATGAGGAAACCATCCTTGTCCCTGGCAAACTTCTGGGCAGCGGAGAGGTCTCGGGTAAGCCGAGCGTCGCCGCATACAGTGTAAGTGCCGGAGCCCGCTCGAAGATAGAAGAAGCAGGGGGTCGAGTAATGACCCTCCGAGAACTGATGAAAGAGAACCCAAATGGAAAGGGGGTGAGGATACTTGGCTGAGGCTGGAACACTAGTTTACGATGCACGAGACAAGATTCTCGGCCGCCTTGCCAGCCATGTCGCCAAGCAGCTGATTGCAGCCCGTAAAGACGGGCGTGAGCAGAGGGTGATTATCTACAACGCAGAGCATGCCGTTGTATCTGGGCCTAGGACACAAGTACTATCTAGATATGACAAGAAATACAAACTCAACCACGCTAGGAAGGGACCGTTCTTCCCGCGTATGCCAGATCAGATTCTGAAGAGAACCGTCCGCGGTATGCTACCTTACCAGAAGAACAGTAGTGGCAGGGGGGCGCTACGCGATTTACGAGTATTAATTGGCCAACCGAACAATATCTCAGAAGAGGAACTACCTGATGATCATGCGTGGGGCGATACCGATTCAATTGATCGCCCACTACCTCCTAGATTCATAAGTTTGGGCGAGATAAGCTCATCTCTGGGTGTCGATGCATCTCGATGGGAGAGTGAGTGAATATGCCGCGCAAGTCTAAGCGTAAGACAGCAGTCAATACCAGCGGTAAGCGCAAGACTGCAGTTGCACGCGCCACCGTCCGTAAGGGTAATGGGCGCGTAAGAGTCAACAGCAAACCAATCCACATCATGGAGCCTGAACTAGCAAGGCGCAAGGCGCTAGAGCCTGTTCAGATAGCCGAGGCGATGAACCGCCTAGCAGACGCCGATGTTATTGTCGATGTCCAAGGCGGCGGCCAGATGGGTCAAGTAGACGCAATTCGCACAGCAATCGCGCGTGGCCTAGTAAAGTGGAACGGTGGTGCTGAAGGAGATGATGAGGAACTTCGTGATGAGTTCATCAGATTCGACCGCAGTCTACTGGTGAATGATCCTCGAAGAAAGGAACCCAAGCATCAAATGGGACGAGGCGCTCGCAAGAAGTGGCAGAAGTCGTACAGGTGATTATATGTTGATACCAGTAAGATGTTGGAGTTGTGGAAAGGTAATCGCACATGTCTACGAGCAGTACAAGGAAGCCGTAGAATCTGGTGAAGATGCATCCAAAGTTTTAGATGATCTCGGTATGGACTTGTACTGCTGCAGAAGGATGTTCGTAGGCCATGTCGACTTGGTCGACGAAATCGCTCCTTTCAGCATCGCTAGAGAACACTGAGAGTCTGTAAGTTCACTATTACTCTACTAGAGATGGCTCAATTGCAACAATTGTTGCAATATTTGACATCATCCAACAAGATGCAGCCCCTAGTTGTAACCAATCGCCCGTTGAAGCGATACCATATGTGAAGACACTAATTATCCAGCAAAGACTGGCCAATGTTTGACCTAACCATTCAATACTCAACATTTTTTCAAGACGGGTTCGTGTATGGATCGTAAACATTTTTTCATCATCCTATATTCAATTGATATTGTTCAACAAGTCAAGCATTCTTGACCACAGCAAGATAAGTCATCAAGATACATCCCCCATCCTCTATACGCTTCTACGAACTCATCCGTATCATAGCCTAGTGTAGAGGCGATTGCTCGTGCGACAATAGCAAAACGCTGGCGATACTTGAAGATGAAACAGAAAATGTGACCATCATGTCTCACAGAAGGCCCACAAAGAAACAAACCAGGCATTATTGTTGACTCATCATTTTCTGTAATTAGAGGAAAACCATCTTCTCTTTCTTCAAATAGATGAGAAATAAACCTATGACTACCCTCAAATCCTCCGGCAAATAGCGGCTGTGATGTAGATTCGAAGACTTGACCATCTCCCGTATTTACCTTGTATGTGCCATCGATTAACTCGACCGAACAAATTGCGGTTTGAGAGCACAAATCGACATTTTTCTCGAATATTGGATTTCTTATTCTTTCAAACGAATATGTGGATAAGGTAATACTTGGATCTGAACTTTCTTCATCCCAAGGACTGTTCAAATCAAAGACTTTCACATTTTTCCCATTACTTGAGAGGTGATATGCCGCATCAATACCACTCTCATAACCTCCGATGATAAGGAAATTATCGCCCTCTAAATCCTTGTAACTTGGGATTGTTGCCGTGTGTCGACAAAGATGGCTACCCTCAAAGGCTTCCAATATGGGGTATTGATACTCTCCAGCAGCCCAAATCACATTTCTTGCTTGAAGGGTAGTATCTGCAGTCTCTAGATGAAATAAATCTTGAATTTTCTCTATTGAGGAGATATTTGTTTTTTCCAGTATTGGTAGTTCAAAAAAGTCCGCTATGTCCTGAAGATGCATTGCATATTCTTTTCCGGTAGGGTGCTCAACTTTCATGCTAAATGCAGGAGATATACCAATTGCTATTGAATTCAAATCTAGCATTCCTATGGAATTACTTGGAAATGATGGCGTGATGAAACGAGTCTCATCGGGCCATGCCGAAAATGATGCCCCGACAGATTCCCTTTCTACAATCAAGAAGTTCTCGACTCCAGCGTGTAAGAGAGAAACCCCAACTCCAATACCAGCTGCACCTGCACCTACGACAATAACATCAAACTCTTCGGACTCCATTCCGGATACTATACTGTCGTCTTGATCCAAGCCTTGTGTAATTGCCATAGCGCGGCCGACATTAATAACAATTTAATATATCCTAATAATCTGAGAATACCAAATTATTATGATGTCACTAATCAGTGCTATTTTTTGGTCCAGTTAGATCTAGTGATAACTCCCAGTTTTGAGATTAGCTGGAGAAATCTGAGAGTCCGACAGGGCTTTGACTACCCCCCGACTCGTAGTGAAGCCCAAAGGGCCTGTAGGTTAGCTTGGCCTATACTTCGCGGCTGGGGGTCGCGCGACCCAGGTTCAAATCCTGGCAGGCCCACCATATCGAAAATACAGGAGCCCGTAGGGCTCCTATACGCAGGTTGAAGGCATCTGCGCGACTTGGAGTATCATGGCAGCGGAGCGCCCGGACTCAGCCAGCGAGCAGGCGCTGGTGGAGTGGCTCGCTGAGCAAATTTCCCATCATTCTCACCTCTACTACAACGAGGCCAAACCAGATATCTCCGACTCGGAGTTTGATGCTCTTTGGGACGAACTCAAGTCCCTCTCTCCTAACCATCCTCAACTGCAGAAGGTAGGTTCTGACCCACCTCCAGGTTCAACCAAGGTCGAGCATCTATTTCCAATGCTCAGTTTAGACAAATCGAATACGGACGACGAAGTTACACATTTCGTTTCAGAGACGACTGCTCAAGGTAGGAGATTTGTGTGCCAACCCAAACTAGACGGCTCGGCATTATCTTTGGAATACAGAAGAGGCAGATTGGTCAGAGCCGCCACTCGAGGTAGCGGGACAAGAGGCGAGGATGTTACTGCAAACGCACGCAGAATCTCGAATGTTCCTGAATCCCTAGCATGGGATGGTGACTGTCACATCAGAGGAGAGGTTGTAATGCCCCTTGCTATATTCCATGACAGTTACTCGGATGTTGCCCCAAATCCAAGAAACCTTGCAGCTGGCGCACTCAGGCAGAAGCACGCAGAGGCCGGCAAAGGTAGAGCCGAGGACCTGATGTTCCTTGCATACGGAGCAGAGTTTCCACAGGGCGATTTCAGGCACCCAGATAGCCCAGAACCTCCGGCTTTCGAATTTGATTCTGAATCCATAACATGGCTTCAGGAGATTGGTATCGAAGTGGCCGGTAATGAGGTTGTAGGGGGGAGTGACCCCCAATCCACTACAACCGAGATAATGACAGTCGTAAACAGATGGACTGAGAACAGAGATGGTGCAGATTGGGAAATCGATGGTATAGTAATCAAACTCGATCGACTTAGCAAGAGAACATTGCTCGGAATGACCGCACACCATCCTAGATGGGCCCTAGCTTGGAAATTCCCTCCTGAGGAGGCAATTAGTGTCCTGATGGATGTGGAGTGGCAGACTGGTAGGACTGGTAATGTTACTCCTGTTTCTAAGGTCGCCCCTGTAACCGTTTCAGGAGTAACTGTAGAGAGTACTACACTGCATAACAAAGGCGAAGTCGAAAGACTCGGAATCATGCTCGGTGATCGTGTAAGAGTGGTAAGGAGAGGAGATGTAATCCCGAAGATTACTGAAGTACTCGGTGCGGCCCAAGATTCCGATTTGAATGACAGGAAGCATGCTGATGGCACTCCATTCGGCGAACCACTCCCTGCTCGAACAGTAGTGACGATACCCACTCATTGTCCCAGATGCTCCTCAGAATTAGTTGAGGACGGGGCATTCATTCGCTGCATGGACCTGAATTGCCCATCTCGTTTGGAGCGCACCATCCTCTACTGGTGTCGACACCTCGAGATGGACGGAATTGGAGAGAAACTAGCCGAGCAACTTTGCTCGACTGGGATGGTGACTTCTTTGGCTGATCTCTATACTCTAAGCATGCGTGACATAGCAAGTCTAGACCGGATGGCAGAGAAATCTGCAGGCAATGTAATCGATGAACTTGAAGCAAGCCGTAGTATGACTCTGAGCACATTCCTAACAGCTCTTGGAATGCCAAGGATTGGCCCCGAGATAGCTAACTCAATTGCTACTGAAGTTGGAAGTCTCGACGCGCTACTTGAGTTAACTCATGGTATGGATGACGAGTCAATATCCAGACTAGTAGCGATAGAGGGAGTCGGCGAGACCGTAGCAAACCTGCTCCTTGAGGGACTATCGGTTAGAATGAACATTATATCTTCTCTGAGTAATGAATTGGATATCTCGGACGAGATTACAGAAACAAACAGTGGACCACTCGAAGGACAGACATTCTGCATTACTGGAACCCTCTCCAGACCAAGAAAGGAGATTGCACTATCAATCAAGTCGAAGGGCGGAAAAGTAGTTTCTTCAGTGTCAGGTAAATTGGATTACCTCGTCGCAGGCGACTCTGCAGGATCTAAGTTGGATAAGGCTGAGCGATTGGGAGTGATGGTACTGAATGAGACAGAACTTTCTGCTCTGACAGGAATTGATCCTCCAGCAGAGAGACAGAGCACTCTCGGCGACTTTTAGCCGTACATTGAGCCGAGCGAGTCCCCCCCATCGGCTGGCGGATTGAGATGAACCGCCATCATCTCACGAATCTCTCCCTCTATTCTCTGTGCTTCCTCAAGCAAAGGCCCGGGGTCTAGATGAACTGCGGGAATCAAATCATCCAAACACTCGATGATTCGAGCAGCAGCTCTAGCATCAGGAAGCCCTCCCCCTATTGTACCATCAGACTCGGCTAGGATAGCCATCACATCGACTCCCCTACGCCTACTCTCGCCCATCATAACACCAGTAATTCCTCCAACCACACCTTGCTTCAACAGAGGAATACCCAATCCTTCGAGAGTTTTGTGCGACTCATCTGTAGATCCTATTCCCAAGATTGTCTCATTGGTCTGATCATCGTCGAAAATTGAGTGCTGCTCGCCAATTCCTTGAGCGTATGAGTCAATCAGCATAGTTGCCCCCACACCTCCTGCAGCGCACCAATCTAGCAGCGTATCGGCCAGTGGAAGATTCAGTTCAGGCATCACTTGGATTTCAGATGCAATCAGGATGACCTTGTCACACCTTTCCATATTGCATACCGGCTCGCCTGAGTAGAATCTCATTGGCGGTAAGGGCTTACCGTCCTGAACTAGACATACCGGAGGTAGCTTTGGGTGTCTGACACCCCCTACAAATTCCAATTCTAACTTGTCAACAAGATAGTGAGCGACGATGCTGCTAACGAATCCAATTGAAGGAAAGCAACTGATTACAAGAGCGCCGCTAGCATTCAATTCAGCATCGACTTCCACCTTGGGTGCGTCTACCATGGGAACCAATAGTTAGACGATGATGTTAATCGTTGTCACTCTCGGTGCCTTCATCGGAGTGCACGAAATGGACGAGGGTTTCACCGCTCACCAACTTTCTCCTTCCTCATGGAATCGCTACGAAGACTGCCCTCGAAAGTACTGGCTATCACGGCAAAGACTGCCGAGGAAGGCCAGCATGCCGGCAGCAATGGGAACTGCTGTTCACAACTCCGTCGAGGACCTATGTAACCTAGATTTGTCAGGAAGAGAAGCAGATGAGTCTGGTTGGCTACCTCCAACAGCAAAGGCCGTATTGGATCGTCATTGGGCCCTCGAAAGAGACACTTTCCTAGCCACTCCACGCCACCCTAGATGGAAGGATGAGATGATAACAAAGGCGCACGACGGGCTTGTCGGAGCACTCAACATTTTATTCTCCAAATCCAATATTGGAAAGGTAGCACTGTCCGAGGTCACAATAGAGCAGTGGAAGGGTGTGCAGAGCATAGTGCTCGCCAATGAGGGAACTCTCAAATCAGACGATGGTAAACTCATGGGAAGACTCGATCTCCTAGTAGCAGATTTAGATGAGAATGGAGCCTCAAAGGGATGGATTGTAGCCGACTTGAAGACTGGCAATCCACCCAAGCAGAAACTTAACGAGAAGGTTAGTCGGCAATTGAGGTTCTATCGTGACCTGCTGATAGAAAACAACCCGGACCATCCACCAGTTCATGCCGAGGGGTGGTATTCATCTAATCAGACCGTGCATAGAGCCGATGGCCCGTCAGTTCTGGCCGAGGCACTGGAGGCTTGGGAGGGGATGAGGCCCACTTCGACTCCTTTGGAGTCGACACCCGGTGAGATGCAATGCGGTTTCTGTGAATGGAAGGCCTGGTGTCCTTCATGGTGGGTTGCTAGAAGGGACGGGTTACTCCCTCCTGGTGCAATGTTCAGGGACGAAGTAGTCAGTACTATCAGATTCGATCCAGAATCAGGAGCAGCACTGTTCCAGCGAATGCCTCCGGTAGGAGAAGACGGAGATTTAGCAACCTCCGACCATCGATTCGGAGCGATACTGAGAGACCAGGCTCTGACTCAGATGCAAGATTTGATTGAATCAGGACATGAGGGCCCAATTTTTCTTGGAAGCGCTAGAGTAGATGGCAAGATAGTCCACATGGGAGACTGGTGCGAGGTCCTGCCTTGGACTCCACTTTTGGAATCAATTCGTTAATGAGTCCAGCAAATCATCGATACTCCCAGAGAATTTGTCTGGGTACGCCCGCATCATTTTCCAAAGTAGCAATAGGGTAGCCCCTGCATCAGCATCGGCCTGATGGCTTCTAGTCATCTCGATGCCGAACCTAGCGCACAAATGTCCCAATGTATGTCTGCCCGGAATCTTTAGTCTGCGAGCCAGAACTAATGTGTCCACAATTCCTCTCGGCATCGGGGGTTCCATACCAGCACGCACGCACTCAACCTCAAGAAAACGCCAGTCGAATTTCAACACATTATGTCCGACGATTATCGAATTCTCAATCATAGAACCAATCTCATCTGCATGCTCAGAAAAATCACCCATCCCTCTGACATCATCATTGCTGATTCCATGCACTCTAGTTGTTTCAGGAGGAATTTTCACCTTAGGATCAACAATAGATTGTAGATTGATGTGACTTCCATCTGCATCGCTACCAACAAGGGCGTACTGTACAATCCTATCCTTCCTGTGGTCGAACCCCGTTGTCTCTAGGTCAAATCCGAGGACCCGGTAACCTGCAAGCAGGGAGCCTGACATGTTACCCTGTTCATCGCCACCGTCCATGAACTATCGTAATCATCTGACGACCCCCGTGTCCTGCAACAGCCCTATGAGGGAGCGGTTGAGGAGGACGAACATGGTATCTAGTCCGAGGAGCATTCCAGTTGCACTAGTTGTGATGTTACTATCGGCGAGTCTAGTTGGCTGCTCAGGACTGAGTTCGACTACTCCAAACGCACGACTAAGCGCAGATTTACAAGAAATCAATATCGGCGAGACCGTGAATTTTGATGCAAGAGAATCGTCCACTCCTAATCCAACATACATCGATGAGTACAGATGGGAGTTTGGAGATGGAGAGAGTAGAACCACCAAGCAAGGTATCGTCAGCCACACCTTCAATTCGGCTGGCACATACGAAGTCGAAGTCACTGTAGTAAACGATGAAGGAGAGGTTGACAGAGCCTCAATTAGCATATTCGTCAACTCTCCTCCGACAATTGTTCTTGAGATGCCTACTTTCGTCAGAGCAGGAGAATCGGCAAGACTCGATGCCAGCACTTCCACCGACCCAGAGGGCGCAAATGTCGAGTTCATCTGGGACTTCGATCATGGCTTAGATTCGGACGGAGATGGAGACAAGACCAATGATGCACAATCATCCTCATCTTTCGTAGATTTGATTTACGAAACTTCAGGCAACAGAACGGGCTCGGTATCAGTAATCGATGACAAGGGGGCCATGAACACAAAGATTTGGAGTCTGATGGTGATTTCTAGGACATTCAAGGTAGTATGGGAAGAGCAGCACATAGAGGTGGAATGGTCGGGTTATCTGGAGCAAGGACAGTCCATCGAGTTGGAACATATTCCTGGAGAGGGCGCGCGTATCATTCAGGTTAATGCTACACTTACTCTAGCTAGAGACCTACTGCCAATAATGTGGCCTGAAGACAACTTCACGGTCTCCTTGAGCATACCCGAGACAGGATGGAACACCTTCGCTTCAACCACACACGATAACATCACCGAGAATGCTAGTGCTAGCATTGATCGGTCAGACATGAACTCAATACCTGAGAGCGACTACACCATTACTGCGGACTCATCAGATGGATTGGTCGAGACTCTTTTGAACGAGCCCGGAGAAAGATTCGGGCAGGGGACTTGGTATTGGATGATTACGGCCGATGAATGCGATCCAGATCTACCGGTTGACGATGTCGACCCCGACCAAGGAAACGACTGGCAACTAGTCGTTGAATTTGTTATTCTTGTGCCCAGAGTAAGTGAGATAGCAGTCTGAACCATTCTTCTTCGCGTGCGAAGGGCTTTGAACTCGGCTTCGATGCCGATGCATGGTCAGGTCAATCGAGATTACCAAGGTCTCAATCAGGGACAGGCTAATCGTCGATGCAGATGTTCGCATGAATGACCCTAAGGACTACAATTTCTCACCAAGAGTGGTAATTGAAGGAAGTACTCTGAGCCTGCACAACGAGGGTGACGAAGGTATTGCAACATCAATCAATCTCGACTCCGAGCAAATGTCTACTGCAGAGCGAGATCGTCTTCTTGAACTACGTGTCAAGTTCTCTGTCGAGGGAATGCACGGAGTCTTGACTCACAAGACTCAGAATGTTAAAACCGGGCCAAACGCGAAGAAACTCGCAGAACCACGGTGGAAGACCGTACTCCCCCTTTCAATGTGATTTAACTCACCGTCGGGGTTATACAGAAGTCGCCGGTCGAAAACGCGCTGGACCCATAGTGTAGCCTGGATATCACATGAGCTTGCGGAGCTTGTAACCCGTGTTCGAATCGCGGTGGGTCCGCCATCTTTCAGGCTCAGCGAATGGCATACGAGACTACATAACCAAAGCATCCGATTCATGTGCATGAGAGGGTCTGGTCTAGTTGTACTACTACTGTTTTCTGCAGCCCTAGCTGGCTGTGCAGGCGATGACAGAACGGAGATAATCGAGGACACCACTCCAGAGATTAACTCAGAGGACGAACGAGCCGAAGACATAACCCAAATCAATCAAGAAGAATGTGGAGAGCGAGAAGGATCTTGGAATGAAGCCCCCGATCGCGAAGGCGAATCGTATTGTGACTTTGATGATG
>CETB01051646.1_pt1 | contig 20992 bp, 20 predicted proteins | sample 356381 | NCBI WGS metagenome assembly CETB01 (sample SAMEA2622545, study PRJEB7988) | marine metagenome | biome: marine biome (ENVO:00000447); feature: deep chlorophyll maximum layer (ENVO:xxxxxxxx); material: "saline water (ENVO:00002010), including plankton (ENVO:xxxxxxxx)" | depth 155 m | reverse complement strand
GAACATTAGTGCAGTAAATCCTAAACATATTTTTGCTGGTATTGATTTTATTTTAAACATCTTAATCTGTGGTGCCTGAGATTATTAAATTTATAATGATTTAGTTTAAAGTTTTAGTCTTGCCTAAATTTTCCTATGATAATTTAGTTTTCGAATTATAATGCATTTCATTGTTTTAATTAATAAGCATCATATGTATGTTAAATCAGGGAGTTGGTATGGCGCTACCTAGTTGGGAAACTCTTGAAGCGTCCGGAATTATGATTGGAGCGGTTTCCTTAATAATAATTGGAGCTATTTTACTCTTTTTTGGAAATAAATACCTTGTGGCAGTTTTTGGTGCTTCAGGATTTATGTTTGGAGTGATGTTAGTAAATTTTGTAGAAGATTTGGTTCCTATGTTTGCTCCTGAATATTCACCAAGTCAACATCCAATGCTATTTTTAGCAATTAAGATATTAGCTGGCATTCTATTTGGGGGGATGAGTGCTTTGGGTTGGAGATCCTCAATTCGAACTTCAGCCTCTATTTTGGTATATTTACTAATGCTATGGTTAAGGGAGGTCGGAGAAAATTTGGGGATTGTAATTGATGATGATCAAACATTTACAATTATTGCTATTGTAGGTGCTGCAATAGCGTTCTTAATCACAATCAAAGCAAGGGAATTAGTAGCTGCATTAGCAGGCGCTGCTGCAGGAACTGCATGTCTTGCATTAGGGTTACAATTTGTAACAAATGGCGCGGTATCATTTCCCGAACTCTCTTCTACTTCACCAAATACGATTCTTTGTGGTGCATTATTTGTTGTTGGTTTGATTATTCAATTAAAAAATTCTGAAGAAAAGAAAAAATTATCCAAAGTAAGAAAAATTGTAAATAAGGTTCATGCTAATGATAAAAAAGCAGTACAAAAAATGGAAGATTTAACTTGGGCTAATAGAACAGAGGATTACAAAAAATGGTTGGTAATGGGTGCTGCATCTGTCGAAACCATGAGACGCCCCGAATTTAGAAACAGAGTAAATATCCCAAATCCTCCTCCCCTTCGTAAAAAAGCAAAACTACCCCAATCTTGATTGCTAAGACCTTTTGCAAGGGTCAATGGACCCAGCAACGATTTGGGGAACGCGTTGGTTAAATTGTAACCAGCCCATTGCTAAAAAATATATGGAAGTGGCTTGTAAAAAACAAAGTCTTGTTGTTTTGGCTGCAGATAAAAACAATATGGAAGATTTAAACCAACTGATTGATGATGTTGGTGATTATATTTCGGCGCTAAAAACTCATGTTGATCTTATAGATGATTGGACAAAAGAGAGTTGGATGAATTTTATTTCAAAGGCTAAAGAAAAGAATCTGTTAATCTTTGAAGATAGGAAACATGGAGACATAGGAAAAATTGCTAGAGATCAAATGGGGGGGATTTATGATTCAAAATCGTGGGCTGATCTAATAACAGCACACTTAATTTCCGGACCTTCCATCTTAGATGGTATGCAAGAAGCATGGAATTCTGTAAATAAAGAAGGAGGGGTTCTTTTACTAGCACAAATGAGTAGTGAAGGAAATTTACTTGAATTGCCAGGATATACTGATTCTGTAGTAAATATAGGAAAAGACCACCCTGCTTGTTTTGGTTTTATTGGAAATGGAAGTAGACCAAAGGAATTAATAGATTTACGAGAAAAGGTTGGTGAAGGAAAAATGATTTGGACACCCGGTGTCAATTTAAACATAAATGATGCTGAATTAGGTCAAAGATATGGGGACCCGGAAAAAGCCATCTTATCTGGGTCTGATGCTATAATTATTGGAAGTGGAATTCATAATGCGATTAAACCAAGGGATGAGGCTGTAAAATATGCAAAAATTAGTTGGGAAGCTTTGATGAAAAGAGGGGCCTAATTTGATTGAATTTGTTATAATTATATTTGGATTAATTGGATTAATATTCATTAGTTGGTGGTTTCATTTTAGAAAACATATGTTGCTTAGTAAAAGAATAAATAATTGTGATGAAGAATTATTATCAGACCCAGGATTAAAAATAAACTCTGTATTTCAAGCACCGCCAGGAAGTAAAATTCATCCTTATATTATTATTAATGAAGATACTACAGTCCCTCCAAGAAATTAATTAATTATAATTTTATAAATAGGGGATGTCTCCAAAAATACTCCATAAATACCCTCCTACTAAACCCCCAAATAGTATAATTGTTAACATAAATGCTTTCTTCTTCAATCCTTTAGCAGTTTCTTTAATCGTTTCTGATGAATTTAGTGCGGGGGCGGGTAAATCTCCCAATGGTGGTAAATCTCCCAATGGAGGTAAATCTCCCAATGGCGGTAAATCTCCCAATGGTGGTAAATCTCCCAATGGAGGTAAACCAATTATTTCTTCATTTTTATCTAAATCTTTAGGATATAGTTTATCTAAATCTTCTAAACCCGGCGCCTCAGGAATTGGCCCCAATACTTTGTCCCATACCTCATCAAAGAGTTTTGCAGTAACGGGTTTTTGAACCCATGCAACTGCCCCTGCTGAAAAAGTTGCATCCTCTGCAATTTGAGCTAACCTTGAAGGTGCTAGAAATATAATTCTTGCTTCCGGATCTGCTTCTCTAATTTCTAATGCCGCTACATGGCCATCCATGCTCGGAATATCTAGTGCCATAATTACCAAATCTGGCAAATTTTCCGAATAAACATCTACTGCGTTATCGCCATCTTCACAATTAATAAAAATGAATTCTTTTGTTCTTAGTGATTGTTCTATACGCCTTCTAGACATTGGATTATTATCAACTAACAAAACAATTGGTGCATTTTCATCATCAACATCTGTGACTAGGCCCATGCAACTCATAGGGTGCGAGAAGTACTTTGTTCATCAAATATACCCTACTATTCTTCTTCAAGAACTGTTTCGGCGGGTCCATCCTTAGGATTCGTAAATGCTTGTTTTATTTTCTCTTCCTCTTCTTTATTTTTAATATATTCAGCTTCTCTTTTTGGTGCACTAACAAAGGCCATTTGTACTTCTGAAATTACTCCTGCTAAAATCTTATTTTCCTTTTCATCTAAATTGCCACTTGTTTTTTTTTCTAACATTCTTAATAATTCAATGCCTTCCTTGGCTTCATTAAGATCGTAAAACCTTTCTCCTTCATATTCCATTAAACCTAAATTCATCATAACAGTTCTTTGAAACATATGAACTAATTGAAAAAATCTATATGAATCTTCATTATTAAAAAATTCTTCATCTGTCAAATTCTCACCTTCACCTTGTTTAATACAATTAATTATAATTATTTATGTTTTCGAGAAGAGTCTTACTTCTCCTAAAAACTCCTTTACCTCTTGCAATTAAATTTTTATTTTCTGTCAATTCTACTAAAATAAAATAATTACCCATTGATTTTTCAACAAATTTAGCGCTAGACTTCAATTTTTTGCCTTGGGTTGTTTTCAAATAATTTATTTCAAATGATTTAGCAAATACCAATACATCTTCGATTAAAGAATTAGCTGCAAAAAAGGCCGCTGATTCTAAAGCCATAGAAATATATGCATTATGAATCTCTTTTATTTCATTATGCATTGAATTATTTGTTGTAAATATTAATTCAGAGAATCCTTGATTAATTTTTATTTCAGCATTTAATACTTTATTTAATGACGATTTTGAAAAAATATTTTCTAATTTATTATAATGTTCTTCCATATTATCACTCAAATAATTGTTTTAATAGCCATTCTGGGTCGAATTGGTGTAAGTCATTATATTCTTGACCTGTGCCAACTAAAACTATTGGTTTTCCAGTTGCATGAGCTATGGAAAGTCCCGCCCCACCTTTAGCATCAGTATCCATTTTAGACAATACGGCTCCATCAAAAGTTAGTATTCTTGAAAACTCAGCGGCTTGTTCAACCGCATCATTTCCTGCTAATGCATCTCCTACGAATAATACTAAATGTGGTTTTGTTACTCTATGCACTTTTTGTAATTCATTCATTAAATTTGTTTTATTTTGCATTCTTCCCGCTGTATCAACTAAAACAACATCAACGCCTTTTGCTTTGGCGTGGGATATTGCATCTCTTGCTATTGCAGCTGAGTCGCCCCCTCTTTGGCTTGAGATGCATTTAATTCCAAGTTTATTCATATGTGCTTCTAATTGTTCTATTGCTCCAGCTCTAAATGTATCTGAAGCTGCTGCTACAACTTTGTAACCTTTATTTTTTAGATTATAACCTATCTTTGCGGTAGTGGTTGTTTTTCCTGTGCCATTAACTCCAACCAACATGATTACAACAGGTTTATCTCCATCAGTAAGATATTGTTCAATTGTTGCATAAAAATCCCAATAATCCGCTTTTAATATTGATTGTAGTGCCCTTTTAATCGTAGCTTCAACTACTTTGGAAAGATCTGCCCCCCTTCTTAATCTACTGCCGATTAAATTTTCTTTCATTAGGCGTAAAATATCTGATACTGCATCACTACTAATATCTGATTCTAGCATTGCCCATTCGATTTCTTCTAGTAATAAATTAAGAGCCTTGCCATCTTTAATTACCCTTCCACCAGATTCTACAACTCCTCCTCCCAAGTCTATCTGTATGTTCTTGCCTTCTCCCAAATTAATCTCTTTGGTCCCCGAAGAGCCCCTGGGTGCTTCTTCAACTTTTACTAACTGTCTACCTGTAGTAGATCTCATCATTTGCAAATTTACTTTCGAGCCTTTCGGTTTAGTGGTCGTTTGTTTTTGTTTGTTTTTTTTCTGCAATTCTTTTTTCTGTTTTTTACGTTCTTTTTTTGAAAGTTTTTTCCATGGCTCTTCGGGCGATTCTGTAGACGAGTCTTCCCATTCGTCCCATTCACTCTCTGCTTCTATTGCCTCTTCGGGAAGTGTTTTCTTTTTACTTTGTTCGGTTTTTTCTATTATGTCCGCATTTTGTTCTACGCTTTGCATATTGTTTGATGCATTATGCATTAACTCTTTTTCTTCGGTCAAATCTTCAGCATTCGTTTCTTCGGAAATATTTCTAACTCTTTTTCTAAATTTGTCAAATAATCCCATATTATCGCCTTAGTCATCTAGTGTTAATTCGCCACGCCTAGGCCTTCTTCTCTTCCTTGAACGTTCAGATTTTGATTTGTCTGGTTTTAGCTCTGGGTTTTCAATTGTCTTTATTTGTGATTCTAGTTTATTATTTATTTCTAAAATCGCTTTTTGGGTTATTCCATGTTCTTCTACTAATTGTTCAATCAATTCTTTTAATTCTCCAATCCTAATTTCCAATAACTTTGATGATTCTTCTAATGATTTTTCTGCGTGAAATCCGCTACCAATATCAATTATAGCGTATTCTACATTTGTATAATCTACGGGGATTTGAACCCCTGCTCCGATTGGGACCATTCCTTTATTTTCTTTACTAATTTCTAATTGTTTCAAGCTACGAAAAGTTGTTTCGTGTTCGTGAATAACTTGATCTAACTTTGTAATTTGCTCTTCGATTTGTGAAATTTTTTGGTGGTATAATTCTCGCATTTGGGAAAGTTGTTGCAATTCTTCTTTGCCCATAAAACCGCCCCTTTAGTTAAAATAGCGCTTTTTGCGTTATTCTTCTTCGGAAGATGATTCTATTTCATTTCTAAATTCGTGGATGATTTTTGGATCTTTAGAAGATGAGGGTTTAATCTCTTCAGTAGATTCTATTGAAATTTGTCTTCTATTGACTTTGTGTCTTCCACCTAATGTTGACAAAACTATGTGTTTTGCATCATCGATGGAATTTGCTGCAACATCTTGTGTAAATTTCTGAGTGGCGGCCCCTAAAGGTAAAGTTCCAGTAATTCGGTATGCCTTCATATTCATGGCGACTTGTCAAAGTATCTTAAACGCGTTGGCGCGAACTTTGTATCTAAAAATTAGGAAATTTTCAAATTAATTTAAACAAATCTGAAATGAGTTGATGTTTACGCTACACTATGGGCAAGGGAGTTTCATTAACCATAGTCTCCTTGTTACTATTGGTTTTAATTCCTGTTTCTGCAATACCTTATGATTCGGATATTTTAGATGCGGAAGCATATATTGGTAAAGAATATTCAATATTTTTTGATTATGATATTACATTCCAAGATTGGTTAAATCTTGAAGAGGAGGGGTTTGAACCATTAAGACAAATTTCAAAAAATGAAATGTTAGTTTGGGCAACGGATTTTGACATCACTCTCAAGAGTTATGATTTTGAAATTAGTAGTACAACTAGTAATTTAAATTATAATTGGTTGGTACAAAGGGAATATTCTCAATCATTGGAATATCGAGTTTTATTAGAGCCGCACCTACCTGCTGAAGGGGTTCTTCAAGTCATTGAAAAATTAGAAACGCTAAATTTTGATCTCGATAGTTATCCTCCCTTGAAAGATGTTGGGGGGATGCCCGCGCCATTCAAAATTTCAGGATATTTGCCAAATGAGATTGAAATTGATGGTATTTGGAAAATCGAAAATATTCTTGAAACTGTAGCAAGAAATGATGTTGCTGCTTCGATTATTGAGGGAGGGAGCACGGATGAACATAAATTATGGGAGAGAGGGTTAAATGGAGAAGGAGTACTTATTGCCGTTGCAGATACTGGCATTGACTTAGATCATGCTTGTTTCAGAGAAAATTCTACTACAATTGGGGAACCGGGTGACAATCATAGAAAAATTCAAATTTTAAATACAACCCTTGATTCTTGGGATTCCTCTAATAATTCTGATTTTGGTCATGGAACACATATTGCTGGAAGCCTATCTTGTAATTGGTTTAATGGGGAGCAAAAAACGGGCACTTCTTTATCCCATAATTCAAAATTAATTGTTCAAGATATTGTAAGTGAAGAAGGTTGGATTCCCCCTGAAACTGTAGAAATGTTATTTTTGGAGGCCGCGGAAAATGGCGCTATAATACATTCTGATTCATGGGGAGATAATGAAGTAAATTACACAGAAAGGTCTGGAAGATTTGATGGATGGGGTAGAGAAGTTCCCTGGAGTTTGATTTTTGTAGCACCTGGTAATTCTGGGGGGCAACTCATGGAGCCTGCTAATGCTAGAAATGTAATTGCAGTTGGTTCAACAACAAAATCTGAAAATCTAGAAGTAGTTAGTTCATCAAGCATTGGTCCGACTACTTTGGGAACTCGGGGCATATTTTTAGTGGCACCGGGAAAACATATAATATCGGCAAATAGTGATGGTATTGAAAATTCTTTTAATGAAGATACTTCTTCCTTATCAGGCACTTCAATGTCCACCCCCATTGCAGCTTCTGGTGCTGCAATAATTCAACAAATGGTGGAGCTTGGTTTATTCAATTCTAAAAAAATAAATGAGTCCGGATTTACTCCAAGTGGGCCTTTAATGAAATCATTATTATCTTTGTCAACTACTCCTGTTAACAATGAAAATGTTCCTAATGCTGAGCAAGGTTGGGGTGTGCTAAATATTTCTGAAATCATTCCTGAAGACTTTTTTGAAAATGAAAATAATTCAATAGACAATGTTTGGATTTGGGATAGTTATCAGTATGATGGTGATTGGAGTGCTTTTACTTCATCTAGAATTGATGGTAATGAAATACCTCTTGATTCCCTAACACAAAATGCATGGGATGGTTCTGATGCAAAGGGGCCTTTCTTATCAACAGGAGATGAAATTAGATGGAATTTTACAATAAATAGAGAGGAGGATGTTAAAGCAAGGTTATCTTGGTTGGCAAAACCCGAGCCATATTTAGTTGATGATTTAAGACTTTCAATCTTAACATCTGATGGGCGTATGGCATATAGTAATGATTTTGATGAGGATGGTTTTTCACGTTTATATTCTGAGGAGAGATCTTCTATTTCTTCAAATAATGAAACTACAATAGGTATTAATTTAGACATTGATGAATTAGTTGGAGTTGATTGGATTCATGTTATTATTCAAGGCAATTATGTTGGTATTGGTAATTCTCCGAATACAATTGGAATTGAAGGAGACAGAGTAGGATTTGGGTTAGCGATAAAGGGTGTTTCTGAAGAAACGGCCCTAGATATGGAATTAGGTGGATTTGAAGAAATTACTGTTGAGAATGTGTTGGGATATACTTATGTTGGCACAGCAGGAGCATATGAACAAATTGATTTTGAAAATTCAAAAACACTATCTTGGAATTTTGAAGATTACCCTGGCAGTTTAAATGTGGAGTTATCTGTAGAAGCTCCTCGTAATGTTTCTGTTAATCTTTCTACCAACCCCTTTGGATTTAGAACTATTTCGGGGATGAATGAAAATGCTGTATTACCAATTTGTTCCGATGAAGAAGATGTCATCACTGCAATAAACACAAGTGCTAGAACATGGACTGTTGAAGGGATTTGGTGGCCTCCTCTACTAATTGATTGTAAAGGAAATAATATGGATTTTGATTTGGATTCAAAACGATTAGATGCGCCTGAGCCATTAAAGAAATGGCGGGAATGGGTCGATGAAAATAATGAAGGGAATTTTATTGCAGTTGAATCTTCTTGGGATTTGTCTAATTGGGAAACCCCTTGGGTTGAAGGGGAATTAGCTCCCGAAAGATTGGAATGTGAATTTAGATTTGATCAGCAAAGTTGGGGTACTTGTGATGTATTTGAAAGTGAAATGATTATCGTGCCAAAAACCGCAACAAAATTTGAAATAAAGTTATCTTGGATTGAAATAAATGGGTTAAGTAGGATTTTAATTGTGGAACATTCGATACCTCAATATCAAATAAGAGACTTTCCCCAATTAAGTATTGATTACTCTAGAAATAATGAAAATATCATTAAATTAATTGGTGAAGAAGATGTTAACGTTCCTATAATTTTGTTTAGTAGTTCTAGGGAACGTGCATTTTTTAATGTTGTAGACAAAAATTGGAATTTAAGAAACCTCTCTATCTCCTGTACTGGTGAAGAGTTCTTCATCATGGGTATTGATTCCACCGGGTTCGTTGATTTTAATATTGGAGAAAATGCAGAGATTTTTAATGAAGATGATTTAATAATTTCTGGATTAATTCTGGGTGCAGAAAAAACAGAATCGGGGCAAGAAAAATCAAACGTATATTGGGATGGTTTGCTTGATAATGAAGGAGGGGTGTTTTTATGGTTAGAAAATTCTGAGGATAACCATGATGTTGCCTTACAATTAAAGAGTTTTGATTTGCTAGAACTATATGGCTCCTGTGAAGAAAATAGCCAAAAAAGTGTTAATTCAATGCTAAAAGGCGTGTTTTGGATGTGGGCTATACTAACTACAATAATGTTAATTTCTGGTTTATTGGCTTGGAAAAAACGACGCGATTTAAATCAAAATAGAGAAGATGAGTAATCTTAACCTTCAAGGATAAGAAGTGTTTCGCTCTCTTCAACCGAGTAGGAGATTAGCATGAGTGAAAGATTATACATAGGTATTGATTTGGGTACATTCCAATCAACAATTGCTACAAGTAAAGGCGACATTCACACAATAGAAACAGTAGTAGGGACTCCAAAAGACCCTGTGGCTCGAAATATGTTAGGAAGAGATACTTTATTTGGAGAAGATGCATTAAAAAACAGATTGGCTTGTAATATTTACAGGCCATTAGAAGCAGGGGTCGCACAAGATGATGCTGACCACCTAAACGCTGCAAAAGATTTTGTAACACACCTAATTGATACAGCAGGTTGTGATGAATATGATGAGGTCTTTGGCGTAATCTGTTCACCCAGCCATATTTCTTTTACAGATAAAACAAATCTAGTTAGTATTCTAAGAGGGAAATTGACTGCGATAATGGTTGTTTCTGAGCCGTTTGCTGTAGCATTTGCCATTCAACAATTAATGGGATCCATTATTGTTGATAGTGGAGCGGGCACTACTGATGTTGCTCGTATTGTTGGACGTTTTCCTGAAGATGATGATCAATTAACAATTCCAGAGGCTGGCGATTGGGTAGATGTGGAATTGATGAAGGCTATCGAAAAGAAATATACTGGAGCTCAAATTACAAAAGATATGGTCCGAAGATGGAAAGAAAAGAGTTCTTATGTAGGTGGAAAAGTGAAAGAGGTCTTAGTTGACTTGTCTGTTGAGGGTAAAAGTCAAAGAGTAGATATTGGAGATCTTCTTGAAACTGCTTGTGATGAATTAGCACAACATTTAGGTGTGGCAGTAAAACGTATTATTTCTACTGGCGATCCTGAATATCAACCATTATTCAGAAAAAATGTATATTTAGCAGGAGGATCCTCACAAATCAAAGGATTGGCTGCTAAAGTTACCGAATATATTTCTGACATTGGGGATGTTTCTGTGTCCGCAGTTAAGAAACCTGAGCACAAAGTTGCTGAAGGTGCATTAGCTCTTGCAGAATCAATGCCTGATGAGGAATATACATCTATTGTTTAAGCCCAAAGAGCATGATTTTTCGTGATGCTTCATTTTGTTCTTAAAACAAATATTGCTGGTCCTTTTCCTGAAGGGAACAAGTCAATCATGTTTGGAATGGGTTGTTTTTGGGGTGCTGAAAGGTTATTTTGGAATCTGAAGGGTGTACACACAACAGCGGTTGGATATGCAGGAGGGGATGTAGAGAGTCCAACATATCAACATGTATGTTCTGGTGCTACAAATCATTCGGAAGTTGTTTTTATTAATTACAATCCAAATGTAATTAGTTTTAATTCATTATTAAAAATATTTTTAGAAAATCATGACCCTACTCAAGGTAATCGGCAAGGAAATGATGTAGGAAGTCAATACCGGTCATGCATTTATACGAGCGACCAAGAGCAATATCATTCTTCATTAATTAAAGTTGAAGAGTTCCAAAATTTATTAATTAAAGCCGGGTATGGGGAAATAACTACAGAAATTAAGGGAAATGTTGTTTTCTATTACGCTGAAGATTACCACCAACAATATCTCGCAAAAAACCCTAATGGTTATTGTGGAATTAGGGGTACGGGAGTGCTTTGTTAAAATTAAAATGGTATGAGTTGGTGGTATAAACTATGGCAAAGGCATTATTTGGTCTTGGAATAATCATATTGCTGGTTGCATTATTGGGAAGTATGGAATATACTGTCTATGAATCTACTGAAGAAATCTCAATGCCCCCCATGGCTTCTGCCACGGGATGGCAAACATTGCCAATTCCTGACGTAATGGGTGTTGTTGATCTTGAAGTCACTGCAGAATGGGAAGGAGCATACTGGCTAGGGGTTGCTTCTAAAGAAGAAGCTCAAAGGTGTGATCCTGACTCAAAAACTAAAGTCTCTATAACTTGTTCTGGAAATGATATTGATTTTGAAATTGGTGGACCAAATACTGAAAATTCAAAAATTAATTGGGAGGTGGAATCGGGTGAATGGTATGCTGCAGTAGGTCAAAATTCAGGTTCGCTGGGCCAGGTTTCAAAGCTTAATGTAAATTTACAGGCCACAGCCTCATTAAGTTCATCAACATTTACCGTATTGTTAGGATTAAGTGGTGGAACGATGCTATTGGGATTGGTCTTAAATCGGCGCTAATTAAGTAACATTCTTACTTCTTCTACACTTCTTAATTCAGCGAAATATATTGATTCTATTGCATCATATAATTCATCATCATTATGGGTTTTTAATGTTTCCAGGATGGCCCCATATACGTTCCCAGCCATTTCTTCAGTTTCATATGCTTGTTTTAACATCTCTACGTAATCTGTAGTATGTACAATAGGGTGAGGGTTTCTTTCTGTTGTGGCTTGTCCACCTAATTTAACTATGGCTGAACGAACGATGTTCGCATGCCCAATAGATTCTGTGGCTTCTGCACTAAAATGCCCTGCTAATTGTAAACGGTGTATTCCTTGAACATATGCAGAATAATGTGCATACAAATTGATCGCACGTAATTCCCAACTTAACGCATCATTTAACTTCTCTATTAATTGTGAATTTTCCATATTATTTCGTTCACTCCGAAAAAGTAGTTTTATTTAATCTATTTTAAATAAAAAATATAATTTTAACCCTCTATTAATGGTGTTTTGGGATCATGTGCTGATTCTACTATATGATTTGCCCAAAGGTATTTTTGTTTCTGTTTATTTTTTTTAGGTTTCTGGGAAAGTGCCTTTCTCATCAATATATGATTGGATTATACGATAATAAAAGAATCGGTGCTGTGTTTTAATTATTATACCTTCGAAAAACGATTAATTTGTTTAATTCTAAATAATTAAACAGTATTGGTTTTTGGAGGTAGCATGGACCCAATCATGATTGCAGGAATTGTATTACTTGTTTTAGTACTACTTTGGTATGTTATGACCTATAATAGATTAATAAAGATGAGAGTTGAAGTCGACCGGTCTTGGTCGAATATTGATGTTTTATTACAACAAAGATATGAAATGATCCCGAATTTAGTTGAAATGGTTAAAGGATATGCTGCTCATGAAAAAGACTTGTTTATGGAATTTGCAAAAGCGAGGCAAGCGGCTGCAGGAGCATTGGCGCAAGGAGACGTGAAAGGAATTGGTGCTGCTGAAGGAACTTTGGCAGGGTTAATGCCTAGGTTAAATTTTGTAGCTGAACAATATCCTGATTTAAAGGCGGATTCTTCATTTGCTAACTTACAAAAAGAATTAGTTTCAATTGAAAATCAAGTTTCAGATAGGAGGGAGTTTTACAATTCCTCGGTAGCTAATTGGAATGCTGCCATCCATATGATTCCTACAAATCTTGTTGCAAATACAATGGGTGCAAAGGATCGTGATATGTTTACAGTAACAGTTCCTGCTGCACGTGAGGGTGTAAAAGTCGAATTCTAAAATGGTGATTAAATGAGTGGGCCAATTTACAGTGATGATGGATACTGGATGTGGAACGGTACGGAGTGGATTCCTGCGACTCAGCCTCAAAATGCTGTTCCTGCACAACAAATAGACCAAGTAGCAGTTGCTAATGTTGCAACAGAAGTAGGGGTTCAACCCGAACAAGTTGCTGCAGTTGCTCCTCATTTTGATTTAAACCAAGATGGCCAAATCGATCAAAATGAAATGATGCAGGCTGCTCAATCGGTTGCTAACCCTGTCAATATAGCAGCGCCCCTCCCTGGAGGTATGGCCGCACCAAATCCAGGTGTTTTTACTGCCACACCTAAAAAGGGATTTGATTGGAAAGAGCAGAAGGCAATATTAATTGGTGGTATTGTTACAATTATTGTAGCAATAGGAGTTTTACTATTCTTTTTACTTGCAGGGAATCCAGTCGCAGGAACTTGGGTTAATAATTACGGAAGCCCAAATGAAGCAATGACTACATATAACAAAGATGGGACTATTCAAAGTAACGATACAACGGGTGCTTTAACTTGGGAAACTGAGGGTGATAAGCTTATTCAAATAGCAACAAGTACTTTACCAAATGGATCCGAAATTATAGTTACACAAACTGCACAATATGAATTAACTAATGACAATAATGTATTATGGGTAAATATTATTTCAATAGTTGATCAAGATGGAAATAATATGATGATTTGGATAAACCCTCTTACTGGTAATGAAACCGAATTAGAATTTCCATGTATTGCTTTAGTGAGGGATTCTGCTCAGGATTTGTTAAACGAACAGGCTGATTGGGCGAATTTGGGTGAGCCTGTCCCTTCTTATCAAAGTAGTAAACCTAGTTGGTGTGAATAGAGGCTTTGATACCTAGACTCTGAAGATTTTTGTAAATCGGGGGATTCAATTTGAATGATGAGTGGTCTAAAAGGCAAGAAGATGAAGAAATGAAATTGCGCTTACACACTCTATTAAAAAATGCAGAAAATGATGGCGACCCCCTTGGGTGGTTTGAGGACCTTTACGAAAGTGCTAAGGGAGATTCTACACAAATACCGTGGGCGAGAATGGATGTAAATCCAATTCTTAAAGAGGAATTAGGACGCGAATCTCTTCAACCTGGGCGTGCATTAATGGTAGGTTGTGGATTAGGTGATGATGCTATTTATCTTGAAAAATTAGGATGGGATGTTGTAGCATTTGATGTGTCTCCTTCCAGTATTTCTTGGTGTAAAAAACGGTTTACAACGTCCTCTGTAATTTGGGAAGTCGCAGATGTAACTCAACCTCCAAAAGAATGGTTAGAGGAATTTGATCTAGTTGTTGAAATTCATATCTTACAAGCAATTCAACTCGAGGTGAGAATAGATGCTGCTAAGGTTCTTCCAATGTTTCTAAAGCATAATGGAAGATTAATCAGTATTGGAAGAGAATTAACAGAACGAACAGTCAATGAGGCCCCCCCTCCATGGCCTCTATCTCGGTCATGGCTCATGGAACAATTCTCATCATTAGAAAAAGTAATTTTCAAAGCTATTGTATTGAAAGATTGGCCCGATATAGATCGGTATGTTGGGGTTTGGAAAAAAACCCGCAATTAGTGTATTAAACGCCTAACATTACTATTGATGCCAATAATGCAAGGGTTGGAATGATCAGATATTCTAAATCACTTCTAGCACCACTAAGTGCGGTAAGTTCTGTGCCTTTTTCCATTCTTGGTTTAAATCCTGGTGCCTTTTCTCCAACTGCTTCTAACAATGCGTTTTGTAATGTTCTATCTATTTGCTCTGCTTGTAAATTTTGATCGCTTCGACTCTTTAATGTTGCTAATAAATAACACGGATCTCCAATTTTTAATCCCCATAAAGTCCATCTGTGTCTTCTTATGTCTCCTGAAAGCAGGATGTTTGTAAAAAGGCCTTTCATCCTCATATCATGCCTACATTCCCATTGAATTAAATGATTTCCAAAATCTCGGGTACTAAATGTGTCTGCCATTACTGCCATTCCTCCAGTTCCGTCGTGAATTGTAAAACTTGTAGCACCTTGATTTGATCTAATTTGTTGCCAACTACATTGTTCTCTAGTGTTTCCATCTTTATCCGTTACCTTTCGGCACTTGTAAACTTCGTATGTCCATCTCCACGCAGTAAGGTCACTGACTGTTTTTGAGGTGTCGCCATCAACAATTACTGTGGGGGGGTATTGTGGACCCGGCCTAACCTGCCCAACTAATTCTGCACCTCCAACTGCAGCAGAACGTATGTTAGATGTTGGGGTATCCATCATTGCTTGTGCTCTTTTCCACATAAAGACTGAAACTAAAAGCCAAATTACTGAAATACCTATCAATATGTAAATTGGTACTTTATCATCTCCTTCTAAAATTAAATACATATGAAAAGCAAAGAAGATGTATGCAGTTAATGTTGCTAAAGCATAATTAGATATTGTTACTGGACGTGGTGTTCCAATTTTATTTGGATGTTCTGCAATAAGTTCTTCTGGATTATCTGGATGGTATCTTGTCTCTAAATGCCATTTATTTTGTTCTGGGGCCGGAAAAACCCATGATCTATCATCAACGGTAGGTTTACGGATTGTTGCAGAATTCCAAAATGATTGTAGTTCTGTTCCTCCTTGCTCTTTTTGCCAATTTACTTGTGCGGGGTTAAGTTGTGAACGTAACTCTCTCAAAGTTTTTTGTAATTTAGTTGGGGCTGAAAAGCCTATAATTAACGCCCCTACAGAAATTAAAACTGGTATTGGATCTGTGTCTGCAAGAAAAAATGTAACTATTCCTGCTATTAAAACTAAAACGCCAATTACAAAACCCAGCCATTGAACCCATCCTGATGGAAATGTTAGACCGAAGGTTCCGCCATCAAGTTCACTTCCTAAATTTGTATCTACCATGCCCCTTGGTTAAGTTGGATGTCCTTGAATATGCCTATAAAGATGATAAAAAATGAGTTATACTTAATATATTAAATCGGGAGGAGTGTTACGATTAGATGTCTGAAACAAAAACAAAACCAAGTAGACCTACAAGAGCACCCGCAACTAAAGCTAAACAAGGTTCAATTTATGGAGAAGTTCCCTCTAAGGATGTTACATTACAAATTAAATCTCCAGGAAATTTCGAAATTGATGTTTTTGCAAAGTTTGCACAATTAATAATGTATGGAATTGCAACATTAGCAATTTGGGGGGGTATTTTCTCGATTGCATTTGCTGAAAATGCTACAAATCAAAATTTTTTAGTTTTAGGGGTTGGTGGAATTCTATCGGCTGGAATGGCATTAGCCCTAGTAGAAATGCAAAGAAGAAAGGGCGGAGATGGTTTACATGCTGTACATGATTATTTGTTAGGTATTAGTTTCTTTTTCGCGGCCATAGGTGTTTTATGGGGAACTAGATATCTAATGGGTGTATTTGCTTCGCAGGGATTTGAATGGTTATTGGAAGATGGAATCCCATACGCTGATACTGGTTGGTCTCCATCAGCAAATGGAATTTATGTACAATTAATTGCTTGTACCGCTTTAGTCTTATTTGAATATTCATACATTAAACAACTAAAGGGATCCACTTCTTTTGGATGGGCAATAATCACTTTTACTCCCTTAGCTTTACTAATTGCTGGTGTTGGGGCTTGGCTTTCTTGGTCTGGAGATGTTGTATCTTGGGAATTAGGTATTGCAATAGTTGGATTTGGAATTTTATCTATGTGGCTTGCTTTAGAATCTAATAATAGCCTGATCTTTTCTATTGTGGCTGTAGTTGCGGGGTTGATTCCCTTAATTTATGAAGTCCTAAATGAGAATGCTCCTGCTGACGGTGTTGGTGGTGCGCTTTCATTACTTGTTTTCATAGTAATTGGTCAAGGTGTTTTGGCTGCAGATGAAAGGGTACGGAAAGACCTTATGCAATTAACATCATTGTTTTTAGTTGGTGAAGTGTTGATTGCAATACTAATTACAAGAGCTGAAGATTTGAATCTAATTTTGGGGCCGGTTCGAGAATCTATGCTTGGTGATGCTGCTACATACATAAATTTAGAAAGTGTTCTTTGGATAACTTTGCTACTTGCTTATTTTCCTGCTGTACACAAACAAAGAATCCCTTGGATGCCAATAGGTTTGGCCGGTAGTATTTGGATTCTAACACCTGGATCTAGTCTTGTGGCATGGGGAGTTACTCTTATCGCACTACCCTATATGTTTATTTTTGCAAAGGCGACAAGAAGTTGGGTTGCAAATGCAACTTTCGTTGCTGTTGCTCTTTCTTTCTTTATACAAGATTCTGCAAATATTTGGAATGATAGCGACTATATTGTAGATGAGTTCAAAATTATGATTGTTATTGGGTTAGTTGCAATTGGGGAGTTTTCTAGAAACTATGGAGTTTTGAAGAATTGGGCACACTTTTTAGGTATTGGTGTAATTATTTTATCCGATTCTATACTAATTAATGGTGATGAATTAATATCTTGGTTACTTGTGTTATATATTATAGGCAGCTCTTGGAGAATGCTGTATAAAGCATCTATTACTAATGAAATAAAGGATCGTTTAGAAGGTAGTGCTGCACTCTTTGTTTCTTTGCTTTTAACGATAATTTTGACTATTAATGATAGATTAACTCTGCCACTTCCAGAAAATGTTAGTGGTTTGTTTGATGGGCTTGATCCCAGTGTGGGATTGTTGGCCATACTAATTTGGGGAAGTACTCTTAGATTTAGAAAAACAGAATTAGATATTGGACATTTAATTCATTGGTGTATTGATTCAGGGCAAAAGAATGTTCCCACATTTGATATGAAAGATGGGACTTGGACTGTTCATAGTGTATCTGAAGAAGACAATAAACATTGGATTAATATGGGATGGGGCACGATTGGAAGAATTTCTTTAATTGGTCCTTTGATGTTATTGTCAATTTCAATTTCTTATGGTTTATTCGAACAGACATCTGGGAATGAAATATTTTGGGTTTCACTAATGGTTATCCCAATTGGTATTTTACTTTGGGAAATCCTTGATAGAGAGGGTGTCTCATCTTTAGAGCGCGCATTAGCAAGTTGGATTATGGTGTTAATTGCGCTTCCTATCTCTGAAGAGTTAAATTGGTTACAGGGGAAATATGAAGATTATGCGACTGGAAATATGATTGATTTGCCTAAACTCGGTGAGGTTTTCCTAAGCAACATTATTTTTGATTTATTATTAATACTTGGCCCGTTGATTATAACAATTATTTTAGTTAAAAAGGGATTTAATCACGAAAATCGTGAAAATATAAACTATAATGCAGATAAATTTGCATATTTAGGTCTTTTAGTACTTGCTCTTTTAGATACAAGTGGAGGTTTGGCATTATTACTCCTATATGGTGTAGTAATTTTTAATGCGGTTAAATATCGTCATTTCTTTGTTTTAGCAGTTGCTCCTTTTACTTTCATAATTGCTGAAGATAATATGATGGGAAGTACTGATTTAATTGGTTCTGTATTGAATAGTATTAATTTATCTAGCTATGATTTAGCAGAACTTACTATTTTGGGAATGCCTAGATTTTCATGTATTATCATTGCAATTACTGCAGCGGCTATTTTAATTCGATCGATGCTTGATAAAAGAAATAGTTCTGCTGAAGAATTAAGAGATTTGCCGACTGTTGCTGCGGCCATTTGGTTAGGTATCGGAATATGGGGCATTTTACCTGAAACTGCATGGGTATTGTTTACGATTACAATTGGTATTACATTACAAAATATATTTACTGGAAGATTATTCTTTATTCCTTATGCTCCTGCAGCAATGTTATGTTCATTACTTACTGCATTTACTTTAGATGTAAATTTTAGTGATTTGTCTGAAGGTGAATTATTCTCTTATAGTTTATTGGGCATGGGTGTATTTAGTTTGATTTTACATTATCTTGCTAGAACCGGATTGATTTATAGATGGGCTGAAAAAGGCAACGAAGTTGAGAAAGAAAAAGGTATGGAAGCTATGTTTGGAATCCCTGATTTGGATTCTATTAAAGGTAGGGAGCAATTAATAACAAATCTACAATATTGGACTGTGGGCGGTTTACTCTTAAGTTGGGATGCATTATTTGGAATTGGCACAATTTTTGGGGCAATCTGGATTACCTGGGAAGTAAAAAAGAATGGGCAAAAAGACCTGGTCTTGTTAATGCCCATATTACATGCTTTTGCACTGTGGAATTTTATTGAACAAATTGATGATACAAGATGGGAAACAATACAAAACATTGTTGTTGGAATTATACTAATTGGAGAAGGTGGAATAATGACTTATGTTTCAAGTAAATCCGAGATTGCTTGGAATTGGGATACTTTTGAATTTGATGATGAGAAATCATATTTTGATTGGTTGGATAGAATGGGTATGATGTCTATATTTTACATCATAACTGGAATTATTTGGATTATGGATACAGCGGATTTAGATTCTTTAATGTGGGGTATTATTTCCATTTACTTGTGTACAGTTGCCATACAAGGTTTCCAGGAAGAAACAGATTCTGGATGGAGAAGAAGCATTGGTGGATTTGGTTCGATTTTAAGTATATTTATTCTTTCAACAACGATTGAGGACCCATTATACCGATCTATAACTTGGCTTGGTTTAGGTATTGTAGCATTTGGATTCGGTATGTTATACATGCAAAGATTTGGTGAAGAGGCTGAAGTATTTGTTGAAGAGAATGCAGGGCAGGTGTGGAAGGCAAAAGCCGCTACTCCTGTTCTTAAAGAAGAGATTCCAGAAGCTGTAATTGAAGAAATAGTTGAAGAGGAGATTCCAGAACCTGTTGCGGAAGTTGTAGAAGAAGAACGTCAAGAAGATCTACAGCCTTTGTTAAAGAAGGAAATTGAAGAGGCAATTGCTGAAGAAAGTATTCCAGAGCCTGTTACTGAAGAAGTAGTTGAAGATGATGTCCCAGAAGCTGTAACTGACGAAAATAATCTTATTGAAACTAATGAGGGTTTCTTCTTTAAATTGTCACCAGATATTTTGAATAATATCAAAGATGCATTGAAAAATACGGATCATGAAGGTTATAAGCCAGTATTAGAGTTTGATTCAAGTGGTCAAATTGTTCTTAATTTTGAATGAATTAAGCGAATCGAATAATGGTGCCTACTAAAAGTCCTACTGGGGCGATGCAGCAACCAACACAAGACCCGAAACCTATCATAAGTACTGGGCCTCCGAAATATTCTCCATCTATTTGCTCTGAGAGTACAAAAATATCTCCCCAAAAATCATCATCTAGATTGTGAATTGTTACTTCGCCTGTAGCATCTATGTTAATCGTACCATTGATGAATTGTTCTGAGCCTGCATTGTAACGGCCCCAATCAATATTACCTATGTCAACCGTAGTATAATCTTCACAATCCTCTATTCCATCTTCGAAATACATATCTTTACATCTTTCTTCAAAATATAATGTATTATTATTCTCATCTAAAATTGAGATTGAATTGATTGTCACGCCTTGCGCTGCACGGACATTATACCACATATCAGTATCAAATTCAAAAGACTCATTTGTTGTATTTCCATCACTAGAAAATACTATAGCTTCATCAAGAAGTGGTTGAATCTTAGATACTTTTTTTGCTCCTATTTCATCTACTTTTTCAAGTGCATCTCCAAATTCTAAAACTCCGAATCCCATAAGACCTAAACCTATTACAAACACTACAGCACCAATTATCAAAAATATATTAGATACTTTATTATCTCCACCACCTGGTTGAGAAACATTAATTGTCATTCCTGCTGGATTTGCAGTTAATGTTGAATTTTGTGATGTTTGATATTCGTTGTAAGGTGTTGTACTAAGGGTCACAGTCGCTGGTGGCTTAACTGTATTAGCAGCACTACTTTCGGTTGTAGATTCGGTTGATGGTGCTGAAAAGGGTTGGTTTTCCATAATCCTCTGCACTTTATTCTAAGTTAAACCATTTTCGTAAATTCATGGTCCCCATTCTGTAGTAATAATTAAGCTACAGCTACAACACTTGATGTACCAGCGATTGGCTT
>CETB01056736.1_pt1 | contig 21097 bp, 18 predicted proteins | sample 356381 | NCBI WGS metagenome assembly CETB01 (sample SAMEA2622545, study PRJEB7988) | marine metagenome | biome: marine biome (ENVO:00000447); feature: deep chlorophyll maximum layer (ENVO:xxxxxxxx); material: "saline water (ENVO:00002010), including plankton (ENVO:xxxxxxxx)" | depth 155 m | reverse complement strand
AATGACTCACAAAGACAAGCTACAAAAGACGCAGGAAAAATTGCTGGACTTGAAGTCAAAAGAATTATTAATGAACCAACAGCAGCAGCTTTAGCCTACGGACTAGACAAGCATAAAGGAGATTCGGTTGTAGCGGTATATGATCTTGGCGGCGGAACATTTGACATTTCAATTATTGAAATTTCTGAAGTTGATGGAGAACATCAGTTTGAAGTTTTATCAACTAACGGAGACACTTTCTTAGGTGGAGAGGACTTTGATCTCAAATTAATCGATTATTTTGTTGATGAGTTCAAAAAAGAATCTGGCTTTGACCTTAAGAGCGATCCGATGGCATTACAAAGGCTTAAAGAAGCTGCTGAGAAGGCTAAAATTGAGCTTTCATCATCCGATCAAACCGAAATTAATCTTCCTTACATAACTGCCGACAGTTCTGGACCAAAACACTTTGTTCATAAAATTACTAGAGCCAAGCTAGAGTCACTTGTCGAGGATTTAGTTGACAGAAGCCTTGCTCCACTAAAAGTTGCATTGGAAGATGCCAAGCTCTCAATAAGTGACATAAATGAAATTTTATTGGTTGGGGGTCAGACTAGAATGCCGATGGTGCAGAAAAAAGTTAAAGACTTCTTTGGAAAGGAACCAAGAAAAGATCTCAATCCTGATGAAGCTGTAGCAGTTGGAGCTGCAATTCAAGGATCTGTTTTATCCGGTGATACTAAAGATGTTCTTTTACTAGATGTGACACCACTTACATTAGGCATAGAAACTTTAGGAGGAATTGCTACACCTTTGATTGAAAAAAATACTACTATACCTACTCAGAAATCTCAGGTATTTTCTACTGCTGAAGATAATCAATCTGCTGTAACAGTTCATGTTATTCAAGGCGAAAGAAAGCAAGCTTCTCAAAATAAATCTTTAGGCCAGTTTAATCTAACAGATATTCCTCCAGCTGCTAGAGGTACACCTCAGATTGAAGTTTCTTTTGATCTTGATGCAAATGGAATTTTAAATGTTGCTGCTAAGGATAAAAATACTGGTAAAGAACAATCTATAGTGATTAAAGCGTCCAGTGGTTTGTCGGATGATGATATTGAAAAAATGGTTAAAGATGCAGAGGCTAATGCAGAGGATGATAAAAAGTTTGAAGACTTGGTTCAAGCTAAAAATAATGCAGATATGCTTGTTCATGCAACTAGAAAATCTATTTCTGAGGCTGGCGACAATCTATCAGAGGACGAAAAAAACTCAGTTGAGTCATCTGTTGTAAAGCTTGAAGAAGCAATTAAACAAGACAGCATTCAAGCTATTGAAGACGCAACAAAAAACTTAAATGAAGTTTTAACTCCATTAACACAGAAGCTTTATCCTCAAACTGATGAATCTTCCTCAGATGCTTCAGAGGAAACTTCTAATGGTGATAACACCGTAGACGCTGAATTTGAAGAAGTGAAAGAAGAAGAAAAATAAAAAATGTCGCAGAGAGACTATTACGAGGTTCTTGGGGTCTCTCGAAATGCTTCTGATACTGAATTAAAAAAAGCATTCAAAAAACTAGCGATGAAATATCATCCTGACAGAAATCCGGATGATCCCTCTGCTAACGACAAATTTAAAGAAGCTGCTGAGGCTTATGAAGTACTTTCTGATCCAGAAAAAAAATCAGCCTATGATCAGTTTGGTCATGCAGGAGTTCAAGGAATGGGAGGAGGATCTGGAGCTGGATTTCAAGACTTTAATTTCGGTGATATTTTTGGAGATATCTTCGGTGATGTTTTTGGAGGCAGAGGCTCTTCTTCAAGAACTTCAAGAGGACAAGATCTCCAATACAATTTAGAACTTACTTTGAAGGAAGCAATACTTGGCACCAAAAAAACCATCAAGGTGCCAGCTGATAGAATTTGTGCAGACTGCTCTGGTACTGGAGCTAAGCCAGGCTCATCGCCTGTAACATGCAGTCAATGTAATGGAGCCGGACAAGTAAGAATGCAACAAGGATTTTTTTCTATTCAACAACCCTGTAATGCTTGCAGAGGAGAGGGAAGAATCATTCGAGATCATTGTAACTCATGCAAGGGCGCTGGCGTCATAAAAGAAACAAAATCACTATCTGTCACCATCCCTTCTGGAGTAGACAATGGAGATAAAGTGAGATTATCAGGTGAAGGAGGGGCTTCTAGAGGCGGACATACAGGAGATTTGTATGTCGCGATTAAAGTATTAAATAATGAAATATTTGAAAGAGATCGCAAAGATCTATATTTTGAAGCTCCAATCCCTTTTGAGATTGCCGTTTTAGGAGGGACTATCAATGTTCCTGGTTTAGAATCAAAAATAGCTTTGAAAGTTCCTCCCTATACACAAACTGGAAAAATTTTTAGAATTAAAGGTAAAGGCGCATCTTCTGTTAGGGACTCTCGAAGGGGAGATTTGTTATGCAGGATTGTTGTTGAGACACCAGTAAATCTTTCAAAATCACAATTGAAAATATTTGAAGAATTTACGAAATCAATTAAAGCAGAACAACATCACCCAATAAATCAATCTTTTAAAAAGGCTTCAGATAAATTTCATAACAAATAGAAACTTGCATATTTTAATCAATGGTTTTAACGGAAGCATGGGCTCTGCTCTGAGAGATTTATGTGAGAGAGAATCTAATATAAAAGTCCAAGACTTTAAGTCAAAAGATATTAATCTTAGTAAAGTTTCATTAGTTATAGATTTTTCTTCTCCAGAGGGTTTTGAATACGCTCTCAAATTTTGCATTCAAAAGAGAATCCCCTTTATTTCTGGAACTACTGGTTTAACTAATCATCATTCAAAACTAATAAATTCAGCAAAAGATATAATACCAATTTTAATAGCATCAAATATGTCTTTAGGGATAGCAAATTTGAAGAATTCGATTTTAAAATATATTTTAAATAATAGCTCTATCTCAAAGTGCAAAATTGTCGAAGTCCATCACAAAAATAAAAAAGACTCTCCTTCTGGAACTGCGTTGGAAATTTTAAAATTTCTGAGAGAATGTCTTAACAATAAAAAAGATATTCCTATAGAAATGCAATCTCATAGAATTGGAAATATCTATGGAATTCATAGGGTTGAAATACAGAGTCAAGATGGGACCATATATTTTCAACATATTGCAAATTCTAGAGATATTTTTGCTGAGGGAGCATTGATGGCTTCAATCTGGGCGGCATCAAGAGATGCAGGCTTATATTCATTCGCTGACTTCTTAAATAAAAAGCTTTAATCTCTGATTACTTTTCTATAGAATACAAAAACTTTATATCCCGAAAGTATCAAAGGATTATGGTTGGGGTGCTCTAATTATTTGAGTCAATCATATGAGATGCTGGAGAAATAACCCCGGAGGAAATTTTGAGTATTGTATCAATTAAAGACTTGCTAAACGCAGGAGTTCACTTTGGTCATCAACAAAGGTTTTGGAATCCTAAAATGGAAACCTTTATTTTTGATACCAGAAAAAAAATCAGTATTATTAATCTTGAAATAACGCAAGAGTGTCTGAGTGCTGCAGCATCGAAGGCTGAGGAAATTTGCTCGAAAGGTAATAGGATTCTTTTTGTTGGCACCAAAAGATCAGCATCCAAAACAATTAGAGAGGCTGCATCTTCAATTGGCTTGCCATATATTGATAAAAGGTGGCTTGGTGGAACTCTTACTAATTGGAAAACTATAAGAGGATCGATAAGAAGGCTAATAGATATTGAAGAGCTTCAGTCATCTGGAAGAATTAACAAGCTCTCAAAAAAGGAAGCTGTAGATATTACCAAGGAATATGAAAAACTAGATGCTAGTGTTGGAGGAATTAAAGACATGAAAGGTCTTCCTGATGCATTATTTGTTATTGATGTTGCCTACGAAAAAATTGCAGTCACAGAAGCAAAAAAAATGGGAATACCTATAATAGCCTTGGTGGACACTAATTCTAATCCTGATGGAATAGATCATATTATTCCGGGAAATGATGATGCTATAAGATCTATAAGATTAGTTACAAAAATTATTAGCGAAGCCTGCGAACGAGGTCTTTCAAATTCGAAAGGAGTTTCAGCTAATGTTCAACCTGAAGATGATATTCCAGCGGTTAAAATTAAAAAAGCTTCTGTAACTTCCGGTAAAGCTTTGAATTTAGTTGAAGAGGCTGAATTGAGTGAACCTGAGGAAGATATATCAATTGAACCTGGTGAAATTAATGAAGAAGTAAAAGAGATCGACGAACCTGATGATTCCAATGATAAATCGGTTGAGGATTCTGAGGAAGAAAAATGAGTATATCTGCAAGCCAGGTAAAAGAGTTAAGAGAAATGTCAGGTGTTGGCATGATGGAATGTAAGAACGCATTAGTTGAAACTGATGGAGACATTGAAAAGGCAATGGATCTCCTTAGAGCTAATAGTTCTCTAAAGGCTGAAAAAAAGGCTTCAAGAGTTGCTGCAGATGGCGAAATTAAAGTTGTTGAGAGCAAAGAATTTTCATGCCTTATAGAGATTAATTCAGAAACAGATTTTGCTGCTAAAGATTCTAAATTTAAAGATTTTGCTAATGATGTTGCTGAGTATCTTCTTTATAATGAAGTTAATAACATAGACGATTTAAGTAAAGTATTTGAAGAAAAAAGACAGTCATTAATCCAATCTATTGGGGAAAATATTCAGCTAAGAAGATTAGTTACAATAGAAGCTCCGTCTACAGGTGTCATCGGTGCATATCTTCACTCAGATGGAAAATTGGCTGCTTTGGTCTCTATTGATTCAAAAAATATCGAGCTTGCAAAAGATTTAGCAATGCATGTTTCTGCTACAAACCCAAGTTGCCTAAATCCTGAGGATATTGATATAGATTTACTTGAAAGAGAAAAGTCAATATTTAAAGCTCAAGCAAAAGAATCAGGAAAAGATGATCATATTATGGAAAAAATAGTCCTAGGTAAAATTAATCGTTTTTTGTCAGAGGCATCATTAATTTCTCAGGCTTTTGTAAAAAATCCAGATCAATCCATAAATGATCTTTTAAATGAAAATAAAACCTCAATTTTAGCTTATGCTCGTTTTAAAGTTGGAGAAGGAATAGAAGTTGAGGCAAAAGATTTTGCATCTGAGGTAGCCGAGCAACTCAAGTAATGAAAGCTCTTCACTATAAACGACTCTTAGTTAAATTTAGTGGTGAGGCTGTAGCTGGAGATGATGAGCATGGAATTGATCCAAAAGTATTAGATCAAATGGCTCAATCAGTGAAAGAGTGTAAAGATCTTGGCGCTCAAATTGGTATAGTTATTGGAGGAGGCAACCTTTTTAGAGGTGAAAAATTAAGTAAAGCAGGAATGGATAGAGTTGCAGGAGATCATATGGGAATGCTCGCAACCGTTATGAATGGAATTGCTTTAAGAGATGCTCTTGAAAGAGCTGGTGTAAAGACTCGAGTGATGTCGGCTATCTCAATTTCAGGTGTTGCTGAACATTATGATAGACGACTGGCTATTCAACTTTTGTCTAATGATTTTGTTGTAATCTTTACAGCTGGAACTGGAAATCCATTTTTTACAACCGATAGTGCCGGATGTCTCAGAGCAATAGAAACTCAATCAGATATTATGTTAAAAGCTACAAGAGTTGATGGAGTATATTCTGCTGATCCAGAAATAGATAAAAATGCTGAATTATATAAGTCACTCTCTTTTGATGAAGCAATTCAAAAAAATCTTAAGGTGATGGATGCTACAGCCTTAACTCTAGCAAGAGATCATAATCTTCCATTGAAAGTTTTTAGTTTAGACTATTCAGATGCACTTAAAAGAATAGCTTGCGGTGAAGAAATTGGAACATTAATATCGTAAATATGAATGAAATAATTAATCAAATTAAACCTAAGATGCAAAAAGCAATTGATTCTCTTGCTATGGAATTTAATAAAATAAGAACTGGAAGAGCTAATCCAAATATTTTAGATTCGGTTAAGATTAACTATTATGGTAATCAAACTCCTATCAACCAAGCTGCAAATATTTCAGTAGAGGAGGGTAGAACTTTAACAATATCTCCATGGGATAAATCATTAATTTCAGAAATTGAAACAGCGATAATGTCTTCTGATTTAGGGTTAAATCCAAGCACAAGTGGTGATTTGATTCGTCTGACGATGCCGGCTTTGACTGAGGAGACGCGTCAAGAGTATATAAAGCAGGCGAGAAATGAGGCGGAAAACTCAAGGATTTCTATTAGAAATACAAGACGCGATGCTAATAATGCTGCTAAAGATAGACAAAAAGCTGGAGATTTATCTGAAGATGACCTAAAGCTTATTGAAAATTTAGTTCAAAAGGAAACAGATTATTTTATAAGTCTTGTTGACACTGAACTGAAGAGAAAAGAAGAAGATTTAATAGCAATTTAGTTACTTCATATCGAGCCAGCATGGCAGAAAGCAATCAATTTTTCCCTCAACTTCCTAGAATGAATGTTGCGATAATTATGGATGGAAACGGAAGATGGGCAAAAAAGAATTCCCTAAATGTAACTTCTGGTCATGAAAAGGGAGTTGAGGTTGTGAGAAAAATTGTTGAAATCGCCGCAAAAGTAAAATTAGAATCTCTTAGTCTATATGCTTTTAGTACTGAGAACTGGTCACGTCCAAAGAAAGAAATACTTGGAATTAAGAAACTCATTATAAAGGCAATAAAATCTGAGTTACCTGAACTCATCAGTCAAAAAGTAACATTAAATTTTTTCGGAGATTACTCTTCTTTTGGAAAAAAAGTAACAAGTTCAATTCAATATGCAGAAAAGGAAACAGAATTTAAAAATCCAAACTTAAAATTAAATATTGCCCTTGGTTATGGTGGTAGAGCAGATATTATTAAGGCAACAAAATTAATTTCAGAAGAAATTAAACTTAATAAGCTTTCACTAGATGATATTACAAATAAGAATTTTTTTAAATTTTTAAGCGCACCTATCGATGACTTAGATTTGCTTATAAGAACCGGTGGTGACCATAGGATAAGTAATTTCTTACTTTATCATATGGCATATACTGAAATTAAATTTTTAGAAACCCTGTGGCCAGATTTTACAGAAAAAGAATTTATTGAATGTTTGACTGATTTTTCGAACACGGAGAGACGCTTTGGCAAGAGAAATATATAACAATATACTTCAAAGATTACCAGCCGCATTGATTTTAGCTACCTTCATCTTTGGAATCATATATTTACAAAATATATACTTAATTTTTCTTTTATTGTTTGTCGTAGCTTTTCTTTTACTAAATGAATGGTTAGCTATTTCTAATTCTCCAATAAATTTAAACCAAATCATATTTTTTACTACTCTTGTAATTTTTTCGATTTATTTTACTGAGGACTTCATAAATTTTTACTTATTTTTAACCTTAATATTTTGGATAACCTATAGTATTTTTTTGATATCAAATAAAACTTTGTATTTTATAAGTTTTAATAATAACTTTTTGGGAATTTTTTTAATACTTAGTTTTTTATTCGCTTTGTTTCATTTAATGGTTTTTTCAGAATTGCAGAATTTAAATAAATTTTTTGTTCTTTTTGTTATATTATTTAACACTGTATTAGCGGACGTAGGTGCTTATTTAGTTGGAAGCACTTTTGGCAAAATACCATTATTTCCAAATATTAGCCCAAATAAGACTTTGGAGGGTTTTTTAGGTGGAGTAGTATTCGTGGTTCTTTTTGTTTCAATCATTTATATCTTTAAATTGATTCCGCTAGATTTTTTATTTATATCAGTATTATGCATTCCATTTGCATTTATCGGAGACTATTTTGAAAGTCAGATGAAAAGAGGTGGTAATATAAAAGACAGCAGTTCATTAATTCCTGGGCATGGAGGCATCTGGGATCGACTGGATTCTCATATAGCAGTTGTTCCTATTTTTATTTGTTTAATTAATTTCATTTTATGAAGAATATTGTTTTGCTAGGAGCCTCTGGAAGTATAGGTGAGAGCTGTCTTAATGTGTTGAGACAAAATAAAGAACATTTTAATTTATTTGGAATTGCTTGTAACAGCAACCTCGATAAAGCCAAAAAAATAGCAGATGAGTTTAAACCAAATAATATTTTTATTGCAGAATCCAATTTAGACAAAAATCATGATTTATTTAAATCATATCCAAATATATTATTTGAACAAAATGAGTTAAAACATCTTATTCAAGATCCAAGCGTCGACATAATTGTTTCAGCTATATCAGGTTTTTCAGGTTTAAAAGCGACTTATTACGGAATTGAGGCTGGTAAAAAAATTCTTTTAGCAAATAAGGAAAGTATTGTAGCTGCTGGAGATATTCTTATGCCTCTTGCAGAAACAAAAAATGCTCAGATTATCCCAGTTGATAGTGAGCACAATGCAATTCATCAATGCTTACCATCTAAAAGAAATTTAGATGAAATTTCTAAAATTTTAATAACTGCATCTGGAGGTCCTTTTAGAGAAAAATCTTTGAATGATTTAAAGTCAATAACATTAAAAGATGCCCTCAAACATCCCACATGGAATATGGGTCCAAAAATTACAATTGATTCAGCGACTTTAGTTAACAAAAGCTTAGAGTTAATAGAAGCGCATTATCTTTTTAAGATTCCAGAATCTAAAATTGAGATATTGGTCCATCCTCAAAGCATTATTCATTCAATGGTAACTTTTGTTGATGGATCTACTATCGCACAAATGAGTAATCCAAATATGGAAGTCCCAATAGCTAATGCATTAGGATTAGGTAAAAGATTGAAGATTAGTTTTAATGAAATTAACTTTTCACAATTAAATTTGTCTTTTGAACCTATACCACATGGACGAAAATTAATTTTTGATATAGCTCGTGAGGTATGTATTAAAAATGGTAATTTAGGAGCAATATTTAATGCATCAAATGAAACCGCAGTAGATGCATTTATGAAAAAATTAATAGATTTTGTTGAGATTTATGAGGTAATTCAAAGAACTTTTGAGCATTTTACTTGTTCTAAAGTAACTAAATTAGAGGATATATTCGAATATGATAAACAAGCACGCATTCAAGCAGAGAAGGTGATAAAATCCTTACACTAAATTTTTCAATATTATGATTTATCTATTTTCAGCCATTGTTTTATTGGGAGTCCTTATTGCAATCCATGAATTTGGTCATTTCATTGTTGGTAGGATGTGCAATATTCATATATACCGTTTTTCAATTGGTATGGGACCTGTTTTTTACAAAAAACTTGATAAACATGGAACTGAATTTGCCTTGTCTGCACTTCCATTAGGTGGATATGTATCATTTCATACTGAGAAGGTCTCAGAGCAGGATTTAGATTTGATGCAGCCTTTGACCCCTGAACAAAATGCAAATACCTTTGAGAGTAAACCAAAATGGCAAAGAGCACTTGTTATGCTTGCTGGCCCATTGGCAAATTTTATCTTAGCAATAGGAATTCTTTCCTTAATTTTTTCTAATTCTCTCGAACGTCAATTTATCCCTGAGGTATCAAGTATTTCTTCTTCATTCCTTTTAAATAACTCATCTTTAAATAAGGGCGATATTCTTAAATCTATAAATGAAAAGCAGGTTTCTAGCCTTCAAGACATTAGATTAGAGTTACTCTCGCTCTCTGGAACAAATGGGTTAATAAATTTCAAATTTACTCGCGGCTTAAGTGAGAGTGAATATACAGTTTCAGTTCCAGTAGAAAATTATCTCTCAAATACAGATGAACAAAACGCTCCAGAAAAATTTATGGGATTTAATTTATCAATGAAAATAAAGCCTATCGTTGGCATGATCTCTCAAGATGCTCTTGTTGCTAAAAGTGATCTTAAAGTAAATGATTATATTATTGGTGTAAACAGCCAACCCATCAATGCTTTTGAAGATCTAAAATCATTTCTAACAAATTATGAAGGTACAGAAATAGATTTACAGATTCGAAGAAAAGACAGCATTCTTAATATTTATGTCCCCTTAAGTATCAGAAAAAATGCTGAAGGGATTGAAGAAAAATTCATTGGAATAATCCCAGGATTAAAAAGACCTCTTGTTGACTCATTCATTAAGGGAGCATATGAGACATATAATTTAAGTATCAAAACAATAACCTTTGTTGGAAAGATGATAATAGGAGACTTGGGTACACAAAATCTCAGTGGTCCAATTGGAATTGTTCAGATGGCTGGAGATACTGCTAAAGCAGGATTTATGCCATTCCTATATCTAATGGCTCTTTTAAGTATTAGTTTGGGAGTTTTAAATTTATTACCAATACCAGTTTTAGATGGTGGTCAACTAGTTATGCTAGGAATTGAGGCTGTCAGAGGTTCTCCAATGCCAGCAAAAATGGAGAATCTATTTTATATGTCTGGTTGGATTGCGGTTGGATTTTTGATGATTTTTGCAATTTTCAATGATATCTCAAAATTTTTGTAGTATTTAGCATGAAGAAATTAGCTATATATTTGCTTGCATTCTTTTCTCTTTCAACCTCTGCCTTTGATGAATTTTTAATTACCGATATTAGAATCGTTGGACTACAGAGAGTATCAATTGGTAGTATATTTACTGCCATTCCTGTAAATGTTGGGGATACTATGAATCAAAGCAAAGTAGCTGAAATTTCTAGAGCCTTATTTTCAACTGGGCAGTTCAATGATATTCAAATCGGCAAAGATGGAAATTCGTTAATCATAAGTATTTTAGAAAGGCCTTCAATTTCATCCATCGAGTTAGATGGAAACAAAGCCCTCAAGTCAGAAGATTTATTAAAAGGTCTTGAAGGCGCAGGCATAGCACAAGGACAAGTATACAAACGTTCAACATTAAATGGTATGAAAAGTGAATTAGTTAGACAGTATGCATCTCAAGGGAGATATGGTGCTGGAGTTGAAATAGAAACCATTGATAAGCCAAGAAATACTATAGAATTAAAAATCATTATTGATGAAGGTGAGAGTGCTAAAATAAAAAAAGTCAATATCATTGGCAACAAGCTTTTCTCCGATGAAGATTTAATGTCGAGTTTTGAGCTTAAAGAAGGCAGATGGTATTCCTTTTTTTCAAATAAAAATAAATATTCCAAAGAAAAACTTGAAGGAGACATAGAGAACTTAGAGTCATTTTATCTTGATAGAGGTTATTTAAAGTTCTCACTTGAATCATCTCAAGTTTCAGTTTCAAAAGATAAAAAAGATATCTTTATCACTCTCAGTATCAGCGAAGGAGAGCAATATACAATTGACGATGTTACTGTTATTGGCGAGATGCCACTTGACGAAACAATATATTCACCGGTAATTGATAGTCAAAAAAATCAAATTTATTCTCAAGCTCAAATTACTCAAATTGAAGAATATTTTGTAAATTTACTTGGAAATGAAGGTTATACTTTTGCGGAAGTTTCCGGAAATCCAGAAATAAGTCAAGATGAAAATCGTGTTTCACTTTTCTTTTTAGTTCAACCTGGAAATAGAACTTATGCTAGAAAAATTTTATTCTCTGGTAATTATCTAACTAATGATAATGTGCTGCGTCGAGAAATGCGTCAATTTGAGGGTGCTTGGGCATCTGATAATTTAATTGAAGCCTCAAAAGTCCGCTTGGAAAGGCTAGGATATTTTAAGGAAGTAAATGTAGAAACAATCCCAGTTCCTGCCACAGAAGATCAAGTTGATATTGAATTTACGGTTGAAGAAGAAAGTACCTCCAGTATTGGAGGTTCAATTGGTTATAGTGATTTTGGAATGAATATTGGCCTTAATCTAGCTGATAATAATTTTTTAGGGACCGGTAATAGGTTGAATTTAGGCATCAATAAAAGCATATATCAAGAATCTTATAATATTTCCTTTTTTGATCCATATTACACAATTGATGGGGTTAGCAGGGGGTATAGTATTTACTATCGTAAAACTGATTATGGTGAATTCAATGTTGCTAATTATCTTACTAACTCAATGGGTGGAGGCGTTCAATTTGGATATCCAATAAGCGATACACAAAGAATTGGTCTCAATCTTAATATTGATAATACTGATATCGATCCTGGATCATTGCCTGCTCGAGAGATTGCAGATTTCTTAGCATCTGAGGGCACAGTTTTTGATGTTTTTAAAGCTCAGGCTGTATGGTCAAGAATTACACTTAACAGAGGAATGTTCCCAACTTATGGATCGTCAACTGATATTATGCTTCAAGCAACAATTCCGGGAAGTGACTTAACATATTTCAAAACAAATATTAGACAAAAATTTTATCGACCTTTAGGTTTTGCAAATTTAGTTTTTGGATTTGATGGCGAATTAGGTTTTATTGACGCATATGGAGATACAAAGGTAACTCCTTTTTTTGAAAATTTCTATTCTGGTGGACCAAGATCGCTAAGAGGCTTTGAATCAAACACATTGGGACCAAGAGTGACCCCAGCTCCATGTTATGACTTTGATCCTGCTACTGGTGAGTGTCCATTAATAATCGATACAGACTTTGATGGCATACCTGATTCAATTGCTCAAAATCCTTATGGATATCAACAATTAAGAGATCCAATCGGAGGAAATTTTTTGGTTGAAGGCAGTCTTCAGCTTATATTTAAACTTCCAATGATTGAAGATCAAAGATCAATGCGATCAGCATTCTTTTTAGATTTCGGGAATGTATTTTCAACAGATTGTCAGGATTATCAAATAAATTGTTTTGAGCCATCAGTAGAAGATTTGCGTTATTCAATTGGCGTTGGTGTAACATGGATTACAGGCTTTGGGCCAATGAGTTTTAGTTTTTCTCAGCCATTTAATGATGGACCATTTGATAGAACTGAGGAATTTCAGTTTACCATCGGACAGGTGTTTTAGTTAATAGATAGTGTTTTTTACTACAATTGATATAGAATGTAAAAACGATTTAAGGGGTTTAAAATGAAAAAAATATTATTTGTACCATTATTTATAGCAACATTACTTTCCTCATTTCCATTATTGGCTTTAGAAGGTATAGCAGTAATCGATATGAGAAGTTCGGTCCTGCAGACTCAGGTTGCACAAGATGCGTTCAAAGCTTTAGAAGAAGAAACTGAATATGCTGCAAACATAGAAAGAGCGACTCTTTTACAAACTGAACGTCAAGCCCTAGCTGAAAAACTTCAAAAAGATGCTGAAACTCTTTCGCAAGAAGAGATTGCTGATATGCAACGAGACATTCAAGAAAAAGGAAAAGATATAGAGTTTATTGTTGGAAAAGTTCAAGCAAAACAAAGTGAAACAGCTGATAAGGTATTTAGGGAATTAAACCCTTCTTTGCAGAAAATTCTTTCTGAATTAATTGCTGCTAAAGAAGTAAAATTGTTATTTGGAAGAGAAAATGTTTTATTCGCTGATACAGCGCTGGATCTAACAGATGATGTTACTTCAATGCTTGATGTTGCTGCAGCTGATAGCTCAGACGACAACTAAGCTTGTCAAGACCTTCCTTCAGTCTTAAAGAATTAGCCGAAAGAGTAAATGGCGAGTTAGTAGGCGATCCTGATATTGTCATTAGCTCTCTGGCGACGATTCAAAACGCTTCTTCAGAAAGTATTTCTTTTCTATCAAATCCAAAATATAAAAGGTTTATAAGTACTTCATCAGCTTCTGCAATTATTATCAGTCCTGAGTTTTCTGATGAATTACAGACCCCAGGAATTATAGTAGATGACCCTTATAAAGCTTATGCAAAAATATCTAACTTATTTAGAGCGCATCAAAATCCATATGCCAATAACGCAGCTTCTTTTTTTATCCATGAAAGCTCTTCAGTTCACGAAACAACTATAATTGGTCCCAATGTTTACATTGGGCCAGAGTGTAAAGTTGCTGAAAACTCAATAATTCATGCAAATTCATCTTTAGTTATGAATGTTGAAATTGGGAAACATACAATTATTCATTCTAATTCGGTACTTGGTTCAGATGGTTTTGGATATGCATCCGATAAAAAAGGATATATCAAGATTGAACAATTAGGTAAATTAATCATTGGAGACAATGTTGAGATTGGAGCAGGCTGTACCATTGACAGGGGAGCTATAGAAAATACTGAAATTCATGATGGAGTTAAGTTAGATAATCAAGTTCATATTGCTCATAATGTAATTCTTGGAGAAAACTCTGCTATTGCAGCATCTTGTGCAATTGCTGGCTCGACTATTATTGGAAAAAATCTTCAGATGGGAGGACTTTCGGGCATACTTGGGCATCTTGAGATAGCTGATGATGTATTCATAGGCGCGCATACTCTTATTACTAAAAGTATCAAAAAATCAGGAAATTATGTCGGTATAATGCCAGCTCAAGAACACAATGATTGGGCTAAATCCTCTATTTTCATTAAAAAAAGGAAATAAAATGACTTTTCAATTTTCAGATATTTTAAAGCATCTTCCTCATAGAGAACCTTTTTTATTTGTGGATAAAATAGTTTCTGTAGAATTGGGAGACAAAATTCATGCTCAAAAAAATCTTTTAATTGATGACAAAATTTTCAATGGACATTTTCCAAACATGCCAATAATGCCAGGTGTTTTAATAATTGAAGCTTTAGCTCAGGCAGCTGGCATCTTAGGATTTATGACAATGAGTAAAACTCCAGAAGAAGGAAGCATTTATTACTTTGCCGGCGCTGATAAGGTAAGATTTAAAAATTCTGTTGGTCCAGGAAATACAATAGATTTATATGCAAGTATTTGCTCAGAAAAACGAGGAATTTGGAAGTTTAACTGCAAAGCCGAAGCGAAAGGTAAAAACGTTTGCGAAGCAATAATTCTTTGCGCAGATCGACCAAAATAAAAATGTTAAACTCTGTAATTGATCCCTCCGCAAAGATTGATAGTTCAGTCAAAATTGGTCCCTTTTGCGTTATAGGCTCCAATGTTGAGATTGGACCTAATTGTATTCTTAATTCACATGTTGTTATAAAAGGACCTACTAAAATTAGTGAGGGAAATATTTTTTATCAATTTTCTACTATTGGGGAAGATACTCCGGATAAAAAATATGCTGGCGAAGAGACCACTCTTGAAATCGGAAAGAATAATATATTTAGAGAAGGAGTTACTGTTCATAGAGGAACAGTTCAAGACAAATCTAAAACAGTAATAGGCGATGAAAATTTATTTATGGCTTTTTCGCATATTGCTCATGATTGTATTGTAGGAAATCAAAATGTTTTTGCTAACAATTCAGCATTAGCAGGACATGTTGAGGTTGGAAATAATGTCACATTGGCTGGATATACTTTAGTACATCAGTTTTGTAAGTTGGGAGATCTCTCTTTTACTGGTTTAAATACTCTTATTACAATGGATGTACCGGCTTTTGTAAAAGTTGCAGCAAATCCTGCAAGACCAATAGGTTTAAATACTATCGGCATGCAACGAAATAACTTTGATAACGATACTGTAAACTTAATCAAAAAAGCATACAGAATAATCTACCGAAAGGGCTATTCTTTAAAAGATGCAATCAAGCAATTAAACTCACTAAATAAAGAAAAGAACTATGCTTTAACAACTTTCATCGAGTCTATTGAGAAATCTGAAAGGGGTCTGATGCGATAAGTGTCAAAAGAAAAAATAAAAGTAGGAATCATTGCTGCAGAGCATTCTAGTGATAGGTTAGGTGCAAAGTTAATAGAATCTCTTCAACATATTTATGATATTGACTTGTATGGTTTAGGCGGCACCGAAGTTAACTTTAGTAAAATAATTACTCCTACAGGAATGGATCATCGAGATTTGCATGTAATGGGGCTTATTGATCCATTAATCAAATTGCCAAAGCTTTTATCCATAAGAAGAAAACTACTTAAGCTTTTCCTTGAAAAAAAGATTGATATTTTCATTGGAGTAGATTCACCAGATTTCAACATGTTTTTTCATAAAAAACTCAAGTCTAAAAATATAAAGACAATTCAGTTAGTAAGTCCATCTATTTGGGCATGGAGAGAAAATAGAATAAAAGCAATTAAAAAAAATATTGATTTCACTATATGTTTATTTAAGTTTGAATGTGATTTTTATATTAAAAAAAATGTAGAAAGTTTTTTTTTAGGACATCCATTTAATGAACTTAATCAAAAAAAAGATCAGGAAATACTTACAAAGTATAAATTAGATTCGTCAAAAGATTTTATCAGCATTCTTCCAGGAAGCAGATCAAGCGAAATTTCGAAATTAATGCCAGTTTATTTAAAAGCTGCAAAAAAAATTCTTGAGAAAAATTCAAATTCATTTTTCTTAATTCCAGCTGCTAATAAAAATTTAGCTAAAATGATTTTATCTCTTAAGGGTATAAATGAGATTCCTTATAATATTTCTGTAAACTCGGCTGAAGATTATTTAACTCTATCTTCAATTTCCATTGTTACCTCAGGAACAGCTTCTCTTGAAGCAGCAGTTTTAGGTTCTGTTCCAATAATTTGTTATAAAACAGGTAGATTAAATTATTCAATTTTAAATAGACTAATTAAAACACAATTAATCGGCCTTCCAAATTTGTTGCTACAAGAAAAAATATTTCCTGAATTAATTCAAAATACTCTCTCATCAAATTCAATAGTTGCGAGTTATTTGGAAATTTTATCAAATAAAGATAAATATGATTTTCATTTACTCAAGATTAAATCTCTTATTAAAGGTGAGGGTTTTCCAGCTGCTGCAACCGCTATAAAGAATTTATTATGATAATTGCCGGAGTTGATGAGGTTGGCAGAGGTTGCTTGGCTGGCCCTGTAACAGCAGCCGCTGTAATACTGCAAAATCGGATTTCTGGATTAAAAGATTCAAAAATTTTATCTCCTGCTAAAAGGAAAGTTTTAGCAGATCATATAAAAGAAGATTCTATTTTTAGTCTTGCTAGCATCTCAAATAAAAAAATTGATAAGATTAATATACATCAAGCTTCATTGCTTGCTATGAGAGAAGCTATAATAAAACTTCCCATAAAACCTGATTTAGTATATGTGGATGGAAAATATATACCAAATATAAATTTAGATTGTCAGTCAATAATTGGGGGTGATAAGTTGATTCCTGAAATTTCAGCAGCCTCTATTATTGCTAAGGTAACCAGAGACGAATTCATGATAAAACTTGATAAAAAATATCCAAAATATGAATTTTTTAGAAATAAAGGGTATGGGACTACTTTTCATTTAAAAATTTTAAAAGAGTGTGGTTATACACCTTATCATCGAAAATCTTTTAAAGGAGTAATGGTTTAAAAATGCAATCCAATTTTGTGCATCTTCGAGTTTCATCAGAGTTTAGTATTTCTAGGGGGCTCCTAAGAATCAATGAAATTATAGAGAACACACAAAAGCATAATATGCCTGCAGTTGCTCTTTCTGACTTAAATAACATGTTTGGGATGGTAAAATTTTTTAAAAAAGCTGAAGATGCTGGCATTAAACCCATAGCGGGGACTACTTTAAATTTAAAATCACCCTCTGGAGATCTAGGTGAAATTCTCTGTCTAGCAAAAAATAATCATGGATTGAAGTCCTTAATGAGGATTATTTCAAATTCTCAGCTTCAACAAAAAAATGGTTGTATATCGATAAGATTTGATGACTTAAAAACCGCTGTTGGAAATATTATAGTTATTAGCGGTGGACCAACTTCAACAATTTTTAAATTAGCAAAATATAAAAAATTCCAAGATTTAAAAACTGAATTAAAATCTTTAAAAGAAATCTTTTCTAATGATTTTTGTATTGAGCTTCAAAGACTAGGAAAAGACTTCGAAGAGCAGTTTATTCAATGTATATTGCCGATAGCATCCAAACTTTCAATACCTATTATTGCTTCAAATGACATCATGTTTTCTCAAAAAGAAGATTTTGATATTCATGAAACAAAGGTTTGTATTAACACAGGCAAGACTTTAAATGATTCAAATAGAGAGAAGCTTTATACGCAAGAACAATTTTTTAAATCCGGTAAAGACATGCATAGCTTGTTTTATGACTGTGATCCAGAAACTTTAATTGAAAATACTTACGCAATAGCACAAAAATGCAATGTTACATTCAATACAGATCAATATCATCTTCCTGAGTATCCAGTTCCAAAAGGCCATGATTTTGATTCTTTTCTTTCTGAATTATCGGAGAATAAACTTAACGAAAGAATTTCATCATCTCCTCAGGAAATTAAAAATAATTATCTAAATCGTTTAAGTTATGAGTTGAAACAAATTCATGCTACTGGCTTTTCAAGTTATTTTTTAATTGTTTCGGATTTTATCCAATGGTCTAAAGATAATGATGTTCCTGTTGGTCCTGGCAGAGGATCAGGTGCAGGTTCTCTGGTTGCCTATGCTTTAGGTATAACTGCATTAGATCCGATTGAGCATAATCTGCTTTTTGAAAGGTTTATTAATCCTGAAAGAATTTCAATGCCAGATTTTGATATTGATTTTTGTATGGATAAAAGAGATTTGGTAATTGATTATGTAGCACAAAAATATGGAAAGTCTTCAGTATCTCAAATTGCAACTTTTGGGACTATGGCAGCGCGTGCAGTCGTAAGAGATGTTGCTAGGGCATTAGGTAGACCATATGCTTTAGGAGACCGTATCTCAAAAATGATACCTTTTGTTCCTGGCATGACTCTACAAAAAGCTATTAGTTCTCAACCAATATTGAAAAAAATGATTCAAGAGGAAGACGAGGTATCTGAAATTATTGATTTAGCATATAAGCTAGAGGGAATTGCAAGAAATGTTGGCAAACATGCAGGTGGTTTGGTTATATCGCCGGGATCAATTTCTGATTTTTGTCCTACTTATTTTGATCCGCAGTCTGATTCATTGCTGACTCAATTTGACAAGGATGATGTTGAGACAATTGGACTCGTAAAATTTGATTTTTTAGGCTTGAGAACATTAACTGTTATAGATAAAGCTGTTAAATCAATTAACAGTTATTTATTTTCAAAGAATGAACAATCTTTAGATCTCGACACCATTCAATTAGATGATCCAAAAGTATTTGAGTTATTAGCCTCTGGAAGAACCACTGCAGTTTTTCAGCTTGAATCAACTGGAATGAGAGAGCTAATAAGAAGATTAAAGCCAACAAGATTTGAAGAGATTACTGCTTTGCTAGCACTATATAGACCAGGACCATTAGAATCAGGAATGCATGATGAGTTTGTAAATAGAAAGCATGGAAAAAGTAAGGTAACTTTTCCTCATCAGCTTCTTGAGCCAGTATTATCTGAAACTTATGGAGTAATTTTGTATCAGGAGCAAGTAATGCAAGCTGCTCAGGTTTTGGCTGATTACTCTTTAGGTCAAGCTGATATTTTACGCCGAGCTATGGGAAAGAAAAAAGTTGAAGAGATGGAGCAACAAAGGCAAATTTTTGTTGACGGATGTTCAAAAAATAAAATCAAAAAAGCTACAGCTGAAAAAATATTTGATCTAATTGAAAAATTTGCGGGTTATGGATTCAATAAATCGCATTCAGCTGCCTATGCAATGCTTTCTTATCAGACTGCATACCTAAAAACATACTTTCCTGAGCACTTTATGGCAGCTGTATTATCAACAGAATTAGGGAATACTGACAAAATCAGTACTTTAATTAATGAATGTGAAGAAATGAAGATAAAAGTATTAAGTCCAAATATTAAAACAAGTGACAAATATTTTAACGTAAATTCAGATCTTAATATTAAATATGGTCTAGGTGCAATTAAAGGTGTTGCGGATTCATTTATCGATCATGTAATTAAAGTTAGAGAGGAGACTAAATTTAAAGATCTTTTTGATCTAACTAAAAAAGTGAACATCAGGTTAGGAGGAAAAAAATCTATTGAAGCACTAACTAAGGCGGGAGCTTTTGATGAATTAGCTCCATCCAGATCAATAGCCTTGTCTTGTATAGAAGATATTTTGAGAGAAGGTCAAAAAAATAGCTCACAATATGGTGGTACTTCAGATCTTTTTTCATCAATGGAGGAAGTTTTTGATCCTTACGAAAAATATATAAATGTTAAAGATCTATCAGAAGAAGATTTATTGAATTATGAAAGAGATGCTCTTGGCTATTATTTTTCTGGTCACCCAGTAATTGCTATAGAGAAGGCGATAAAAAATTTGAGATCTCATACCATTCGAGATGTGAAGGATGACGGTGGCAGGGTAAAAATCGTAGGATTGCTTAATTCATATCGACAAATTAGGGATAGATCTAATAAACAGGTTGCTTTCATTGGCTTTGATGATGGCACTGGCTCAATGGAAGGTATAGTTGGAGCGGAAGCTTTAGAGAAATATCATTTACTCCTAAAGGAAAATTCTATTCTTATTTTCGCAGGATCTGTTGAAATAGATGAGTATAAATCAAAGGAGCTTAACCGTAGAATGTATAAAATGAAAGTTGTTTCGGTATCCTCTCTAAATGAACAAATGGGCAAAGCAAATAAATTTATTATGATTGATGCAACAAATCTTTCTAACGATTCAATCCAATCCAATCTGGTGAATTTAAAGAATTTGAATGGAGATTTTTGGAAGCATGGTAATTGTAAGATTCATTTAAAAATGTTGCACGAAAACTCTGAGGCTATAATAGAGCTTGGTGAAAAGTTTACACTCATACCTTCTTCTGAAAATATTAAACTTTTAAAAGAGATATTTGGAGAAGAGACAATCCAATTAAATTGATGAGTATTAATATCCTAGAGTTTGAAAAACCAATTGGAGAAATAGCTGAGAAAATAGAAGCTTTGCAGCTTGCTTCTGCAGATAACCCAGAGCTTCTTCACCAAATACAAAAGCTAAAATCACAACAAGCCGCTCTTACTAAAAAAATATATTCAAGGTTGACTACATGGCAAAAAGTTCAAGTTGCCCGTCACCCTAACAGGCCTCATACTTTAGATTTTATTGAAAGAATATTCGATGATTTTGAAGAGCTTCATGGCGATCGTCAATTTGCAGATGATGCCTCAATAGTGGGCGGGCTTGCAAAATTAGAAGGTATTCCTGTTATGGTGATTGGACACGAA
>CETB01169408.1_pt1 | contig 21138 bp, 18 predicted proteins | sample 356381 | NCBI WGS metagenome assembly CETB01 (sample SAMEA2622545, study PRJEB7988) | marine metagenome | biome: marine biome (ENVO:00000447); feature: deep chlorophyll maximum layer (ENVO:xxxxxxxx); material: "saline water (ENVO:00002010), including plankton (ENVO:xxxxxxxx)" | depth 155 m | reverse complement strand
GTAGAAATCAAATCCTGGTCAGTACTTAATGACTTAGGAGAAGAAATACCTTTTGGTATGCCCTATCTTAAATCTGGTTCAGATGTCGTGATTGAAGTGAATGTTGGATTTGAAGATTTTATTACAAACTCTCATTTCCCAAAATCTGGAGATTTAGAAATTATAGTTATGGAAAACGATTTCGAAATAGCTAGGAGCAGTAATTTTACCGAGGGTAAAGTTAGTTTTATCCGTTCAATACCTTTTGGACCTGGAAATTTGACTTATGAAATTAAACTCAATCCTTTGTATTCTCAACTAGATGTTACAGATATTGTTGTAAATAGAACATTTACTGCTGATTCATTAGCGCCACAATTAATTTCAAGTACACTAGAAAGATATGATCACCGTCACCCCTCTAAAAATCAAATACTTGCCTTTGATGTTTTTGACAGGCCTGTTTTACCAAATGCCTTGAAAATTAATTTATGGAGGGAATGGGTTGATGATATTGATCAAGATGGCCAACCTTCATTAGAAGAATATTGGTCTAATACGATGTTTAGTCCCGCAAATCTTTCATCCTCTTTTGGAAGGTATACTTATGTTTTAGATGATTCTGAAGCTCCAGTTGGAAGTTTAGTTTATGGATTCATAAGTGGTTCTGATTCAGCAGGAAATATATTAGTTGGCGGAGGAGGGGGGACTTTAGGTGATGAATTATTTGTTTATCAAGTAAAATCTGACGGCTCACCTCAGATTTTACCCGGAGAAATCACATGGAATAATTCAGGGGTGATGTGGTTAAACCCTGATGTAGAGTATGAATTGAATTTGCCATTTAATGAGCCAAATGGCATTAGTGATATAGATTATGTGATTTTTGATTTGGCAGAATTTACAGATGCAGAGGGTATGAGGGTTGTATGGAATTCTTCAGAATCAAGATGTGAATCAAATGGTTACAACTTAGTAATCTTATCTTGTAATATTTATTCCAGAAATTCATATTTCGGCCCATTTAATAGTGAATTGGAATTTAGAATTAAATTTAAAATAAAATGGAGTTATTTAGTGGACGAATCATATATACACGAACCTTCTATAGAAATTATTGATAGGGCGGGTTATAGTTCAATAATGACTCTTCCACAGTTAAGGTGGAGGTTTTCAAATCAAATCTGGATTGACTCTAATGACTTAGAATTAACTACTGAAATAGGCTCAAAAATCGACAATAATGTTTATGTTTTACCAGATAATATGATTGGAATAAGAGGATCATTTTCATTTTCAAGGACTGGAAACCAAGTTTTAACACCCATTAACGTTGAAATGGCAATTGGATTTAATAAACAGACTAATTTTACCACTGAGGGTTACTTTTTCTTTGAATTAAATACACCCACATTACCTGGTAATTATCCACTTTCAATAAATTTAGTTGATTTAAATAAAGAAATATTCGATACAAATAATATGTTGACGACTTGGATTGTTGTTGATAATCAAGCACCAAAAATAGAGCAAATAAGTTCTCCTCGACCGGATATTTCGTTATCTAGAGAAGAAATCGAAAATTTAGTAATTGATTTTAAAATTAAAGAAACAATAAAATTAATTCCGGATTCGATAGTTGTTCATTGGTCCATTAATTCAGTAGGTGAAAACCCAGGAGATTATTTGATTTCTGACGTAATTGAGGATTTAGATATCGAAGATCCAATTGCTGGTAGCTATTCAATCTCTGTATTATTCCAACTTAATGAGAGACTTAATGACTTACCCATAGATGAGGAATTAATCTTCAATATCTGGATTGAAGGTTCTGATGCATCTGGTAATCTTATTTCTGATGAAGATAATAGTGAATATGCCCCATTTGAATCTTGGTTAATTTTACCTTATCAGCCAATGTTAGTAATTAGTGACATTACATATTCTAAATATGGTGGTATCTCTGTTGGCGATCCAATAAAGGTAGTTGTTACCGTTGAAAATAATGGGAATGCAGATGCTGAGACAAATCTAACTGTTTTTATTAAGGCTGCAGATGGAGAATACATGATTTCTAGGGAACCAATAATTGTAAACGTTAATTCTAAATCATCAGTCGCTCTTGATTGGGCACCTAGTGAAACTGGGGTTCAGTGGATAGAAGTTCGTTGGAATGATGAATACCTTGGGGAAGGATCATTAGTTTCAGTTTTAGAACCGGAAAGCTCCTTATTTTCCAGTGTGGGTGGTTCTACTACTATTTTTGCTGGAATCTTTATATTAATAATCATCACGATATCTTTGTTATTTATCTTGTATAGTGGAGAAGATGAGTATTTTGAAGAATATTATGAAGAAGAAGATGATGAAGAAATTTTAATTCCAGAAACAAAAATAGAAATCTCAAAACTTCCTCCTTTACCTCCACCTCCAAACATTAATCCTGTACTTAGTAACCCTGAGCCTATAATAAAACCACCTTCAGTAGAAAATAATATTTCAGTTAGGCAATGGACTGATGAAAAAGGGTATACTTGGAGGATTGAAGGCAATAATCCTGCTAAATGGTGGGATGGTAAAACATGGAAAGAAGTTTAATGTTGAGGGAGTGAAGAGTAAGCCCCTTTTTGTTCACCTTTCGGTTGACCGCATTCAACTATGCGTCCTACCCTTCCCTAAGCGTGCAACCTCTACGGGATTTTTTGGACTTGCTCCAATGAGGATATTCGTTTCAGCAATTATTGAGCAATCTCCTCTTTTCAGATTCATCGTTAACACCCATAATCGTTCGTTTCTACTATATTGCCAGCCATTCCTGACTCCATTTCTGGTCATCTCGCACTATGGAGAGGGGACTTTCCTCAGGGTCTAACCCTGTCAGCGGTCCTTCCACTCCCTCAAATTTCGTCACAAGTATTACTTTTTGAACTTCACGGTAATGCTTTTTTTAATTCTAATCCTTTATTCATTCAATAAAACTGCATCTTTAACAAGATCTTCTGATGTATCAATTACAGCATCACCTTCAAATTTAATCCAAGTACCTTTTCCAGAAATTCTAGATTTTGTTTCATACCATGCAGTTATTATTGCAGGCAATAGGAATACAGAAGTTATGAATGCGAAACCGATTAGTAGAAACATTAGCATGAAGAAATTTTCTAATCCTGGGAATGCTACAAGGAATCCTGCTGAGATTCCTGCCATTGTAGTGGCACTTGTTTCGAAAATAGTCTGACCCGTAGATTCTATAGAACGAGCCAAACCACTCGGTGTTTCACCTTCTTCTCTTATTCTTTCAATCATATGAATACAATCATCGACACCAATTCCAAAAACAATACTTCCTACCATTGCCGTAAATACATTTACATTCACATCTCCTCCTCTCATCAGCAATGGCTGCCATAAAATAACAATCGCAACTGGAATCATTGTTGTAACTCCAATTCTAAAATTTCTAAAAACAATTACAAGAAAAGCAGTTAATACAAATAGTGTAACTATTGTTGTTAATGCTTGTGTGTCATGAATTCCTTTGTTAATGTCCAAAGAAACAGGCAAACCTCCTGTTAATTTACTTGTTCCTGTATTAAGTAATATTGATTCTTCAGCTAAAATCACATCAATTTCATCTCTGAGTCCGCCTGCTTTAATCAGGTTCATGTATGGTTGTTCAACATATACTAGGGTTTTTGTTTCATTTTCATTCATTAGCATTGATCTGACTTCTTCACTTAATGTGTCTAAGGAAACATCTACAAGATCACCTCTTAATTCTGCCCTTGATCCTGAATCTAATTGTTCCATTGCAAATAATGATACGCATAATGGCAACTCTGTAAGGCCTACATTACTGTCTCCATCCCATTCCCAACATTCACTATGTAATATTCCCCATAGGCTATCTGTATATACATTATTTCCGTCCAGTCCTATTGTGACATAAATGCTTTTTAGAAACGTGATTAGGCTTGTTGTCGTAGTATTATCTACATTAGAGACTCTATTTTCAACTAAATTGATAGTATCAAGTACAGGAAGGTCCCTGATTTGAGTTGTTCCATTAAATGAACTTCGTTCTTCTGCAGAAAATATGAACATACTTGTTTGTCCAGATTGGAATTCAACAGAATAGTTTGCTAATGTCTCAAGAGATCTTATTCCCTCAGGTGCTTCGGAAGAACCAGCAATAGGCTTGCTCAATTCTTCTTGCATATACATTAATCCCCATCCAGAAAATAATGCTGTGATGATTAATATTACAGCAAAATACCTTACTGGCATTTTACCGATATTTCTCCAAGATGATGGATTTGCTCTTTTATTAAATCTTAGTAACCAAGCTAAAACTGGAACTAAAATACATGAAAAGAGAAGTGTACATAGAATCCCGAGAACAAGAGTAATCCCTACAGTTCTCATTGGAACAATCGGAACTAACCCACTAATTGTTAAGACTCCAAAACCAATCATTGTAGTAATTGCAGATAAAAGAACCGCTTTACCTGTAGTCCCCATTGTTTCCATTACTGCTTCTCTAAACAAATCTGAATCCCAACTATCAGGTAAAATTTCTTCTGGGTTTCCTAACTGTCTAGATTTGTAATTTCTTTCTTGAATTTCATCTAAAATCCTTCTTTTTGATTCTTCTATTCGATTCACAAGATGTAATGCATAATCAACACCTAAACCCACAAGGATTGGTCCTGCAGAAATAATCATTGGAGTTAACATGACATCAAACACTACTGTAGAACCTATTGTGACGGCTAAGGCCATTACTATTGGAATTCCTGAAATAAGCACAATTTTCCAACTTCTATGTAATAAAGTAACAATTCCGACAACAAAAACCAAACTCCATGGCATTATTTTTGTTAAATCATCATAAACTGCGTCTGAAATGTCTTCTAATACTTTAGTTAAACCAGTAAGTGTCATTGTAGTTTGAGAAAATCCTACAGAACTTCTATTGTCTAGTATATTTTGTACATGAACATGTATTTCTGAAAAATCTTTGTGATCTGCAGTCGAAAGATCATGTCTTAACCCAATTAAAATAAATGTTGTATCCCAAATTCCATCATCATTAGAGTCATATACCATCCCAGATAATGACCCCTCTAACCTAGAAACAATTTCATCAATTCTATCTTGATCAGGAATGCTATAACTTCCCCATGGGCCTTGATCCGTTTCAGTACAAGGAATTGAAAGAGGGACTCTTTCTTCTAATCCATGTTCACAAAGTGATTTTACAAATCGCCCATCACTACTATTTGCTTCTTTAATTATTTGTGAAATTGATAGAACCCAAACAATGCCATCTTCTTTGCCTCGATCATCTTTTTTGTAATCGAGACCTCTCCTTGTAGAACTTTCTCCAATGTTTTCATCATCACCTTCGACCCAACTAATTTCTTTCAATATACTTTCGTCAGTTACATTGAGACCTTCATTTTCATATTTTGCATTACTTGTTTGAATATATATTAGAGAGATGTCTGTAGACCATTGTTCTCTAACTTCTAGTAGAAGATCGGTTGATTCAGCACCTTCAGGTAGATAGATTTCAACATCTCCAACAATTTGTTCTTCGAAATCTTTTGCAGAATATGCAAACCACCCCGTAATTAGTATCATGAATGCAAGCGTTACTACTGGAGCTGCAAGAACAGTTTTGTAAGTTTTATCTAGATTTTCAGTTACTTTCTCTCCAACTTTTTCAATTACTTGATCTATATTTTTATTTGCGACATTTATTTTTCCAGTGCCATAGTTCATGGCTTTTTTATATATGCTATTTGAACTATCTTTACTTGTCACATTCACCCCGAGTCGAGTCAATACCATGAATTAAACCCATGAAAATTGATAATTATTGTTGAATTGAATCTTTGAGTACTTTACGTGCATATTGTAATACTATTCCAGAGACTAATAGCGGGATTCCAAGAGCCCCAATCCAAACAAAGGTTACTCCTGGGCCTACAGTGACTCCAGTCCATTCAGAAACATGATTTATGGTCCTTAAACCAAACAAAGCCCCAATTGTTACCATTATTAATCCAGGTAATCCAAATACTAAGAATGGTTTTTTCTGGGACAGTGTCGATAATGCGTAACTAAATACAGAAATTCCATGGGGGATTGGGTGTAAACTGGATGTGTTCTTTAAATCATATCTAATTGTTGTAGGGACTTCAAGAATTCTTAACCCTTTTTCTGAAATAGATTCTAGAATTTCTAATGATGATTTCATCCCTTCGTTTTCAAATCTAACTGCATTTATTGCTGCTTTGTTAAATGCTCTGTAGCCAGATTGTGTGTCTCTTATATGCTGTTTTGAGTGTAATTTACTTACTGTATTTATTAAATTTAAACCAAATTTTCGGTATGTGGGCATGTCCTTACTTTTTCCCCCACTAACAAATCTTGAGCCAATTACTAGGTCTGCTTTATTTTCTGATAATGGTTTAATCATTTTTGGTAAATCTCCAGGATCATGTTGCCCATCACTATCAATTAGAACAACAATTGATGCATTTTTTTCTTTTGCATAACTAAAAAAAGTCTTGGCAACTCCACCAACTCCACGATTTTTTTCGTGTGAGATTACTGTTGCACCAGCATCTTTTGAAATTTCTGCGGATTTATCGGATGAACAATCATCTATGCAGACTACTTCATCTGCATATTCTAAGCATGAAAGAATAATTGATGCAATAGTTTCCTCTGAATTATAGAGAGGTATTCCAATAATGACATAATCGTCAATTGGTTTTTTTCCCTCATCACCTTGCATTATTGCTTGCAATGCTAATTTGTATTTGGTCTTGCCTAATGTATTTATGAAAAACATTTGTTTGTAGTTGTCAGTAAATATATTCAAAACAGAATGAGTACTCCGAAATGCATAATGAGCCGTATACTTGTAACTGGAGGTGCTGGATTTATTGGGTCACATTTAGTTGATGAATTGATTAAAGGTGGAAATGAAGTTGTTGTTTATGATAATTTTTCTAGCGGAAGGAAAGAATTCTTAGAGAATTCCCTTTCAACAGGTAATGTTGAATTAGTAACTGGAGATTTATTAAATTTGGAAATGTTAACTAAGGCAATGGAAGGAATAGATTTAGTGTATCATTTAGCAGCTAATCCTGATATTCGTTTGGGCACTTCTGTTACAGATACAGACCTTAAACAAGGAACAATTGCAACATATAATGTTTTAGAATCAATGAGAAAAAATGGATGTAAGAATATCGCTTTTTCTTCCTCGTCAGTTGTTTATGGCGAGGCTAAATTAATGCCAACTCCTGAAGATTACGGCCCTCTATTTCCAATAAGTTTGTATGGCGCATCAAAATTAGGTTCAGAGGGTTTAATTAGTGCATGGGTTGGAACTTTTGGAATTAAGGCCTGGATCTTTAGATTTGCAAATATAATAGGAACTAGAGGGACTCATGGTGTTATTTTTGATTTTATTCATAAGTTGAAAAAAGACTCAAGTAGGTTAGAAGTTTTAGGAAATGGGTTACAAGAAAAGTCATATATGGAAGTAATTGACTGTTCTAGAGCAATGATTCACGTGGTGAACAATTTTGATGAACAGCTAAATTATGTAAATCTTGGCTCCTCTAATACTTGTTCAGTCAGTAGAATTGCTCAACTTGTAATTGAAGAATCTGGATTTTCAGAAGTAAGTATTGAATTTACAGGTGGAGATAGAGGATGGGCAGGAGATGTTCCAAAAGCAATGTTGGACGTTAAAAAATTAAATGATAGTGGTTTTAAATGTGAATTTCAGAGCGATGAGGCTGTAAGGTTCACTGCTAAATCATTAATTAAAGAAATCGGGTTAGGTGTTTAAATTGAGGACCAGTCGTATAGAAAGAAATGAGTCTGGTGCAGAATGGATGCCTGCAGCAATATTCATGGTAGGTCTTTTGATTGTATCATTTATTTTTGTTTATGCCAATACTAATGGGGTAAAAACAGGGATTGAAAAAGGAGATATGGCGCCTGATTTTACGGCCTTAGCTCACCTTCCTGGAAATGACACTTCGGATTGGTTTTCTTATCGCTTGTATGAAAATTTAGATTTTAATTGGTCAGGAAATCATTCAGAAGGCGTATTTACAATAATAGAATTTTTAGATACAGATTGCCCTTATTGTTGGGACACTGCTCATAAATTAAGTTCTTTAGATAGTCAGTTGACTGATTATGGTGTAAGGAATAGAGTACAGTTTGTAATAATCGCCGTTCAATTGCCAATCCCTGGTCATGTTTCATCTATAGAAGAAATAGTAGCATTCCAAGAAAAACTTCCACACCCCGGGTGTAAAAGTGATGGTGCAGATTGCTCAACTCGACCCGGAGAGGTTCACCCAGGTGTATATATTGATGATACTAGCAATGAAATTTTTGAGATATTTGGCCCTAGAGGAACCCCTCATTATATGATTTTAAAACCAAATGGAATTGTTGGTTGGAATGGAATGACAGATTCATTAGATGAGATCGGTATTGAATTAGCAAATCTAATTTGTAAAGATGGCGGAGAAAACCAATTGTGTAATGAGATAAATGGGTGAATGAAATGGACTGGCCTCTCTATCTTTATCTTCTTTTTATCTTTTCGGGATTCTTTCTTACAACTCCATTTGGTAAAAAATTCTCTTCAAAATTTAATAATGACCAATCAAGGATTATTTCGGGATCATTAATTTTAGCTTTTGGAGGATATTTAGTTAGTACTCATACCTATTATATTCACGAAAAGTTACATGAAGTAGGTGGAAATTCTGGTTGCTCAGCATTTAGTGTATTTAATTGCGGGGATGTAATTTCTAATGGGTCTTACAACACTGACCCGTTTTTTGGAATTCCATGGGGAGTTCTAGGAATGTTATCCTTTGCAACAATGTTGTTTATTCTTTTAGTTTTGAGAAATTCACCAGAAGATCCAAAAATTGTTAATTGGATAAATGCCCTATTTGTAATTCCTGTTTTGGGTATGTTGCCAATCTTATGGCTTATTTATGTTGAAATTTTTAAATTAGGTGTATTTTGTCAATACTGTACTGCTGCTCATATCGCTAATTTATTTCTTTTAATCTCTTCATATATGATTTATGATCTTCACCACTCAGGTTCTTGGGAAAAAAATAAAAATAGTGATTAATAGTTCATGGTGTATATTCTTCATGGGTGTTGAATAAATCTATTTCAGCATTATTTTGGACAATTTCTAGCATTAATATTGTGACTTCAATTCTAGCTTCAGAAGGGTATCTTTCCCTTAGGTGCGAAAAAAGTTTAATTTGAACTTCTTTAATGTCAATTGCTTCAATTACATCAAGATGATGTTCTGATCCATTGCTGGATTCTACCGTATATTCTATTAACCATTCATTTAGTATTGGCCATGTTAAACTCTTTTGCTCCAGACGCTCCTTCATGTTATGTTTACTAGCATACTAGCACATAATACATTCGCATTAAAACATCATTTTTTATTGATTTTTCAAGCTTATTCATTTTCTTCATTTTTTGGATCAGAATTTATTTTTCCTAATGCAGCAAAGACACCTAAAGAAAAAATCATTATGAATATTGAAATGTAAAGAATATTCTCTTCTTTGGAAAGATCACCTTGGACAATTTTTACAGCACCTAAAACAGAGGTAATATTTTCATTTTGTATTTCGTGAGTCGCTAAAAAGCCAAAATTTTCAAAATTCACATTTCCTTTAATGTTATGTGTTGCTAAAATTATTGTTTTATTTTCCGATTGATTTGTAATAAAATCCCATTCATTATTTCCTGAAATTATTGTTTTATTCATTAAATCTATACTAATCATCTCTATTAAAACATTATCAAATTTATTCAATTCGCCAATATGATTGTTTGAAACAACCTCATTTTCAGTAATCATGATATTTGCAGAGCCTGTTAATTCCGAATCAAGGTGCATCTCAAAGTGTATTGAATTATTTATTCTTTTAGCAGAAAAATAAATTTCTGTAAAATTTGATTTTTTACTTTGTGTTTGCATTATTTTTGAATTAAGCATGTTTATTTCATTTGCACCTTCCATTGCCATTTTTCCATCTAATAGGAATGTTGGAGCTTGTATTGAAGGAGAATTATTGAAAAGTTGATTTATTCTTTTTGAACTAGCATAATTTCCAAGATCATCAACTCCATCAGCAGGGTGAAGTGCGATTAAGGCAACTCTTTCATTATGCATTAATGCTAAATCTTTAATCTCTGGGTCTATTTCAGCACACACTTGGCACCATGTTGCTGTGTATTCATCTAAAATTATAGTTGAACCCCCAGTGGTTTCAATTCCTTTAACTAGTTCTTTTGAGAAGGATTCAGAATTAATTATGGTACCATTTAATGTAAATATTATTAAAATAAATATTGAAATTAATGCCTTGTTGTTATTTCCCATCATCCGCTTCAATATGTCCCAAACATTACGGGTCTTTTATTCGCTTGTCTAACTTCGGAAAGATATGGCGGACAGATGGGCAGATTCTCATAGGCGTGATGCTTGGAGAAAAAAGGCTAAAAATTCTGGTTATCGGGCGAGGTCTGCATTTAAGTTATTACAAATTCAAGAGAAATTTAATGTCATTCGGGAGGGTGATTTGGTTTTGGATGTGGGTGCACATCCCGGCGGTTGGTCACAGGTTTCAGTTGAATGTGTAGGAGAGAACGGAAAAGTTGTAGGTGTTGATTTAGAACCCTGTGAACCAATTGAATTTTGTACATTTATAGTTGGAGATATTACTGTTGATGAAACACAAAGCAAGGTTATTGAAGCTTTTTCTGATTCTATGATTAATTCGATTGTTTCAGATATTTCTCCTAACCTTACAGGGAACTGGTCCAGAGATCAAATAATCTCAATGCAATTAGTTGCTTCAGTTTTTGACTTTTCTTTGCCTTTACTTTGCCCAGGTGGGAATTTTGTGACAAAAATATTTCAGGGTGAGGGGATTGAAAATTTAATTAATTTAATTAAACCCCGATTTTCTACAGTAAAAAGGTATTCTCCAGATGCGAGTAGAAATAGTTCATCTGAAGTATATTTGATATGTAAAAATCATTTGCCTTGGAAAAATAAAGCTACATCCATACTTTCTGACTTGAATTCATTTTATGAAGGTAAAAAAGAAGATGAAACAGAAAAAACTGCTATGGGTTTTAGATTACACAAAGCAAAATAAATCCCTATATGCTCATATAGTGGAAGTAAGTCGGCGCTTCGAAGATACTATGGCAAAGAGAGCAGATGTGTGTAATTCCTCAGGAGTCCCATTAGTAGAACCAAATTCAACTTCATTTCCATGTCCAGAGTGTGGGACACATATTGGAAGGAGTCCTATCTGTAGGAATCAAGGTGTAACTTACATCTGCCCTAGTTGCGGTTTCACGGGTCCTTGAGGTGTTAAAATGGGTGAGGTTGCTGTACAATATAAGATAATGCCTGATCCTGATATTGAGGTAAATGTAGATGATTTGATGAATCTTTTACAGAACTTAGATGAATCACTTGGAAAAGTTCATAATGTTGAGAAAAAGCCTTTGGCGTTTGGTTTGATGTTCATAGAATTACATGCAGTAATTGAGGATGCTGAAGGACTTATTGACAAATTCGAAGCAGAAATGAGTAGTATTGAAGGTGTTGGTGAAATAGAAGTTCTTGGTATGGGAAGGCTTCTTTGATTTCTAATAGTGGTTTATTGGTGATCTCATAATTTCTCTTAGGAATACTGTAGCATAAGATCCAGGCGGAAGATCAAATTTAAATTTAATTGAAGCACCTTCGGGATTCCATCTATCACCTTTTTGTGGCCCTTCGTCCCAAATTTTAGATTCCTCATTATCTACTTCTTTTGAGCAAACCTCAATTGTAAGGTTTGAATATGTACTTGTTAATGCTCTTCGAGATCCTGAAGATGACAAACGGGGTATTTTTTCAATTTGCCAACTATCTTTGCTGTAGTTCATTTCTGAAATTATTTCACGTTCAAGTTTTCCAGATTCACCTTCGGCAAGAATTTCAGAAAAGCCCGGCAGAGGTCCTGTGACTGCCAACCGGCCTAATTTACAGTTATGCTCGATTCTATTTTTCGAATCTTTTTCAACAATTGTTAACGTCTTTAGATCCACATTTCTTTTTTCTGTTAAATGACCTACTATGTCCCCCTTTAATGGTTTGTTTAAAGATAAATTTGATTTGATTCTCAAGGCCAAATATTTATTGAAAATCTTTGATTGTACGGCATGTATAAACATTAATTGTAAATTGTTTGGTAATGTCTTAAATGCTGAAATGTGATTATTTGTTTTTTTTAAATCAAGTAAGATCCTTTTTTCATAATTCAACCTATTAGGTATTATTTCTAAACATTTTTCAATGTCCTTTGAATCATTCCATAATTTTCTGAATTTAGATACTTCGTCGTTTTCAAATTGACTAACCATGCCGATGTAAGTATCAACTGCCTTTCTAAAATCGTTTTCAATTATGTTTTTCCCAACTTCGGCAGTAACTGCTCTTACTCCTCCAAATCTTTGGGGGCCTATCCAATTTGGAAATATTCCCTTACCTAATTTTTCTTCCATTTTTGAAATGATAGAATTAATGTTTTTCATTGCTTCATCATCTGCCATGGGACTTCCATCAATTTTTGCACAACCGCGTACAATTACTGTGAATTTATTTGATTGATGATCTCCAAATTTCAATTTTTGATGTGTTCTTCCAATGTATGATATTTTAACATCATTTAATTCAACTCTTTCAATTTTATTAATTGGAGCATCTACAATCATTAATTGAGTAGTTATCGCTCTTTTATCTTTTGTTCCTGAAAACCAAATCCTATTTCTTGATATTTTGAGTTCTCTAGCAAATCTGTTTATGAATCTATTTGTTTCCCAATTTCTAAGTGTTACTTCAATTACTGAAAATCTTCCTTTGGAGTCTAATCCAATTTTTTTGAACGATTCTTCAACTCTAAAATCAGATATTTTTACTTTAATTATTCCGCCAATGCCTTCATTTTCGACAGTGTATGTGTCTAGGCCGACCTTTCTTTCAATATCTGAAATTGTGGCTGTTGCCACAGAATCACTCCTTAAGAGTGATTGAACCGAATTCTTTTGATATGTCTTTACAAACGTCTTGAATTAATTTTACAGGATTTGTTTTACCCTTGGTTCTGATGTATAGTTCCGGGTCATCTAATTCCGGATGGCCTGGGAAGAAGTTTACATATTCAACAGACTTATTATCGTCAAGTTTAGCCCGAAATAATTCTAGTGAAGTGTGGCTTTCACCTTCAAATCTTAGTTTCAATTCATTCCCTTCTTTTTGTAGGACCTTTATTGGCATGGAAATCGAGTCTGCGAGAAGAGTCTCTTTATTGAACCTTTGGAGTGATATTATTTTTTAGTTATAGACTCTATTGCTTATGAAAGATAACTTCTGCCAATTACAAGGGCGGGGATGGAATGGTAGAAGACAAGCATCGTTTTTCATCAGAATTTTCAAAATTTTCATTACCTGTGTTGGTAATTTCCTTCCTTGTTACATTTGTTTTGGCTTTTCAGCTTTATCCTTTACCTTCGTTTAATACAGAAATAGCAGAATTTGCACCTTCTGATTCAGCAAGTGAAGCAGCCGATGAGTTTGGAATTGAAATGGGCAACCAAACTAGACAAATTTTAGTAAATGTTGAGATGAAAGATGGAGGTAATGTATTGTCTATAGAATCTTTGCTTATGCAGCACAATGATTATAATAAATTGTTGTCAAGCACTCCAAATAATGGTACAGAGATTGAGGGCATTATTGCATTATCTGAGATAATTAACCTCGCTCTTTATGAAAATGATGATGGAAGCAATCTTTCTTCAGTAACTGATTGGAATAATCTGCTTGAAAGGACAGTTCCAGAAGATCTTGGAATCTCAGAAATATCTTCAAACGAACAAATATTAGCATATGGGAATTTTGTAAAATCAGCAATAATTAGTAATGATTTAGTTAGCGATGGTCTCGAATCTTGGATTGATGATAGAAATACTACAATGGATCCTACACCTTCAGCGACATCTACTTTGTGGATTATTGATATTAATTCTGATTTAAGTCCAGAGCAATCAAAGTCCACTCAAGTTGAATTAAGGAATATTTTGAATGAAATTTCCGCAAATTCTGATTTAACTTATTCTTCAATATCGATGGATATTATTAGTTATGATGTTGATGAAAGTACAATGAAAAGTTTTGCATTATTGATTTTGCTTGCTTTAACAGTGGTTGTAGTAGTTCTATCACTTGCTTTTAAAACTATTACAGGTGTATTATTTCCATTGACTGGTTTAATGATGGCATTAACTTGGACTTATGGATTACTTAGTGCCTTCGAGGTGCAATTTACCGCTTTAGATGTAGCAGTAGCACCATTGGTTTTGGGTTTAGGTATTGATTATTCCATACATTTACAGAAAAGATATGAAATTAATCGTAATAAAGGCCAATCTACAGTAGATGCTTGGCTTAATTCCGTTCAAAATTTAGCATTGCCTCTTTCATTGGCAGTAATAACTACGGTTGCTGCATTTATGGCAAATTTACTTTCTCCACTACCTCCATTGAAATCTTTTGGTATCTCTTTATCTTTAGGTGTAGTTAGTGCATTTTTTTGTTCTACTGTGATTGTTGGTTGTATGCATGTTGTTGGAGAGAGAGTTTCAGGAGGAAAATTGTCTTTGGCATCTACTGGATCACTTGGTGATAAATTAGCGGGTGTAATGACTTTTCAAAAAGAGCAAAAAGCGATTATTATGATTATAACTGGCCTTTTAACGGTAAGCTCGGTTTTTGGTGCAATGGTAATTAAAACAGAATTTGATTTGACAGATTTCCTTGATGAGGAAATGCCAGTTATGGAATTAAGAAGTGACTTACAAGATTCTTATGATTATTCAAGTATCCAGATGGTTTATGTTCTAATAGAACCACTAGGTTCTAAGTATTCAATTGAGAGTGGTGAAAATTTACTTGATTCTATGCAATATTTAGATGATACTTTGCCTTTAACTAAAGGAGTTGTTAAATCATCAGATAGTTCAGATAGAACACAATATAATGGGATTTATACCATTATTAGGGATGCATTAGAATTGAATCCGAATTGGGGAGAAAATTATAATTTAAAATTATTTGGCGATGAGGTTGGAAAAATAGATCCTAATGAAGAAATAAATTTAGGAATTGCTTTGAAAAATCTGTCTCAAAACAATACTGTTGGAGATCCACTTACAGGTTCAACATGGCAAGAAAGAGTTAATGATGCAGCCTTGATAGATAGTGATGGTGAAATTACAAAATTAAGAATAAGTATTTATGTAAATTCTGGAACAAATATTGAAAATACTGAAATTGTCAAGGATTTAAGGGATAGAATCGATGATGTTTCAAATCAATTAGCTCGTGATGGTGCTGTTGTTCATTTAACGGGTGATATGGTAAAGATAGATACAGTTTTGACAGGTATGACAAATTCCCAAGTACAATCTACTTCAATTAGTTTGATGGTGTCATTCTTTGTTTTAATGTTGCTAACTCGTAGATTTACACCTGCATTGGTTGTAATTGCTCCTGTGGGGGTGGCTGCGTTTTGGGTTGTTGGTTCAATGGCTGCTTTAGGATTACAATGGAATGTTTTGACAATAATGGTTTCAGCACTAACAATTGGTATTGGAATTGATTATGCAATACATGTGTGGCGTAGGTTTGAGGAAGAAATTAAAGATTCAGATGACAATTGGGAAGCCGTGGGTAAGATGCATTCATCTACAGGTTTAGCATTGTTGATGTCTGCAGGAACAACAATTTGTGGATTTGCAGTATTGACACTTTCACCTACGCCCGTAGTAAGGGAGTTTGGTTTAATTACTTCCTTAACAGTATTTTTCTCTGTGATATTATCTTTGGTTGTATTACCTGTATTGTTGGTTGAATCGAATGAAAATTAGGTAGTTTCAATAAACTCTTCCATATCCATACCTTGCTCTTTTGCAATTAATAGTAAGCAAAGAGAATTTGTGATTTGGCTCAAACTTCTTTTTTTCCTCTTTGCTCTTCTAGTAATTTCTTCCTTTAATATTCCTGTTTTTGCAGAAATATACCTTATCAACCTTTTTTCAGCTCTTGAGAAATCTTCATTTGAATTTTTAAAATTTTCATCTATGTCATCTTTGGTCGGTGTAACTTTGAAATTATTTTCAGTTTTATTTTTTGGTAATTCAAAGTGTATTGTACTATTAGGCCTCCAGCCAAAAGCGATTTCTTTAGTATTTATTTTAACATTAGGTGTGAGTTCTTCCCCATTTTCAATTAACCATTCTTTTTCAAGTAGTTCATTAATTAATTTTTCTGCATTTGAAAAATCCATCCATTGAGTGTCTATACTCCAAAACCTTATTACGAATTTTTTTGAGAGGGCTTCATTAGGTGAATTAATCCACGTGGCATTTAGTAAGTCAATAATTTCATCACCAATACTTTTCATATTATCACCCCTTGAGATGATTTGCACCACCCAATAATTTTGATATGTGAATTTGAAAGGATTTCATTTGAACTCGAGGGTGCAATATACCAGTCATAAAATTTAGCTAATTTAGGGGAAATTTTATCAAAAAATTGTTGAATATCTCCTGGCTCTGATCCAATGATTAATACTGGCCTTTGAATTTCATTTTTTAAATCATTTAAACGCCCAATCGTTTTTTCTATAGATTTATTTAGTGTGAATTTTGTAATTGCACTTTTACATAGTGCATGTGAAATTTTTAATTTCGAAACATCAATCCATCCGTCTATTGTGACGTAAGTAAATCCTAGCATTATTGAATCTACCAGTGAGCCATAGTCCGCTTTTTCAGGATCCCAAATTGAATTTGGGTGTAATTTGGCAATTTTTCTAATTCGATTCATGTTAAAACCGTCTCTTTCATGTAACAACATTTTTTTATTTTTTAGTTGAATAGAGTTCGGTTTTATCGCTCCAGGGTAAAGAAGTCCTTTATTAAAAACAAATCTATCAAAAACTTCCATATTTTCTCCCTGTTTATTGACTGTATTAGTGAGGGTTATTGAAGATGACACCTTGCGAGGTGTTGAATCGGAACATGTCGAAATACGTAGCAAGGCATCCAAAAACTGGAAAACCTTTGAATTTTGAGAAGGAAGTTGATGTTGAAACCTCATTAAAACCGCCAGAATCAAAATGGGATGGTTATGAGTTAAGTATTTTTGAATTAAAGGAATTATATGAGAAAATATTGCCTTTAGCAGTTGGTGAAATACAGGAATATGAATTAGAAGTTGATGGGAAAAAAATTCTCTTAAATAGAGTTGATGGGATTAAAGCATTACCTCGTTTGAATAATAAGAATAATGATGAAATTTACGATGCATTAATTTTAGGTTTAAATGATGATTTAGCCGAAAATCGCATGGCTTCTTTACAAATTTTACATATTTGTGCATGTAGAAAACCTGATGGTTTATGGGATATTTTAGCTGAATTATTAGACGATGATGATGCTAATGTGCGTAAAACTGCAATAAATTCCCTTATTGCATCTGTGCCAATTTTCCCTTCTGGTTGTGAAGTTTTACTCTATATTGAATTAAGGCATGAATTAAAATATAGAAGAGACGGTGCTTGGAAAGCATTGAATGAATTATTAAAAAAATGGCCAGAAGCTGTAATGAATCATTTAGATGTATTGTCAAGAGATGATGATGTTGATTTGAGAAGGAGGGCTTCAAAATTGCTTTCAAATGTAGCAAACAGAAAATCAGCTATTGCCTGGGATTTAGTTGGTTGGGCACTGCAAGATGAAGATGATATCGTAAGGGATAACGCCTCTAAGGCAATCAGGACTGTAACACATCATGAACCTAGGCAAGCATTGATTTTTGCAGAAATGGCTTTATTTGACACATTTAAACCAGTTAGGAAAAGAGCAGTCCAAGCTTTAGAAAGATTGGGTGCTAGTAGTAGAGTCAATTCCTTAATAATAAGGGGTTGCAGACATTCAGATTTAGAAATAAGAATGAATTGTATAAAAATGCTCCCTAGATTAATGAGTGAAGATGAACTTAGGGATCTTTCATTTGAGTTATTGAATAGGGAGAAAAATACTGAATTAAAAGAGATCTTAACAGAATATAGTAAGGATGATCAACTAGAAGGAAATGAAATTCAGAAGAATAAATACCTTGCACCTGCAGAACCTCTAGATCCCTTAGAAAAAGAACTAAAGAAGGACGTAAATATAAAAATTAAAGAAAAAAAGGAGGAAAGTTAGCATTTTATTCATACGTCATTGTTAATATGGAGATGTTAGTCGCCGAGTCATAGGTGTGAGTATGAGCAGTGGTAATATGAATTCAAATATTGAAAGATTTGAAAAAATGTGGGACGGTATTACACCAAAGGGAGTTAATAGGACAAAAGCTCAAAAATTTAGGCAATATATCTTAGAACATGTACGCCAAACAGGTAGGCCAATGAATAAAGAAAATGCATTGAAGTACTGGACCGGGCAATTGCAAAAAGAAATTAAAGAAAGTGAAATGCTTTAATTGAGTTGAGTAAATGCAAAATAACACGTTTGGTGACTTTAACCTTTCAAAAGAGATTTTAGATGCAATTAATCTAAAGGGCTGGGTCTCTACAACAGACATTCAGAAAGAATCGATACCTTTTGCTTTAGAAGGTAGGGATATTCTTGGGCAAGCAAAAACAGGTTCAGGTAAAACTGCTTCATTTGGTATTCCTGCAATTGAAACATGCATTGAAAACAAAACATTACAGGTTTTGATATTAACGCCAACAAGGGAGTTAGCCTCACAAGTTCATGAGGAGTTAAATTGGTTGAAGGGTACTAAAAAACTAGAGATGGCTGCATTTTATGGCGGCGTGGGGATAGAACCCCAAATTAAGTTATTAGAATCGGGATTAGAACTTGTCGTAGGAACCCCCGGCAGGGTCATAGATTTAATTCGCAGGGGTAATTTAGACGTTTCCAAAATTAAAATGCTAATTTTAGATGAGGCCGATAGGATGCTCGACATGGGCTTTTTTCCAGATGTTGAGTGGATTATACAGAAATTGAGCACCGATCGTCAAACTTTATTGTTTAGCGCGACATTCCCTCAAGAAATTTTAAATTTATCTTCTGACTTTATGAATAATCCAGAACATGTATTGACATCGGAATTAGAGCTAGAAATTCCAGATATTACACAAAAATTTAGTAAAATCGGTAGAATTAATAAGAGCTGGGCATTACATAATATTTTGTCAGATTTCGGTTTTGATGGACAAGCATTAGTCTTTTGTAATACAAAAAGAATGGTAGAAATGCTTCAACAAAGATTTATGAAGGTATTAGATAAAAAAATTTCTTCATTACAGGGAGACATGTCCCAAAGCGCTCGTGAAAAAGTCATGATTGAATTCAAGTCAGGAAATATTGACTTATTGATTTCAACTGATGTAGCGGCAAGGGGTTTACATGTTGATGGGGTTAATTTGGTTGTTAATTATGACTTGCCAACACAAGTTGACAGTTATGTTCACAGAATTGGAAGGACAGGCAGAATGGGTAATTCCGGAGTGGCATGGTCTTTGGTTTCATTTGAAGAACTTGGCATGATTGCTATTTTGAAAGATGTGCACAGTTTAGATCTAATTGAATCTGAAATACCTGAAAATGATGAATCTTCTAAAACGCCTTTTACTAAGAAAAAAGATTGGAATGAACATTCAGATTTATTTGGGATGGTTAGTTTGGGGATTAATATTGGATTTAATGAAGGAGTTTCACATCAAAAAATGTTTGATTGGGTAAAAGGTCTAATCAGTATCTCTGACTTAGCCGTAGGTAGCATTGATGTACAAGACTCTAAGTCCATAATTGACATTCATCAATCTAAGGTTGATTATGTATTGGGCGCTATTAGTAATAACTCAGAACTTGGTAAAGTTTTAGAAGTTGAGATTTTGTAATTATTCATCTGTCTGATTAACGCTCTTGTTGATAATCAAATTATTTACGATAAAATACCAAATTAACCACATTATTGTTAATATTATTAATGACCCCCATTCGAAAACAAAATCATGAAAAATTTCCCACCTTACGTCACAACCCCATTCTCCAGGATTTTTTTTACATCCACTCACGGCTAATGGGTAAATTAGAACTAATCTTAGCAAATTTAAACAAAAAACCAAAAATAAAATTATTGGAATACTCCATGCTTTAATTTTTTTACTAATGTAAGGTGTCAAAATAATTAGTGTGGTAATAAAAAGCATTTCATGAATGCCTGCACATTCGTCAGAAACATAAAAATCAATATTATTATTTTGAATAGTTGGGAAATTTGGGTTATATAATTCTACTTTTGTGATGTAGCCACTATCACTATATTCAGAAAGTGTTGAGGATTCTAACCCATATAATTTCTGATTTAAAAAATTCCAAATTTTTGCAACAATTTCTTGTATCCACGCAAGAGTATCTTGTGATGATGTTAAAATTGTATAAATAATCTCTACAAATAAGAGTCCCATAGGAATTAGAAGGTATTTTTTACCCATCTCTATTAGTTCATTTATACTAATGTCTTTTTCTGGAACTTGTTTGTCTGCAGGTTCATTATTTGGAAGTTCCATATATGTTCGGTAGATTTAGTACGATATGAATGCATGGTCTATTATAATTCTAAATAAGATGTTTAAGCACATATCCGATTGATTCAAATGAGGAGTGTTTTAGGGTTGAATGAAAGGGGTATAATCTATGACCATAGAGTTAAATTTAATTGGCTATGTTTGCCCAATACCCGTTTTTGAAACGAAAAAAAAATTAATGGAAATGAAGGCAGGTGAAAAGTTAATTTTAATTTGTGATGATCCTGATGTTCAATATGACATACCTAAGTTAGCAAAAAGAATGTCTTCTGAGTTAATTGAAATTAAAGAAGATGGAGGAATTTGGGAAATCACATTATCGGCACCAGATTGTGAG
>CETB01075683.1_pt1 | contig 21180 bp, 15 predicted proteins | sample 356381 | NCBI WGS metagenome assembly CETB01 (sample SAMEA2622545, study PRJEB7988) | marine metagenome | biome: marine biome (ENVO:00000447); feature: deep chlorophyll maximum layer (ENVO:xxxxxxxx); material: "saline water (ENVO:00002010), including plankton (ENVO:xxxxxxxx)" | depth 155 m | reverse complement strand
TGCTGAACAGGTTGTTGTGTATACTGCTGTTGTTGCTGAACAGGTTGCTGTTGTTGCTGAACAGGTTGCTGTTGTGAATCGGGTGTATTATTCCATAGTTGTGACTCTTGTTCTTTTTGAATTCCCCAAGTGCCTTCAAATTGCCAATTTTCTCCTTTAGGCTTTCTTCCACGCACTATTAGTACTACAACAATTAAAATAGCCAGAATTAAAGCCAAACTAATCATAACTTCGGAACCTATATTTTGTAAAAAGTTAGCACCTGAGCCATCATTATTTCCATCAGCTCCTGTCCCATATGGGTTTACATGATTTACTTTAACTAAATGTCTATGAGTAATATCATCAGCGGCAGATATTCCAATATACCAATCTGAGAATTTATCGAGGCCTTCACCTTCAAATGTATTCATGATGTAAATTTCTTCATTAATTTCTACTTCTGCAATTAACACGGCATCATCTGTATTTTCCCAATTTTCTTTTGAAGCATAAATTTCAAGGTGTGTGATTTCAGAACTTGCAAGGGCATTCCACTCGATTTGAATTGCAGCTCCATCTAGAATCCAATTTGCTCTAACATTTTCTACGTCTGGAAGGTATGCTCCGGGATCATCTCCTCGATTATCTTTAGAGATTGCCGAACTAACTGATAAACCATCAGTTATTGAGTTTCCAGCGGAATCAATTGGAATAACACTTACGAAAACCTCCATTTCAGAAATTATTGCTTTTCCATCAGACAAACTATCAATTTTAATTGGTAATTCGGGATTTCGCCCAACAAATAATACTGGGTCTAATGGACCCCCAAAACCAACTGATGTAAATGATTCAGTAGATGCATAAATTGCATATTGTTCTACATCACTTTCAGGGCTTCTTTCAAAGTTAAGCCCTATAGCACTACCATCATCTTCTGGCCAATCAATTGCTTCTAAATCAGTAATTCTTGTTGGAGGAACTTTATCGTCTATGTTGTTAATAGGTATTACATCAACTTCTAATAAATCGTTAAGCCAAACATTTCCTTTAATATCGTGTACAGTAACAGTAACGTATAATAATTCGTTTGCTTTTATTTCTTCTTGTTTAGAATCACTACCGATCAAGTCTGAATTTTGACCATATCTTGCTTTATCTAATTTAATTTCAATGATATCTTCTTGAGAACCAATAAATTGTTGATCAAATCGTGTACATCCACAATTTTGTTCATCATCACCTATTGAATTCCATAAATCTTCTAAATTGTTAATTGGTTGATTATTTGCCCAAATGACGTAGAATGAAAAATCATTTGCCTGCGATGGTTCCCATGCAACTCTAATTGCTGTCCCATCATCATTTGGTTCATCCCAGGACTCAATATATTCAATACGATCAGGGGCTAAAGTTCCTGCATCAAGTTGTTTGTAAGGTTCAGCAGAAACAATATCGACATTCAGTAAATCTTCATTTAACCAAGTATCTGAAGCTACTACTGCTATGTAGTATTTCTTACCATCAATTAATGCTGCACCATCGATAGATGAGATTATTGCATTATCTTTATCACAATCAGTTAAAATTGCTGCAACCCCAAAAGTTGTAGCTGTAACAGGTTCTTCTACAACAATATTTTGTCCAGTGCTTGGATCTATATCCCAACCTAACCAATCTTCTGCATCTAATGCATAAATAGTAGTTAATCCACAATCTTCTGCAATTGAAGGCACCCATTCTACAGTAATCCTTCCACCTTCATCATCGGGAGTATCAAATGCATTTACCCCTAAGATTTTTGGAGGGGGAACACCATCATTAATTCCTCCAGTTGGTATTGCAGGACCAATTATTAATGCATTAACTAAGTCTTCTTGACCAGCATCATCTACACATGTTAAACCAAGCCAATATGCGCTACCTGCCTCTAATTCTAATATTGTTGAATTATCAAGGTCATAATCAACATCGACGTAATTAGTAGAAGCAATTGCATTTGTAACAGCTTGAGAATAAATGTAAATTCTAGTGTGAGAAATATCTAACCCCCCACATTTTGACCACTCAACATATAATTCCCCATCTTCCCCATTTTCGTTAGGTTCGGCAAACCCTGAACTAGGAGGTAGTGGAACATCATCATCAGTAGTTACCGGGCCGAATATATTTGATGGATCTCCTTGAGAACCATCCGCATAGGTAACTACTACTACAGCAAAATATTCGACACCATCAATTAATGGATCTTCACCTCCACTTGTTCCAACATCTATCTTAGTTTGTCCCCAAACTGAAGATGTAGCATCAGGCTCATCTGCCCAATCATCCCCATCAAAAATGTATAATGAATAAGAACTAAAGTCAGGGTCAGGACTTGCAGTCCATTCAACTGTTAAAACCCCTCCCCCATCATCAGGCCTATCTTCGACATTAATTATTTCTACAGGAGATTGAATACGTTCCCAATCATACGTTAATTTAACTTTAATTGAACCATTTAATGTAGTTTTCAACCTTAGTTCAATATCCATTCCATTAACACTCATAGTAGCCAGGTCTAACACTTTTTGTAATTCAGCACCGATGTCTGGATTTGTTTCAGATAAATCCCATTCACCTCTATATTTCATATCCACAGAATGTATCCATGTGGGTGAATTTGCTACTGTACTTGACAAAACAAGGGGTAAATCCGAATAAAGCATAGTTCCTTCCTCAAAATCACCTAAATTTTCATCTACAGGAATAGTAAATGCAGAAGATGCCAAAGTTATTTGGTTTCCAGGGTGGGTTTGATTAGAGATATCTAAATTCAATCCAGCAACATTAATTGAAAGAGGATTTGCATACCTTGTTATTATTTGATCCATTGGAGCATAATTTGGTAATCCCCAACCATACATTCCGGCTGCACCAACTAGGAATAAACCATTTGGGCCTATGGATAATTCCGAAAGTTCCAAAGGTTCTCCATTTTCATTATCAAGAAACCAAGTGTTTCTTACGGAATGTGTAATTCCTTGAGCATCAATTCTAACTAAATCTCCTTCAAACAACGCAAATAAATCCGTGCCATCACTTACCATTTCAATTGCTGGCCAATTACCCGTTTGCCATGTTGAAGCACCATCTTCAAACTGATTATTTGCGATATTATAGTGTACAATTGGTTCTTGATCTGTAGCAATGTGAATTCCCCAAGAGTCTGCAGAAAGAGCAGTAATTGTATTACTTGGAACTTGGTCTATTTTATATGTTAAATCCACAGTGTTAGTCGTTAAATTGTATGCGCTTGCGCCGGGTCTTGTAGGTCCAGCTCCATTGTGGGACAGGAAAACCTTCCCATTATTTTCTGCGATGTCATTAACCCTATTTCCGATAAGCCCATCTAGTCTGTCAATGGTGGGCATAAAAGATTCTGTTACAGGATCATATCTGACAACACCTACTGGTGTAGCCATCCAAATTTCTCCAGATGAATGAATATATAATTTTTCAATAATGGGGCTCGGCAATCCATTTGAAACACTTAATGCATTTTCCCATTGAGAAGTAGAATCATTCCAAATTCCAACACCGTTTACTGTTGCAAACCACGTTTTGCCTTGATGTTTTATAGCATCTAAAATGAAACTACTTGGTAAGCCAGGAAGTAATTCTCCAATCTCCCATTGTAATGTATTAACATTTAGAACATTAATTCCCGGGACATTTGCACCAACTCCTGTTAATCCTACAGCAAGTAGGTTATTTTCTAATGATAAACCATCCATGTCAGGAGAAAGACTTGCAGAAATGCGTGAAAGATTATTATTACTAATATCTAATCTCCATAACCCTAGCCCTTGTGTAGAAATCCACATTATATTTGTAGCCTCATCCAATAATATGTCTTTGATAGTATCAAAGCCAAATGACCATCCTCTATTCCAGGTAACAGTTCCATTAGGCCCATATTGACCTTCAAGAATAGAATTCCCAAGGTCATTGAATCTATCAGAAGCAGTAACAATATACAAATTATTAGAATTACCAGCAAACTCCTCAATATTTCCATTTAAGAAATCAGATTGACTGTCGAAATACCCTTTGTATAATTGCCCATTATTATCTAACCAATCAATACTACTGTAACCTTGTCCTGCTCCAGGTCTACCAATAATAAATCCATTACCAAAAGGTGCATTACTAACATAATTAACTGAAGAGGTTTCAAGACTTTGATCTAAAACAGTTCCAGTATAAACAAGATTTCCACTAACTTCAATTACAGACATTCCTCCATTTCCATCGTCTTCGAATGAATGACCTAGAACTAACATTCCTCCACCCCAATCCATTGAATCCCACCATACGGCTTCTTCAGAAATGCCATCGGAACTATCTAATGTTGCTAACCAATTTCCTGATGAATAATCATATCTGCTGACACCATGACCTTCATCTAAATATGCAACGTACATAACTTCTTGATCATCACATGCTAAACCGGCTACATCATCATCATCAAGACCATTATTATTCTCCCATACATTTGTAGTTTCCCAAGAATCTGTAACTGTGTTAAAGCGGCCAACTCCTCCACCGCCTCCGAAATTACCTTGCCATCTTACTGCAAAATGCATGTAATCATTACATTCTCTCATGGACCATATATCGCCATTAGGTAATCCTTGAGTATTTGCATTATCCCAAATATCGTGATCATTACCATCAATAATACCATCCGCATTATTGTCATTTCCATTAAATCTTTGAAGGGTAGGAGAACCAGCCCACCATTGACCTCCAGTAGTTCCTGAAGAGTACCATAGATTTGTACCTTCTACATACATCTCAAGAATTTCTTCATCATCGTTCGAATCTGGATGTAAACCCCCATTGTCAATTGTCCAAGTATCTAGCCATACTTCTGTCAGAGGATCGTATCTTGCAATACCTGATTGAGTTGCGAACAATATTTCACCATTATATTCTACTATTTCTCTAATTGGACCATCAAGTGAATTTGGCCAACTATTCAATAAATTGCCACCACTGTCTAATTCTTTTACACTATCTCCGTATGTAACATATAGACGATTTCCTAGATATACTGACAATGCTCTACCAACTTCTTGTCCAGGTTCTAATGGGTCCTCCCAAGATTCTGAAGTTAAATTATAACGCATAATATATCCTTCATCATATGATGCCCACCATCTTGTTTCTGCTTCACTTGCACCAATATGTAAAACACCATTTACTATGTCGGCACCATGAATAAAAATATCATCACCAAATTCATCACTAGGGTTTATAGCTCCATCTGAGACACTAATATAACCTGAATTACCTGTAGTTAAATCAATTCTACCAATATTATCTCCTTGAGAACTTAATTCAGGAATGAAATATAATACATCAGAATCAATGATTAATTTTTGTGGAGGTAATTCTTCTAAGCCTTCAGTTCCATAATCAACACCGTCCATTGGAGTACCAGAATTCAAATCAATTTGAGTTAAATCAAAATTATCATCCCCTCCAACCCAAAGGGAAGGTATAGATTCATCCAATGCTAGAGCGGTAATTTGGTTGTTAGGTATCATATTATTTGCAGAAGACCATTTTGGCATCCAAGAATTTGAACTAGTGTTATAACGTAAAATACCATCACCACTTAAACCAAGATAAATAATGCCATTATGCTGAATTATTGGAGAATTACTTGATGAACTTTCAGTATTCCAATCTTCAATAACTGAATAGCTGTTTGTATCAAATAATGCTGCTCCATTCAATGTTGTAACCATCAATTGATTTGCTCCTACAAATCGTACAGAGGTATAATCTTGCCAACCAGTTGGCCCATCTGAAGGCAAACCATCATCTTCATCCCAACAGTTTTGATTATCTCCTCCATTGAGAGTTTGTCGATTCCAACGACAAATCTCATTACTTGCCATTGCAACCCAAATGTATGTGGAATCACTATCAATTCCATAGTATCTATGACTCCACCATTGACCATCATGGTCTAAATCATTAAACCTTTGACCATTAAATCTAGTTGCCCCGTCATCAGTTCCAACCCATACATATCCATCGATATCGACATGTAATGACCTTATCATGTCCGAAGGTAAGTCTCCTCCTTGACCACCATCCCAGATTTCTAGGATTTCACCGGTTAATTCATCAAATATAGTTACTCCAAATCCAGGTATGCCAACGTAAACCATCCCATTTCCAGCTGCAATTGGTATTTCTTCTAATTCATCAACTCCTGTTGATTTCCAAGGAGATAATTCATCACCAGTTGCTAGCACAATTCTTTGAATTCCCGAATTGAATGTTCCCAAATATGCAACACCATCAACAGTTACAAGATCGGTATAGGGGCCAACATCATATTGATATTTATCAGCATCATTAGTTGCTAAATCAATAATTGTAACCCCGGTTGGATGAGATGTAACTAAATATCCCGTATCATCATGAGAAATATCTAATATGGTTTCATCAATAAAATCTCCAGATCCCCAAAGTCTTGTTAAATTACCCATAGAATCTAATTCTTGGACGCTTGTAGAATCTTCAGTTGCAACATACATATGGGTTCCATCTGTAGTCATTGCAACAACATTCCCACCTAGATTTGTAATGGGGGTAATCCATTTCCAAATAGATGAATCAAAAACATCAATTATTTCTCCTGAAGAAACAAATACTTTGCTTCCCACCTGTATAACGGAATTCATTTCAGTTCCACTTGGAGAACTAACTAAATCCATTTTACCAGAATAAAGCCCAGAAACCATCGGATCTAAAACACTCATTACTCCACTTCCATCATTTAATAATGCGATTGAAGAAGAAGGAGCACGTATTCCATTTGTTCCGGGGGATCCAACAAGGCCCGATGGCCAAGGAACTAAGTTTTTACCAGTCCTAGCCATATTTAAATCATTAATTACATTATATTCATTTGTCATAACACCGATTGCAGAATCATGTTGATGTAATGTATTTTCTAGTAAAATAAATATGTAATTATCCAATTTTACTAAATCAACAACATTATTTTCATTTAACCAATTTGCATTTGTCCATGAACTAATCCAACTATCTTGTGCGTAATTCCAACGTAATACCCCATTATCTCTTGTGGCAATATACAGTACATCACCAGAAATAATCATTTCATGAACATTATTTGTATTGGGATCTTCTAATAAATCTAAAACGGAATTAGTATTTGTGTCCCATCTTGCAATTCCCCCTTCTTCTATTGAAACATACATTATTCCATTAACAAATTCAACATCTTGTGGCACTCCTTCTGGCCAATCTGAATTTCCTGATGTTTGTTCTAAAGTCCAATCAGTTCCTAAACTGTTTAATTTGAAGAGCCCTCTTTGTGAAATTCCATAAACTCCATTATTAGAAGCAAATGAATGTAGAAAACCAAACGCTTCTTCGCCAGCTATAGTTGGTTCCATTGGTAATTCACTTAGGAAGGCACCATCAAATATAGAATAAACACTAATTTCTCCACCTGCTGTAATCATTAATCTTCCATTTGCATCATCTTTGAATAAGTCAGTAATTACATCATTTCCAAAAGATCTTAAATGGATGATTTTTGGATTGATTGTATCATCGATTTGAATTACAGAACTACCTATAGCAACGTATAGTCTTCCGTCAAAAGTATCAATTTCCCAATCGGCAATTTCTAAATCAATAGGGGAAAGAGATACAGGAGGATCTACTGGACTAAGGGCTTCTAAGACTAAATCAGTAATTTCAGCTCCAGATGGTATTCTATATTGTGCACCTAAATCACTATTTGGCTGCATTCGACCATTATGTACTCCACCATTAAGAAAACCTTCTTGATATCCGAAACCACCATTATCGCCCCAATCAAAAAATGAGTATTGAGTATTGGGGGAATATAATTCAGGATTCAATGCATATATTCCATTACTCCCATCTACACCAACTTGTAAACTAACATTAGAAACAATTGCCCCGGGTGCAAAATTCAATTCCCAATTTGCATATCCCGGTTGGTTATTTGATGGAGATGCACCCAGCGTTTCAAGTGTAACCCACCCAGTATCTTCAGAACCAGAAAGTCCCCATGTATTTGTATTAGAATTTGCATTATCATGTTCGGGATGCCCAAGATGTGCACTGGCCAAAGTAAGTATTGGTGACATACTTGAAAATAGCATCATTAGAACAAATAATGTGGCCGTAAAAAATCGAGACCTAGTTATCGCAGGTTTAATCATAAGTGAGCGTGATGTTAAATCATTTATGAAAGGCATGGTATTATGACTCAGATTTTGATAAAAATGGCAAAATTCATTTATTTTTATTCGGTAAGTTTAGATTTATTCTTTAATCGTCAAATTGTAGGAATTAATACACAAAGCAATTAGAATTAATTAATGTTGAGTTGCATGTTAAGATATGAAATCATCAAATTTTGAGGATGAAAATTTGCGTAAGCGTGCTTTAGAATATCATGAAATAAGCCCGCGGGGAAAAATCAAAATTGTTCCAACAAAGCCACATTCAACAGCTAGAGAATTATCTTTAGCATATTCTCCTGGTGTAGCCTATCCTTGTTTAGAGATTGCAAAAAATTCTGAAGATTCATATCGATACACGTCAAAAGGAAATTTAGTTGCGGTTATTTCAAATGGAACAGCAGTTTTAGGTTTAGGAAATATTGGTGCCTTAGCTTCAAAACCAGTAATGGAAGGTAAAGGACTTTTATTCAAAACATTTGCAGATATTGACGTTTTTGATATTGAAGTAGATGCTTCAGACCCTGAAGAATTCATTAGAACAGTTTGTAATATTGCACCTACATTTGGTGGTATTAATTTAGAAGATATTAAGGCCCCAGAATGTTTTGAAATTGAAAGAAGAATTAGTGAACAAACTACAATTCCAGTTATGCATGACGATCAACACGGCACTGCAATAATTACGGGCGCAGCATTAATTAATGCAATTGAATTACAACAAAAAAGAATTGAAGAGATTAAAGTGGTAATTGCAGGTGCTGGTGCAAGTGCAATCGCTTGTGCTAATCACTATGTGGCGATTGGTGTAAATCCGTTAAATATTGTAATGTGTGATTCTAAAGGAATTTTAACTAAATCAAGGTTACAGATGGGAGAATTAAATCAATACAAAGCGCCTTATGCCAGAGATTTATACGATGGAAATCTTGCTTCAGCAATGGTTGACGCTGATTTGTTTTTAGGTTTGTCAAAAGGAGGAGTTGTAAATAAAGAAATGGTGCAATCAATGGCAAAAAATCCGATAATTTTTGCTTTGGCTAACCCTACTCCAGAAATAATGCCTAATGAAGTAAAATCAGTAAGAAATGATGCTATAATAGCCACAGGCAGGTCAGATTTTCCAAATCAGGTTAACAATGTTTTAGGGTTTCCCTATATTTTTAGGGGCGCTTTAGATGTTAGGGCTAGAGATATTACACAAGGAATGAAAATGGCAGCAACAAAAGCACTTGCTGATTTAGCTAAGGAGCCGGTTCCAGAAGAAGTACAACTTGCTTATGGAGGCGAAATTTTAACGTTTGGAAAAGAATATATTATACCAAAACCATTTGATCGTAGAGTGTTAATTTGGGAGGCATCGGCAGTTGCTCAAGCTGCGGTAGACGAGGGTGTATGTGGCATTGATCCTGCCATTTTTAATTATCAAGATTATAGGGATAGTTTAGAGTCTAGATTGGGCTTAACACATAATGTTATGAGAGGAGTCATTAACGAAGTAAAGGGAAAGAAGAAGAAAATAGTATTTCAAGAGGGCGAGAATTCTAAAGTATTAATGGCAGTTTCTGAATGTATCAGAGAAGATATTTGTGTACCTATTTTATTGGGTGATAAAGAACAAATTGAACAAGTAAAAAAAGATTTAACATTATCATTTGATTGTGAAATAATAGATCCTAAAACGTGTGAAAAGAGGTTAGGAAAATATTCTGAATATTTATTTCAAAAGAGAAGTAGGAAAGGTGTCACGCTTGCTGATGCCCAAAGACTGTTGAAAAGTAGACCCTATTATGGATCAGTGATGGTTGCTTGTGGAGATGCAGATGGTTTGCTAGGAGGATTAGATAGAAATTATCCAGATGTTTTGAAACCAGCAATTCAAGTTATTGGAAAAGATGATTCCGCACATTGCTTGGTAGGGTGTTATATGATGTCTGTTAAAGGAAAACTGATGTTTTTAGCAGATGCAACAGTAAATGTTTATCCAGATTCAAGAACTTTAGCAGAAATCGCAGTTCAAACAGCCGTAATTGCAAGAAGATTTGGAATTGAGCCAAGAGTTGCTATGCTTTCATTTTCAAATTTTGGCTCAAGCCAAAAACAGCGCACAGAGAGATTGGAAGATGCGATTTCATTAGCAAAGGAGTTAGATCCGGGTTTAATTATTGATGGTCCAATGCAAGGAGATACTGCTTTAAATTCAGAAATACAGTCAGATTATGGTTTTATGTCATTAGATGGCCCTGCAAATGTTTTAATTTGCCCAAATTTAGCTTCAGCAAACATCGCTTACAAATTACTTTCAGAATTAGGTGATGCAGAAATGACAGGACCTATACTTGAAGGGCTAGAAAAACCTGTACAGGTTCTTGCAAGATATGATGGAGTTAGACACATAATACATATGGCCGCAATTTGTGCTCAAGATTCAATTAGGGGTGCTCATCCTCAAAAGAGATTATTGTTTTAATTTGTTTTCGATATGGGCTAATTGAAATTATTTTATTTTCAGTAATCTCTAAAGTAGAATGTCTAGGTCTAAATATTAATCCTGTAAATAATGAGAAAAATACGCCCCCCATGATTAGATTTCCAAAACCAGTAACAATATATCCTGGTGATGCATTAAAATAAGCCCAAATAAATGATGGAATAATACCTATCAATATTGCAATAATTATTTCACGTTTTAAAATCTCAAACCTATCAAATTCTGAAGGCAAATGTCTTTTTGAAGAATCAATATGACTTTTTGGCAACTTTACAATTCTAAATTTGATATTTCTTTTGTGTGATTTATGTAATGAGATTCCCGGAGTAATAGATTTTCTTTTTGTAGACTTTCCACTTTTTGTGCATTGCATTCCAAAACCAGCCGATTTAGAATTATTTTCTAACCAAGGGCTCCCATTGCAAGGCGCCCCCCAATAACTAACATGGGGTTGATCTGCAATTAATTCTCCATGTTTGTTTGGTATCACTGTTAAATCATTTAATTGGCTTTTAGCAAGCTCCCATTCAGACTCGCTAGGTAATCTAAATTTGAAATCTTTATTTTCTCTATTAATTATTTCAAAAAATTCTTCAATATTTTTCTGATTAAACTGATTATAATTTGGAACAACCTCATTTTCTTTGAAAACTTCATTCCATTCTTCTTCTGTAATACAATTTTTTGTTATTTCAAAATTATATTTTATGTCTACTTTATGTCTTGGCCTTTCTGCAGCAAAGTATAAACCACCATTATCTCTTCCTAAAAATACATTCCCAGGTTCAATTTTAAAAAAATTGAGAGAAATATTTTTCATTTAATCAGCCTTCCATCCAGGTCTCCAAAATTTCAAATTGTCTAGTAATTCTTTCCACTCTTGCTCATCCGCTTTTAATAAATAGAATGCTCTTCTATCTAATCCTTCAATTAATTCTTCATCGATTTCTTTTCTTTTTGCAGCATCTTTCCATTCAATTTGCATTTCCCGAATTAATCTTTTTGCATTTGTAGGAGAATCAAAATTTTTTTCACAAATTTCTTGTAAATTTTGTAACCATACTCTTGTACCTTTTATGTGTATTTCACTATTATGTTTTGTTGGCTTTTTACCGGTTCTACCAAAAGGCCACCACTTCATTATGTAAGCCTCCAACTTCTTATTTGAAATACTTCGTATACATTAAATCATAATGTATGATAATGTAGCGATGTTTAATGGGTAGGATTTTTATTCACCTTCATGGTAAGCCGAAGGACAAATCAAAAGCATCATTAATTCAAATGTATAAAAAAAGATTAGAAATAGAATCTGTAAAAATTGTAGAACATAATGATAGCCTTTCAAATATTGAATATGTAAAAAAAGTTCAAGATTTTTCCAAAAATGGGCAGGTTATTTTTTTTGAAGAAAAAGGTTCTGAATATAATTCAATTGATTTTTCTAATTTATTTAAATCCTGGAAATTAGAGCAAGAAGATACTCATTTAGTAATTGGACCCGCTGAAGGGTTTCCTCCACATTCATTTTCTAAGATATCATTATCAAAATTTACTTTTCCCCATGAATTGGCTGCTTTAATATTAATCGAACAAATTTATCGTTCAACTCAAATACTTAAGGGAACAAAATATCATAAGTAATTAAATGATAATTTAAAGAGCATTATTCAAGGCGAATAAGATGGCACTGTTATTTTCGGTAATTTCTACGGTTTTAGGTATCATTTTAATTTGGATGAGTAAAAATCAACCATTTCCTGAACATTCTAAAAATTTTGGAATTTTACTTATTGTATTAGGTAGCCTTGGATTTATTGCCGAGCAGGCGGAAAGAGAAGTAGGGCCAACAATCGAACCATTAATTCTAACAATTTTAGGGGGGATCGGAGTCGTAATAGGTTTAATTCATGCAATAAGAACTAGGATGGATGTTTTGATTGCTCCATCGTCTGGATTTTTGTTAGTTGTTGGAACAATTGCATTGTTTTCAAATGAGTGGTCATCATTATCAAGTTTTGAACAAATTTCAGCATTTATTTTAATTTCAATAATTATACTTTTGAATATTTATTTGATATTTAGAACACTTTTAATTGGAAAATTACCTTTGGCATGGTCTCAATCTGGATTAAGACAATTAAGAAGAGGCATGATTTTTGGTGAAAATGGGGCTATAAGTTGTTTTGAAAAAGCATGGGATGTGGATGAAGAACACTTGAATGCAATGGCATATAGTGCACTTTCAATAATTCACAATCATTTTGAAAACGAAGAAGAATATAAAAAATGGAATCAAAGATTGCTTCAATTAGGTGGTCTTGAGTCCGTGGATAAGACTTGGATTGAAGCAGTTGAAGAGAGTCTCCAAAATTTAAGTAATAATTGATGCAATAATACAAATGTTTTTTATATTCAAAAAACAATGTTATTATTGATGGAGGTAAACATGTTAAACGATAATAAAAAATGGACAATGGCTACTTATTTTTGGATGATTTTAGTGGTTTGGTTTTGTGCAAACTTATTGAGCCAGGCAGTATTTATGGGCAAATTTGGAGAGCCTTATGGTAAGGAATTACTAAATCAAGGATTAGGTCCAATGTATTGGGGTTTAATAATTATTGAACTATCAATATATTTGTTCGGGATTTATGTATTAGGATCAAAATTTAAACAAAAAAATCTCTCAATAATGTCATAATTTGTGACAATCCCTTTTAATTGAAAGCATTAGTTTGTGCATGGTCCGTATCAATAGAGTCCATACTGGAACCGGCGATGAAGGCAATACTTCACTTGTAGATGGGTCTAGAGTACCTAAATTTCATCCTAGATTAGAAGTAGTAGGTACTTTGGATGAATTAAATTCCATTTTAGGTAGCGTGTTGATGGAAAGTAATCGTATTCCAGAAAGACATTCAGATGGGGGGGAGAGAATGAATGTATTAGAAATTCAACAGATTGTTTCTCGCGGAATTAAAAGAATTCAACAAGAATTATTTGATTTAGGTGCAGAATTAGCTTGTCCTGCAGATAATGTACCAGAAGGCATTGTCTTATTAGAACAAGAAGTAAGTGATTTATTATTATCAGAAATGGATTCAATGCAAAAAGAACTCAAACCATTAGAATCATTTATTCTCCCAGGAGGAGTTGCCCCTATTGCTAATTTGCATATTGCAAGAACTGTTGTTAGAAGAACTGAGAGACAATTAATTAAATTGATTCATGAAGAAGGAGAAGGTTCTGTAAGAATATTTGTAAAAGAATATATTAATCGTTTATCAGATTGGTTATTTGTTCTAATTCGTTGGGTGTCAAATAGATTAGGAGAAGAGGAATTTCTCTGGGTTCCTAAAGAAAAAAGAATAGATAAAAAATCAATTTCAGAAATTATTGAAAATCAACAATCAAGATTTAACTTAGATTGATTATTCAATATATTTTCTTGCAGACAAAATTACTGATTTAGTTAATTCATGAGTCACTTGATTAATTGCAGAATCCCAATCTAACCACAAATAATTTTGATGTTCTTCAGACAATTCCACATTAATTTCTGATGTTTTTGCTAATAGCCACCAAACAGTTTTATGAATTTCCTTCCCTTTTTTTGTAAAAGAATATTCTGTTTTTTTAGAAAAACCATCAATCCAAGTAATTTTTGAAATCCCAGTTTCTTCTGTAAGCTCTCTTAATGCAGTTTGTTTGTGATCCTCATCGCTTTTTTCCACATGACCCTTTGGTAAATCCCAATGTCCTTGGGGATATTGCAAGATTAAAACAGAATCTAGGTTTACTAGAACAACACCACAAGATGTTTCCATATTTGCTCTGTGAAACTGATTGTTTTTTGTGTTTGTTATCTTTTTTAATGAGATAATTGAATAACAAGTTAATTTCACCTTGTGAATAATGAGTTTGCTTAATGGGTTAGTAATTGATAAAATTATAGCGGACGGAGACTTAGACGGGTTAATTGCTGCCTCAATATTAAAAGCATATTTTTCAGAAGCAAAAACATTTTTCGCTCATCCTGCAGAGATTCGGAATGGTAATTTAGACCAGATTATTGATCGTAATACGGCAATTTGTGATTTACCGTTCCATCCAAATTGCGGTTTATATTTGGATCATCATAGTACAAATAAGCCCACAGATTCTGAATTAGAAGATTTCACCTCAGAAGGGGGTACATGTGCTTGGTATCCTGTTGATTCAGCTGCCCGGGTAGCTTTTGATTTATGTTCAAAAGAGATGGACTTATCTCATTTAGAAACATTTATGGAAATGGTAGATAAACTCGATTCAGGAAAGATTTCACTCGCTGAATTTAATTCTGATGACCCAATATTATGGCTGTCTAAAACCATAAATTTAGAGGATTTAGATTATGTTTATTTGTTGTTAGATTGGTTTTCATCAGGTAAAGCTGTTGATGAAATTTTAATTTCAGAAGAAGTGACTTCTAGAATAAATACAATTAAACAAAAACAAATAGAATTAAGAAAAATAATTATTGAAAATGGCGAATTAATAGATAGAATTGCAATTGTAAAAATGCATGACACCGGATTTAGAACAAATGGATATCTTGTAACTTCAACATTTGGTGATGAATGTGATGCTTGTATTATTATTCACGGATTTAGTGATGGAGTGATCGGAAATCATAGCCGCTATCCTCTTTCTGCTTCATTTTATTGTAATAGCTTTTTACATCGTAATCAAGGAGTATTTAATTTAACAAAATTAGCACAGTCCTTTGATGAAAATGGCGGTGGTCATTATAATGCATGTGGATGCAGAATTATGCCATTAGATGAAGGCAAAGTAACTAAAAGAAAAGTAATTCAAAGCGATATTGATAAAAATTTAGAAGAGTGGCTGAAAATTTGGAGTAGTAGACATTAATACTCTATTTTACATATGTTTGACAATTGCATCTCCAAATTCAGAACATTTGAGTAATGTTGCATCATCCATTAACCTTTCAAAATCATAAGTAACTGTTTTTGCTGAAATCGCCCCTTCCATTCCTTTGACAATCAAATCAGCGGCTTCAGTCCAGCCCATATGCCGGAGCATCATTTCCGCACTAAGAATTAAACTCCCAGGATTAACCTTATCTTGGCCTGTATATTTTGGTGCAGTACCATGTGTGGCTTCGAAAATTGCGATTCCTGTATCGTAGTTGATATTGGCCCCAGGAGCAATTCCAATTCCACCTACTTGAGCAGCAAGTGCATCAGAGATGTAATCTCCATTGAGGTTCATTGTAGTTAAAACACCATATTCTTTAGGGCGAGTTAAAACTTGTTGAAGCATAGCATCTGCAATAACATCTTTTATTGTGATAAAATTTCCTGTTTTTGGATTCTTTAGAGTACACCACGGGCCTCCATCAAGCAATTCAGCTCCAAATTCTTCTTGTGCTAATTTATATCCCCAATCTCTGAATCCACCTTCTGTAAATTTCATGATGTTTCCTTTGTGAACTAATGTAACACTATCTTTGTCATTATCTATTGCATATTGTATTGCAGCTCTAACAATTCTTCCAGTTCCCTCAATAGAAATTGGTTTAATTCCAATTCCACTTGTTTCAGGGAATCTTATTTTTGTCACTCCCATTTCGTTTTGTAGAAATTGAATTACTTTTGCAACTTCACTTGAACCCGCTTCCCATTCAATTCCTGCATAAACGTCTTCACTATTTTCTCGAAATATGATCATATCTACAGCACCAGGATCTCGGACAGGACTGGGTGTCCCTGCATACCATCTGACAGGTCTTACACAAGCGAACAAATCGAGCTTTTGACGAAGGGCTACGTTTAGGCTTCTTATTCCTCCTCCCACAGGAGTTGTCAAAGGCCCTTTAATGGATACAAGTCCATTTTTCATTGCGTTTAAAGTAGAATCTGGTAACCATTCTCCAGTTTCATTAAATGCTTTTTCACCAGCTAAAACTTCTTTCCAGTGAATCGATTTACTATTGTTATATGCTTTATTTACTGCAGCATCTACAACTTTTTGCATTACAGGTGTTATATCTATGCCAATACCATCTCCTTCTATGAAATGTATTATTGGATTATCTGGTATTATTAGTTCTCCATTATTCATTGTAATTGCAGTTCCATCCATGTTCTCATTACGAGCCGACATGAGTGCCTTACATCAATTCTCCCTTTGCTTATTATAAGTTAAGTTCAAAAAATAAGACTTAATCCACTGCATTATGTATCACGTAGATGTCACGTGGAAAGAAGGAACTGTAGCTTTGTGTTCAGATCACAGAGGCAATGAAATGTTATGTGATTGGGATAGTGAAAATTCCTTATCTCCTGTTCAAATAATGGTTCAAATGGTTGGCGTTTGTAGTATGGCAGAAATTGTAGTTGGAATGAAAGATAGAGATTTTGATTCACTTTCAATTGGCATAGATTATGAAAGAAATGATGAAAATCCACGTTATGTTAAAAAAATGAATTTAACTTTTAAATTGAATACAGATCCAAAATGGGAGAAATTAATTAGAAGATTAATTACACAAACATTTGAAAAATATTGTTCCGTGGCTTCAACACTATCTGGAGTTGCAAAAATCACTTGGGATTTAGAACTTAATTAGAAATTAATTCATCTACTAATGGTTTTAGAATCGGTAAATATTCTTCGAATTCTTTTTCTGTATTGTTTTCCATCCAAACACCTTCAGCAAAAGTGTTTGATTGATTAAACTCCTTTGTAAAATTCATCCCAATCAACCACTTTTCTTTTGATAAACCATTAATCACTGCTTCATTACTTAGTGAAATAATTTGATTCTTTAAGTCATTTGAATTTAAATTCTCAATTATTGTATTTGCCCAAGATTCTAGTTCGGCATCACCAGTACCTTCACCTCTTTCGGTTCTTTCTTCTAAGATTTCTTTTGCAAAACGGTTTTCAAGTTCTTCTCTTAATGAGATATCCAATCCCATAGCATCATGCAATTTTTCAACAATTAATGCTCCTTTTTTTGACATACTCCCATCAGACCAAGCAATTTCAAGAGCCGTCCAAAAAATAGTTTTCAATCAGAATCCTCCAACATTTCTCTTACTAAGTTCATATGTGTTTCAAATGAAATATCAAGGTCTTTTCTTTTTCTTGCAAGTAACGCTACTTCTGATGGATCAATTACATCGTCAACCCAAACAGTATCTAACATCATTCTGTACATTTCGATAATTTGACTTTCCGAAGCTTCTTCTTTCACAGGCTCTTTTTCTTCTTCTTCAGAATCATCAGAACCTAATTCTATGGTTTCTACTTGAATTTCTTCATCATCAACTTCATCCATTAGTTCTTCTAATGGATCTTTATATGCGCTCCCCACATTATCTGAATTTGAAGAACCACTTCCCCCAATTAAATCAAAAGGATCAATTTCTTCATCATCTTCTAATTCTTCTTCATCATCTTCAAGAGAAAAAGAATCTTGGCTAATTATGGAATCATCTTCAACTTCTTCTGGCTCTCCAATATCCTCGAGAGCGTGACTATTATCATCTTCTATAAGCTCTACAGAAGTTATTTCTTCCTCTTCTTCAAGTCCAAATTTCAGAGTAGTATCCGGGACTTCCTCCTCGTCTTCTTCAAAAGCGGCAAGAGGATCACTTTCATTAGATGGTTTTTGTTCATCAAGAGTGACATTAATTAATTTTTTAAGAGCATTAATGATGCTAGGGTTATTTATTTGATTATCTTCCATTGCTTCTTCTATTCTATCAATAGCTACTGACACAACAGCATCCCTTTTTCCATCCCAATTTCCATTTCCCCTGAATTTTTTAATGTGTTCCAGTGCATCGGATTTTTCATCATCTCCTAAGTTTAATTCGTTTTGAATTGCTTTAATTATTTTTAAATCTTCATCAATTGCACCTTTTCTTTCAAATGCAATCACCATTACTGAATGTAGCACACGTTCTGGCTCAACCATGTACCCCGTAACACTTTTACCAGTTAATACAAGTGGTCTTATTGTTTAATTTACAAATTCAATTGAACGATTTTTTAATGTCTTTAATTGATTAGTTACTGCAGCACCAAAAATATGTTCTGAACGAACTCCAGTTAGCACTACCATTACTCTTAGCTCTTCATGCATACTTTGATCTACTGTAGCACCCCAAATGATTTTTGCATTAGGATTAATTTTATTTCTAATTACTGATGCGGCTTCTTCTGCTTCTCCTAAAGTAAGTGATGGTCCACAAACTACATTGATTAATGCACCTCTTGCATCTGAAAAATCCACATCTAATAACGGCGATTCTAAAGCTTGCATTGTCGCTTCAGTTGCCCGATTCATTCCTGTAGATTCACCTAGACCAATCATTGCAACTCCTCCTCCATTTTCCATTACACTCTTTAAATCCATAAAGTCTAAATTAACCAAACCATCTTTTGTAATTAATTCAGTAATACCAGCAATACTTCTCATGAGTAGTTCATCAGCTACCCTGAAGGCAGAACTAATTGGAAGGTCTTTTACACCTTCTACGTGCAATAACCTTTCATTTGGCATTACAACAACAGTATCACAAATATCTCTTAACCGTTCTAAACCCCATTCTGCATGTTGTCTTCTCATATTCCCTTCTGAATTAAATGGATAAGTAACAATTGCAATAGTTAGTGCACCTTGTTCTTTTGCAAATTTCGCTAATACATGTGCACTACCAGTACCAGTACCTCCTCCAAGTCCACAAGTTACGAATGCAAGATCAGTTTCTTCTACAATTTTCTTTAATGCTAATTCAGATTCATAAGCAGCCTGCTCACCTTTTTCCGGATTACCTCCAGCACCATGCCCCTTTGCAGTTCGTCCAATAAGTAATTTATTGGGGACCTCCATTCGTAAAAGATGTTGTGCGTCAGTGTTTATTGCATATCCAATTACGTATTTATCGTCAAGTAAATTCTCCTGTGCGAGTCTATTGACTGTATTGCTACCACAACCCCCACAACCATAAACTCTAATTCTTGGAGTTAAGGTTCGTAGTAAATTTTCAAGTGCTTGATCATTACTTGGAGCTGGCTCATCATCTATAACAGCATCAATTTTTTTGTCGCCTTCTAATTCTAATACACGCTCTATGAGGTGTCGCATATCGTCAGTTCTTGACGTAGTGACTTTGAATATGTCGCTATTATTAGCATAATTTATGAGATTATGACACTAAATCTTTGTGACCATCAATCTGTTAAACCATCTTCGACTACACTGAAAACTGCTTCTCCTTCAGGTAAATTAGGACTATCTACAAGTCTTGCAATTCTTCGTCCAGCTTTTGCTTTACGCAAATAAATTCTGAATGCTGATGCATGACTAATTATGTGTCCTCCAACAGCTTTAGTAGGATCTCCCCAAAGTGCATCTGGTTTTGACATAACTTGATTACAAATTAAGACAACAGCATTATTTACATCAGATAATTGCTTCAATTCTTTTAGATGCTTGTTTAGTTTTTGTTGTCTGTTTGCTAACATACCACGTCCAATAAATTCTGCTCTAAAATGACTAATTACACTATCCACAACAATCATTTTCACATTAATTCCACTTGCAGCTTTTTTGACTTCATCTACTAAAAGCATTTGATGTGCAGAATTATATGCTCTTGCAACATGACATCTTTGCAAAACTTCATCAGGATTTAATCCTTTTGCTGCAGCCATTTGACGAATTCTTTCGGGTCTAAATGTGTCTTCAGTATCTATGAAAAATACATGTGCAGGATCATCTTCTTCAGATAACCCCCCTTCCTTAACTGGTAACATTGCATTTACGGCAAGTTGATGACTAAACTGGGTTTTACCAGAACCAAATTCTCCATATAATTCTGTTATTGATTTAGTTTCAAATCCACCACCCAATAATTCATCAACACTTTGACATCCTGATGTTAATTTCAAAACTTCTCTACGTCTTTCTAAAATATCTATACCGCTTAAGAATCCACCAATGCTTGCCATTTTCCTTGCACCATTGATTATTCTTGAACTTACAGCTTCACCTAATTCAGCTTGCTCTGCTAAATCTGCCGGATTCATTACTGCAATTGTCATTAAATCATCAAAACCTGCTTCACGTAGTTTTTCAGCAGTTGCTGGCCCTACTCCAGGCAACTCATCAATAGTATGCTCTTTTAGATCTCCCACGCTAACCACTAGTTCCTCTTGTTCTTCCACTTCTTCTTCGACTTTCTTTTTTGCCATTCTCATCCCTCTATTATCCTCTGTGAGTTAACATTAGTATATGAACTAACTAAAGAGGGTTAACTGAAAAGTGAAAGTGAAAGTAAAACTGAATTACATTCCAGAGTGATCATAACTAAT
>CETB01009542.1_pt1 | contig 21266 bp, 19 predicted proteins | sample 356381 | NCBI WGS metagenome assembly CETB01 (sample SAMEA2622545, study PRJEB7988) | marine metagenome | biome: marine biome (ENVO:00000447); feature: deep chlorophyll maximum layer (ENVO:xxxxxxxx); material: "saline water (ENVO:00002010), including plankton (ENVO:xxxxxxxx)" | depth 155 m | reverse complement strand
AGAGCCTTTTGGGGATTGGGACTTATGATTGGCAGCCTGTGCATTAGAATTATCATGGAATATGCCAGTGGTTTAAAAAAAGAAAGTTTCCCGCTCTATCAAAGTATGCTCGCTTTTAACAAGCAATTGGTTCAGTACTATAAATCCAGAAGAAAAATTCATTATTTATGGACTCCTTTGTTATTTGCTACGTATATACTTGGATTCCTACTATTACTACCTATTTTTAAGCAGCAATTATCAGCAGGATTCTATATATACATTATAATTTCTTCGATCATAATTTTTATAGCTTTAGCGGTACTTATAGGTACTCAGGTAATAAAAGAGCTAAAAATCATCAAAAGTTTACAGTAGGTACTACCAAAAAATTAAAATGAGCGCCAACAGTATATAAAGAAAAAGCCTCTCTAAATGAGAGGCTTTAGTTTTATTTTTTAGAAGCTGCTACAGATTCTTTACGGAATTCTTTCAAAAGCTTCTCTAAAGCTAAAGAAGATTTTCTTGCGCGTGTTCCTGCTGCTTTGTTCCCAGATTCTAACTGAGCATCAGCATCAGTTTTAAAAGCTTCAAATGTCTCATTGATATTTTCTACCAATTCTTTCATATTGTTTTTATTTAAAAGATTAATTAGACAGGCGAAAATAAAATAATATTCCACTTTAAAAGACAATTCCATAAAAATTCCCACTCTAAATACTCAATTTTAGCATATGGAGAGTTTATTGTTAAAGCCTAAATGGAAATATCCCATTGAATTCGGAACCTAAACTCATCTTTTATTCCAACGTCTGCTGTTTCCAGATCAAATTCAGAAACCTCCATCGTCAATTTATTTCTATGCCCTTTAAAAAACCAGTTAAAAGCAAGGGTTATTTCATCTAAGTAATAATCCTGTAGTGTGTTTGGCGTAAAATTAGCGTAACGGGCAGCAATTTCTAAAGGTTCTGGCCACCAGGCCAAGGACTGGTGTGCTAAATAACCGGCCTGAAAATAAAATCCGTTTAATTTAGTTTCCTGATTATTCACCCGATCTTGAATATTTTTCCAGTGCAACTCAGATTGCCAACTAAATCCCTTGTAAACCAAAGCAGTTTCTAAATTGGCCTGATTTATACGATATTGGCCGGGATTCTCTTCTTCAAACCCTTCCAAGACGCCTCCACCAGAAGATGAAAATCGGGTATAGGGGCTCCTGTTTGTTACTCCGGCAAGAGCGATAATTGCTGCTGGTTTTTGGTGAATACCAAGATCGCTACTTGTAAAACCTAAATTTTCTCCAAACATATTCCATTGAATACGGCCAAAATACATCAGGTTTTTATCGTCGTTCTCCCTGGCTCCACGGCCACTACCGGTAAAAACACCAAGCCAGTAATTAAAGTCCAGTGCGCCTTTGGTTCGCAATCGTCCATAAAGCTCTACCCCCTGCTGCCTGTCTACGGTAAAAGACCGGTTTAAAATTGAACGATCTACGGTTTGTTGTGCTCCACTACTTATACGGCGTTCTCTGGAAAATTCAAGCTTCCACTGCCCTACTTTTATATTTAACCATTCCCAACGCTCTATCATGATCCGGTAATCTAAAAGATTAGATTGCCCAAGCTCATACTCCCAATAATATTTTAACCAGGGTTTATAGGCATGCCCACCAACTTTTAGTCTAGAGCGATTTACCTTAAAAACATTATTGCTGTTATCGGAAAAATTGTTGAACGTATAAGGGTCGTTATCACTTGGTGTGGCAAACCTAAACTGTAACCTGCTTTGAATCTGAAGCAAATAATTATTATCACCAGATCTAAATTCGAATCCTTTTTCGCCGTATTTAAAACGCCAATCCTGAAAAACTGAATTGTTACTTTCCTCCGCTGACTGGGAAAAACCGCTAATGGAAGAAAGACAAAAAACAAAATTGAGCAGTAAAAGCCTTAATAAATAAGGTATATCATACTTCATAGTCCATTTTTAAAGTATGGGTTCAAAAATAAAGAATTCTAACTTCTTAACATTACAATAATATTAAAGAAACAATTAATTTACATTGTATTATTACTCTAATACCTCTCCAGATATATAAAATTGAACTTCTTAGCTTATTAAAGTATTTTCGTGCTGAATGACGTGCTGTTTTACACTCTCCTGAAATTCCTGCGGTGTCATTCCTGCATGTTGCTTAAAAAATCTACTGAAGTAAGACCGATCCTTAAATCTTAAATTAAATGAAATTTCTTTAATAGTATTCTCACTATGAATGATTTGACGTTTGGCTTCAAGGATTAAACGATCATGGATTAATTGAAGTCCGGTTTTATCTAATTTCTCCTTTAATATCTGGTTTAAGCGTTTGGCACTTAAGCCCAATTGTTTAGCATAAAACCCGGTATCACGTTCTTCAAGATAATAGTTCTCCAACAATAACATGAACTCATAAATTCGTTTTTCATTAATATCATGCTGCGTAAAATGCTGCTCTTTTAATTGTATAAGTTGCAATAAAAATACCTTTAATAGTGCTTTGATCATAATCAGGTTCATTTCTTCTTTTTGGTATTCTTCAGAAAGAAGAGTATAAATAGCGTTCAAGCCCTTAGAGCTTTGTTCGGTGACCTGCAAACAGGAAAATTCTCCCTGGATGTTGAACATTCTAAATACATCCAGTAAAAATTCTTTAAGATCATCTTCCAGTAACTCTCTTTTAAAAGAAAGCAATACCCCTTTTTTTCCAGCTTTATTTAATTGATGTACTCGATAAGGCGGAATAAGATAAATCCAGTCGCCCTGTAAGGTTTGAAAAGAATGTTGTGGTACATGCAAAGCCTTTTCATTTTTAAGCCAAACAATCTCAAAAAATTCCCGACGTCCCGGGTCGTCAAGATAAGAAGGAGGACAATCTATTAAATCCCGAATATATAGTACCTTATTACTTAGCATAATCTACTTCATTTTATAGTTGAAAACACCTGCTTTCCAAAAAGTACCACAAAACTAGCTAATCTCACCCAACATTTTTCATCAATAAGCAAATTGTACCACACATCTATCAAATCGTATACAAATTTGCCTAATGATGCCCTCTAATTTTGTGCCTCCCAAACATAGAGAATAATTATAAAGACGATTAGCTATGAAAAATAGAAATAATGCCAATTCCAGAATCAGCATTCAAAAAGCCTATGATATTATTATAAACGAGCACGTTAACCTATATCATTCTTTAAACTTCGAGAACATTGAAACTATCGAAGGAGCTTTAAAAAATGCAGATCGAATTTTTCTAATCGGGGCAGGTAGGACCGGCTTTATGGTAAAAGCAGCCACCATGCGTTTAATGCATTTGGGATATCAGGTACATGTTGTAGGAGAAACCACTACGCCGGCTATTGGTAAAGATGATCTACTCATTGCCGTGTCTGGATCTGGTACGACCAAGTCTATTATAAATGCGGCAGAGACTGCCTCTAAAAATGAAGCTCAAATTGTATGTTTTACCACAAACGATTCGTCGCCATTAGCACAACTTTCAAATTATACAGTTTTAATTCCTGCTGCAGGAAAACAGGAACACAAAAATGCTATTTCTCAGCAATACGCCGGGAGTCTTTTTGAACAGGGATTCCTACTATTATTTGATGCGCTTATCCAATACCTATGGAAGCAATCTGATAACAGTGCGGAGCAATTGTGGAAAATGCATGCCAACATGGAATAATTACGAACCAAAAATATAAATTAAACATAGAGGATTATGACTAGATTACAAGTAGCAATCGATTTGCTAAAAACTGAAGATGCTATTGCTTTGGCTACCAAAGTAGCTCCTTATATTGATATTATTGAATTAGGAACTCCGCTTATAAAGAGTGAAGGACTTAGTGTTATCACTGCAATGAAGGAAGCATTTCCAGATAAAAAAGTTTTTGCTGATTTTAAAACTGCAGATGCAGGTGCTCTGGAAGCCGAGATGGCTTTTAAAGCGGGAGCAGATTATATTACCATTTTGGGATCAATAGACGATGCTACCATTATTGGTGCTGTAGAAGCGGCTAAAAAATATGACCGCGCCGTAGTGGTAGATACTATTGGTGTTAAGGACCGTGTAAAACGTGCCCAGGAAGTTTCTAAACTAGGAGTAGAATTTGTAGAATTACACGCAGGTTTAGATGAGCAGGCAAAACCGGGATATTCTATCGATGTGTTAATCGACGAAGCTTCTAAAGCCGGTGTACCGGTATCTATCGCTGGTGGTGTAAACAAAAATAGCATTGCTAAAGTAAAAGCATCTGGTGCTGTTGTAGCTGTAGCCGGTGGAGCGATCTACGGCGCTGAAGATCCAGCAGCAGCGGCAAAAGAACTAAAAGAGGCTTTAAGCTAAGCTTTTAGTATAGATTATTCAAAATTTAGATTTGTCATTAAGGCTGGTATTTTACCAGCCTTTTTTGTTTTTACATAAACTTTCTGCGCAGCAAGCTTCTTATTTATTATAAAATTATTTTTTATAACAAAGACTCCTATTTCTTCCCACTAATTTATCATCATGAGATTGGAGTATTCAACTTCAATCATCTATAAATATTAGATTTATAGATGATTTATTATTTTGTTTACTAAAACTATTTTTAGGTATATTTATTTACTAATGTATTAGAAATGAAATTCCAGAAATCAATACGAATTTTGGCTGTAGATGATAATCTGGTAAACCAGTTTTTAATACGGAGCATTATTTTAAAATTATACCCAAAAGCCGAAATTATTACTGCCGATACTGGAGAAGAAAGCATTGAAATATTTCGGAAATCGTCAAATTTTGATCTTATTTTAATGGATCTGCAATTACCGGGAATTAGCGGTTATGAAGCCAGTAAAAAAATAAAAAAATTGGTACAAGGTAAACCTACACCTATTGTTGCTTTAAGCGCCAGCAAAATGGAAGATATGATTAGCAAAGGAAAACCGGCAGGAATAGATGATTTTTTAAGCAAACCTATTTTACCGGAGACCACGAGAAAGATCTTAATAAAATATATCTTCGATAAATAACGTCTTACAAGATTTGAAGTCTCCTTTTGAAGACAATCAGAATACCTGGTGTAAGCTTATATACTATGGACTGTAAAACTAATTAGCATTTCGAGCCATCGTGATAATTATGGATAGTTGGGAGTATACTATTTTTGTAGTTTGCCTATAAAAAACTGACTCGTCTTAATTTTAAAAGACCAGTCAGTATTATTTGATTTCAAGGTAGTAATTACAGCTAATTTTGTTTTTCTAAAGTTTTATTTTCTTTGTTGATTTCCTGCATTACTTCAGCAAAAGCAGTTACCGATTTTTTTCGATCTTCAGCATCGTACATCGCAGACACTGCGATTAATTCGTCTACTTTAGTTTCCTCTAAAAATGCTTTCGTTTTCATTTTTACACTTTCTTTACTTCCTACAAAAGAATATTTAAGCATTTGCTGTACCGAAGGATGCTGAAGTACCCCCCTTAGTTCTGAGGTCATAGGGGTTGGCGGCTTTAAGCCTTCTCTTTCTCCAGTTAGAATTCCTAAAAACATTCGGATTAAAGTAGTAAATAATTCGTTTGCTTTTTCATCGGTTTCGGCGATGATCACATTCACTCCGGCCATACAATAAGGGGCTTGTAAAACATCAGAAGGAGTAAATTCTTCTCGATAAATCTGTAATGCGTTATGCAGATGATTCGTTGCAAAATGACTTGCAAAGGCATAAGGTAAGCCTTTCTTAGCCGCTAAGTGTGCACTATCTGTGCTGGAACCTAAAATATACAAAGGCACATTGGTACTTTCAGCAATAGCAGCCCTAACATCTGAAGTTCTATTTTCTACAGCAAAAAAGCGCTCTATTTTTTCAATTTCAGAAGGAAAAGATTGTGCAGCCTGCATAAAATCAGATCGTATAGCTCTGGCTGTTTTAGGATCTGTACCCGGTGCTCTTCCTAATCCCAGATCTACCCGATCTGGATATAATCTTGCAAGGGTACCAAACTGCTCGGCAATCACCAAAGGTGAATGATTAGGAAGCATAATCCCTCCGGATCCTACTCTTATTTTCTCTGTATTTTCTGCAATATAGCCCATTAATAAAGAGGTAGCACTACTACCAACATGCTCCATATTATGATGCTCTGCAAACCAAAAACGATGATATCCCTTAGCTTCGGCAAGTTTGGCTAAATCACGGGAATTGTTTAATGTTTCTTTATAAGTATTTCCTTTAGAAACATGTGCCAGTTCCAGGATCGAATATTTTATATCTTTCTTATTCATATATTTAAATATTTCAATATATTAATTACTAAAAATTAAAGGTTTTTTAGTGTATTCACATAGTTATCCAACAGCTTTTCATTAATGGAATAGGAATAAAAACGCCCTTCTTTATGTGGTAAAATAATATCTGCTTCGGTCAGCTTTTTTATATGATGACTAACCGAAGGTTGTGTAAGCGCTAAAGAAGTTACAATAGCAGAACAATCTAAATTACCATCATTAGCACGAATGGCTTTTAAAATAAGAAGTCGGTTACGATCTCCTAGTGCTTTTGTTATTTTTTCAACCTGTTTTAATTCCAAATCTATAATAGCCAGATTAATTCTTATTTGATTGGATCATACCAATTTTGGTATATATTAAGTAGCATTAAATTCTAAACCTTACAAAAAATTATAGCTATCTGAAAACACCCCTTTTAAGTGTGTAAATCTGGCAAAATTTCAGTAATTTAAAGCTTAAAATAAAGTCATGGCAAAAGACATATTTTGCTAATAAGTTAAGTTTTCAAAAGCTTAAAAAATGGAAAAAACAGTGGGAATATTATATTCTAGCGTAGATGGACAAACCCTTAAAATCTGTAAAGAAATTGTCACACATATAGAAAATGCAGGTTTTAAAACCGAATTATTCGATATTAATGACTTTCAAAGTTCAATCTCCAAATATTCCATTTTCGTAATAGGTGCCAGTATTCGCTATGGCAAGCACAATAAAAAAGTAACTGAATTTATTGAAACGCATAAAAATGAGTTGGAAAATACCAATTCGGCTTTTTTCTCGGTGAATTTAGTAGCCAGAAAACCAGAGAAAAGTCATTATAATACCAATCCTTATGTTATTAAATTCTTTAATGCCACAACATGGCAACCGAAATTAATAGATGTTTTTGCCGGAAGAGTAGATTATCAATCCTATTCTTTTGTTGATCGTATGCTTATTAAATTGATCATGAAAATGACAAATGGTCCTACAAAAACAAATCAACCCATTGAATTTACTGATTGGAACCGTGTTAAAGCTTTTTCTCAGAAAATTCTTACTACCTAAAAGGCGATGAAAAAATTCTATTTTACCTTTCTTAGAATGGCTATGTAAATAAAGGGATTTTAAACATATCCCCTTAAAATCGAAGATGTCTTTCCCTGGCTATTAAATATTCTAAAACAATATCTGGCCTGTCGGTTTGGATAATATTAATGCCTTTATTTAAAAAATATTCTAAAGTATCTGGATTTTGTTCAGCCGCCTTATCAAGTTTTCCTAATGCATTCGCAAAAACGGGCTTTTTATAATATTGCTGTACTTTTTTAATCAAAGCAGGGTTTCTATCCCGTTCTGAATTCCCTAAGTGTACAATATCCGGGTCTACATTTAGCATTGCTCTTTTAATCGCTCTGCGATTCATACTTACCTTGGTCATTCGCATAGCAGAAGGTAAATATTTATTGATTTTTCTCATTACATGATGTCTGCTTTCATAAAATACAACCGAATTAACAGCCTCTTGTTCTTTTATAACATCAAGTACTTTTTTCAAGTTTCTGGTATTTAATTTCAGATCTAAATCGAGTAAAATTTTGTCTTTGCTCAACATCAGAACTTCGGCAAGACTTGGTACAGAAAAAGGTGTTTCGTTTCCCTGATTATCGACTAGATTGAATTCGCAAATTTCTGCATACGTAAGTTTCCTTATTTTTCCTGTTCCGGTTGTCATTCGATCGATAGTTTCATCATGCATAAGAATGGGAATGCCATCTTTAGTTATTTGAACATCAATTTCTACGATATCAATATGATGATCTATTGCATCTTGAATTGCGGGAATAGAATTTTCTGGGTAATTAACATGCATTCCGCGATGTGCTGCGACCAGTATTACCGATGGCGAAGGATTAAAAAGACCTTCTTTGGCATATTCGAAGGCACTAAGGTCCTGTGCTTTACAGCATTCAAAAATAAGTAATACAACTAATAAAACTTTATATCTTATCATCTTAAAAAATCGCTTAGCTTTTATTAATCCCTTAATTTCTATTCCAGATTAGAATCGTCATTTTTAAACTTAGTTTTTCTTACCAAATTAAACTATGAGCCTGGTCATTTATCTGCTAACAATTTTTGCTTTTCTTCGTGGTCTTAAAAAGTAGGAAGAACTAAATTCTTCCCACTTTTTTGTTAATGCACTAAACTGTTAAATATGAAGAAAAGTTTTTTGTTAGTACGAAAATATTCGAATCCATAGCATTATAAGTTATACGAAAGTTACCAAATGTTAATTCAATATTAGGCTTACTCCCTTTTTATCAGACTTCTAGAAACATAAATTTAATAGACAAAAAAAATCATTTAAAAACTTATAAAGTTTGCTTTTATATAGTAACATTGCGCCGAAAAAAATTAGCCTCTGGCTACAATAAAAGTATGCAAACAAGCATTAACCTTACAGAGTATTATCTAAAAAAAAGAAAAATGAACAACAAGACATTTAATCTCGAAATATTAGAGCCTATAGACTTCGAAAATCCATTTATAATAGAAAGTCTTATAAAAGAACGAATGCTAAACCACCTGAATGGTGAATATCATATTCAATCCGTAGATCTTTCTTTAAATAGGCGTGATAACTACGTACTTATCGTAGTTGTTAACCTTATAGACTAGCGCAGATTTAAGGCCTGTGCTCTATAAAGTACAGGCCTTAAATTAAACTATTTTAGTAAATTACCTTGGGGTAAGCCTACAAGCTATTCTTAAAAAATCATTTTTATTTCAAAGCATCACGATAATCATCGAGACCCTGAATTTATATCTATGATCGAGTAAGTATTTGATAAGTCCTATCTACAAACACGCTTCTTCTTATAATCCTCTTTCTCCCTACTACAATTCATCCAAAATACTATGTCATTCACCGATAGTAAAAAATAACCTGTCGATAAAAAAAAGCGATCGCCTGGAACTCATTTATTTTCGTGTTATAAATCAACCAGGTTATGAAGCGAAAATTACTTTTTCTCAGTCTTTTAGTTTCCTTTATCGCAACTGCACAAAACTACCAGTTTTTAGGAACCTATGATAGCCAGGGAGTACCCGATTATTTAGAGGGTCGTGATGACATAAGTACTGAGACCATGAAAATGATCATGGATGCCCTGCCCGAAGGTTATCCGGTTCCAGATTACAATCCACATTACATCACTGCAGGTTATGATACCGATCTAATATTAGATAAAGATGCCGCCGTATGGGTTACTTTTGTAAAGGAAGGCGCAGGCTACAAAAATGTACTAGGATTTTACACTTATGATATCAATGCACCAAAAGTAAAAAAGCCGTTGCCAGAAGATATTACTATTATTTTCCCTAATGTTTCTGAAGGCGGATCTGGAGGCGGACTTCGTGCAGGATATAAAGTTAGAATCGGTGATTTTAAAGCGGGGACGGGCATTGGATGGGTGCTTTTAGCTAACGGCTGGAAAGGGTATGTTACCGCCGGGCAATGGCAGTTATTCTCCAATCCTGATTATAATCCTGAAGCGGATCCTGAATTAAGAAATCACAACGTGCTACTTGCCGATCCAGAAAACGAACGCTTCATCCTTGGATTCGAGGATATAAGAAGAGATTATGCAAGTTGCGATCAGGATTTTAATGATGCCCTATTTTATGTAACTGCAAATCCTTACGATGCGATTAGAACAGCAAATTACGTAGATATAAAATCTGCTACCGATGTAAGCTCTGCCAATCTTGGCGGTCTGGAAAGTAATGGTGATCTAGCCTCGCTAATTGCCAAAAGAAACTTTAACCGAATTAAAGAAAACAACTTTAAAGATAGTAAGCGTAAACAATCAAAATATAAAGCGCAGGGCCCATTTATGAAAAACTCTCAGGTGAATCTGGAATCCCTACTACCAGAAACCGGCATGTTTGGTTCTGAGCAATCTTATGAATCCAGCCCAGAGGATCTTCTTTCGATTACCAATGCTAAAGAAATATTTTCGGTAGATTACTATGAGGGTGATAAACGTATCGCTGCCGCTTTAGCAACCTTAACCGATAACGGCATTTACGATCACTCCAAAGTAATTTGTGACCGATTAAATAGTTCGAGTTTAGAAGATATACGGACTATAAAATTAGCCGGACATGAAATTATTATGATTAAAATCCTTAGAGCCAGCGGGCAATTAGAATATGCTCTCAACTTTTCCATTCAGCTTAACGGATCGGCGGGAAATAAACTATACAGTTTCTGGAATATTGGGGATTATCCAAAAGGAGATTATGCAAACTTTCAAATTTGGGGAGGTTCTATGGGACAGGTAAGCACCTTGGCAAAACATGTTATCGACACCTTTAAAACAGCAAATGGTTTGAGTTTTAATACTGACGAAAGTGAGATTCCCAGTGTTTTTGTAAAAAAAGGAGTTTATAAAAATGGGCAATTACATCTGAAGATCAAAAATAATTCGGGTGCCGCAGCGGTTAAGCTTCAGGGAAATATGCGTGCTACCGAGGTCGCTTCATCAACTGCATTCAATCAAAATCTTGGATTAACTTCAGATTATGAAGAAGAAATTATGGTAAATGCCGGAAGTTTATTCGATGTAGGACTGGAAATTCAAGGAAATAATTCCCCAAAATCAGATGCACTTTATTTAGCCGATGGGCCATGGGGAGTAGATTATAGTGAATCAGAAACAATCATCAATTCATTCAGTATTACTGAATCTAAATTAGATAATTTCAGCAACAATTCTTATCAAATCGAAAGAAACGTAAATGTAAGTGGTGAGATTTATGGAACTTTAAATGTTTTCAGAAATATTTTAGCCGGAGATCAGCAATTTTATACTGATGGTTTTGAAGCCTTAGAATTTATTACAAAAAGTAATCTTCCGATTGAAGTGATTTTGGTAACCGAAGGCTTAACAGATTGGAATAAAAGATATCGTTACGCCATAAATACGAATGAAGAAGGAAAAACCTACAACCTAAAATTATCAGATTTTCGCAATGATGCTGAAGGTTTTAAAGGCGAGCCGTTAAAAGGGGTAGTATTTTCAGTACAGGGGAATTATACCGCATTTCAGCAATTTAGTGTAAACATTGAAAATGTTCAATTCACAAACTTCAGGGAAATTCCTTCGCAGGAAAAACCTATTGCAGTAGTGGATACTCCTGTAAAGAAAGCTTATAATTATCCAAATCCTTTTAGAAATAATACAAGTCTTGTTTTACCAAAATCAGGAAAAAAAGCGAAGGTGATGATCTTTGATATGGGAGGTAAAATGGTACATCATAAAGAATACGAGTTGGATAACGGAAAAATAGAAATCCCGATACAATTAAAAAGCGTCCCACCGGGAATCTATAACAGTATAATTATCGTAGATAATAAGGATAAATCCCAAATAGGATTAGTGGTAAACTAATGATTGGTTAGTTGGTTAGGTTAGTTATGAGTGAAAGTGCCGGGAGTGGTTACCCGGCATTTTCTTTTTTATTACATTCGTTTTTTAATCTTTTGTATTATGAATATCGAGCAACTAAAATACCCTATTGGCACTTTCCAAAATCCTTCAGAAACTACTTCAGAACAGCTTGAAATCTGGACAAAAGACATTGCAGAATTACCTTCCAAAATAAAGAATATCACCAATAATCTTGCTGAAGAAGCATTGTCCTGGCAGTATCGACCAGAAGGCTGGACGATTAAACAGGTGATTCATCATTTGGCAGATAGCCACATGAATAGCATCATCAGGTTTAAAATTGCCTTAACCGAGGATGATCCGTCGATTAGAGGTTACGATGAAACCGCTTGGGCAGAATTGGATGATTATTCGTGCGATATTCAGCAAAGCCTGATATTATTGGAAGGCTTACATCATCGTTGGATAAAATTAATCGATAATTTTACAGAAGATGATTTGAAAAAAACCTTTTACCATCCTGAAAGACAACAAAAATATACATTGAAAACTGCCATTGGTATGTATGCCTGGCATTCTAATCATCACCTGGCGCATATCGAACAGGCGATTAAATTTCAGGGGAAATTTGAGTAAGATAGAATAGAAAAGAGGTCTTAAAATATCGGTTTTCGATATTTTAAGACCTCTTTTTATTTGATAATTAATAGCCCATAACCAACTGAAAAAAATGAAACTTTCGGTCAAAATAAGTATAATCTCAACGTTAGTTTGTGCGGCAGAAATGTATTTTCTAGTTAAAATATTTCCCCAAACTGGGTTGAGCAGAATATTATCTATCCCTTGTAATATTTCATTAAATCTTATACTTACTTTAATTTTAGTAAGATCTATGACCGGAAAAAGTAATCGAGTTATAATTATTGGGTTTATTCTTATGCAGATATTACTTTTTCATCTGTACTTATGGGTTTGGCCTCAATCTTCTGGAGAAGAAAAAAACCTCATTTATGAATTCTATCAAAGAATAATGTAAAGCCATCTGCTAACACATGAAATAAAAAGCTTTTTACTTTACTTCACAGATGAACAAAGTTGCGATGTAAAGTGAGCCTCTACTCTAGTACTTTTAATAACTCAGATCATTCTCACTTCGTCTCAAAAACCGGTTTATTCAAAAATATCCATTTCAATCGGAACCCAATTTCAGTAAATGTAAATCCCGCAGCAGTGGCTGAAGCAATGTTACTTCGAGTGCCATAAAAATTCGCTAAACAACGCTCTGAAAACTTATACCCGAATTTCCCCTGGATACGATAGGTTGATTGTTTAGGATCATCTTCGATAAACTGGTAACCTACCGCAGCTGTTAAACCATAAAACAAACCTTTGGTTTCTACCGCATTTTCATCCATCAGGAAGTCAGCAAATACCTCAACTGCATTAAATCGCGACGGACTAAAATAAATCGTAGGCACCTGATTTTTAAAACTCAAAAATTGATAATTAATCCCACCTTTTAATACCGGCTTGGATAAAAAATTATAATATAACGAGGTGAACAACAAATTTCTGCTATTCTCATCACTCTGTGAACTATAATAATACTGCGTAAACCATCCCAAATTAAAATTGGTGCCCATATTATAATTCATGTAGTAATTATTCACTACAATTTCACGATCTAAAAGATCGGCATTAAAGTTTTGTACTTCGCGATTATAACCAACTTCTAAATCTTGCAATTTATAAGGCTTAATTTTGAAGAAAGCCTGAGCCAAAAACTGGTTGTAATTATTACTAAAAGAGTTCGCCGAATTAATTCCGCCTAAAACATGAAAACTCGCTTTTGGATGAAATTTATAGCTACCACCTAAACTGAAATTGTTAGAGGAAGCTTCATTTTCAGTAATACTATTTCTGGTTTTTCGATAGTTGTAATTGGCATTAAAGCTTAATTTTGTACTTACCGGAAATTCAATATTGGTGTTTGTAGCATAGGCCTTATTATCCCCATTATCGAACGTATAATTTATTTTTTCTTCTATTACTGGAGTAAAACTGCGGTCTAACTTTCCTATAAAATTAGTCGCATCTTTTTGATTGGGAAAAACCTTTAAAGTTTGATAAGCTGCATCGTAAGCATTTTTGGTCTCTCCATCTGCAAAATAGGCATTGGCAATCCCTAAATTTCCATCAAACGAAGCGGTATCTTTTTCTAAAATTTGCTGATAATCGGCAATGCTTTCTTTAAAATCACTTCTATACATTCCTAAAGTAGCGCGTAGTGATAGTACCCAGTTCTCTTCGCCATAGGTAGTTATTAATTCTGAAATATAAGCTTCAGCATTCTTAAAATCTTTGTTCCATACAAGAGTTTGAGCATAACGCTCTCTGGATGCCTGGAGCGAAGTTGAATCGCCTAAAACCTCGGCTTTTTCAATCGCTTTTCCCGCAAGCGACTGAGCTTCTTTTTCATTTTCTGCAATATGTGCAGCTAGAGCCATTCCGTTTAGCGCTACAATACTGTCTTTAGCATTTCTAGCCAATTCTAGATACACATTTTTTGCTTCTTCGGTCTCTTTAGTGATCAAATAGATGTTGGCTTTATTTAGCAAAGTTTCCCGGTCACCAGAAAAGTCTTCTAAATTTTTATTTAATAAACTAATCGCGGGCTCATACTCCTGATTTTGCATTTTTTGATAGGCAAATCCTAAGCGAATATATTTTTTAGATACCATTGCATTTGGATTACCGGGAGAAGTTTCTAAAGCACGATTTACATAAAGCAATGCATTATCATATTCCTTTAAATTAGAAAGGGTGTTGGCAAAACCTAAAAGTGCCGCAAAATTTTCAGGATATCTTTGCACAAGATCGCTGTAGTATTCCTTAGCTTTATTAAAATGACTTCCCCATAAAAGAGATTCGGCATAATTTAGCTCGATTTCTATATCGCCAGGATATTCTTCCAGTAATTCTGTAAAAATTGAAGTTGCTTTTTGCGGTTCCCCATTTAGTCCTACGGCCCTACCATAACATAAATTTGCAGTTTTGTTATCGGGATACTCTTTAAGGATTGCTTCAAAAAAAGTTTCAGCTTTCGCAAAATTTCCTTTCTCTAAATAGCCAAAACCTTCTTGCATGTCTTGTGCAGATAATAGCTGAATGCCAAAAAACAATAAAAATAATAGGTTAAGTTTTTTCATGGGTACTAGGTTAATTTTTGTAGTTGCAAGTTAAGTCTGTTTTAGTCTTCATTCATCTACATAAAACTTCCGCTCAACGAAATAGAATCCCTTTTCACTGAAATCTCTTGGATATTTGTTCCGATATCTAATCTAAAACCAAGTTAAAATGACTGTATCACAACTAAAGGTAAGAAAAATAACACCCGAACAGTTTTTTATGCTTAGTGCAATGGGCGTTAATTTAGGAAACTACCTATATAATTTACTGTTAGGTAGAATTTTAGGCCCAGAGCAATTTGCTAATGCAGCGATATTAATCACTTTTTTGCTGGTACTGTCTTTTATAGCAATGACGTTCCAATTAACCGTTGCAAAGTTCACCGCCGGTTATGAAACTGAAAAACAACTTCATTTTCTTAATTATGTAAAAAAGGCCAGTCTTATCATTGGTATATTGGCATCCCTTGCAGTGGTATTATTTGCGGGACAACTACAGCAGATTTTTAATACCGATAGTAAATGGATGTTTATCATATTTGGCGTGGGAATACCACTTTACTTCTTAATGAGTGTAAACAGAGGATTTTATCAGGGAAGTAAAAGTTTCTATAAACTTTCGGCCACCTATCAAACCGAAATGTTTAGCAGATTGATCATCACACTTCTTCTGGTAACGCTTTTGGCTAATGGATCATCTGTTTTAATAGCATCTGGAATTTTGATCTCATTCATTTTCGGACTGATCCCCTTTAAAAACAGCGGAAACTTTTTTACTAAAGTAACTTTAGAAACGAACGATCGTAAAAATCTTGTAAACTTTATTGCTATCACTGCTTTCTATGAGCTTACACAAATCATCATTAACAACAGTGATATTTTATTGGTAAAACATTATTTTAACTCTTATGACGCAGGCTTATATGCTTCCTTAGCTTTAATAGGACGATTAGTGTACTTTGTAGCATGGATGTTTGTAATGATCTTATTGCCAACCGTAGTGCAAAAAAAGAAGAATGGCGAAAATACCTTACCCGTGCTTTTTAAATATGTTGGTTTCGTAAGCCTTTTAGCAGTAAGCATAGTTACGGTAACATTTTTCTTCCCAGAGTTTATTATAAACATCATGTTTGGAGAAGCCTACACTAGTATTGCTCCACTATTATGGAAGTATGCTATGGCCACATCCCTTTTTGCAATCTCTAATGTATTTGTGTATTATTTTCTATCGATCGATAAATATATGCCGGTGGCTTTATCTGGTGTCTTTGGCTTAGGCCAGGTAGGATTAATTGTTTTCTTTCATAATTCTTTAAATCAGGTGGTTATTGTACAGATAATTATTATGATGATGTTGCTTTTCATTCAACTTGTTTATTTCTTTTACCAACACAAAAAGAAAACTCACCTACAGTAATTTACCATTTATCGAAGAAGAAAAAATAAAGATCGCTTTTAATGGATATTTGAATCACAATTAAACAATGAACGAGGAATTCCTCGAAAAACTAACTCCTCTCAAAAAGAGATTTTAAAACCAAATTTACCATGAAACTAGCAATTGTAACAGCATTCCCTCCTAGTAAAGTAACCTTAACGGAGTATGGATATCATTTGGTAAAGCATTTTGCTTTAAAAGATGAGGTTGAAGAGATCGTATTGATTACAGATCATACAGAAGAAGAAAAGCAAATTGACTTTGATGCGAATTGCAAGATCACCGTTAAAGATTGCTGGAAGTTTAACAGCTATTCCAATATTATAAATATATACAAGGCAATTTCCGCTGAGAAACCAGATGCCATCTTATTCAATCTTCAGTTTATGAAGTTTGGAGACAAAAAGGTAGCTGCAGCATTAGGTTTAATGCTTCCTATGATCTTCAAGATTAAAAGAATACCTACAATTGTTTTATTGCATAATATTTTGGAAACCGTAGATCTTGAAAAAGCCGGATTCACTCAGAATAAGTTAATGCAAAAAATGTATAATCTTATAGGTTCTACCCTTACAAGACTGGTATTACAGGCAGATCTTGTAGCGGTAACCATTAGTAAATATGAGTATATCCTAAAGTCAAAATATAAAAAGAAAAACGTCATGCTAATTCCGCATGGTGCTTTTGAAACCCCTGCTGAACCGAGTTACGATCTACCTAAGGGTCCAAAAAAGATCATGACTTTTGGCAAATTTGGCACCTACAAAAAAGTAGAAATCTTAATTGAAGCAATCGAGAAGTTAAGAAAGACTTCTAAGCAGGAAATGGAGATTGTTATTGCAGGAACCGATAGTCCAAACACTCCAGGTTATATTGAAAGCATGAAAGAAAAATATAAAAATGTTCCTAATCTTACATTTACCGGTTACGTTGAAGAAAAAGATGTACCGGTAATCTTCGGAGAAAGTGCGGTAGTTGTATTTCCCTACACCTCAACTACCGGCAGCTCCGGAGTGTTACACCAGGCCGGCAGCTACGGGAAAGCGGTCGTACTTCCAGATTTAGGAGATCTGGGTATTTTGGTAAGGGAAGAAGGCTATCGTGGGCAGTTTTTCACGCCTTCTAATGCCGATTCTCTGGCCAAAGCAATCGATGCTATTATCTCTAACGATGGCTATAGAGTAGAGCTGGGAAAAAGAAATTATAAAGCTAGTTGTTCGTTACCTATGGAAAAAATTACAGATATGTACTTAGAACAGTTTCATCGAATTAAAAATAAAAATTTCAAAAACGGAATGAGCGTAGTTCAATAGATTGGTGTTAGTGAGTTATATATTTAAAAGCAGGCTTAGGTTCTCCTTTCTGGTCTAAAAAGCCAAAGAATCTTTGCCTGCTTTTTCTCCACGGCAACCTCCCCACTACAGATGTAGGAACTTCCTTAAAATCGTATAAAGTCCAAGACATAAATGCAAGGTTTTCTTTTTTAAAGAAGTATTGCATTTTTTTATGATAATTGGCCTGATCTTCCTCATCGGTACCAAAAGGATTCCATAAACCGTGATAAGAGCTCATCCCAAATTCTTGCATCACGATAGGTTTATTTGGAATTTCTTTCTCTAGAATTTTGAAATCTGAGTCCAGTTTTTCAAAATCTTTATAAAAATGAAAAGAAACAAAATCTACTTCTTTCTTTAAATTTATCGCAGCTTCAGGTGACGACCAACCAATAGTTATTAAATGGTTTGGATCGTATTTTTTAATCTCATCAGCTATGTGAGACAACCACTGCACTACCAAATCTTTCCCACGACTATCAAAGTCAAGATCAGGTTCATTTTTTAAATCCCAGGCCAAAATTGCCGGATGCTCTTTAAAAGAAGAAACAATCTGTTGGGCATGGCGATGCGTTAAGGTCCAGTCTAAAACCGAATAATCGCCATAAAAATCAAACAAAGTAACCACTACCTTTAATTGATTTTCTTCGGCCAAATCCACAACTTTTCTTAGCTTTTCTAATTTTTGCGGAAGCACTTCAGCTTTGCCAAAATCTTCATACTGAATAAAAATACGAATACTGTTTAATCCCGCGTTTTTTATAATTTCGAAATCCCTGGCAATCGTATCACTACTGAAGTTTTCTCCAAACATATCCCAGGGCGATTCCTTTGGATAATAATTGATTCCCTTTATTTGAAATTCATTATTTTGAACATAAATTTTATTGCCTTTAACCGCTGCTATCTTACTTGTAACAACTGAATCTTCTTGAGAAGTAGTCGCTTGTTTTACCATATGCCGAATACGCCAAAAACCATCTTCCAAAAGCATCATGACCCTATACGAAGATGTATCCTGATGCGTCAATAACTTTTGATCCTGCTCATAAACTTCCTGATATTCGATCACATCATCATCAGTAATCACTACCAGTTGTCCATCAGCACTATAAAATTCTAATTTAGGATGGTGGTTTAAAGTAGTAGCCTCTATATGAATATCATTCTCTTTATTAAACGCAATGGTTTTAAAAAGGTTTACGCGTGAACTATCAGTATAATAATCTTCAATTCCATAGGGATTATTGGTTTTATACGCCACGTGTTTTACATACCAGGCATTTAAATAATCCTGCTGAATTTCACCTAAAGTCTGTTCTTCCATGAGCCTGCCGGGATTCTCTAAACTTCCCCATTCGATATTTGGTAAATACACCTCTTTACTTAAAACTTCGGTATGCAACATTCCGGTGCGCTCGGCTCCAGTATTTAACCATGCTAACACCGAGCTTAACCCAAAAAGTACCAGCGCATTTAGCGCCACAAAAGTGACGATTAAACCAGCCCGATAAATATTCTTATTCATCTTATTCTTCATAATTCAATACGTCTGTGGTTTTACTTTTACCCAAAGCTTCGATTTTAAAACTATAGGTGTTTTCAGGATAAAAACTTTTAGGAAGTTTAAAAGTTACAAAACCATTGTTTGAGGTTTCCTGCTTTACTTCAACTAATGTATTTTGGTGATAAATGTATAATTTCACTACCGCCCCATCTGGGATCAGTTGTTGCATAAAACTTTGCAAAGGCCCCACTTTAATGCTTCTATTCTTATTATAAAAATCGATTTCAAAATCTTTCAAAGCCTGTCTAAAGCTAATTTCAAGGACATTACTTTCAGCCAGGCCGGTCACATATCCTTTTATTTTCCAGGTATCGGGATGATCGGGATGAATTATTTTTGCCGTTGCCATACCTTCAATGGAACTTCCCCGAGTGGTAAGTATCGTTCCCGCTTCATTCTCGATATAAAATGAAACCAATGTCCCATCGCTAATCGTATTTCCCCATTCGTCTTTAATTTCTGAAGTAGTGAACTCTGTAATCTGGTTGCCATCAGCAAAATCATGATTTCTAAAGGATGAAATCTGAAAATCGGTGGCGTTTGAAGGAAAAACATTGGTCGTTAATTCGATCGAGTTTATCCCTAAAACCGTGGAAGAAACATTTATATTCCCTGCTTTTCGATAGGCCATAATATTTTTCCAGGCCATTAATTTTTCAGTAAAAATTTCTACGGAATCAATCACTTCGTAAAATTGTTTATGGAGCATTACGCGTGTACTATCGGGTAAAGGGTTATCCATCGCATCCATTGGGACCACGACTAACATCGAATAATCACGATCGCCAGCCTGAATGCTACGTGGGCCAAAATAACTTTCGATGACCGTTTTTGAGGCTACTTTTGGTAAAATCTCGAAACTTCCGGTTTTTAATTGTTCGTCATTTTTCAGTACAATCCAGTTTAACTTTCCGCTTTTGGAGCTTAAAAATTCAGGAATAGAAAAAACACCTCCATTTTCTATAATTTCAGGTTTTAAAACTATTTTGGAATAGGAATGATGAAGATACAGTTTACAGTCTTCATCGATATTATTGAAATTCAACTGAATTGTTTCTCCTGCTATATATTCATTTTTGGCATTTAAAAGCGTTATTTTTTCTGCTTCAATTTCAGCGTAAAAGTATCCAAAAGAAGAGCCTGTAACAACCAAACTCAGCAATATGATGATCTTAATTTTTAGACTCATTATTTTGGATTTCCTACGTAATTATTCAACTCTAATTTAATAAAATGATAGCCCTTTCCCGCCAGCGTCTGCATTTGTTCTTTTGGATGTTGCTCCTGTCGATCTGGAATTACTTTTATCGCGATTTCCTTATTGGGTAAACCATTAACAAAAATATTTTCCATCGAGGAATTAATAATTGTTACCATTTCAAGATTTGGTAAATCGTAATCAAAATATTGTTTTCGCTGTACCCGCACGCCTTCTCGCATAAAATCCTGATTCACCCAAAGGAGTTCTTTATTTTCGTCATAATACGAAAAAATTAGTTCTGGAATGGTTACTTCCTGAATACCATAATTAAAAAGGGTTCCCGAAATTTTATCCTTTTCGTATTTTATATCGGCTACTGCTACGTATTTATACAAATCGGTATTGGCTACATTTCCCGCACACTGTAAATTAAATTTTGTAGGTGGTTCTGGTAATTCTACTGGCGTAAATTCATCTGGATCAAAAGTCTCCGGAATTTTATCTTTTTTCCCCAACCAGGCGATCCCTTCAAAATCGACTCTAAAACTGCTAATTTCCTTCGGAAGTAATTTATGGCTCATCACATATTTTGCACTATAGCCGGCAAGTTCTTTGTTGTCGTCGTTGTATAAAGTTCCTTTGATCACCACATCGGCAGGAACATTATCTACATTCTGAATCTCTCCTATAATTGCATAACGATCGCCCTTTTTCACCAATTTTGCTGAAAGCACCTCTAACACCGGCTGTTTTAAAACATCCTGATGATAGGTTTGCTGTGTGGTAATTCGTCGACGGC
>CETB01068369.1_pt1 | contig 21275 bp, 8 predicted proteins | sample 356381 | NCBI WGS metagenome assembly CETB01 (sample SAMEA2622545, study PRJEB7988) | marine metagenome | biome: marine biome (ENVO:00000447); feature: deep chlorophyll maximum layer (ENVO:xxxxxxxx); material: "saline water (ENVO:00002010), including plankton (ENVO:xxxxxxxx)" | depth 155 m | reverse complement strand
GAAGCACTATGCACCGGAGCTTAAGTCCGGCCCCTTTGACCAGCTCGGGTACCCCTGCGAGGCCTCTGAGCACCTTATCAGACTTGAACCGAGCGGAGTTTACGCCCCCTTCGGGGGGCGTGTCAAAATCGATGCAAAGAGCACTCGGACCTCACGAACGCTTTAACACCCCAGGGAGTGCCGGAGAGCGATGAATGCGAGCAGTACGCTGATTCGGGATGGCAAGTTGAGCCAACTTGCTGTATTGCTCGCAATTCTGATGATTTCCCCTCAAATAGCTACATTAGTGACAGAACCTCCTCACCTAGTTGCAGATTCTCGGGCCGAAACCGCAGAGGAAATCGAATCCAAACTTTACACACTATATTTTGCAGAAGCAAACTCGTCTTCTGGAGGAGATGGGCACATTACAACAATGGTCCCTGAATCAGGCGGTCAATCGACTTCTAGTGCTCTAGATTCGACAATTGAGTTTACAACAGGGGATTTGTTAAGTTCATTAGAGATTACTGGTCGGCCAAAACATGGCTCTTCTAGTGGCCAATTTTACATTCCAGTACAATTCTTCTTACGAGCTCAAGGTCCTAGTAATTCACAGGTGACTTGGGATATAGTCGTAAGCGCTAATGGCAATACTGTCGGATCAGAATCTTGGGAAGCCGACGCATGTAATCCAGGGATAACTAATTCTTGTAACTTTGATCACGAACTCTTCGAAGTTATACTAGATGGTGATGATTCGTTTGTGATTCAAGACGGAAATGAATTGACCGTTGAGGTTTCCGCTGAAATGTCGGGTTGTGAAAGTTCTGGTGGACCATTTGGTAGTAGTTGTGAAGCAGAAATTGCCTGGAACGAAATAGATGGCGAAAGTAACCGATATTCTCAGATGGAAGTTGAAACTAATGCAATTGCAGACAGCGAAGTGATACTTCAAAGGGACGGAGCAGAACTTGCAGACGGAGTAGAATTGGAATGGTATCCAAACGATGTTTTAGCAGATAGGACCATGCAATTTTCATTCGATGTTAAGAGCGCCTTTGGCAGAGATGACATGGATTCTGTAAAATTACTAATGCGAGACCCAAATGGAAATTATCGAATAGACCATGAGATTTCATCTGATGACGATGGAATCAGAGATACCAGTCAAGGTATCTTTGGCACTTACACATGGACCTATCCTACCGGCCTTCCATCGGGAGAATATACGGTAGAATTGGAAATTACTGATGTACAAGGAAACGCATTCCTTGTTGAACACGAACCGGTTGAAATGATTCAATGGGGCGTGGCGATTAATCATCGAGAAGATAGAACAGTAGAATATGTCGCTCCAGACGAAACAACTCCGGTACCACTTCAATTAGTTCACAGAGGAGACTCTACTAAATCGATGACTGTAGAACTTGAATTACTTACCAACTTAGGTAGTTCCTGGCTTGTTGAATTTGACTCTCCGGGAGGGTACACGTTGAATTCAGGTGGTGATATTTTGAATCCAATACTTACAATAACAGCTCCAGATGATTTGACAGGCACTCCGGATAGAATTGAGATTAGAGCGGTTGCTGAAGCCACAATAGAAGGTGTTCAAACTGTGGTGCATCAAGACCTATTATCTTTAGATTTAGAAAAGCTCGAAGTCTATCAGCCTCCGGATGTATCGGTTTGGAATGAAGACCACGATATACCAATTGCGAACTCAAGCCGCCCTGGTGACATCGACTCAACAATACCAAGATATGTTGAGGACAACCAATTCACTACATTCCTACTTGAGATATTCAACACGGGATTCGATACAGATAATTTTAGACTAGATATATTGAAGCGGTCCAAATCAATTATACAGATTTACGATAACGACACTGGCGAACGGATTCTGGAAGATGCTGGAGATGGTACTTTCCACATACTACCCCTAGAGAGGCATTCGACTCAGATTCTCAGATTTAACGTAAAACCGTCAACAGATAGGGAAGACCCAGATATTGGAATGGTTGAGGTCGAGGTAGTAAGCAGTGGAAATGCATCTCTTAGGACTACTGTTGAATTTACCATTCAGAGAACCTTTGGAATCCGCGCGGAAGTGTCACAAGATTGTGATGGCACTCCACTAGGTCACATCCAAGTATCCCTTTGTTCTTCACTAAGCGACCCCGAAGTAAATCTCCGAGCTCGCATAACAAATAGTATGACTAGTGGTGAATCTGCCACACAATGGCAGATTATCAATCCAGCAAGTCTTGCCGAGAATACCGACAGATTGGCGGCATATGGTCAATGGGAATACCGAATTTTAGACCAAAATGGTTCGGCGGTACCTCAGATCTCACTTGGCCCAGGGGACTTCACTGAGATATTTGTAGTAGTCACGTTAACCGATCAGGTAGTCGTTGGTAATCATACGGTTTATTTACGAATAAAGGAAGACACTTCTGATTCAAATCCAAGATATTTCGATTTACCTATGGTTTTCGAAGTCGATGCGGATGAACCCGATTTGACAATTGTCCAGGTCACATCAAATAGAAAACTAGCACCAGGTGGCCTTTATGACTTCCAATTTGAAGTTCGAAATAAAGGTAACAGTCCACTAATTGTTCTGCTTGATGCCGAAGTAGAAGGCGCTACTGGGTGGAATGTCAACATCGAAGGACCTACAGGTTCAAGATTGATTGAGTTAGACGCCTTTGAAGAAGTGACTATTATTCTAGAAGTAACGGTTCCACCATCAGCAAATAATGGGGATACAGCAAAGATTACAATTACTACTGAACCACACGATACTGAGCAGAGTTGGCCTGATGAATTCACGGCAAAAAAGAATCTTAATATGGTCGTTGGAATAGATGGAATTTTTGATCGATTGATAAACGAGGTAACCAATCCTCGTGCATCTACATTAGTAGTCATGGTGGTAGCAATTTTACTAATGTTTGCTGGTATCCAAAGCCGGATGAATCGTAGGAAATGGGTCGCCCATTTGGCGTTACTTGAGGCCATTAAGGAGTCTGAAGATAATCTCTTGAATGAGGATTTTGAAGAAGAATTTGAAAATCCAATCGTCGAGGAAGAGGAAGAAGAAGAGATGGTTTACGACGATGATGATATAGAACTTGTCTGACAATACATTAGATCATCGTCCGAACGACGCTCCATTCCGCTTAAGACCCGTATGAACCGCCGTAGGCGGTATAGGGTGTACATGATGTTCGACTACTCGCGTCAGAATAATCTTGTAATCATTCGTAGAAAGGAGCGCTCAGCTGTTCTATTCAGCCTATTGATGTTGCTAACCTCTTACTCTGCAATACAATTTGGAACGTGGGAGGCTATGGGGTCAACAGATGCCGATGGAGATGGCCTCCCATATGGTTTGGAATACTACATCAACACCCAACCCCAAGATTGGGATTCTGATGGGGATGGTTTGCCAGACGGCTGGGAATGGCAGTATGGTCTAGACCCTCTTTCAGCCTCTGGAATCAATGGTTCAACCGGGGACCCTGATGGAGATTCCCTAACAAATCTAAACGAATATCAGTATGGAATGCCTGCTAATTGGGATTCCCCAACTACACCAAATAAGCTGGATAATGGTGTTTGGTGGAATGGTACAGTTCCCGTTAGTAATTGGGATGAAGAGAGCGCTATGCAGTTGATTCAAGGATTGAATTCAGATGGAGCCGATGAGGATCCAATGGGGAATATTTGCTTCAACACATTTGATGATGATCACGATGGAATGGTTGACAGTTGGGATGGCGATAATGACGGTGATGCCGATTGTTCAAGCAATGATGATGATGGTGATAATTTAACCGACGAAGATCCAGATGGTTGGGATACAGATGGAGATGGAATGCCAGATGGTTGGGAGGTTGCTAACAACCTAGATCCAACCTCAAATTCAGGTGATGACGGCACTTCTGGTGACCCTGATGGCGATGGTCTAATCAACCTATATGAATACGTAAATCCGGCATGGGATACAAGGAATGGTACTACAAATCCTCCAACCCAATATTGGAGACCAGGCCCTGACAATCGAACCAATACTGAATCACCTTGTAATCCTGTTTTAGCGCTTGGTCCAGGTTCTCCCCCTTGCTCTCTATTTACGGCTGAAGTTGACGGAATTACCTATACCGATCCCAATAACAATGATACAGATGGAGATGGATTAAATGATTCATACGAGGCATTAGTCCTATTGACAGATCCTACAGCATCAGATACTGATGGAGACGGAATATCAGACGGTGTTGAGGTAAATGGGTCATATGGAAACCCACCACAAGCCTCTGACCCTCGAAATAACAATACTGATGGTGATCAATTCGATGATGGTGAAGAGGATACGAATTTCAACGGGGTCGTTGATGCTAACGAAACCGACCCTACTAGGATAGAAGATTCAGGAGATTTTGACGGAGACGGAATTCAAAATTGGGAAGAAAATGCCACGTGCACATTATGGGATGTTGCTGACACAGATGGCGGGGGTATCGATGATGGTACCGAACTTTCTCCAGCCCATGCCACCGATCCATGTACATCAACCTACGAACTATATCTCGATGTCATCACATGGGTTCCCGTTGATTTTTCTGTAACAGTAAACAATACTAGCAAATTAGATTCAAGTCCGCTAGACTGGCGCCAAAATGGTGCTCCAATGGCGTATTTTGAATCAGGAAATGGGAATAGAACACCCTTCCAATATACTTCAATCGATGGTAACATACTACGCTCTGTATCAATTACTATGCCTTCCGATGCTCTCTATGTAGTTGTTCTAAATGGCTCATGGTGTTGGGATGATTCACTTGGTTCTGCTAATGAACAGCATTGTGATGATGATTATCGAGATACTGATGGGGACGGTCTAGCCGATTGGGAAGAATCGTTGGGGTCTTGGGGCTTCGAATCATTACCCACACTAACCGATTCTGACGGAGATGGGGTAAACGACCTCGATGAGGTAATCAATTCAACCGATCCATTAGAGCCTTGTAGTAATCTAGCAGATTTTGATGGTGATGGCCTGAATAATTATTTCGAGAATACTACGGGTTGTCCATTGATTTATGGTATTGAAAATGGAAATATGTCATTAGATAACTACACAACACTATGGAATAATTCCGATACAGACAATGGTGGCGTAGTAGATTACCAAGAATATCTCGACGGAACAAATCCGCAGAATAATCCTGATGATGATCTGAACCCATTGGATACTGATGGAGATGGAATCCCAGATACTATAGAACAAGAAATAGGCACTGATTGGCTAGATCCAGATACTGATGGCGGAGGTATTCCGGATGGAGATGAATGTCTGCCTGAGTATTGGGATAATGGTTGTATAGATTCGATATTCGACCCTTGGAACCCGACGGATGACATTTCTACTAATATGCTATATTTCTTCGCTGAGAATACAACCACTGGGATTGATTACAATATCACTCATTATTGGCGTTGGCACACATATGACACCATTACAGGTGTCTCTTGGGGCGTCAATACTAGTTTAGTCGGATACACGCAAATGTTCCCAACTTGGTCAACAACTCAAGGTGTTGCACACCCGGACTTTTGGGATAATTCAGCCCTACATTCGTGGGAAATTTCATTCAGTAATAACGGAACTTTAAGCCCTGGAGAAGAGTTGATTGCACCATACAACGCGGTCAATTATACCGGTTGGAGTGATGTAGCCGCGGGCTTAAATTTCTCTAATTATACTCGAGATGTTTTAATTGATTCCTCTGTTGTCGACCAGCTATACGTCACAACCCCTCAAATTATTTTTACCGACGCTATTCGAGATAATACAACTGCATTCCAAAATAGTACTTACGCCACCGGTTACAGAGGACCTACAAATGTTACGAGAATCACACAGGCTGTGCTAAATGAGAGTGGCTGGACTTCTGCGTGGGATCAAATTGAGGCAATACAAGAATTCCTAGTTAATGGAAACAATACCACCACTTTCCTCAGAAATCACGATGGTTCAAATGTGAATCGCAGCGGCTCAGGTATTGGAAGTTTTCTAGAATACACCTCGGTTTGGATTCTTGAGGAAGCTCTTGAAGGTGATTGCGATGAGTTTGCGACAGTTTTCGCCGAGATGTTGAGAAGTATTGGCTTACCCACCAGAAAGGTTACAGGCTTCTCTGGTGGAACATGGGTGGATAATGGATTCGAAGTATATGGTAATGATTTCACATGGTGGGTTGAAGTCCATCTACAAACAAATGCCAATCAAGGCGAATTAGACCTTGGTTGGATTCCATTCGAAGCCTGCCCAGACGTTTCAGTTGTCGAGGTAGTAGATGAAATTTGGTCTCCAGATTCCCTGGAAAGGGATTACTCCTCAGGTAACATCTCTGTTAATGGCACATTACAGTTTGTAAGTAACTCCTCAACTATAGAGGGAATTACTCTAGAGCTATACCTAGTACCCGATAATGAGACTCTAAATGTCCCTGGAAGTGCTGCACTGGCGGACAGACTAATCGGTACTACAACTACTGACTCTGAAGGATTCTTTTCATTCAATGGTTCACCTTCTGAGATGATTCAACCTGGTTTTGGTTCTCTAGTGGTATTAACCCAAAAGCAAGGATATGTTGGTGTTCAGGGGGTGTCATTCCCATGGTCAATTAATATTACAGATTATGTAAATTTGTCAATAACTAGCCCCGCTCCAGCAGAACAACCCATGTTGGGTGTAGGGGTTAACTCAACGGTTACTGGAAGCATGGCTTGGGCTAACCTTCCACAAACAGATCCGGCCATGCTGGATACTCTACAAGTTCTCCTTAATTACACAACAATTGAGGAGGGAGATGTCAACCTAATTGCTGATGTAGGTTCGGGTGGATATTTCGAGTTCAGTCTGCCAATTTCAGAAAATGAGCCTCTTGGCCTCATTAATGCTAGTTTAGCATTCCTTGGATGGCATCAAACCGATTTGAATAATGCTAGCAATCCAGAATATCATCTAAGGCCGAAAATAATTGATTTTAATTTCAATATAACGCCTTCCCCAAACTTAACAATATCTCTAGAGGGAAGTGACGCAAACAACAGTATATTGGATATTAATCAATTAGTTTTCATCAACGGTACTGCAGTTAGTAGAGGGCCATCACCTGATCCATTGAATGGCACACTTACTTTCCAGATGCGCAGGGCCGGAACCAATGGCCCTTACACTGATCTCGCAACTTGGGAACTTAATTCTAGCAATTGGACAACAAATCCTGGTCAATTTGCTATCGAATGGGGTTTTAATGAGTCATCAGTATCTATCCCAGCAGGTCTTGTTGAAGTGAAGTTCATTTACTCTGCAGATGAATTATTCGCTACCGATGAGGAATCTTTCGAGTCTAGTTTTGGCATACGATCATATGTGGAATTCTCCTACCAATTAATTGCAACCGAAAGAGGCACAGAGGCTTCAGTCGCAGTACAATTATCTGACCATACTGGAACATCGGTTGCCGATTTCCCTGGCTTCTACAGTGTTGAATTTAATGGCAGTGAAGTGTTCAATATTACCGACCCTGAATCTAGTATTTTCAACGCAGTATGGGTGCCGGATTTGAATACAATCGCAGGAGATTACTCTTGGCAATTAAATTACACTGGTTCAACATGGCTCAGGCCTAATTCTGTACTTGATAGTATTAGGGTCCAAGGAAGAGCTAACGTAACAGCTACTATCGGTTCCGAATGGACAGAGAGAGGAACCGTAACTTGGGTTTCAGGCGTTGCTCAGGATATTTTCCATCTTACTCCCATCACAGGAAATAATTCCTCAATTGTAGTCCAACTTGAGATTCCATCGGATTTACCTTCAAGCCCTGATGGAAGCCCCGCGCCTCCAGTCATCCGTACACTCGTCAGCGGCTGGATTAACGAGACAACAGGGGCGTATAACTACTCATTCACAATGCCGACAGATGTTCGTTCAAGTGTCTACTTCTTACGCTTTGTTCTTGACTTTTCGACAAATGCTGAAGTCCTTGGCCCATTCTATACTACCCTTGCACAAACAAGAGTCTTGACTGGAATTCAAAGCGAATTTGTACTTAATGCAGAACCTCAATCAATCATTGTTATTGCCGGCACTACCCTAATTCTAAATGCCACAATAACGGATATTGCTGATGATTCCGTGGTACCCGATACAGATGTCGACTTATACCTCGATTGGGGTGGCCCTAATCAGGTAATTATCGATTCTGCGACAACAGATGTAGATGGTATTGCAAGGTTCAATCCTATTATTCTAGAAGACACTACTCCAGGATTTTATGATCTACGTGTTCACGCTACTGATGACCTAACAGATAATCTAACAGATGTCAATGCAGGACGTTGGATTGGGAATGATACATTTGCAAATTTAACCGTACAGGTAGATAGTCAAGTGGAAATCAACTCCATACCTCAAGAAGTCACTGCGGGGCAGTCGTTTACCCTTTCAGGACGGGTTTTGGACGGATTCGATGGTAATAGAAGTGTAAGTGGGCCAATGGCGATAGAGGTCTTCTTCCTCAATGATTCCAGTGAAACATTAGTATCCAGTCACACAACAACAAACAATGGTTCGTTCTCAGTATCGGTTCCAACAGATCCATTTGGCGATGGAGTTTCAAGTGGAACCAAGACAGTAGTCGTGAGTGTAATTGAAGGAAGTTCTCCATTCTACCTTACAGGTACTGGTAATGCATCTATTCTAGTAAGGGGGGTAACTCGGTTTACTGAGAGAACTCCTATAATCCAGACTGTTGTTGATAGGGGGACCTCAATTACTTTCGGGGCTCGATTAACCGAATTTTCGGATAATGACCTTCCTGTTGGAGGTATGGAAGTAGCTGCTAAATTCCATGATACATGGTTGACTGAAGGAATAACTAATGGCCAAGGACTATTCAATTTCACCTTTGATGTTCCACATACACACCCACTTGGTCAAATCGGGATCACTCTATACTTCAATGGCTCTGCTACTCTCCATTCAACAACTACTGTATTGAACCAAATTTTCGTCCGTTCACCAACTAATCTTACAATCTCGCCCGTAATAGATAATCCAATTGCTGGCGAATCGTTCAATGTTAGTGGAATATTACTATCTAGTAATGGTACAGGAATAATGGATAGGACAGGGGCTGCTTTGCCTTCATCCCTTACTTTCTCTATAGATGGCACAGATTCGGGGTTCCAAGCTACTGGAGGTGTTGTGAATTCAAATGGCACTTGGAGCGCCGTAATTACGCTCGGGCTATCTTTCCCCAGAGGGACTCATAACATAACCGCGACTTATACTCCAACCGTAAATTACTACGGCTCAAGTAGTGATACAGGCTCTTTCGATAGTAGGGGGTACTCCCTAATTTCAATATTAGATCCGGCAGACCTAGACCCCGATAGAAGAGTTGTTAGAGGCAATGATGTTAGTGTGAATCTCTCAATCATAGATAATGCAGGTCAATTGGTAGAAGATGTCGAAATAGACATTCTAGTTGATGGTTCATTCATTCAATCTATAACTACCGATTCAACAGGAAGAGGAACTTTGGTCATTCCTGTAGATGCACAGAGAACACAAGGTCCAATGCTAATTTCTGCTGAATTCCTGGGAATAAATGGTTCTACTGGTTTAATCGGAGACTCCACGTGGTCTCGAGTTATCGTTCTGGCTCCAAGTATAATAGAATTCACAGAGCTATCAGGTTCCATGATTGCTGGAGAAAACGTTACTTTCACTGGCACCCTTCTAGATGAGCACGGCCAATTATTGACTAATAACGGGTTAATTTCAGGAGGAGTGATCCATATTTGGATAGATGGAACCGACGTCGGTTCAATCTACACAACAGTTTCTAACGCCTCCACAGGGCAGTGGAGGGTGACCTATGATTTGCCATTAGATATGGATTATGGGGCTCATACAGTTACTGCGAAATTCTTTGGAGGATTTACTTGGGTAGATCCAATGGGTCAAGGAGATTCATTGAATCCTGAATATTACCTACCCGCCGCAAGTACAGTCGAATTCAATGTGACACAAACATCTCAAGTTGTTATCACAACTCCTCCCGGAGAGGTCGATAGGAACCAGTTACTTCTCATTGAAGGAATGCTTACAGATGGAGCGGGTCGCACACTTGGAGATAGATATCTAGAAGTCACCATGAATGATCAATTCCTGACCGGACTTCAGGTAGAAGAAAATGGTACATTCAGCGTATATCTTCCAATTCCACCAGATATGCCATTAGGTCCTAGATTGGTAAAGATAATTTTCCAGGGCGAAGAGTTCATACTATCTTCAAATTCAACCACAGTATTCACAGTGTATGCCCCTACTATCATTTCGATAGAACCGGTAAGTGCGTATGCTGTAGGAGATGAAATGAGGCTTACTGGAACAGTTAGAGATAATCTCCCTGATGGCGGGTTAGGTAATCACTCGCTTGAAATTTTCATTGATGGCACCCTAGTTGGGATAACCACAAGTAATGAAAATGGTGATTGGTCTTTCAATTGGGTAATTTCAGACTTCTTAGACATCGGCTTCCATACAATAACCGTAACAGCACCTGCACAGGGGTATTACAGGCCAGGAAGTGTAGATGCCAATTTGACAATTGCTTATCATACTTCGATCAATTTGCAAGTGGATGATGTATCAGTTACTAGAGGTGAACAATGGAACTTTACGGGTAGACTATTTGACTCAGATACAGCAGGAGCACCTGGTCTTTCTGGACGAGAAATTGTTGTTACACTTGATGGGTTAGAAATCAATCGAATAACCACTGGCAATGATGGTGTTTTCGAATTAGAATATTCCATAGGATACCTGATAACAAGAGGCGGACATGATATTAAATTCACATTTGAGGGTCAAACATTTTACCTACCCGTAGAATATAATATGACGGTATACGCTAAGGCAGATATCCAAGTCGAGGTTCTTTGGGAGACCGACTTGATAATCCGTTCAGATGATTCAAAGGACATTAAGTTAGTTGGTAGGATAGTCGAAGTTGGCGGTGAAAGCAACGTCATTGAAGGCATGGAAGTAGTCTTGCTTTGGAATGGTTTAGCAGAGCCATCAACCCTAATATGGGATGAATCAACAGGTCACTTTGAACTCCGCTCACCAGCCCGCTCGACAATGCCCCCTGGTGAATTATCACTCACAATATCTGCAATTGCCGATGCAGACAGATTCCTAAACGGTTTGGATGTTGAGCATATAATCAACATCCGCGTTCCTGTGAGCTTCACATTTACTCCGGACAGTCATCATATCAAAGAAAACCAGAGGCGAATAAATGGTACAGTAACCGTTACTGCAAACGATACGGGTCTGCCTGTACAAGGTATTTCCATTGTCGCCAGGCTAGTTAATCAATCAGTTATACATTTCCAAAACGTAAAGTTAACAGATTCAAACGGAATAATGGATTATGATTTCACAATCCAAAATCAACCGGCATTTTATGACCAAAATAAATGGGGAAAATTATCTCTTCTCTTCCAAACAGATTCTCAACTAATCAGCCCAAATGATCGATTGTGGTTAAACAACGATTATTCGGGTATTGAGATGACTTACGAGGACCCTGCACCACTCTTCACATTCTTGCAAATCATTGCTCTTATCGGAATGCTCTTGATTTTGGGGACTCTTATTGGACTTGGTTTATCCCTTAGAAGACGTCGATTAGCAGCACTTGATGAGATGGCTGATATTTTCAGTTATACGGCTGAGTTACTAGCTGCTGGAGATGAAATCCGAGAGGCTATATTCAATTGTTATGAGAATCTCTGTAATATATTAATGCGAAATGGATTCCTTCGTCGAGACTTTGAGACTGTTAGAGAATTTGAAATGGCGATAAGAAAGGCCTTACCAATTAGTGAAGAAGCACTTGTGGCATTGGACCGAATTTTCGAAGAGGCAAGATATTCCTCTCATAAGTTGGGCGATGGCCATAGACAAAATGCTCAACATGCACTTTCGATGGTATTGCAAGAAATCGATGAACTACAAGATGTCCCAGAGAGGGACTCATTCGATCTCAGCGAGGCAGTTGCTTGATTAGTCAAAACTCAGATGAAGCGTACCATCTGAAATTTTAGCAGATTCTACATCCATTGCTGCTGGAATCGAAAGAGTACGAATCATACCCCCGAAGCGTTCGGGCGCAATTATTCGAACAAGTCTTTTCTCATCGTCTATACTAGTAGTTACAGTAAGGCTAGTCAGAGATTCGATATCTAAATTGATTTCGAATCCTGCTTTTGCTGACTCTTTATCGAGCTCATCGAAGGCAATACTATCAGAATCAAATGTTCTAGTGTGTTTTTTTGAATGTTCTATTTTTCCTGAAATATGTGTCAAAATTTCGTCATGATTACTTTTTGCAGATTCAAGATGTGGAAGGTCTGCCAAAAACCGTTGGTGCATAGCCTCAGCATCGATATCGAGTCCTCTATCTAGATGTTCATCTACTGCTTCTTCTAGGTCATTATACCCCACAACATTGACCTTCCGCCACATATCTTTCAATATCGCGAAGAATCCGACTTTGATGAATCCATTGATTGAATTTCACTCTATAGCAGGGTCTGGAAAGCGTTGAAAAAATCTCTTGACAAGACGACTAGTTCTCTCAGCGTCTTGACTTCTCATCACCATTAGGTTTGTAGGAATACAAAATCGGTATGGTTTTTCTCGAATTCTTTTTTCCAGAATTACTACGAGTGCCCTATCTTCGGCTTTTCTTATTGGTCGGCCAATTGCTTGAAGCACACTGTTTACTGCTGGTTGGTGACTAGAATACCTTCTAGCCGCGTTAGCTCCGAATTTGTCTTGACAATATTCTGTCAACGCCTTCTGTCGTGCACTGGGCGGTGGTACGGGAAGACCTATACAAACCACTGCGTCCAGAATATTTTCGGGATAATCAACACCTTCTGCCAATTTCCCCGAAAGTACACCACAAAGCATTACTCTGTCATTTGTTCTGCGTTTTTTGAATAGATTCTCTACCATTTCTCCAACTTGTCGTTTACTCATTCGAGAATTCTCCTTCTCTATTTGGATACCCCAAGGAACCCAGCGGTAATCATCCAATACCACATCCAACATTGCATAACTTTGTGCAAATAGCGCAACATGGCCTGGTGTATTTCGTAAAACCTCTATCACATGATCACGGATATTGTTAGTATTGTTTTCACCACGTTCGGTATATCTTGAAGTGGTATTTTGGGCAACTAAAACCGGCCTTCTTTCCGACAAGAATGGTGAATCATAGTCCTTAGCAAACACTTTCCTTTCTTCAGTCTCTGGTAGTCGCAATAAATCTCTATACATTTCAGTCGGAAACAATGTTCCTGACATGAGTATAGAACCACGGCAAGAGGCAAAAAGAGGCCCTGAAACTACACCTGGGTCGAGCAGAAAAGACCTCACTCTAGGCTCATCAAGTAATTTATCAAAAACTAATACAAGGGCAGAAGAGGCATCATATTGCCCACAGGTGGTAATGAAGGCGGCCAACCTTTCACTACTGGTTTCTCTTTCATCATCGTCCTCATTTTCTAAATCTACACGAACTGAGTATAATTGTGCAACTAGTCTATGAAGGCTAGAGAATCTTCCCTTTGGGATTTCTTCAAGTGTTTCATTAAGGATAGTTTCCATCTCGTGTAATAGATTCCTAGTCTCTATTTGCATATCTTCCTCATCTGAGCGAGATAATTCTTTTTCTCTCGCCGAGAACCAAGTTGGCATCTGAGACTGAAGACGTTTTAGAGATCGTTCAGCCCATTCCATTTCGTCTAATTCAACATCTTCTCCGTTTGAAGCCGCCAATTCAATGGCTGTTTCTAGGTGTTCTTGTACCTCAAATCGTGCGTCTCGAAAGGTGTTGGAAATTATTCGACGTTCCATACCATTACGAACTCTATCTGGTAAATTATGTGCCTCATCAACAATGAGAATGGTGTTTTCAATATCTACTCCCATAGACGCTAAAGATGCCTCTCTAACACTATCGATGAAAACGTGATTGTAATCACAAACCAATATGTCACAATTCTTCACTACCTCTCTAGCTGTCGTCCATGGACAGACATTAACTCGTCTACAATTCTGAATTAAATCATCAACGTGAGTCGGCCTTCGCAGAATATTTGCTTGCATACCAGATCTCAATTCATCTCTCATCGAGGCGTCCAACTCATCTTCGCAATCGCATTTCCCACTCATTCTATCGACATTACGACACATACCATCGCGGCCGATTAGATCTACCAATCTTATCCTAGGTTCTGTTGTACCGAGCTTCAGGTTAATTTTCTGAACAGTGTCAACAACTATCCTATGCTGTGATTGACGACCAGTTAGGAATAATATCTTCAGATTGTCAGAGGAAGACCTCTGTACATAAATCGCACTGGCTAATGAGGCAGCAGTTTTTCCTATTCCCGTTGGGGCCGAGGCCAGCAAAGTACCCTCGCACAATAAAGCCTCAATCCCGTCCGTAATCATGTCCGATTGAGATTCTCTAACTTCGAGATGTGCGAAGTACTTCGCCGAAGAATCGACTACTTTCGCCGTCATGGTTTCATACCTGACGATAGACCGCCCAAGAAGATTGGCTCTGTCTATGGTGAAATTCAAACTAAATCCGACGTAAACGATTCTGTGCAATTTGGAGATTAGACTACTTCTCCAAGAAAGGCTCATCCTGCTGATTTGTAAGGAATTAGGTGTGCCCCGCCCGAATTGGGCGGGACGGTGTGTGTTGATTTTCAATTTTCACGATTCTCTAGATCGTGATGTCTGCTACGTGTTGAAAGATTGGGGCGCTCTTGTCGAGGTGCATCAGAGGGCGAGTAACCTACTGCGTTGGATAGTTTTGCTCTCCTTCTAATACCATTGAATCCTACAGTAAGGGTCGCTCGAGTAGAAGTTTGTGCGGAGGGGCGACTTTGCCGCCCCCCCGCGGAGTTTGAGTGCATCCCATTCTCACCCACGTCTCTCACCTCATTGTTCAGTCGAATCGTCAAATCGAGCACGTAGCTCTTCCAGGCGCTTATTTAGCACCGCGTCGACTGTTGCATCGTCAGTAGAGGAGCGCGCTATGTGTTCGCGCGCCGCATATCTTAGGACGACATCTGGTTGTTCTCCATGTATTCGACAAAAGTCGTCCAAGCGAACACTCAGATCAGGGCCTAATTCTACCTCGATACGGGTGCCGGAAGAAAAAGTAGGTGTTGCCAGGTATCTCCTGATAGCTTCTCGAATAACATCAGACTTGTTCCTCATCCCATCGAATCCAACCCTGCGCTCAAGTTCGAGCAAGTAGTCTTCTGGAATCCTTAACGAAATCATCGGGCTTTGGCCTGCCACACTACCTTCCTCCTAAGTCTGCGAGAGGGCCTAGGGGTATTAAGCGTATTGCAAATGAAATGCAATTGAAATGCAAATGATACAAAAATTTCAATTTATTTTCCGAACCTTCCTGTCTCAGACCGTCTCTTCATCGCAGTTCAGTTGAAGGGGGGGGGTTATCTCCGAATCTTGCAGGGTGCGTCATGAAGGTCATCAACGACACGATACATGGACAAATTTCTCTTGATGGAGTCAGAGAAGAATTGCTATCTACTCCAGAGATGAACAAATTAAGTCACATCAAACAACTAGGCCTTGCCCATCTAGTATTCCCGGGAGCTCACCATACCCGTTTCGAACATTCACTTGGTGTCTCCCACGTAGGTGGGATGATGGCGGATGCAATGTCCTTAGACGAATCTGAAAAGACGTTGGTACAAGTCGCTGGCATGTTGCATGATGTTGGTCATGGTCCCTATTCGCACACCTTAGAACATATCTTGCATGAGAGGGGAGGGCTTGATCACATGTCAATTACCGAAGGAATAATTCTAGGCAAATACGATGTTTTACGAGAAGGTGAAGAGATTAGTGTTGAAAATAGAAAAAAAATCCCAGATATTCTAGAATCTTACAATATTGAACCTGAGGATGTTGCAAGTTTAATCCGAGGACCAGATGCAAGGGGCTCGGAGAGAACTCTACTATCCTGGACCGACGGTAAGGAAGACTTGGTGACAGAAGACAAAACTCTCGGTCATTTGGTTCACGGACCAGTAGATTGCGATCAGATGGATTACTTACTACGAGATTCTCATTTTACAGGAGTTAAACACGGAATTGTAGATCATCATCGATTGATTTCATGTCTTAGGAGACATGGAGGAGATATTGCCGTAGAAGAAGGAGGACTTGCCTCTCTTGAAGGAATGTTACTTGCTAGAGGTTTGATGTATAGTGCAGTGTATTTCCACCGAGTAACAAGGGTTACGGAAGTTATGCTTAGTAGAGCTGTGGAGCGTTCAGAGGATTCTCTCCCCGATCCAGAAGATATGCAGAGAAGTGTCGATGCCGAAATTTGGCAGGCACTTTACGAAGCGGGAGATTACTCCAGAGATATGATGCGGCGACTAAAATATCGTCAGATGCTTAAAGTCGCCACTAGTAGGAGACAAGGTGATTTATCCGAATCACAAATAGAACGGTTAATTGAAATCGCCAATAGTTCGAAGAAGAGGAGAGAAATTGAGGATGATCTAGCGCATAGAGCTGGCCTCGAACCTGGATATGTTGCAATTGATGTGCCCAGTGTAAAACTCCTATTGTCTGAGCCTAGAATGGATGCTGTTGATATTCGAATTATCGGAGATGATAGTAAGACTAGAAAGATGAGTGAGCATACTCCAATCGCTGATGCACTAAAAAATAGGCAAGTTAGCCAAGCCGTAGTATACGTGATGACTCTCTCAGGCTATGAAAAATCGGTTGCAGAATTAGCTGAGAGAAATCTCTTTGATTAATTTCAGAACTGCCCCTCCGGGGCAGTCTGAACAGTATATTCAGGCATATCTTTGAAAAGGAGACCTCCGGTCGCCAAAGCGTCCGGTGTCGCAATATAGAATCGGATACAAACGTCGGTGAACCAAATGGATAAGACGATGAAAGAAGTTTATGATAGCGTAATTGCAAGAGATCCTGATCAAGCAGAGTTTCATCAAGCAGTTGAGGAGGTCTTAGAGAGTCTTGGTCCTGTCATCAAGCAACACCCTGAATATCTACCAGTCGTAAAATCTGTAGTAGAGGCTGAAAGAATTATTCAATTCCGGGTGCCTTGGTATGATGATAATGGTGAGCTAGAGGTTAATCGTGGATTTAGAATCCAAATGAATAGTGCTATTGGACCATACAAAGGCGGACTAAGGTTTCATCCTTCTGTGAATCAATCAATCCTAAAATTCCTAGCCTTCGAACAGGTGTTCAAAAACAGCCTTACTCAACTCCCCTTGGGTGGAGGTAAGGGTGGATCAGACTTTGATCCGAAGGGTAAATCAGACCAAGAAGTGATGCGCTTTTGTCAGTCTTTCATGATCGAGTTATGGAGGCATATTGGTGCAGATTGCGATGTGCCTGCAGGTGATATTGGAGTGTCAAGCCGAGAGGTTGGTTATATGTTCGGTATGTACAAGAAATTGCAAAATGAATTCACCGGTGTTCTAACTGGCAAAGGTCTTGCATACGGTGGTTCTCTAATCCGACCGGAAGCTACAGGCTACGGTACAGTATATTTCGCTAGGGAAATGTTGGCGACTCAAGGTAGATCCTTCGAGGGAGCAAAAGTTTCGATCAGCGGAAGCGGAAATGTCGCTCAATTTGCAACCGAAAAGGTACTCGATCTTGGAGGAATTCCAGTCACTATGTCAGATTCCTCCGGTTGGATCCATGACCCCTCTGGAATCGACAGAGAAAAATTAGCTTGGATAATGGAATTGAAGAATAACCGCAGAGGTCGAATCAAGGAATACGCGGATAATTTCGAAGGAGTAACTTACAATCCTTCTGAACCCGAACCAGCACTTAATGGCCTATGGGGAGTCGATGTAGACATTGCTTTACCTTGCGCAACTCAAAACGAGATTAATGGTGAGGAAGCCAAAATGCTGGTTGACAACAATGTCATCGCTGTGGCCGAGGGTGCGAATATGCCTTGTACACCAGAAGCGGTTGAAGTGTTCCATAAGAATGGGGTTTTGTTCGCTCCTGGTAAGGCCAGTAATGCTGGTGGGGTAGCAACCTCTGGGTTGGAGATGAGCCAAAACTCACTTCGACTTTCATGGACTCGTGAAGAGGTAGATACACGGCTGGAAGAGATAATGGTGAATATTCACAAACAAGCATCTGAGACTGCCGCAAAATACGGTATGGAAGGAAACTATGTCGCGGGTGCAAATATCGCTGGCTTCCTCAAGATTGCAGATGCGATGACTGCACAAGGAATGATATAGAAATCCCTTCAAGACCTAGGTCGATTACCAGTTCCATCCGGAACATAGTCTAGGTCCTCTTGGGTATTTACTAGTTGATTCTCAATGTTCTCTGGAATTTCATCTTCATGCATAGATGAGAGGAATTTCTGCAGTCGTTCAGTCTTTGGCTCGTTGATAATTGAAGAAGGTCCCTCTTCAGCAACTTGCCCATAATCTAGGTAGACTATTCTGTCAGCCACATCCCTAGCGAAATTGATTTCATGGGTTACAATCACCATAGTCATTCCTTCGTCTGCCAATCCTCGAATTGTTTTCAGGACTGAACCAATCAATTCTGGGTCTAGTGCACTTGTGGGTTCGTCGAATAGAATAACCTCCGGCTTCATCGCTAGCGCTCGAGCAATTGCAACTCGTTGCTTTTGCCCACCCGATAAATTACCAGGATATGCTTCTATCCTATCTAGCATATCGACTCTTTCTAGAACCTCTAATGCTACCTCTTCAGCCTTCGATTTACTCATTCCACGGACATGACGCAAACCTAGAGTGATATTGTCTAGAACTTTCAAATGAGAAAATAATTCGAATGACTGAAAAACCATTCCAATTCTGCTTCTAACTTCATTTATATCTGCTACTGGTGTGTTAATCTGTTCTCCTCGTAGTTGTATAATTCCTTCTGTGGGCTCAATCAATCTGTTGATACATCGTAGAACTGTAGATTTTCCTGAGCCCGAAGATCCGATTACTGCAACTGATTCTCCTTCATGAACATCGAAAGATACTCCCTTTACTGCATGAACTCCTCCCGGGTAAATCTTGTGCAAATCGCGAATTGAAAGGACTACATCTGTCATTCAGGCACCTCCTGAAATTCCCAGCCCAGGGATTTTTGTTTTCTCTTCTAATCTTCGAAGTAGTAGGGCTAGAGTCCAAGTTACTACAAAGTAAGAAATCATCACTAATCCCCATGCGGAGAAAATTTGAAACGTGGTCGCAATCATCAGTTTTCCTTGTCTTGAAAGTTCAGAATAACCAATTACCATTGCAAGTGAAGAATTCAATACTAAATTTACCATCTCGTTACCAATAGGGGGAATACAAATTCGAATAGCTTGAGGCATAATCACTAGTCTCATGGTTCCCAAATAGGTTAAGCCGATGCTTCTACCTGCTTCCATTTGACCCGAAGGTATGGCGGAAATGGCACCACGTATAGTCTCGCACTGATACGCTCCTGAGTTAAGCCCTAGAGTGAAAATAGCGCTTAGAAAAGTTCTATCACCGTAAAAGAAGTAGTCAATTCCATCAACACCGGGATCACCAAAAGTTCCTTCCATCAATTGTTGAATTCGCATTCCTAGCCTTAGTCCGAAGTGAATGAACATAAATTGTACAATCAAGGGTGTGTTGCGGAAGAAATCAGTATAGACGGTTGCTAATGAATTCAATGGTCGAACTTTGAAAATAGGCCCAGACAATTTTTTATCCGCTAGTATGAATTGAATAGAAATTGCGATAAGACCCAAACCTAAGGCAAACATTGCAAATCCTTGAGGATCTCCTACAGGAGTAAAAATGTACTCCAGTCCCTCCAATTGTAATTCTGGAAATCTATTGATTCCGGTGTATAATAACCATAATCCGATTATCAAACAGGCTGCTCCAAGCACTCTAATTTGATTTGTAGAATATCTTTCTAGTATATTCTTGAAAGATGTAGGTGCAGTCTTTAACATCGCCAAGATTACCCCAATTGTGAATCCCAATAAAATTCCAAATAATACGATTTTTACTGTTGCAATAAATCCAGATAAGAGCATATCATCTGCGTATTCAACAAATTCTCCGAAATTATTGTAATCGGGAATTTGGAATCCAATATCTTCGTTTTCTCCTGCTCTATCAGTAAATAGGATGACTCCAGAATCACCGACTACTATACCCGAAACATAGTCAAACATAGCATGGTCATTGAACGATGTATTTACTCCTGCAGGTAGAATATTTGTTTCAACATTCATTCCTTGATCAAGACTTAACCCTAGATATCCATCAGGTCCAGTGAATAGAATTTTTGAGGATGAGACCACATCAATAGAGGAAAGGTTAGTCGCCAATGTCGTGTTATACCCAGCCGATTCTATTTCTCTTAATTGCCACTCAAATCCACCCGGAGATGTAGAGTAGAGTATTTGTCCAGAATCACTTACTGCGAACATACGATATGGATTGAAGTAAGATATAGAAACGATTGAACAACCTGGATCTGGAGATTCTCTGTAATCCCATGTGGCGCCACCATCATCTGTTGCAAGAATGGTCCCAGAATCACCAACAGCTAAACCATCTTCATCTCCGTTGAAGTCAACATCGTGGAGGTTTTCATTGAAACTTGTTGTCCTATTCCACCAAGTCTGACCTGTGTACTGCCAGATAGCTCCTTCATTTCCTACTATTACCAGGGATTGTCCTCCTGTTAATGCGATACTCTTCAATCCCTTTTGGCTAGAGTCGATTGTAATCCATTCAGATCCGAAGCTATCTTTCATGTAGATTACACCCTCAGAAGACATTACAGCCATAGATTCCTCGTACGAGTCTGCTGAGATTAGATCAGCATCCCCTAGATTAGTATGATTTTGCCATGTAGCACCAGAATCTTCGCTCAATCTAACGATTCCAGAATCTCCGAATACCCAGATTATTTCTCCATTAATGACCGCTGCATTTAGATCGTAGTCAGTCCAGCTTTCAGCCTCATTCCATCCTGTAATTGTTTCTTGTCCGGTTGAATGGGGAATCGAGCAGATTAACAATATAGATACTAGAATCAT
>CETB01020973.1_pt1 | contig 21316 bp, 10 predicted proteins | sample 356381 | NCBI WGS metagenome assembly CETB01 (sample SAMEA2622545, study PRJEB7988) | marine metagenome | biome: marine biome (ENVO:00000447); feature: deep chlorophyll maximum layer (ENVO:xxxxxxxx); material: "saline water (ENVO:00002010), including plankton (ENVO:xxxxxxxx)" | depth 155 m | reverse complement strand
GTCAAACATGTTTCAAAGGAAAAGGCAGATACAATTTCGATGTGGCTTGTGATTTCATTTGCTGCAACTATGTCACTATTGATGAGATATGTTGCAATGCCTAGTGCCCAAGATAATGCAGATATGCTTTGGTTTATTCCTATGATGGCGATTTTCCTACTACCTTCGATTCATCGTGCAATATTGCCTGAGAAATTCGTTGAACATTATACCAAAGGAACCTGGTTCAAGGCCTCATTCTTGCATATTTTTACATGGCTAGCTCTGACATTTTTACTTACCAATGCTCCATTCGCAGATATTGTCGCTCCCGAAGTTGATGATGGATGGGGAATGATTACATCGACCGAAGAAGGTTATGATTTCACAAAATCATCCAAGGGTGAATTAACACTCACTGAGGGCTATACTGGGACACATTTCATAGTTCTAGCATTCACCGATAATTTCGATGCTTCCGATGCAAAATATACGATTACTTTCAACGGGGATAGTGCCAATAATTCATGGCAGGATATCGAAAGTTCGGATGCTTCTGCTTTAGATTCAGTTCGCTCTCACAAAGATATTGACTACCCAGTGGCTATCGCTGTACCTGAAGGTTTGACTGAAGGAAGTTATGACTTTGTAATCAAGGTTACAGAAGATGGTGACCCTTGGGAAAATACAAGGACGGTAACCATGACCCTAGTCATAGATGAATTAGTTGAAGAAGATTCAACTGAGTAACTTTGACAGTCTTGCAGTCAAGGCATCTAATTGGATTGCTTCACCGCCACCTTCGACTAATCTGAAATCGATTTCAGCCATTAGTTCTGTAAGTTCTAACTTCTGAATTTCAGACAAGAAATCTGCACCAAACAATTCTCGATGTAATTGGTTAACAAAATCTGTTCCTGCTAGACCATACTTGTCAAGTAACTCTCGTAATCTACGACGTGCTGCATGGAATCCATCTTGTCGGCACGCCATTAGATACTGATGAAGAGATTCTGGAGGAGCGGTTGCACTCGTCTCATAGATCAGAGAACGTGACACATTTTTTTCCAGAGCAGCAGCAACTTGGAGTGCTGTAATAGCCTTCCTTAGATCGCCTTGAGAGATTCTAACTAGTGCTTCAGCTGCTTCATCATCAAGTCCAACTTTTTCCGAATTAGCAACATATTTGACTTGTTCTAAGACATCGGCATCGGCAAGAGGTCTGAATCTAAACACTGCACATCGGCTCTGAATTGGTTCGATAATTTTACTGGAATAATTACATGATAGAATAAAGCGACAAGTCTGCGCATATTGTTCCATTATTCTCCTTAATGCACCCTGTGCATCGTGAGTTAAGGCATCCGCTTCGTCGAGGAAAATAATTTTGAATTTTGCATCTCCATAGGGTGAAGTTCTAGCAAATTGTTTTACTTTGGTTCTGATGCTTTCCAACTTCCTTTCATCGCTTGCATTCATTTCCAATAGATTATTCCTGAATTCTGGGCCGAAAACATCCCTTGTCAAAGCCATTGCAGCAGTTGTTTTGCCGGTACCAGGAGGTCCGGCGAATAGTAGATGAGGGAAGTCTGCCAAATTGGCATAGGAAGCCAATCGTTGAACGACTGAGGATTGACCGCGGATGTCTCCGACCGTCCGAGGCCGATGGCGTTCAACCCAGAGTTCGCTCATACTGCACTAGTCATAACAGGACGAACTTGAACCTTCGCTTTAGCCAAAATTGTCTCCATTTGAACCGGCCACCCTACGGGTGGCCAGCCGAAAGGAACCTATACCCCCTCCTCCGGTGGTAGTGCGAGCCCCATGTCGACGAACAGCCGTGACCGCCGTAAAATTACGACTTCTTTGCTATTGGTTTTGATGTTTTTATTCGCAGATTTAGCTCTGCCACAAGCAGTCCCTAACTGGACAAACAATGAACTGGACGAACCAATAACCTTCATGCAAACAACATCCTCATTCAATGTTAGCAAGGATGCAGGAATCCAATCTTCGAATCCAAATTCGAACTATGGAAGTGATGAAACCGCCACCTTGGGCTTGGGTGTTTCTGGTGAATCACGTATTCTGATTTCGTTCAACAATTCGGTTCCAAGCGGTGACATGGTCACCGATTCTACACTTGAGTTGACTTGCGGTATCGATCCTCTGACAATTGGAACTATCGATATTTTCTCATCTAGATTGAAAACGTCATGGGATGAAGCAAATGTAACTTGGAATAGTCCAGATGATGGACAAAATTGGGGATTGTCTGGTGCAGACGATGATTCTGACCATGGCGCATGGGAGCCTCCATTTTACGGATATGCAAACAATACTTTCACAATCAACGTAACCGCTATTGTTCAAGACGCAGTAATTAATTCCCGAGGTTCTATTGACATTATTTTGGCTGCTACCGGTAGCGAATACACTTGCCACATGTCTGAATCCACAGATTCAAGCAGCAGACCATCTCTCTCAATTACCCATCAAAATGGAACACATTCCAATGGAGGTAGTCTGGCACCTAACTTCGTCGATGATGGTGCTGCATTAATGGATGAGGATGAATTCCTTCTGAAAGCGGCAACAAATCCTGAACTATCATGGGTAAGCATGTCTGGAAACAATGCTCAGGTACAATTGTCAAACAACATCGACTTCAAATCTGATTCGGATAGTGCTTGGTATTACAACACAATTGACAACTCTTCTTTGTTCACAATTAATACTGCTGCTGGAGAAGGTTCAATGGTCGTTCCAAATGGACATGAGTTATCCAACTCTACCACAATGTACTACAGGATGAGAGCAATTGATTCCGCAGGAACTATTGGGGCTTGGAACACTGGTAATTTCCATCTACCTGGCCATTCTGTATCTCTTGTAGACGGTTATGGCCAGTTCTCATTCAGTTTCGACGATTTAGGATTGGTTGAGAAAACAATCGAAGATTCATTTATCGATTCAAGTAACGTTGCTAAGAATACAAACATGGGCAGTGATGGAAACATTACTGTCGGCTCATCGTCTTCAACAGACCAATATGGATTGCTAAGAATAAACCTCGATGACATCGGTATGCACGACAACTCATCGATAGTTTCTGCAATATTGTCACTAGAACGACTCTCATTCAGTGGGTCTCCAGTTGTCAGTTTCCACATCATGGATGGAGAAGACTGGACTGAAACAGGTGTAACTTGGAGAAAGTACGATGGAACATACTACTGGGATGATGGCGGAAGAATGCCATCAATGTCTGTAGGTCTATTCGAAGGCGACCAATCTTCATCGACTATTGAAGTCAACCTCACCGCTGCAATCCAAAAGTGGATCGACGACAATAATGCTGCATCTTCCAGCGCAACTTCAACATCTGATTCCATTGAATTGATGATGGTTGCATCTACCTGGGGTATCGAAGAATCTTCTTCGAAGTTCGTCAATCTCTGCAGCACAGAAGCTACAGGCTGTGACCAGCCTTCCCTAGAAATCACCTACGATTGGGGGAGTAATGGGCCGCCTGCAAGCCCTAGCCATGTCTCACCTTTGGATGGCTATCCAGTGTGGAATCTTTCCGGCGACAATCTATCTGGAAACACAATGCCTACACTATCTTGGGATGGCAGTATATCATGGAGTGGTGACATGCTGATGCAGGTTGCTACTGATTCAGAATACAGAAACATTGTACGCTCGTTCAATACTGCAACAACATCAGAGTTCACAGAAACCGATGGAAACTGGTCTGTGCCCGGGAACGATTCCCTACAAGATGGAGTAATGTATCACTGGAGGCTCGCACAAGTGGACTCTAGTTCCCATCACCACTCTTGGTGGTCAACATCTTCGTTCCTAGTTTCAGGATTAGAATCTGAATATTTGCAAGATGATGAGCACCGTTTGAGACTAGCACATGGTAATGCTACAACCGCAGGAGATGCTCCGAGTTGCGAGGATACTTACATCGACAGCGGTACTGCAAGTAACAACTACAATGGCGAAGATGAAATGCAAGTTTCATACAATACCTTCCCTTCTGAAACTTCAATTTTGATTGGTTGTGATCTCACAAGCCACCTACTACCAAGTGGCTATGCTGTAAAGACTGCATCTCTCAAGATGAGATTAGCAGATTATCCTTCAGGAACTCCAACACTGGGCGCATGGGAAAGCAGACAACACAACTGGTCAGAATCAGTCGCAACATGGTCAACCTATGATGGTACAAACAGTTGGGGAACCAGCGGAGCCAAAGGATGGGAAAGAGCAGGACTATTGGATACCGAATCGTTGGGCAACTCCTATTCTGCAGGGGATTGGGTTGAGTTGGACATCACTCTAGCTGTACAAAATGCAATGCGTGAAAATCGCTCTGTGGATTTAATTCTGGGAATTATTGGAGTCGGCTCTGGCGGTGATAGAGATGCACTCTTCTATCCAAACAGTGCGAATGCTGCTAACAGGCCTGAGATTTCATTTGTGTATGTTCCTGGTTCCGATGCATTGCCTTCAGAACCTGTACCTCAATCACCACTTAATGGCTCGTGGTCGGTTGAAAATGGAATAAATCCTGCACCGGAAACCTCGCCTCAGTTATCTTGGAATTTATCTTCAGCAGGAGTTAGCATTGGTGGCTGGTCCATCGAGATGGATACAACTTCAACTTTCAATTCTCCAGATTTGATAATGGCGACAAGTTGGACAGATACTGGTTTCAACATAACCAACCAAACATTCGATATGACCTCAACACTGGAAACTGGCAATACTTGGTATTGGAGAGTTAGAGCAACCAGTGCTACAAACCAAATTGGAAATTGGTCAGAACCATTCCACTTCTTGCTTCCTGACATCACCACTTGGAGTATTGACTCTAATACCGCTGCTGTCGAACTTCATCACAGACAAGCTATGCCAGCACTAAATCTACCTAATTTCATAGATACGTGGGTTGCAGATTCTGGCGTTGGAGCAACTTCAGATCAATCGTCGTCTTCGACTTTCAAGGTCGGAACTAGTTCAGCCGGTGAAAATGCGACTGCTCTAATCAAGATTCCACTTACCGAATTGCCCAACCCGCAAAATGCACACATCTCCGATGCTGTACTGAAAATGTATGCGCAATTCGGCTCTGACACAGGAAATGCAGTTTCAATTCATCCTGCACTAGTTGCATGGAATACTAGTGCAAACGGAACAACATACGACGGAGTAAACAATTGGTCTAGCCCCGGTGCGATGGGAACATCCGACCGAGGTGGAATGTCTGATGTTCAACAAGGTGCTTCTGCTGACTGGATGGAATTTGATGTCACTGAGTTGGTACAAGATGCGTTTGCAAATAGTGAAACCCACCTTTCACTGATGATAGTGGGTTCAATTGGCGAGGGTCAAACTATTTTCTCATCTACTGATGGAACGGCAAATGAAAGGCCATGGCTAAATCTAACATGGTCCAGCGGAAATGCATCATCTCCTGAAGTTGCTGGAACAAATACTAACCCAACAGTTGATGAAATCATATGGGACACTTCCACACATGCTTTGCTACCAGGAGCAACACCAAGTTTCACATGGAGCCATCCTAACTCATCAAATGTAGATGATTGGAGAATTTTCATCTGGGAAGATTACAACGATGAAAGAGCAGGTTGGACTGTTTATGACAGTCGTGATTCTTCTGAAGGATGGGATCTTACTAATTTGGCTTGGACATCTCCAGACAACCTCTCTACTGGAGAATCATACGAATGGTTTGTTCAACCTATTACCGATGACATTCTTGGAGCAAAAGGACAAGACACAATCTTCCACATTCCTGCAGCAACTGGAAATAGCATCAATTCAACAGATGCAGAAATTTCTCTACAAGAAGGACAAATTGTAGATGCCCTAGAATATCCAGCCATTTTCATGGACACATATATTGATTCAGGTTCAACAAATTCCGCCTATGAATCTTCACAGCGCCTATTGATGGGTAGATCTAATCTATCTTCTTCCTTGAATTACAGGTCTGTTTCCTTTGTGATGGTTAATTGGTCAAGCATGCCTATTCCGGCATCACATGAATTCATCTCTGCCACACTGACATTAAACAAACTAAGCGGTGGAGAGAATGGACAGGAGAGCATAAGAATAGCAGTGTGCGAAATTTTTGATGAATGGAACGAGAGCGCAACATGGAACGGCCCTACTGGTGGCAATTCGGCTTACACTGAACAGGCTCATAGTTCAGGTTGCGATACACCATTCGAAATTACAAGTATGGATCATGAGGATTACACAGTTGATTTTGATATCACCTACGCTGTTCAACATGCCCATGCAAATGGAACTGACAAAGTAAATCTAGCATTCTGGATAATTAATGATACATCTGATGAATGGCATTTCGCTAGTAGCGACTACACATCTGACGAGACAAAAAGGCCTGAATTAAGTCTAGAATGGAGAACGGGAACACAGTGGCTCCCATCTAAACCAACAAACCTGTATCCTCTAGATGGCGAGACCATTTGGAATGAGACTGCTTCAAGACCTCGTGGCGCAGATATTACTACAATGAACTGGAGTTCATCTGTAAACAACGAAACACGTTGGATAATGGAATACTCTACAGAATCATCTTTCACAATTGAAAACCGGACTTTCCTGTACGATTTCACCGATAACGGTACATTCGACGGAATATGGGATCTTTCCAACTTGGCCTACACAATTGAAAATAACATTACTGGAGATTACTGGCTTTATTGGAGAGTAAGAGCTGACCAAGACCATCGACTCGGCAAATGGTCTCCAGTCAGTTCTTTCAGAGTACCTGGTGAAATTGGAAGTGATGATGGCGCTGGAAACAATACTGTAACTTTGTATCAAGGCTCAGTGTTTGAGGACACTGGTGATTTGCCTGGCGTTCCTGATGCTACAATTGATTCCAATAGAGCTAATTCTGCACTTGGCGAAAATGGACAATTGGATTTGGGAATCTCTTCAGGTGGCTCAGGAGAATCAAAGATTTACCTAACTTTCGACCTATCCGAATTACCATTCCCTACTGCTATGACGCCTACAAACGCATTATTGTCGCTTTACAGACACAATGTAACGGGCACATCTTCTCTGACTGTCAGTGCACATGCTTGTGATACATTTGCAGAAGATACAGTGACATGGAACACTGCACCAACCTGCTCTTCGAGTGAAGTTACTCGTTCAACGATGTTAGTAACACCAACAAATGGTTGGCAAATATGGGACATTACTTCACTAGCACAATCCAATGCTGCTAACGGAAATGACACTCTAACTATCATGCTGCAATCGGTAGGAACTCCAAGTTCTGGACATTCATTCCACGATAACTTCCACAGCCAATACAGACCAAAACTTGTTTTGGATTATGTTGACAATGTTGACGGAGTTATCCCTCCGGGACAACCAACTCTAACCTATCCCGGAGATGGAGATATCCTGTACAATACAAGCACATGGGAGTTAGAATCCCTTGACAAACCTCAGTTGACATGGAACAATGTATCCGATGCAACTGGTTACGTTGTAACAATTGCAGATACTAACGGTGAAATGAAATACAAATCATGGGAAGATACTGAGATAAACGGAACCACGTTTACATTTAGTCAAGACCTTACCGCTGGAGAAGTTTACACATGGTGGGTTCAAGCGATTAACGGTTCAATTCCTGGGCCTTCATCAAGCCGCAGAGCGTTTGCTATTGGCAGTCCTGTAGACCACTCATACAACAATGACCACACATGGACATATACATTCCAAACCGGAAATGAAGTCGCAGATTTAGGACACACCAACATCAGAGATTCTTACATTGGCAGCGGATTTGTTAACATGAACCACGGTTCTGAATCAATGTTGGTTGGTACCAATTGTGAAGGAGCAAATACTGAATGTAGGATGATATTTGCTCTTGATAACAGCCAGATTCCTCTACCTATGGCAGCTAAGATTCATTCGGCTTCAATCAATTTGCAAGTCGAATCTGCTGCAGCAGGAACCATGACATTAAGCGTTCACAGATTACTGACTAACGCTTGGTCTCAAGCAGGTTCTACATGGAATAACTCTGAAGCAGGTATTCCATGGAGTGCAGGCGGTATGGCAGCTGGTGTAGAATATGATTCAACACCAATCTCGAGTGTCACAATTAATTCTGGAACCACTGAAGTTTGGTTAGATATTGGTTATGCTAGTATGCAGATGGATGGAGACCATGCTTGGATTGTTATTGCAAGTACTCCTGCAGGTTCACCTTCATGGGTTGAATTCTATTCCAGCGAAAACTCATTGGATGAAAGACCAAAGATTATGATCAATTATACAGATGTTCATTCTGTATCTATCTCACCATCCGGTTCTACCACTGATGCAGATACACAAGTACAATTCTCACACATTCTAAACGATGCGTTGGGAGGAATGGTAGCTGAAGATGTAGTTTGGTCAGTTAGTGACGGTAGCATTAACTCTACTGGAATGTTCACTCCTCAGTTTGTAGGAACTCACGATGTGACTGCATGTTTCGGAGTTATTTGTACTACTGAATCAATCACTGTAACCCCTGGTGCACCTATGACTCTAGTAGTTGAGGACACTTCCACTACAATTACTGCAGATGAATACTTCACGATTTTTGCCCATGTTGAGGATCAACATGGTAACGAGGTCGGAGGAGAACTAATCACTTACCAAGTGACAAATGGTTCAATGCAACAGGTCAAAGTCTTCGCACCGTACAATTCTGGTGTACAAACTGTAACTGTCGGCTGGGGGACTCAGACTATCGATGTAACAATCACTGTAGTCGGCGGCTTACCGGTTTACTATGAAACAACAGGTTGCGAGGATATAATTCACGCTGGAGAAACTTGTCAACTGAATTGGACATTACACGACCAGTTTGGAAATATGCTCAACCTCGAAGTAGGTGGAGGGATTTCTTGGACCGTAGGCGGTGGAGTATTTACTGAATCCAATGGGACATTCTTCGCAATGACTGTTGGAAACTATGTCATCAACATGACCTCGACCGGTGGAATTTACCATGAAATTCCAATTCAGATTACCCATGGGGAAATGATGAGTCTAGAGGTGAACGCATCGGAGACATTTGTTACTGCAGATGATATTGTCTGGCTAAATACGACTAGAATCGATATCATGGGTAACCGACTATCTGTGGTGATACCTCATGAGAATTGGACTATTAGTGATGGAATGATAACTGCAGGGCAGCCTGCAGAATGGCATGCACAAAGACGTGGTTCAAAGACCCTAACTGCAAGTTATGCTGGAATGGAGAGCAGCGTCGTTGTACAAGTTAGTGAAGGTGCGATTACCGGACTAGTTCTTGTAATTGATTCTGTAGATTCAACCGGTTCACTTCAAGAGATTACAGCTGATGATGAAATCACAATCAAGGTCAAGGCTGTCGATTCTGATGGTAACAGATGGACTGAGAATGTTGCATGGACTATTGAGCATAATCAGTTCACTGACCAAAGTGTGCTGCAAGAAATGACATACGGTTCAACAACAATGTTTGTTCCAATATTTGCATCTGATACATTCTACACACTACGTGCTACTTACAACGATGCTAATGTCACGATCGAAGTTACTCTAGACATATCTGTTGACAATGGTGATTTAGTGAGCGTTTCACTGATTCAACCTGTGAGTTTGAATCAGAATATAGATGCAGACAACAGTTTGCAGTTCCTTCCACAATTGACAGATAGTGATGGAAATATAATCGATTCATCCATAGTCTCCTATACATTAGAGAATCTTGATTCCGGAGAAACCTCGGACATTACCTCGATAATCGTAGGCAATGCTGGTGTATGGGAAGCAACTGCTGTTGGGAACTGGTCAATCACGGCTTGGGCGATATCAAGTAGCGGATACAATATCTCCGAGACAGTTACTATTTCAGTAGAACATGGAGATGCTGTAACTGTTGAAATTGGTGTTATCGCAAATACTGCGAAGGCCGGAGATGTGTACGATCTAACTATCACGGGAACCGATGCTGATGGAAATACATTCCTTGAGAGCGTTCTATGGACTCAGGACAATAAGGCCGTTCCAGCCTCTACAATCGAAGGATCAGGAGGAGAATACAACTGGAGTGCGACAACAGCAGGTGAGCATTCCTTCAAGTTCCGCTCACCGAGTGGTGCTGAAGATACTTGGACAGTAACCGTTGTCGCTCATCAAACTGTGAACAGAATAGAGTTGACTATTGTCGATGATTCGGTACTGCAGTTGGAGACATTCAATATCGAGGTTAGAACATTCGATGCTTGGGAGAATGAAATCCCTGTACCACCTGAAACTCAAGTCAAGTTAACAGGTAGGATGTCTGCTGAGTTAACAGAAAATGGTAAGTGGACAATAACTACACTTGATGCAGAAGAACAAACTGTAACCATATCTGTTCACAACAAGGAAGTCTCTGACACAATAGTGGTCGAAGGCACCTTCATGGGATTCTTTGAGGCAGGAGGAACCCTGTACTATGCTGGTGGAATTCTCGCAATTCTTGTAGTGATTGTATTACTGGTTGTCATAGTAATGGTACTTCGTTCTGGAGGGTCTGATTACGATGATGATGACGACGATGATGATTATCAATACGAAGAGGAAGAAGAACAGCCTCCTGCTGCTGCAGGACCATCTGGACCTCCATTGGTAGAGCGTGGTCGCGAAGATTGGATGACAGATTACCGACTTGATGAAGAAGATGTTGAGTGGGGCGAGGATGAAAATGGTACATGGTGGTACCGCGACCCTGGCACTACTGAATGGAGCGAATGGGCAGACTAATCGAAACCTAAACAACGGTAGAGACTAATGGGATAAAGGGGATTTTTGTGAGAAAGGCAATTCTTTCCTTACTGGTCACCCTGTTGCTTGTTCAAATTTCATCACCGGTTTTGGCATCTAGCCCTGCAAGTATTGACATAGATTCGCATCAACAAACTGTGAGTGCTGATCAAGCCATCAGATTTACAGCTGTGGTCAAAGACAACTCAGGTAACCCAATCAACGAACAAATAACTTGGTCTGCAAGTTCTGGAACTATCGATTCTGATGGCCTATTTACTCCAGGCATGGTTGGTCAAACAATTATCACTGCAACTAGTGGAACTGTAAATTCAACGACGACTGTTCAAGTAACTGCAGGCTGGCCAGTCGGAATTCAATCTGGATTTAATCTAACAGAAGTGAGTATTGATGATACAATATCTCTTAACGCAACTTTAGTAGATCGGGCAGGCAATCCTGTATCTGGTGATTTAACATGGAGATGTCAAAACGGAGAAATCGACTATGACAACATGACATGGAAACCCGATGAAGTTGGTAGTGCTGTGATGAGAATAATCTATCTTGAATTGGAAATTCAGGTAGTATTCAATGTAGTCCCGGGCAATCCAACTTCCCTAGAAATACCATTTGGCCTAACTGTACAAAGTGGCAACACCATACACATTATCCCTGTTGCCAAAGATGCTAGAGGCAATGAAGTGGGAATATCGAAAGCTGGAGAATTGACATGGAATTCTGAAAATGGTTCAATTTCGCCATCGGGGATTTACTTTGGAGGAGCACCGGGAGTGTGGAATATCAGCGTAAACAGTACATCGGGAGCATTCGGCAGTGGAGTGATTCGCGTTTTGCCAGCACAAGCGACTGGGCTGGATATCGAAATGGATGTTACTCAAGCACGAACCGGTTCTCCTGTGACACTGTCAGCGATTCGAACTGATGTTCTTGGGAATTCAGGTGAAGTCGTACTCCCTCTCGCAAACTGGACGGTTCCAACTGGCTCTCTTTCAATGGAGGGTGATTCAGTAGTTTGGATTCCATCCAAGATTGGTGATTGGACAATTGGAGTTAATGACCAAGGATTCTCTGCAACAATGCAAGTCAATGTCATTCAAGGTGAAGTTACTGGAATCGAGATTTTGTTATCCGAAAATGTGCTAAAATCCGGAGAATTAGTTGTTGCATCTATCTCAGCTTACGATGCTGCTGGAAATCAACGTGCTGTTGACGGTGCTTGGACAATTCCTAGTGAATTATCTGCTGTTGACCAAGGCGATTGGATGGAACTCAGACCAGGCCCCATAGGCAATTTCACAATCTCTGCCACTTGGTTTGACAATGAAACGCAACTTGTTCATGAAGTTGAATCTATTGTCCATGTAACATCTGGAGAATTAGCAAGAATCGTTCTGCCAGAAAGCGGTACAAGGGTGCCCTCGGACGGAGTTTTAGAACTTCAACCGATTTTCGAAGATGAATATGGTAATGTCATCGACGAAGTATTGGTTACTTGGGTCATTGATGATATTGATATGACTATGGAAATTCGCCTTGCAGGTGACCGTTGGGCTCCATCAAGTATCGGAATGCACGAAATCCGAGCGATGTCACAAGGAGTTTTCGCAATTACAGATGTTGAAGTTATTGCAGGTACTGCGAGACATATTTCTACTGATTTTGATGATGGAATAGAAGTAGCTAGTGCCGAAAATGTTGAGATCAAAATCTCTACATTAGATGTTCATGGAAATGTCGCTTTAGCATCCGATATTACATTTGAGTTTGAAGACCCACAAGGTGTTGTTTCTCCATCTTCGAAGGGAGATGGATACTGGGTTGTAACAGGAGGAGAGGCAGGGGAATGGAACTTGCGATTAACAACTGGTTCTGCAACACAAGACATTGCTGTGGTTGTTTCGCCAGGCCAAGCAGTTCGACTACTTGCAGATATTCCGGAGCAAAACCCAGAAGAAGGTAGTAGCATGATTATCAGAATTCATGCAATTGACCAAGCCGGAAATAGGATAGAAGTTCCACCTGCAGATGTCACAATCAAGTGTACTACTGGACCTGCCACGCACTTAGCAGGAGACACATATGAGGTATCAATCGACCAATCAGGGCAGTCTCAATCATGCAATGCTTACTGGGATGACTTAGTTGCACAACGTTTCTTCGATGTTGATGCAGTATTGTTTGGTGGGGGTCTTGGTGACTCAAATACCGCCTTAACAATGGTCTCGATTATCGTATTCCTTTTCATTGCCATAATGGTAGTATTAATTCGCAGATTGAAAGGTGATCAAGATGATGTTGATTACTGGGAAGATGAGTATGAAGAATACGAAGAAGAAGATTCAATTGCAGAAGAAACCCATCAGGAAGAAATCATTGAAGAACCTGAAGTGAAGAGTGAACCTGTACCTGTAGTTGCAGAAACAACAGAAGAACAGCCATCTGAATCTAAGGAGGATTTGCGAGCAAGATTAGCTGCTGAAGCAAAGAGAACAGGAGTAATGCAAGCCGCTCCTGGTACTGAACAAGGAAAGACAGGATGGTATATTGACTCGGATGGACAATTAACATCTTGGCTAGTTAGTGAATCTGGTGAATGGACTAGAATGTCATAGTCATTCTTCTTCATTAGAAGAAACGCTCATTGATTGTTTTAGTTGGTGATTCTTTTTGCCATATATGTAGTAAGTAGCGACACCAATTACGATGGCTGCAACTGCTCCAATAATCGCTTTCTCTCCCATGATGAATACCAAGTAACCACCTGTAACTATACCAATAATCTGAACCCATGGGAACAGTGGAGATTTGAAAGTAGGTTTGTACCAATCGTGTTTTGGATTTTCACTTCGTAAAATAACCACACTGATATTCAATGCAACAATAACCATTATTTGGAAACCGGATGCTAATTTGGCTACATCCTTTACAGGGAGTGTAATTATGGAAATTGCCATAGTAATACCTGTAATAATTATCGCCCAGTGAGGAGTTCCAAATTTGTTGTTTGTTTCTCCTAAGGTTCCTGGCAACAAACTGTCCTTTGCCATCCCAAACAGGAAACGAGATGCTGCCAATAGTCCAGATAAAGCACCTGAGACCATGGTTAGAACAGCTAATAATGCCACCATTAACCCAATATTAGTAGATGCTATTACATCGACAAAAGCAAAAATCGGATCTTCCCTAGCTGAACCATCAGAATTAAGCATAGTTTCAACATCAACCGATGCCATCATGATGAAAGTAATAATCACATAGAGAAGAGTAATCAGTAAGAGAGAGATTAACATGCCCTTAGGCAGGTTCTTTTCTGGTTCCTTAACTTCTCCACCAATGGCTCCAGCCTTGTATATGCCTGCATATGCAACAAAGACTAATGCCGCAGATTCGGCTACCAAAATCGGGTCATTTCTCGATACATCGAATGCACCATCAATCGGACGAGAAAAATCGATGTTCGCATCGAATAATTGAATCAAACAAATGATTAGGATTACAGCGGTTGTAAGCGCTAGAATTGGTGTTTGAAATGCCTTCACTTTTTTGATTCCAAAAATGTTCAGAACAGTAATTAGAACTAGCGCTGCCATAATTACAAGAGTTGTATTGGTTGAAATGTCGAGATAGTTTGTTACCGCGTACATATATGCTGAAAAACCAATCAATGCGAAAGCAGATTTCAGCAAAAAGGAGGCCCATAGCCCCAGCCCACTAATTGTTCCAACCAATGGACCGAATGAACGCTCAACATAGACATAAGCACCGCCATTGACCGGCATAGCCGAGGACAATTCTGATTTAGAAAGCGCACCGGGCAGGAACACAATTCCTGCAATCAAGAAGGCCAACCAAATACCTGGCCCCATTATTGCTACAGCAAATGATGGCAACACAAACAGTCCAGCGCCAATGCTTGCTGCAACTGTAACGATGATAACTCCGATTAGACTCAAAGAGCGTTTAATTTGAGATTTTACGTCAGATACAACCCCTGAAATGTCGCCTTTTAGCAACTTGCCAGTTGTAGATTTGATGTCCATTGAAAACTCTCCTGTGGCGAACAAATTTCCGTTTTACGACCGGTACTACACCGTTATTGCTAATCAAGCGCAATTGGTAGTTATTGTTTACTACACATTGACGCCGAAAAACCCCGGATAGCGGAAATCAAACTTTGGCGATTACTTTCATCTCTACAGCAATAGGTGTTGGTAATGCTCTAATTGCAAGTGTTGTACGAGTAGGCCCTACTTTACCGAGTGTTTCAGCCCAAACTTCATTGTATCCTGAAAAATCACGATCCATGTCTACTAAAAAGGAGGTTACGTCAATGACTTTCTCTAGTGAAGAACCGGCCTCTTCTAATATTCTAGCAATATTATCTACCACTGCTCTTGTTTGAGCTTTAATGTCATAATTCAAAGGATTGCCATTTGAGTCTTTGATAGGCCCACCCGGTATCGAATTATCTCCTGGCTGCCTTGGACCAACTCCTGACAGATAAATCAGGTCGCCTTCTCTTCTTGCATGGGGGTAGGCCCCAACTGGTTTAGGCGCTTTACTGGTGTTAACCGCATTAGCACCTTCAACGGGGTCATACAATGCTGGACCCGAGTTAACAGTTCCATTCTCTTCTAGGTCTGATTCTAACACATTTCTGTCACCGCCATAGAATTCGACATCATCCTCATCGTATTCCTTATCGCCGGTTCCATTAGACTCCGGATCTAATACAACAACTGCTGCTCCTGCTCCATGAATTGGTTCATAGGCCAGTACCTGTCCTGTCAAATCATTACGATTATCATTCATGGCAGAAAGCCACCACATTGGTTTGAATGCTACAACTTTCTTAACTCGGATTTGGTCATGGATTGTTCGGCTAAGTTGTCCGACATCTTCCAAGCGGCCTTCAGATAGGAATTCCAAAATTTTGCGATTCCACTCGTCATCTTTCAGCGAGTGAATCCTGTCTTCGTGGGGCTCAATCGGTTCTGTGAACATTCTGTTTGATAGTGACATTACGGAAACTGCAACCACCTTTTTGCCTTGAGCCTTTACTACATCCATACATGCTTTGGCGAGTACTGTAGTCTCGGCTCTGTTAGAGTAGACATTCGTAGAGCAGATTACTGCTGGAATTCTATTATTAGGATTTAGTAGTTCTAAAGCAACAACTGAACCGACATCAACTGGAAAGCCATGATAAGCAACTGTTCTAGACTCTAAACCACGTTTGATATTGGCCTGATTCCATGCTTCCGCAAATTCTGTATCAATTTTCAATGAATAGTGAATACTCCCCAAATCGTGGAAGTCCGCATCTACCATCACCCATTCTGGGTTGGGATCTGCTTGAATTTGGTGCCCTATCACACTAGGCCACAGAGTTGAATAAACAATAATCAGGTCTGCATCGCTCTCTTCGATTTGTTTTCGGGCACCATCATAAGCATCCCGAACTCTTTGCCAACCTTCGTTTTTTTCTGGACATAAAACTGGATGGGGATGCGCAGGCACAATTAGCGATTTGATTACCTCGCCTGTCATTCAAGCACCCCAGTTTCGACATGGCCATTCCATAATTGCATTACCAGTTCCAATAATTGTTCCATAGCCATGCAAGATTGCAGGCTCACTAGGAACACCCATCGCCGATAACAGCCAAGTGAGTGCACCTCCATCTGTTTCTGCAATTGCTTGTTCACAGAATTCAGGCATCTCATTGATAATTTGCTGAGATTTTCCTTGGCGCATCATCTCAATCATTCGCATATCCCACAAATGCATTGCATGACTTGTAATGTGTTCTTTGCTCATATCTTCGGGAGGATTAGTTTCTGTTACGAAATGACGATGTGAGAGTGAATTACTTGCAATCAAGAGACACTTCTTACCACTCTCTTCTATCGCTCTGGCAGTGGATTTTCCGAGTTCAATCATCATTTCCTGCATTACCTCTACTGAATAGTAGGACAGACTACGATTAGAAGAAATGGATACTATCGGTTTATCCCATTCAGGCCTGACCATATGACAAGAAACAATTGTTCCATAGTCAACTCTGAAATCAGGATTAGTCATCATCTTGACTGACATTCCTCCAGATTTAGCTTGGTCATGGATTGCCTCTGCTAATTCAACATCTATTGCCAAATCATAATTAAAACGGAATAGATTTGGAAAAACCGGGTCTACACTCTTGGAAGAACACTTCTCTACACCGATGAAGTGTGTACCAACATATGTTTGCCAGTGAGGAGAAAGAATTACAATAACGTCATAATCAACATCTTCCAGAGATTCTCGCAACCTCTCATAACCCCATCTAAGTTGCTCCCAGCCCCCTTCTGAGACCGGTTCATTTTGCTCAGGGTTATCTGCATAAACCAAATGTGGTGGATGCGGTGCAAGGCAGCCAGCAACAATACTCCCCTTCGCCATGACACGACCAAAAGGTTCCGCATCTTCTATTCATCGGCTACTCTTGGCCCAAAATATGGGAGAGAGACCTGACTTGAAGTTGCGCCACGTGGTGTGGCCTTCGATATTCGCTATTTCCCTAGTTGCTGTTAGTGTACTTACTCTGAATGAAAATAAATTCCCTCCGATGATGATCGCATTAGTTGCATCGGTGGTTTTCGCTCCATTACTCGCCATACTTACTGATTCTGGAGACATAAGAGAGCATGCTTTTGGAGTTGCAGTAGTTTGCATCCCAATGGCTGTATTTTGGGTATTAGGTCCTAATTATTTCAACATTGCAATTCCATTTCTAATTTGGATTTGGCAATGCGCTTCTTGGTCAAAACAAAACCATCCTCCATTCCGTTACGGGATATGGCACGGCTTCGGAATTGCATCCTGTATTCTACCTGGTGCAATGTTAATTGCCACGCTTACTCAGTAAGATTCTTCTTCGTTAGGGAAGTCTCCAGTTCTAACATCTTCACAATACTGTTCTACAGCTCCAGTAATTTTACTCTCCAAGTCAAGATATCTGCGCAGGAATCTCGGGCTGAAATCTGTAGTGATTCCTAGCATATCGTGCAGTACCAAAACCTGACCGTCACAATTCTGTCCAGCACCGATTCCAATAGTTGGTATCGACAAGGCTTCACTTACCTGTTTAGCCAAATGAGCAGGTATTTTCTCTAGAACTACTGCGAAACAACCTGCTTCTTCCAGTAACTTAGCATCAGCAATCAATTTGGATGCCTCTTCTTCCTCTTTAGCACGAACAGTATAAGTTCCAAATTTGTAAATCGATTGAGGAGTTAGTCCCAAGTGCCCCATAACTGGGATACCGGCTGTCAAAATTCTCTGAATACTTTCAACAATTTCAGCACCACCTTCTAACTTGACTGCATGCCCACCCGATTCTTTCATGATTCGAATAGCGCTCTCTAATGCAATTGCGGAATTTCCTTGGTAAGAACCGAATGGCATATCGACTACAATCAATGCTCTATCGACTGCACGCTCAACACATTGAGCATGGTAGATCATGTGCTCGAGACTCATTGGCACAGTTGTATCTCTACCAGCCATGACGTTTGATGCGGAATCTCCTACCAAAATTACGTCTACGCCGCCTCTATCAACCAACTTAGCTAAACTGAAGTCATAGGCGGTTAGCATTGTGATTTTTTCACCGGCTCTCTTCATTTCTTGAAGAGTGTGGGTTGTCACTTTGCGAGCGTTTGCATGGACTGACATGAGTTTGCCTCCAACACTCCGACAGGTATCTCAGCCTTCAATCTTCCATGACGCAAATATTGACTGCTTCTGAGAAGAAACCGAGAGACCACATTCCTCCTTCACGCCCTACGCCGCTGTCTTTGACTCCTCCGAATGGGACGCGTAAATCTCTATGCAGCCATGTGTTAACCCAAACCATACCTGAATCAATCTTTTCTGCAACTTTTCGTCCTTTTCGCTTCGACCAAACACTTCCTGCCAACCCATATTGGGTACTGTTTGCCATTTCAATCGCTTCTTCATCTGAATCGAATGGGTGAACAGTAACTACTGGTCCAAAGATTTCTTCTGTGGCTGTTCTAGAGGTGTGAGAAAGTCCAGATATCACTGTTGGCTCAAGCCAAGCACCCACCTTATCGGGAATATTTCCACCGGCCAGGATATTACCTCCTTCTTGCTTGGCCAAATCGATGTACGATACAACCTTTGAACGGTGTTCGTCACTAATTACTGGACCTATTTCGAAACTCTTCAATTCTTGGAGATACCTTTCCATGAATTCATCATAGATTGATGAATGTACCAAAACACGTGAACCGCACAAGCAAATTTGCCCTGAGTTGAGAAATGATGCTCGCAATACACCTGGTACCGCGATGTCTAAATCAGCATCTTCCAATACAATTGATGCATTCTTTCCACCAAGTTCAAGACTTAATTTCTTGAACATAGGTGCGGCGGTTGCAGCCACTATCTTGCCGGTTGAAGTACCGCCAGTGAAGGAAATTGCTTTGATTTCAGGATGTTCAACAATGGCTTGCCCTACTTCTGGCCCATAACCGTGAACAATGTTCAAAACACCAGCAGGTAGGCCAACTTGGGAACAAATATTTGCTAGGAAATGTGCTGTTAATGGCGTGATTTCGCTTGGCTTAGCAACTATTGAATTGCCCATTAACAAGGCAGGTGCTATCTTCCAAGATAGCAGGTACAATGGGAGATTCCAAGGTGAAATTAATCCAACAATACCAATCGGTTTTCTTACGACATAATTTGTTGCATCTGACATTTCGAAAGTCTGTGATTCCATGTTGCGTCCAAACTCTGCAAAAAATCTGAAATTATTTACAGACCTAGATGCATCTACATTCAATGCAACATGGTGTGGTTTTCCAGTATCCATTGATTCCAAACGAGCAATTTCTTCGATTTGATTCTCGAGTTCATTTGCAATTTTGTCCAACCAATCACATCTCTGTTCGATACTAAGTGCACCCCACATAGGTTGAGCCTTCTTAGCGGCATCAACCGCATCATCGACATTTCTAGTTCGAGGAACTTTGGCAATAACCGAGAAATCTAGCGGTGAGATGTCGTCAAAATCTTCACCCAAAGTAACGAATTCACCACCGATGTAATTCTCGACTTGGATCATGCATCCACCTCGTAATGCCAGCGGTCTTGGTCCGGATCCCACTCATCCCACGTCGGAATGGTTTCTAGTACACCGCGTAGAGAATCTGGAACTATTCCTGGGACAATAAACGCTTTTTGTTTATTCAGCGGATATGGGTTTCGTAATTCAATTCCTAAGCATCCTAAAATTGCTCTAGCGATATACCAAGTAGCCTGTGAATTCCAGCCGTGTGCAATTTTAACAACAATTCCTAATCCATTCGGATAATCAGGGTGCTCGATAGCCATTCCAAGTAGGCCATCCGCACCCTCTTTTGCGATAACTTTACCATTACCGATTTTCAAAATTGTCGAGTCTAATCTATTGAATCCACCAACTAAATCAGGATTCTTGCACATGGCTTCCCAAATCCAATCTGAATCTTTGTCCTGAACTAATCCTGCGTAAATTTTGGCTAATTCTGCAACAGTGTTCGAAACTGTTGGCAGACCGCACCCATCCTTAGCTATCCTTTGTGGATTCCAATCTTTGCCAAGAAATCTTCTAAGTTGTTCCATGTATGCGTGGAATACTTTGTGTGTAGGAAGAGTATACCCCGCTCGATTCCAACCTTTGGCCCTACATCCTGCAAGTATTGCAGCATGCTCGCCGCTGCAGGTATGATACCAGCGCCTAGGTCTTCTAACCTGCCTACCGAATTGAATGAGTGGCACATCCACAGGGGTAAGCATCAGTGGCCATTCAGCCTCAGAGAGCATAGATTGAGCAGCAGCAACGTGTTCAGTATCCCCATTATGACTAGCGACAGAAATTGCTTTTTGCTCCCATGAATGGTTTTCCAACTCTTTTGTGAACGCCTTCAACATGAATGGCTTCATCATTGACCTTCCATAACATAGAACATTTCCACCGAATGAATGTATTACCTCATCGCCATGGCACCATGCTACTGCGCCATGAATGGTGGTTTCAGAAACTCCATTCCTACGATAATCTACCAATGGCTCCCACTCTACATCTCTGCCAGTTGGTATACCTTCGATATCCTCTCCAAGTGGAGAATCTGGATAAATTGCAGAACCTGGTTTACCAGGGGCAACTGCAGAATTTTTGTCGTGCCTTAAATCCAAAATTTCACCCCAGCAGTGGTACGACTTCGCTCCACCAAGCTTCCATATTTCGAACCACTCGTTCGCTATCGTGATTGAAGAAATCGAACCAGCACATCAAACGGTCATCAGGATGGAATCTTTCCAATACTTGCTTGGCGACTTGCTCAGGATTACCGATAAGTGCGTTATCTGCCGCTTTCTC
>CETB01153805.1_pt1 | contig 21462 bp, 25 predicted proteins | sample 356381 | NCBI WGS metagenome assembly CETB01 (sample SAMEA2622545, study PRJEB7988) | marine metagenome | biome: marine biome (ENVO:00000447); feature: deep chlorophyll maximum layer (ENVO:xxxxxxxx); material: "saline water (ENVO:00002010), including plankton (ENVO:xxxxxxxx)" | depth 155 m | reverse complement strand
TAATTAAATGATAACTAGAGAATTGCATGATTGCTAAGGTTTGACTATATAATTTAAGGCACCTTTAAAGTAGGTGCCTTTATTATTTAGTAGTTCCTTTTAAATCACTACAGTGATTTGATACAAGTTTGACCATAGGTTTCTGTGCAACTTTGTGATATCAATTTAAACCAATAAAAATTAATATCATGAAAGCAATTGTGTACAAAAAATTCGGAACAACAGATGTTTTACAAATGGTAGAACAAGTCAAACCTACTATTAATTCAAACCAGGTGTTGGTAAAGGTAAAAGCATTTTCCATTAATCCTATGGATTGGAAAATCAGAAAGGGGGAAATGAAATTGATGTCGGGGTCCAAATTTCCGAAGCATACTGGAGCTGATTTTGCCGGTATCGTGGAAGAAGTTGGCTCTGGGGTTAGTCATCTAAAAATGGGAGATGCTGTATTTGGCGTCGTTAAAAATTTAATGAAAGAAGGTGCATCAGCCGAGTATGTTGCGGTAACCTCTTCATTGGTCTGGAAAAAACCTTCCAATACTACCTTTGAGCAAGCAGCATCCATTCCTGTAGTGGGTACCGCTGCACTTGCGGCTTTAGAAAAAATGGGAAATATCACTGCTCAAACTGCTATACTGATAAACGGTGCTACTGGAGGATTTGGGATTTATTTACTTCAATTATTAAAACAACAGCAAGCTAATGTAACAGCTGTAACGAGCACCAAAGGAATGAAATATGCAAAAAATTTGGGTGCCAACACAGTAATAGATTACACCAAAGAAAATGTATTGTCAAGGAAAGACAGCTATGACATTGTAGTGGATTTGTCTGGTAAAATGAGCTACAAAAATGCCAAAGGGATTATGAAATCAAAAAGCTTGTTTTTAAACGTGACACCTCAGCCAATTGAAATTCCTACTTCGTTATTCAAGAACTTATTTACCAGTAAAAAACACGTTGTAGTGCTTTCAAGTCCTTCCACAAAACAAACCGAGACGCTAGTCAAGGCTGTAAATAACGGGTTACAGATTGAAGTCAACAAAGTATTTCCATTTAGCCAATTTAAAGAAGCCTATCAATACGCGGAAAAAGGAGGCTATATAGGCAAAGTAGTGATTGAAGTCAATTCTTAATTATAGCCTTCATTTTCAATTAACAATTGTAATTATGCTAAGAAAAATAGACAATACCATAAAATATGGGAAGCAGCACGGTGGATTTGGGATACAGATTTTATATCCTGGGCTAATAATGCCCGAACTGAATGATACAGGCTTTTCTACAATTGGAAGGATTGACCAAGCCCGTATAACTCCTGGTACACTAATCCCAATGCATCCGCATAAAGATGATGAAATTTTTACCTACCTACGTAGAGGTAAAGTCAAACACAAGGATTCCGAAGGGCATATGGATACCATTTCAAATCAAAAGTTAATGATGATGAATGCGGGTTCCAGTTTTTACCACGAAGAAAAAACTTTGGAAGAAGATGGTACTCTAGAAGGGCTGCAGATTTTTATCAGACCCGAAGTTAAGGGACTAAAACCCCAAGTACAATTTCATCAATTACCAGAAGCCTATAGTCTTAATCAATGGCGAAAAATAGCTGGTAAGGACAATGATTATCCTTTACAGATAAGAAGCAATACCTGGATACTGGATATGCAGTTGCAACAAGGTGAAGAATCTTTTTTGCCCGAGCTATCTATCGAGGATACCTCATTTCTATTTTATGTGTTTAATGGAGACATTCAAGTCAATGCTGACGTACAACTAAGAACCGGCGAAAGTGCTTTAATAGAAAATGAAAATCCGACTTTCATCGCCATTGAAACTACTGACATCGTTTTATTTATTACGCAAACCAATGCAAAACATTTTGATGGTGGTATGTACAGTGGCAATCTGCACAAATAGGGATTTTATCTAAAAGCAAAACAGTGATTTGATACAAGTTTGCAGGCAAGGTTCTCAGCATCTTTGTATAGTAAATAAATTAAAAACTTAGAAAATGAAAACAACAAAAAACAACAAGAAGGTTTCGAACAAAAACCCCGAAATAACGGTAGTAACCATCATCAATTCCAAAATAGATAGTGCATTCGACTATATACCTCCTATCAATTTAATGCACATCTTCCGAGGTAACGCAATGATTCCAGCGATTGTAGATACTAGTATTAAGCAAGGTTGGAATAAAGCGGGATTGAAAAGGACAGTCTACTTTGCAGACGGATCCACTTCGGAAGAAAGTCTTTTAACAGTGAATGCTCCAACTTCCTTTTCATACAAAAACGAGCATTTTACATCAAAATTACTTGCAGCACTACTTAAAAGAATTGAGGGGGAATGGTTGTTCACAGATTTAGGAAACCATCAAACCAAAATAGAATGGACGTACCGTGCAGTTCCAACCAATTTTATTTCAAGAATTTTTATCAAGTTGGTTTTGATAAAAGCTTTTGGAGCAGTGCTACGGAATGCTATGGATATCATTAAAAATGACCTTGAAAGTGGTCAGCTTGAAAAAGGAACCACCTGGAACACTAAAAAACAGAACAGTGATTTGATACAAGTTTTCGCAAAAGCCTAATCGCACCTTTGTAGTGTAAATAATTAATAACAACAAAAATAGTAAAAGATGAAAAAAATAGTAATCCTCGGAGCCACAGGAACAGTAGGAAGTAAAATTGCCAAAATTCTTTTAGAAAAAGGAAAGCATCAGGTAAAACTACTAACAAGAAATCCCGATAAATTAAAAGACTTTAAAACTTTGGGAGCAGAAATAATTTCAGGAGATGTCAATGATGTAGAAACCATTACTGAGGCATTCAAAAATGCGGATAGTGCTTTTCTCATTTTACCCGATAATGTTAAGGCAGAAAACACCCGAGCCTATCAAAGACAAGTTACCGGCAATTATCTGGAAGCCATTCAAAAATCAGGTATCAAACATATTGTAAATATGAGCAGCCTGGGCTCCCATCTGCACGAAGGCAACGGTATGATGGCCGGTACAGGAGAACAGGAAGTAAGATTAAATCAGCTAAAAGATGTAAATGTACTGCACCTTCGGTCTGCCTACTTTATGGATAATTTCTTAAGAACCATTGGGTTGGTAAAATCAAAAGGGATTAATGGAACCCCAGCGGTTGGTGATCACGCTATCCCTATGGTGGCAACTCAGGATGTTGCGGAAGTAGCAGCGGCACATTTAATAAACCTAGACTTTACAGGTAAAAGTGTGCATGCGGTAATGGGGCCAAAAGATTATACGTATAGCGAATTTACCAACATCATCGGCAATGCCATTGGTAAACCCGAATTGCCCTATGTGCAAATTCCAGCAGACCAAGCGAAGCAAGTATTTCTGGGTAATGGTTTTTCAGAAGACTTTGTGGATAATCTGATTGGTATGGCCGTAGCTATTAAAGATGGCATTTTCAACTATCAGAAAAGAGATGCATCTACCATCAGTCCTACAACGGCAGAAGAATTTGTATCTGAGGTTTACATACCTGCTTATAACAGCTAATAGTAAGAGTGATTTGATACAAGTTTTTAAAGAACGTTCGACACATCTTTGAAAATAAATAATAATGATAATTAAAAAATAAATACCATGAAACTTTTAGAAAAAACACAGTTTGGAAATTTAGAATTAAAGAACAGAATGGCAATGGCTGCCATGACCCGAAGCCGGGCAGATATTCACGGTGTAGTGGGTGAAATGACCGTGGAATATTATACGCAACGAGCGAGTGCAGGTTTATTGTTTACGGAAGCCATCAGAATAAGCGAAGAAGCTACCGGCAGTCCGCTTACTCCAGGCATTTTTACCAATGAGCAAATTGAAGCCTGGAAAAAAGTGACCCAAGCAGTGCATGATAAAGGAGGAGTTATTATAGCCCAACTATGGCATACAGGCCGTGTAGGGCATTCCACAGATAGAAAAGGAAAACTGCCATTGGCGCCATCCGCCCTGCCTATTCGAGGGATGCAACATTTTACTTCACAGGGCATGAAGGAATATGAAACACCACAAGCAATTACGCTAGAAGAAATTAAACAAACAATTAAAGATTTCGGGCAGGCGGCAAAAAATGCCATAGAAGCGGGTTTTGACGGGGTTGAACTTCACGCTGCTAACGGCTATTTACCGAGTCAGTTCTTGGCGGAAAGCTCAAATCAAAGAACGGACAAATATGGTGGTAGTATTCCAAACAAAGTACGCTTTGCACTGGAAGTCATGAAAGAATTGATAAAAACAGTTGGAGGCGATAAGGTTGGTATTAAAATTTCTCCTTTGCATCCTTACGGTGATATGATATTAGATGCCCCTGTAGAGACCTACAGCTATTTGATTGAGGAATTGAATAAACTAGACTTTGCTTATGTAGAATTGATGAAGCGCAGTCCATCTTTCCCCTCCCCATCACATTATCCCAACGTGGATGACATAGAACTGTTCGGTAACCAAATTAAGCAAACTGTTATTGCAAATTCAGGCTATGATAAGGCTTCGGCCGAGGAAGAATTAGAAAAAGGAATTGCCAGTATGGTTTCCTTCGGAACACTATTCTTGGCCAATCCAGATTTACCCAAACGTTTTGAACTGAATACAGAATTAAATCAACCTGATAGAGCGACTATGTTTGGTGGCAGTAAAGAAGGTTATATCGATTATCCATTTATAAACAAATAAAAAATTATATACAAATGAAAAATATAGTGAAAACCATAGTGATGCTGGCAGTGCTCCAGTTCACTAATACGAATGTATTTGCGCAAACTATCGCAGATAGTACTATGCAAAAAATAAATGAATTTAGAGGTTTCTATGAAACTTTAGGGAAAGTTTATCCTCCCAATAATACGGTAAGTATAAATGAAACCACCATTTCAGGAGTTAAGAGTTACATGTTTAATCAAGAGATGTTGAGTAAAAAAGAAATAATGGTGTATCTGCATGGTGGTGTATACACCTATGGAAACTTTAATACGTATCAAGCAATGATATCTCATTTAGCCAGATCGTTCAATTCGCCCATTTTATACATAGAATACGCATTGTCTCCAGAACATCCATATCCTACTGCGAACAACGAAATATTCAATGTGTACAAAGAGCTGCAAAAAAAGTATAAGGATTATAAAATAACCGTAATGGGTGATAGTGCTGGAGGTGGCCTGGCAATAGCATTGATAAATGATGTACAAATAGCCAATCTATCCATGCCTGCCTCGTTAGCGTTAATCTCTCCGTGGATCGATTTAAAGTGTGATAATAAATCCTATGAGACCAGACAGGCATTGGATCCCATTCTAAGCAAGGATTTTCTTTATAACCATGCATTGATGTACGCCTCAAATAATATTCAAGAGGCAGATCCCAGTGAATTGAAATTCAAAGAATTCCCGCCTGTGTTCTTGCTGGTCGGCACGGACGAGGTATTGAATGATGATGCCAAAAACTTCTATGCTTACATTAATCCCATTCAAAAGAAATCTAAGTTTAAGGAGTATGAGGGGCAAAAACATGTCTGGCCGTTTGCTCATATTGATTCAAAAGAATCGATGGAAGCTATAGAAGACATTAAGCAGTTTATATCGTCAAATTAGAAATTGGCTTAATAACATTCTAGTGATTCGGGAGGTGTATTCCATCTTCATTTCTTGTTTCGCTATTTAAAACCAAGTTTTGGCTAAAGTAATCCACGTTATGGATAAATCCGTGACGAGTTATCCTAAGATATTTGCATTGAATATTTAATTAAAAAAAAGAAAATGTCAAACAACAAAATTGCATTAGTCACCGGGGGAAGCCGTGGACTAGGGAGAGATATGGCTATTAGCTTATCTAAAAAAGGATTGGATGTGATAATCACCTACCAATCCAACAAAGAAGCAGCAGATGAGGTTATAGGTCAAATTGAACAAAATGGACAAAAGGGCTTTGCTATTCACCTTGATGTCATGGATCTAAAAAGTTTTGATACTTTTAGTTCTTTACTAAAAAGTTCTTTAAGTAAATCTTTCGGTACAGAAAAGATAGATTATCTTGTTAATAATGGGGGATTCATCCATTATGCCAACTACACCGACGCCACGCCAGAACAATTTGAGGAATTACTTAATGTTCATTTCAAAGGACCTTTTTTCCTAACTCAAAAACTTCTTAATGAACTCATTTTAAGAGATAATGGAGGTATCGTCAATATATCCACAGGGCTAGCACGATTCACAACTCCAGGATTTGCAACCTACGCTGCTATGAAGGGAGCTATGGAGACACTTACCAAATATCAAGCCCAGGAATTGGGTAAAAGAGGGATCAGATCTAACATAGTGGCACCTGGCCCCATAGAGACAGATATCATGGGTGGTGCTGTAAGGGATAATAGTGATATGAATACCCACCTTGCATCACAAGCAGCATTGGGTCGTGTAGGACTGCCAGATGATATTGGAAGTGTCGTTGCCTTTTTATGTACCGATGATTCCAAATGGATAAATGCACAACGTATAGAGGTTTCCGGAGGGTCAAACCTTTAATTTATATCACAAGCTTTTATTAACTCTCTATGTAATTAAAGTATAACTAAGGAGGATACATCCAGTTGAGTTGGGATCCTCCTAGTTTATTTAATCATTGTAAAACATAGAAAATCTATCAATACAAATGGAAAATACTAATTTGGTCAACGGTCTGACCCAAGAAGAAATAGGTACAATAGAAACATTTTACAGTGCCTGGAAAAAAAATATCCCTGAATTACTAAATGAGGTCTGCACCCCTGATTGGCAGGACATTCCACTGGCGCCGGATCAACAGGAGGGACCAATAGGGTTACAGATAATTATGAGCAAACTTATTGACACCTTTCCCGATATAGAGGTGGTCATTCACGAAATTTTTGGAACTCATGAAAGAGCTGGGGTAAGAGCTGAATTAAAGTTTACACATAATAAGGATTTACTGGGAATACCCTCAACAAATAGAAAAGTGGCAATTGCGCTTCACGAGTTTCATCATCTTAAAAACGGAAAACTTACGCACACTTGGCATCTGGAAGATTGGTTTGGTCTTTTAATGCAAAGTGGCGCTTGGCCTGCCGGAACGTTATAAACAAGGCGCCATATCGCAATTAGCTTCAACTTAAATTGAGAAGTATGTACGAGGAATTAAAAGGGAAAAAAGCGCTTATAACCGGTGCTACTAAAGGAATAGGAAGAGGTATTGCAGAAAAGTTCTCTTCACTTGGGATTAATTCAGTGTTGAATTATTCGAATGACGACATCGCTGCAATTGAAACAGAAGAAATAATTAAGGGATACGGTATTGAATATCATTTTGTAAAGGCCGATGTTTCCGACCCAGATGATATACGAAGACTATTTTCGTTTGCGTCTGAAAAATTTGGTCAATTGGATATCGTTGTTGCAAACGCGGGAATCGAACTCATTGAAACACCCGTTCTAGAATCGACTGAATCTGATTTTGACAAGGTATTTGATCTTAATGTAAAAGGCACGTTTTTTGTCATGCAGGAAGCTGCCAAGTGTCTAGCGAACAATGGAAGGTTGATACTCATATCTTCGACAATGAGCATTCATCCTGATTCAGGAGCAGCTATATATGCGGCCAGTAAAGCTGCATCTAAGCTCTTTGTAGATGTTTTGGCTAAAGAACTGGGGCCAAGACACATAAATGTTAATTCTGTGATGCCGGGAATTATTGATAATGCAGGTGTTATAACCGATCAACCTATAGAAATTAAAAAACAGATGATGGCAGGAAGTCCTTTCAATAGGTTAGGTACACCTGAAGACGTGGCGAAAGTTGTGGCGTTTTTGGCTTCTGATGAAGGAGCGTTTGTACATGGGCATCATTTGCAGGTTAACGGGGGATCCATCTATTAGCTTTAAAAAAGGATTCAATGAATAGCATCAATGGGTTAGAACATTGATTTTAACCATAATTTTGGTTCCTATCGTGGTCTATCTTTTATATAGGATTCAACATTTCCTTGGTAACTGGTTAAATAGATAAATTTGTAAAACAGAATATAGTCAGTAAATACATCATAATGAGCAAGCAGATTAGAAAATTAAGAACTATTTCAGAATATCATAGGCTACGGAATTTGGAAAAACCAAGACATCCATTGATCAGCCTTGTAGATTACTCTCAAATTATTGATTTACCTGAACATAATAATGTTAACTGGTTACATGATTTCTATTCGATAGCATTAAAAAGAAATCTGGATGTTAAAATGATATACGGACAACAAGAATACGATTTTGACGAAGGCCTGATGTCTTTTCTTGCCCCTAATCAGGTTTTGAATATCGTGGTCGAAAATGAAACGGAAAACAGTAAACGAGAGGGTTGGCTGTTATTCATTCACAAAGATTTTCTTTGGAATTCAACGTTGGCCACCAAAATCAAATCATATAACTTTTTTCAGTATTCTATAAACGAGGCACTCTTTTTATCGGATGAAGAGGAGCAGATCATAAATTCAGTATTTCAAAATATTAATCGAGAAATAAATGCTAATATAGATACCTACAGTCAGAATATCATCATCTCGCAAATTGAGTTATTGCTAAACTATTCAGAGCGTTTTTATAACCGGCAGTTTATTACCCGAAAGAAGGGGAATCACAAAATATTATCACAGTTGGAAGCTTTTTTGAATGATTACTTTAGTAGCGATAATTCAATAAATAAAGGATTACCTACTGTTCAGATGGTCGCTCAATCACTAAATGTTTCTGCAAACTATTTGAGTAGTGTACTTAAATCCCTTACCGGTTTAAATACCCGGCAACATATACACGAAAAACTCATAGAGTTGGCAAAGGAAAAACTTTCTGCCACAAATCTTACTGTGAGCGAAGTAGCATTTGACTTGGGCTTTGAACACGTACAGTCTTTCAATAAACTTTTTAAGACCAAAACCAATCTATCGCCACTAGAGTTTAGGGCAAATTTTAATTAATGGGATTGTTTAAGCAGCAGAACTTTTGAAAAGACTAGAATCGTTCAAATAATAGATTTGACTAAACCTTCCATAGATTTGGAAAAGTGAGAAATTTTTTAATATACCTATTTTGGATTCTACTTTTATGTATTCTCGATTATGCCAGCCTGCAGAATCAAACTGAGGTGATTTGTAAGTTTGGTCTATATAGACAATCATACCCTCAAATCCATGATCAATAGCTTCATCCATTTGACCCTGAACTGTCTCTGGTAGCGGCAATATCAATGCTTTTACCAATCATTTACCACTTTTCAGATTAATTAATCTGGCAACCATAAACATTGATGAAAAATGGATGGCACCTCTGCAAAATTGGAGACTAACTATACAGCAATTAATAGATTAGGCAGAGTTTAATTTACAGAAGTAACATTTTTGTTTTAATAGTATAATTTTATAGCTTTATCTAATGGCAACATCAACAAAAATATCTCGTCATAGCCTTGTCGAGTTTGCAGAGCAAAACTTTGATTCACCAATTTTCTCTGTGAATCAATACCCCCTTGACAGTAAGCTTTTCGTGGTTGAAAATAGAGATAATTATCCTATCGAAGATTATATTTCACCCGGGAGAAGGGATTTTTACAAGGTATTTCACATTTCATCCGGTACAGGAACTTTAACGGTCGGATTACATAAGTATGAGATGAAATCCAACCAGATTGCTTTTGTTCATCCAGATGAGATTATGTCTTGGCAAACTACTTCTGAAGAAACCGGAGGTTATTTTTGTTTAATACATCCTGATTATTTTGAAGGCTATCCTCATGTTGCAAAACTATTCAGAACATATCCTTTTTTTCTTGAGGATAATGCAGTAATTAAATTACCCAACAACGTTTCAGTATCAATAAATACTAATTTCTCAAGTATTCTTTTGGAAGAGCGAGGTAAGAATAAAGACAAGAAAGATGCTATTATAATACATCTTCAAATGATATTGTTGGAGGCGAAACGGGCTGGTAAGAATATATCTAATGCTCCTGTTTCTGAATCGTATAGTTATATCCATAATTTTCTTTCCTTATTAGAGACCAATTTTCAGATACATCATAAAAACACTGTGGTTCGTCTAAAAACAGCTTCTGAATTTGCGGAAGAATTACACCTACATCCCAACTATTTAAACAATTTGGTTAAGGCTCAAACAGGAAAAACACTGAGTAATCATATTCAGGAACGATTGATTTATGAGGCGAAGGCACTCTTGATTAAAACAAACTGGGATATTAGCACCATTAGTTATAGTTTGGGTTATTCAAACCAGGCAGCTTTCACATCTTCCTTTAAAAGAATGGAGCGCATCACTCCATCAAGTTTCAGAAAAAACATGCTCCCTTAGGTGGATATTTGATATTAATAAATTCTTCTTTTGTACAGATAAGGGCTTAGGCGATTCCTCACCGTTACTTTGCACCATAATTAAAAACTAAATAATTATGGATCAGAATAGAAAAACGTGGTTAGTGACCGGTGCATCAAAAGGTATTGGACTTATACTCACAAAAGAATTAGTATCTCAAGGTTATAATGTTGTTGCAACCAGCAGAAACAAAAAAGCACTTCAAAAAGCCGTGGGAAACTATGATAATTTTTTAGCTACTGAAGTTAATCTTATTAATGAAGAAAGTATCTCAATAGCGGTAAATGCGGGAATCGAAAAATTTGGAAGTATAAATGTATTGGTTAACAATGCGGGTTATGGTCTCATTGGCGGCATAGAAGAAGCTACCGATAAAGAAGTTCGCAAGAGCTTTGATGTAAACGTCTTCGGCGTTTTGAATACGACTAGAGCTTTGTTGCCACATTTCCGTGAACAAGGAACGGGTCATATATTTAATTTATCCTCCGTTTTTGGTTTGATAGCCGGTGCCGGTTGGGGCGTCTATTGCGGGAGTAAGTTTGCTGTTGAAGGAATTTCAGAAGCACTTGCCCAGGAAGTAAAACCTTTTGGAATCAATACAACAATTATTGAACCTGGTTATGTGCGCACCAATTTTCTAGAAAGTGGTTCTATTGTTACACCAGATAAACCTGTTGATGCCTACGCAGCAATTCAGGAAGAAAAGCGTAAACATCTAGAGGAGATTCCAGGAAAACAGTTGGGCGATCCCCAAAAAATTGCAGATGCCATCATTGAACTCTCTAAACAAAAAGAAGCACCTATACGTGTATTATTGGGAAGCGATGCATTAGAGTTTGCAAACTACAAAGTAAAGAAGTTAAAAGAAGGCTTTGAGGCTAATAAAGAAATGACCTTATCAACTGATTTTGCATCGTAGGAATGTCACAATAGTTTTTTTCTTAAATGCCATTGCTGATTGTTCTTTTAAAACAGTGATGAGGCATTTTATTTTAATTATTAAAATATGCCACTAATATATTTCAATTGTCCACAAAAGACTTTTACTCCGGAAATAAAGGACATCTTAGCAGAACAATTAACGACTATCGCATTAAAAGTCGAAAATCTACCTGATACAGATTTCGTAAAAAGTACTTGCTGGATTTACTTTAATGAATACCCACGAGAAAATGTCTATCACGGTGGTTTCAATAAAGGAACTCACGTAATAAGTCTAGAAATAAATGCTTTTAAAGGCGGTCTCGATAGAGCGCAGAAAAAAGAGTTTATTGTCCGATTTACAAATTGTATCCACAAATATGCAGGTTTCGATAGCGATCAACTTTCTCCGGTTTATATAATATTTAGAGATATAGAAACACAGAACTGGGGAGTTTTGGGGAACATAATTCAACTAGAAGATTTAAAAAATCCCCCTGATAATGCTAAACCTATTTAAAATTAAGAAAATGAGAAATACAAAGAATTTTACTATAACGAGAAAGCGATTTCTAAAAAGTCTTAGTATTTTGAGTGCATTGACTATAACGCCCATAAGCTATGCCTCTATAGATGACAGAGAAAACGTGATGAAAATAAAAAATAATCTAAATTCCAATGTAGATAGGCTCTATATTTTAAATGGAGGTTTAGCTATCGCACCTGATCAATCTATGTACACGCCAGGAAAGTTTAAGGATAAACCAATTACTTTAACTTGTAATGCGTACCTAATACATCGTAAAGGACAATGGATTTTATGGGACACGGGTATCAATGAATCTGTTTTTGAGGAAATAGGTGGGAAAATTATTGCTCATGGAATAAGGGGTGTTGTAGTGCGACCACTTGTCGAGCAACTTGCTGATATTGGGTTAACACCCCAAGATATAGATATCGTGATACTGTCTCATGCACACTTTGACCACGTTGGCAATGCACATCTTTTTCAAAATGCCAAATGGTATATACAGGAAGAAGAGTATAGGGCAATGTTCTCACCTAAATATGAAGATTATGGTTATTTGCCCCAGCTCTATGATTTCCTAGAAAAAAAGCAAATCATAATGGTTAACGGAGACTTGGATATCTTTGGAGACACCTCGATAAGGATAATTTCAACACCAGGACATACCCCCGGACATTGTTCCTTGATGGTGCGTCTGAAAAACAAAGGCATTGTAATACTTTCTGCTGATGTTGCCCATTACAAATATAATTTAGAACATCTCAGCGTACCTCAATTTAATAGTAACATATCAGATTCTATTGCATCAATGAAAAAAATAGAGCAAATTATAGCAACGACCAACGCAAAACTATGGCTAAACCACGACATTAAAGCATCAGGCATTAAAAGATATGCCCCTGCATTTTATGAATAATATTGATTTGTTTGCTGAAAACCTGACCGCTAATTAGTAAAAGATCAATAGGTAGCCTAGTAAGTTTTTTTATAATCGGTATATCCGGTAAAATGTTTCACATGAAGCATCTGCTGGATTTAAATGCTATATTTTTTATTTTGGCTTTAGGAATTATTGCCACTCTTTTACCAACCCTTTGTTATGCTTATGCCTCATCAGTTTTAGTTTCAATAACTGTTGGCAGCAAGGCAAACCAAGACCACCCATGACCCAAATATTTTAGCTGTTTACAAACATTTCATTTTGACTACAATAAGGATCGTTTTGGCTACAGTGGTTGTTTACTAACACCGCAACTTTGTAGAAACAAAAAAGACTGAAAATGAAAATTGTAGTAACAGGCTCATTGGGCAATATCAGCAGACCTCTTGCAGAAGAATTAATTGCAAAAGGAAATTCGGTAACAGTTATAAGTAGCAGTCCCGAAAAACAAAAAGAAATTGAAAGTTTAGGAGCAAAAGCAGCCATAGGTACTATGGAAGATGTAGCTTTTCTAACAGAAACATTTAAAGGTGCTGATGCAGTGTATTGTATGGAAACGTTTGGCTTCTTCAATCCAGATTTTGATTATCTACAATATATTGACCAGATTGCACACAATTACAAAGATGCAATTGAAGCATCCGCAATAAAAAAAGTGATTCATCTGAGTAGCATTGGCGCTCATACTTCTGAAGGTGTCGGTATTCTGAAATTCCATCATTCCGCAGAAAGGATAATGAACCAACTTCCGGAAGATATAATCATTAAATTCATTAGACCAGTTGGGTTTTATGTGAATCTATTTGGTCAAATTCCAACGATTAAATCCCAAGGTATTATCGTTTCTAATTTTGGAAATCAAGAGAAAGAACCCTGGGTTTCGCCTTATGACATTGCTGATGTGATTGCAGAAGAATTCCGACTTCCATTTGATCATAGAAAAATTCGTTATGTGGCTAGCGATGCAGTTTCGGCTATTGAAATTGCGGAAACATTGGGTAAGGCAATTGAACAACCCCATTTAAAATGGGTAACTGTAACTGATGAAGAATATTTGGATGGTTTACTAAACATTGGAATGAATAAGCAGATTGCTGAAGACTATGTGGCTATGCAGGCAGCTCAACGAACAGGAAGTATTTACCAAGATTTCAATAAACACAAACCCACATTCGGCAAAGTGAAATTCTCTGATTTTGCCAAAGAGTTTGCAGCCATATACAACAAATAACAGGTATCTTTATCACAGCATGCCAAACAGAAAACCATATAGAATTAAAACGATTAGTGAGTTTCATAGATTCAGAGGTCTACCAGTTTCCGAGCATTCTTTAATCAGTGTCGTAGATTACGCTTCAATTAAGCATTCCAATGAAAATAATTCAATGAGTTGGGTGCTTGATTTTTATGCTATTTCTTTGAAAAAATCATATCATACCAAGTTTAAATATGGACATCAGCAGTGCGATTTTGATGAAGGTTCACTGTTTTTTATGGCACCTAACCAAGTATTTCGTGTAGAGGTTGAAAAAAACCACAAACAAGTGAACTCAGGATGGCTATTACTTATTCATCCTGAGTTTATTTGGGGTACAACATTGGCAAAAACTATCAAAAAGTATGATTTTTTTGATTATGCCATAAACGAGGCATTGTTCCTATCGCCTAAGGAAGAATTTACCATCAACAATATTGTTAGAAATATTCAGCAAGAGTATCAAACAAGCATAGATAAATTCAGCAAACAGATCATTAGTACGCATATTGAAAACTTGCTCAGTTATTCAGAACGGTTTTACAATCGTCAATTCATCACAAGGGAAAAGACCAATCATAAAATTCTAGAACGTTTGGAAAAGCTCTTGACAAATTATTTTAACAGTGATGATTTGATAATTAAAGGCTTACCATCTGTTCTATATGTTTCCGAGGAATTGAATGTATCTCAAAGTTACTTAGGTAGTCTACTTAGGGTGCTAACGGGACAAAATACGCAGCAACACATTCACAACAAATTGATAGAAAAAGCGAAAGAAAGACTTTCTATAACAGACCTTTCAATTAGCGAAGTTGCCTACGAATTAGGCTTTGAACATTCGCAATCGTTTAGCAAACTGTTTAAAGCAAAAACAAATTTCTCCCCTTCGGCATACAGAAAATTCCTTAATTAAGTCAACGTAAGCTGTATTTACTAGCATCATTATAAACTATCATATTTCATGTATGCAGTGAAACTTGATTGAAAAGCAACTGGTTAAAGTTCATCATACTATAGGGCTGTTCAAGGGAGTCTTCATCTAAAAAAATTCTTATGGACTTAAAAAAAAAGCAAACTGATGCCAATTTAAAACCTGGAAATCGAACGGTACCGGGGCGCACAATTCCAGTACCGCATAAGGATATCAGTGAAAGAGCTAAAGAAATGATTGCCGCTCCATATAATGTTTTCATCAATTGGAATCTTAATCCTCCCACAAAAGAGGATTGGCGTAAAATTGTCACTAAGGTAAGTGAAAGTTCAGCACCAGCGGTTAACAAATTGATTAAAGACCTAGGTTTAAAAGTTGAGCAACTTCAGATTGGGGGTGTAAAGTGTTATAGATTAACTCCGGGAAGCATCCCTGAAAATCATCGCAAACAGCTAGTAATTGTCGCGCACGGAGGTGGATACGTTTATGCTCCTGGGATTGGATCGGTTAGAGAGGCAGCCATGTTTGCCGCTTTTGGTGGCTACACTACGATCTCGGTTGATTATAGTTTGTCTTCCGAGACTCCTTTTCCTGGTGCCATCGAAGATATGATTGACGTTTGGCAAACAATACTAACAGAGTATGACCCTCGTAGTATTGCAATGACTGGTACTTCAGCCGGAGGGGGCCTTATTATGGCAACAATTTTAAAAATTAAAGAGCTTGGGCTTGCAATGCCAGCAGCAATAGCTCCGTCTTCCCCATGGGCTGATCTTACCGAAACAGGTGACAGTTATAAAACCAACGAATGGCTAGACAATATTCTCGTGAGCTATTCAGGTTATTTAGGGCTAGCCGCAAAACTTTATGCCAATGGCAATGATCTTAGTCACCCTCTATTATCTCCTATAAATGGTGATTTTGAAGGTTTTCCACCTACCATTCTCACATCTGGCACCCGAGACCTCTTTTTAAGTAATACAGTAAGATCTCATCGCAAATTGAGACGCGCCAGTGTGCCTGCGCAATTACAGATTTATGAAGGTATTTCTCATTCTCAACTTTCCTTTGACCCAGACCTTCCAGAAACACGAGAAGCCTATCGTGAGATTGCTGCATTTTTCGATCAATACCTCATTTCGTAGTATTTTCTATTTTGGACTACTAATTATTTTCGTTCAATCTGAAAATCGTAAATCTAATTGATGAAAATAACGTTGAAAAGCAAAACCGCTAACGATGACTCTAAATAATTGCTCTTTTTCGTCTACATTAGAAATTCCGTAGAAGTTTGCAACATGGTATGTACTTTTGTAAACTTAAGTGCTAACCCACGCAAATATTCGAGCAGATCCCGTTAGCGATAATACGACCAAAAATCATTCAATAAAATAGATTTGACTAAGCCTTCCATAGATTTGGAAAAGGGAGAGACTTTTTAATATACCAATTTTGTATCATCATCTAAATTTAAAAAAATGAATACAAAAAAAGTATGGTTTATTACAGGAGCATCCAAAGGATTAGGGTTAACACTAACAAAAAAATTACTCAATCAAGGTTTTAACGTTGCTGCCACCTCACGAAGTAAAAAATCTTTGATCCAAGAAGTTGGAGAAGAAAATGAAAATTTCCTAGCCTTGGAGATGGATTTGACCAATAATGAAAACGTCAAAAAAGCTATTGAGGCCGCTAATGCTCATTTTGGTAAAATTGATGTGGTAGTCAATAATGCTGGTTACAGTCAAATAGGAACTTTAGAAGAACTTTCTGCAGACGAAGTAGAAAATAACTTTAAAGTGAATGTATTTGGTTCTCTTAATGTTATTAGAAATGCTGCTCCCTATTTACGCAAGCAACAATCTGGACATATTTTCAACATTTCTTCGATAGGTGGTTATACAGGAAATTTTGCCGGTTTTGGTATATACTGTTCTACGAAATTTGCCGTTGCAGGTTTTACAGAAGCCTTAGCTGAAGAAATGAAACCCTTTGGAGTTCATACTACTTTAGTTTATCCTGGATATTTTAGAACCAATTTTTTATCGGAAGGTTCTGTTCAAACTCCAGCATATGAAATTGAAGATTACAAATCTGCTCGTGAAATGGAACAAGCACATTTAGATGACATTAATGGTAATCAACCCAATGACCCAGAAAAAGCAGCGGACGTATTTATTTCATTAAGTGAACAAGAAAATCCACCTGTACATTTCTTTATGGGAGAAGATGCATATCACTATGCAAATCTTAAAATTGAGACGGTTAAAGAAGCTATGGCAGAGAATAAAGTCTTAGGAACATCTACAGGATTTAAAAATTAAATTTTTAGGGAAATGACCATAGAAGAATCAAAGGAATATATTGGAATGTGGGTAACAGAGGATGGTAACATTCGTCACGAATTATTGCCTAATAATCGATATGATGAAGCAAGAGGCAATAAAAAAAGTGCTTATCAGGGTGGTTACAAAGTTTCAGAAAATCATATTGATTATAAAGATGATACAGGGTTCACAGCTGATGGGGAATTCAGAAATGGAATCCTATATCACGCAGGAATGGTATTATACAAAGAAAATTAATTCTTACTTTTAAAAAATGAAAACCATACTTCGATTTAAATCCCTTAGTGAATTTCATAGCTATAGTAATTTAGCCAAGCCAGAGCACCCCTCAATTAGCCTGGTAGATTATAGCAACGTAAATTATCCAACAGATACTGATAAAATTAAATGGATACAAGATTTTTATTCGATTGGTTTAAAACGAAATGTAAGCGAAAAGTTCAATTATGGACAGCAAAACTATGATTTTGATGAAGGTGTGTTGTCTTTTGTTGCACCACAACAAACCCTGAACATACAAATAAATCAAAATGTGAAAGTAAATGCAACTGGGTGGTTATTATTGATCCACCCAGATTTTTTATGGAACACAGCCTTGGCTACAGGTATTAAAAAGTATGGCTTCTTCGGTTATGCCGTAAATGAGGCGCTATTTTTATCAGAAAAAGAAGAACATAATTTAGTAGCGCTATTTAAAAACATTCAAAAAGAATATCAATCGAATATTGATAAATTCAGTCAGAATATCATTATTTCACAGATTGAATTACTACTGAATTATGCGGAACGTTATTACGAAAGACAATTTATAACAAGGAAAATTACCAACCACCAAATCCTCACAAGATTGGAAGAACGTTTAAATTACTATTTCAACAACCCGGAGATTTCAGCTAACGGAATTCCGACGGTGAGCCAAATGGCAAATGATTTAAATCTTTCACCAAATTACTTAAGCAGTATTTTAAAAATAATTAGCGGACAAAGTACGCAGCAACACATTCAGAATAAACTTATTGAAAAAGCTAAAGAAAAACTATCGACTACAGAACTAAGTATAAGTGAAATTGCTTTTGAATTAGGTTTTGAACATCCCGCCTCATTCAGCAAACTTTTTAAGAATAAAACCAATAGTTCACCTATTGCATTTAGACAGTCTTTTAATTGAAAAATCCTGTAGAAATAAAGTTATAAACTGATAATAAATCATCTTAAATATGCTGTATTAAAAAATAAATTCTCGGATGACCCATAAAACAGGTTTTTTTGCCGCTTTATTTTCTGCCGTAGCTTGGTCAACAACAGGTATATTTGTTAGATTTCTAAATGGTTTCTCCTCCCTGGAAATCGTAGCTGGGCGTTGTTTGATTGGGCTGTTATTTATTGTTTTATTTTTTGGTTTTCGCCATCCAGGCTTGTCAAAGAAAATATTGATATCCAAGCAAGCTTGGTTTTTAGGCCTTCTAATGGCCGGTTATTTTTTATTGGTAGTAACTGCTTATCAAATCGCTCCAGTTGCAGAGGTCGCTATTCTAACAAATACAACTCCATTGTTTGCCATTTTCTATAAAAGATTGAAAGGATTATTAATTACGTCCAAGCAGGTTTGGGGAGTATTGCTGGGAATGATCGGAGTTATATTAGTGGTAATCTCAGGAACTTCATCTAATCCGGATTCAGCAAATAGTTTACATCTTATCGGTGATTTAATGGCCTTGATTGCTGGAGCAGCCATGGCCATATATTCCATTTTTTACAATACAATATCTTTAGTTAAAAAGCCTTCCTCGCAAGTAGCTACGTTTTTCACATTTTTGATAGGTAGCCTAGTAAGTCTTTTTATAATCGGTATGTCAGATGAAATGTTTCATATGAAGCATTTGCTGGATTCAAATGCTATATATTTTATTTTGGCTTTAGGAATTTTTGCCACTCTTTTACCAACCCTTTGTTATTCTTATGCTTCATCAGTTTTAGCTTCAATAACTGTTACCTCGCTAAGATTGCTCACCCCTCTATTCGCAGCCTTTCTAGGTATTTTGTTTTTCAATGAAATTCCCAATGTATTATTTTGGCCTGGAGCTCTTATTCTATTTATAGGGTTATATCTAATTATTAAGGAAAAATAACTAACTGGGAACTAATTTTAACTCTATCTATCATCTCCTTAAAAGCAACCAATTTAACAGTTCACGGAAACTACCACGAATAAGATGTATATTCAGGCCATACTGATCATCATCCCTCTAGAGAATTTTGGTTAAAAAGATAAATTACACTTGGTATTCAATAATTTTTTTAGATATGATGATAGCAGATCATTGACTATAAATATCACAACTATGGAATTAGAAAATGATAACTGAAGCATCAGCCAGATTGTAAATTTCAGTATCTTATTCTTAAAAGCATTCGTGAAACTCTCGTCACTTGTTAATAAACTCTCCTTTTTCAACAGTAACCTGTTTACCCCATTCATTCAAAGCTTGCAAAACAGGGATGAGGGTTTTACCAAACTCCGTTAGGTCATAGACTACTTTTATTGGGGGTTTTTTCCCATAAACTTTTCTAGTTATTAAACCATCTTTCGCCAACTTTTTTAATTGTAAACTCAATGTCATTTCAGTTACGGTATGCATTTCTTTATGGAGCTCATTATATCTTTTTTTACCGTCCTTTAGATAATACAATATAACTGCTTTCCATTTTCCACCAACCAAATCCATTGCGAAACTAACCGGGCAAGGATAAAGTTTTTCTTTATGCTTTACATAATTCATAATCAATAATTTTAGACCTATCTATTTTGATAGTTATTGTAAAGATAGGTAACTATTAATAATTTTGTAGCTAAACTTTTTATAGTATGATATTAGTCATTTTAGCACATCCAAATTTTGATAAATCTGTTGCAAATAGCACAATTATCAATGAATTAAAAAAAAGCAACCTGGAATTGGAAATTCGAGACATTCATAGCCTCTATCCTGATTATAAAATCGACGTGAAGGCCGAACAAGAAGCTTTGTTACGGCATCAAACCATTGTTTTTCAATGTCCATTTTATTGGCTGAATATTCCTGCAATCTTAAAAATTTGGTTTGAGGAGGTATTTGAATATCAGTTTGCTTATGGCTCAAAAGGCGATAAATTAAAAGATAAAAATTTCATATTGAGCTCTACTGTTGGCGCAGGCGAAAAAGAATATAAATTAGTGGGAAAACATCATCGTGACATATCCGAATTTATTAAAAACATAGAGCAAACGGCTTATGGGTCTCAAATGAATTACTTGCCTCCAACTTTCCTCTATAGTTCTTCTTTAAAGGCGGGTAACCTATCAGATGAAGTTTCAAAAAGAGCGAAGGAGCACGCAAAAAAATTAATTACCAGACTTACTGAAATAAACGAATTAAGTAAAACCAGTGGTGAAATAATATCTAAAGTGTATACGAAAAACTAAATGATCAGTAATCGTTTCAGCCAATAGCGTGTTAATAAGGTTCTTCAGGTTTTCTTAATTATTTAGTTAAATGACTGTCGAAAGTGTATAGGTTCATTTCAATTTTAGAACAATTGCGAATATTCAAATTCTAGTTGATACTCTATTTCGCTGATCAAAAGCTCTTTTATTATGTCATCAAATGTGAAATCTAAAATTGAGCAAATCATAAAGGTTTAATTTAATAAATTCAAAAATTCAGTGACAAATGAAATACAACATATACTTGATGAATGTAAGTTGGCTCTTGATGATGTTAACGATAAAAACCTGAGTGAATTTTCAAATGTCGAAAAGGGGATTAAAATATCTCGAAAATATTTGCAACAACTAAGGGTTGTACTACGTAAAAGAAATTTTATTAATAATGAAAATGAAATTTTATTTTTCAAAAAACAAAAACCATTTATCTATGGGCAACTTAAGTTTTATGCTAAGTTATACAAGTACCTACTTCAGAAACCAAGAGGCACCGATAAGTCAAAGCGTAATTACTTAGATGCAGAAATAAAAAAACTACAAGAATATTATTATTACAACAGTGAGTTCATTAAATATTATAGACAGAATGCCACCTTTCTAGATGAGTTTTATTTTTTACGCGGTAA
>CETB01155281.1_pt1 | contig 21489 bp, 20 predicted proteins | sample 356381 | NCBI WGS metagenome assembly CETB01 (sample SAMEA2622545, study PRJEB7988) | marine metagenome | biome: marine biome (ENVO:00000447); feature: deep chlorophyll maximum layer (ENVO:xxxxxxxx); material: "saline water (ENVO:00002010), including plankton (ENVO:xxxxxxxx)" | depth 155 m | reverse complement strand
AACCCGCGACCGACGGGTTAAGAGCCCGTCGCTCTACCTGACTAAGCTACAGACCCAGTACGGCGAATTGCCGCCCCTCTATAACGGCGACGGACAGTATTCAATCCAGTCTGCCGCCTTGTTTGAGTAATGTCGTGACTCCGGAAGGAGAGGCCATGACCACTGCATCGCATATGTCTACGAACAAGCCAACCTCCACGACACCATCTATGGATCTGATTTGTCCCTCCAGTGAAGCTGGGTCTGAGATTGTAGGGCCAAATTCGCAATCAAGGATGTAACCATCGTTATCGGTGACATAGGGAGATTCTCCTCCTCTGAGGCTTACTTGCCCGGGGCAAATTTCTTGCAATTTGGTTACCACGATATGCCAATCATCCTTTCCTACCTCGAGTGGTAGATGAAACTCCCCTAGAGTGACCACTTGTTTACGGTCATCAGCGACCACGACCATGGATTCTGATTTTTCCGCAACTCTCTTCTCGCGTGTAAGTGCCCCTCCTCCCCCTTTGATTAATTGGAAGTCTGAGTCGAACTCGTCGGCCCCATCGATTGTTATGTCAAGAGAGGTTACTTCTTCCAAGGTAGACAAAGGGATCCTTAGACTCTCGGCTAGTTCTCTAGTCGCCTCGCTTGTAGGAACTCCAATCACATCGATTCCTTCTTCGGAAATCATTCGGCCAATTTCGATTACTGTGTACTTGACCGTCGAGCCGGTTCCCAAGCCAATTCTCATACCATCACGCACGAATGAGCAGGCAGCGATTCCCGCCTCACGCTTCAGTTCCTCTACTCTGTCCACGAATCCTCGGTGTAGTAGAATGTGAATGATGCTTTCCGATTGATTGCATCACAAAGACGGTCAAATGACGACCGTTGGGTTCATGTTGGTGTGCCTTGTCGTTAGAGTGAGGGAGCAGGAGGGTCGCTGACAGTGTACGACACTGAGGAAAGTCCCCTCTCCGCGATGCAGGTGGTCCGGCGCAAGCCGGAGGTCCGGGAGGGCCGGCTCTGCAACAGAAACGAACCACGACAGGCGTACTGTGAACCCGAAAGGGAGAGGTTTCCTGACCGTGGCTGGAACGAGCACCCCCGCTGGAGCAAGTCCAAGCAGGTCCGTATGGCATCGGCAGGACCGGGTAGGACGCACAGTTGAATGCGACCAGCCGAATGGTGAACAGAAAGGGGCTTACTCCCTGCTCCCTCGCCCCAATGTATGTTATTCGACTATAGCATCTAGCACTGGCTCAGTGGCAAGAGCTCCGCTTTGGTCGTAATCGAGCCAAGATTCTCCTTTTGTTATCCTCGTACCTACTTCATGGTAAGCCACTATCATTGCAGGTAGCAATATAGAACTGGTCAGAAGGGCCAAGATTAGTAGCAGCATCATCAATACAAAGAAATTCTGCAAGCCAGGTATTGCAACGAATAGCCCGGCTGCCAATCCGGCGCATGTAGTAGTGGTAGTCTCGAATATGGTCTGGCCTGTCTTAGCAACAGACTTCACAATTCCAGACGGAGTTTCCCGTTCATCTTTGATTCTGTCAACGATATGAATCGAATCGTCCACTCCGATACCGAAAACGATTGTCCCCACCATCGCAGTAAAGAAGTTGACATTGACTCCTCCACTGCGCATCAGCAGAGGTTGCCAGACAACTACAACGCCCACTGCAATCATTGTGAAGAATGCAAGTCTGGGAGACCTGAACAGGAAAGCCATCGTAATCAACAGAATCAGCATGGTTGCAATTGTAGTCTCGGACTGTGCCTCTTGTACGCCGTCATTCACATCGATTGAAACTGGCAGCCCTCCTGTGAGTAGCGAGTTGAATACCTGCTCGACTTCTAGGCCCGTGCAAGTCCAAGCCGAATCACATGGCTTTTCTCCAGAGAGGAAGCCGTCAATTGCATCCCTCAGGACTGTTGCATCTGCGAGATTGATGTAAGGCTGATTGACATATACCAGCGTCTTGGTCTCACCGCTTCCTTGATCTGCATTCATCAGCATCGAACGGACTTCTGGAGAGAGCGTGTCGAATGCAACATTTACCATTGCCTCTCTGCTGGTGGCTGCGTATGGCCAGCAGTCTGGACGGAGAATGTTATCTGACTCATCCCAACATTCGTCATGCAGAATCTCCCATAGACTTTGGTCGTACAACTCCAAATCTCCAATAGCGACATCGACATGTATAGATTTCAGTATTGTAACTAGGCTTACTGTGGAAGTATTCGCAACCTGATCTATCTTCTCAACTTGCATGAGATCTATCGCATCTAGGATGGGTAAATCTCGTATTGGAGCGGTGTCATTCTGAGTTCCTCTTTGTGTTGCATCAACGATGAACATGTTAGTCTGTCCGCCCTCGAAAACATAACTGTACTCTCTGAGAGTCTCATACGATTCGAGCCCTGGTGGGACTTCATCTGAAGACCCACTCAGACCCTTTCCGAGCTCTTCCTCAAGAATGGAGCCACCCCATACAGTCAACACCACAGTAACTAACAGAACTAGGGCTGTATTCTTCACTGGAATTTCGCCTATCTTCTCCCAGATTCTATCAAAGGCCTTAGATGGAGCCTTTCTATATCTGAGTAATTGCACCAAAGCCGGCACCAAAATCATCGACATTACGAAAGTGATTGCAATGCCTAGTAGGAGTGTAGTACCAACTGTCCTCATCGGCTCAATTGGAACTAAGCTGGGCCATCTAAGGACGCTGAATCCGATTATTGTAGTCAGTGCAGACAGGAAGATTGCATGCCCAGTTGTTAGAACTGCCCTGACTGTTGCCGTGAGTGTGATGTTTGAGTCCCAAGGGTCAATATCCTCGGTTTCAAAACCATCTCTTTGGGCCGACCATGCCATCTCGAGTCTCTCTTCAATTAGTTCGATTCTATTCTCCTCAATCCGATTAGTCAGATGCAGAGCATAATCCACTCCCAATCCGACCAGAATAGGCCCGACAGAGATAATCATCGGAGTGAGCATGATATCGGCAATTACGGTGATTCCGAAAGTGATTGCGAGACTCATCATAATTGGAGCTCCGCAGATTATGATGACCTTTGGGTTGCGATGTAATAGTAGCATGGCTAAGCACACTAGAACGCCGCTGATTGGTAGCATGCGGTCTACCAACTCCTGGTAGATTGCGTCCGAGATGTCGTGAACTACCGGAGTCAGGCCAGTGATAGTCACAGCTTTCCTATTATCAGTGGATGTGAATTCATCCATTGTCGAAGTTGGAGAGAGATAAGTGCGGTGACATATTGAGCAAATTGTAGGATCAGATTCCTCGTAGATCAGTAACTCAGCGTGTCTGATAAATGCCTTGTGATCCTTTAGTTGGCCCGAAGGATTTTCTTCAGTCTTACCTTTTGGATCGTCACGAGGCGTTATTGCTGTGTCCGACATATCGAACTTCAGACCCATGACGACTACAGTAGTATCCCAAATACCGTCGTTATTCGTATCTCGGATGAAGCTGGAAAGTAGTGGTTCTGCGTCCTCAACAAAGCGGTCTATTCTCTCCTGGGCGCCATCGCCTTCTGGAATTGAGTAACCCTCGAAAGGATTCAGCGAAGACAATGCGCAGTCTTCTCCATCTCCTGTGGGCAAGGCGTACTTCTCCATCGCGCAATTGAATCTGTAACTGGAGGAGTTTGCTTCCTTGACGATTTGAGCGGGAGAGAGAATCCAGACCACGCCATCTATCGCGCCTCTATCCTCTTTGTTGTAATCCAATCCAGACTGATAGCCTCCAATGCCGCGATTCTGATCGTCACCCTCAATCCAGGATATCTGTTTGAGAATCTCTACATGAGTGATGTTCTCTGTCCCTCGTCTAGACAGGTCGGCGACGGCATTGTCGGTCTGGATGTAGAGCATGAAGATGTCAGTAGACCATTGCTCGCGGACCTGCTGAAGAAGCTCAGTAGAGTCGGCCCCGTCAGGAAGATAGATTTCGACATCTCCGTTAATCTGATGTTCAAATTCCATCGCATCTCTGCCAATCGTAGCGGTTACTAAAATCAGCAAAATTACTACTGCTGCAGGGCTTCTGAGTATCGATGAATAGGTTAATTCGGCGGTCCTTCGTGTTACTGCATCTGCAGCATCTCCAACATCATCCACAAGTTGGGCTACTGTGTCGACGCTTTCGCCGATAAAACTCGATGAGACTGCTTTCTTCGCATTGTCGAGCTCCTGCTTAATCGGCTTCAGAGATTCAAAGAATCGGTCCCAGAAAGCCTGCTCGTCATCTTGATTTTCGTCGGCCTCGACAGAGTATCTGTCACCCGATTCTTCCCCTGCCACGCGGGGTTGCCCCTGCGGGAGCCAAATGAAGCGTTCGCAATGACTCTCGGTTAGATGCGAATTAGAAAGTAAATCGATTTTAGGCATGCCCGATGGACTCAAGGCATACGGTAGGTTGGCCAGTACATGGAATTGGTCACCGGAGGTGCCGGATTTATCGGCTCACACCTAGTTGATGCTCTAGTGGAACATGGCAAGTCTGTAAGGGTGCTCGACAACTTCAGTAGCGGCCGAATGCAGTTCCTATCTCAACACGATGAATCTGGTTTAGTCGAGGTGGTCAAGGCAGATCTTCTCAATCCGGATGAAGTAAGACAAGCGATGGAAGGGGTCGACATCGTTCATCACATGGCGGCTAATCCCGATATCAGACTAGGCACCACTGTAACAGATACCGACCTTAAGCAAGGTACAGTGGCTACATACAATGTTCTGGAAGCCATGAGGCTCGAAGATGTGAATCAGATTTCATTCTCATCCTCTTCTGCTGTTTACGGAGAGGCTGACATCATGCCTACGCCCGAAACATATGGGCCGATTAAGCCAATATCTCTGTATGGGGCCTCAAAGTTAGCCTCGGAAGCACTGATTACCGCCTGGTGCGGGACTTTCGGAGCCAAATCATGGGTTCATCGCTTTGCAAACATCGTTGGCCCTAGAGGAACGCACGGGGTAATCTATGATTTCATTCATAAATTGAAAGTGGATCCATGTAGACTTGAGGTTCTAGGTAATGGCATGCAAGAGAAATCATACATGTCTGCTCACGATTGTGTACAGGCCATGGTCCACCTGATTGATAACACCGGGGCAGATGTCAATCTGTACAATCTAGGTACTGGAGACACCTGCTCTGTTCGCAGGATTGCCGAGGTCGTTGTAGAGGAGAGCGGACTGGAAGGAGTATCGATAGAATATACCGGGGGCGACAGAGGTTGGGCTGGTGATGTGCCTAAGACTTCTCTAGATGTCGAGAGTCTGTTTGCAACGGGTTTCAGACCTGAAATGATGTCCGAAGAAGCAATCAGACATACTGCTAGTGCACTGATATCGGAGATTGGCCTTTAATCTCGGACAGGGAATGACCATTTCATTAACCCGGGCCACGGGGAAGGGGCGTGAGTAAGCGCTGGTATCAAGATAACAGGCGTGATGCCTGGAGGCGTATCGCGCGGTCCAAAGGATACAGGACTCGTTCCGCGTACAAACTCAAGCAGATTCAAGAGAGGTTTGCAATAATCCGGTCCGGCGATTGTGTACTCGATGTAGGATGCCATCCAGGAGGGTGGTTACAAGTTGCAGTCGAGGAGTCCGGCGAAGAGGGACTGGTTGTCGGTGTCGATTTGTTAGCTACTTCTCCCGTAGAAGGAGCAGTTGTGATTATTGGAGATATTACCGATGACTCCACGATAGAACGGATAAATGAGTCTCTTGAAGGCCGTGAGATTAATGTGGTCGTCAGCGACATCTCTCCCAATCTGACGGGACGATATGATACCGACCAGACAATCTCTCTGGAGCTTTCTACTCTGGTCCTTGATGCTGCTATGCGATTCGTGCCTGCAGGGGGTTCATTCGTGACTAAGATTTTCCAAGGAATTGGAATCGAGGGACTTGTGGAAGCAGCCAAAGATAGATTTTCCAATGTTCAGAGATTTTCCCCTACTGCAAGCAGGAGTTCTTCATCGGAGACATATCTGGTCTGCCAGAATAGATTACCGCGGGTTCGCGCGGCGGCTCGAGGTAAGACTGCACTAGAGCAGGTGAATGAGCATCTTGGGAGGCTTGGCATACTTGTAGAGGAAGCAGAAGAGGAAGAGGAAACTGTAGTGGGATTCAGGAGATTGAACAAAGATAGTGATTGACTTCACTCCGAGTCTCGATCGTAAGGTTCTATATTCTGCCATTCCGATGCATCCGAGCGAGCAACTACAGCATGCACCCATTCATCATCTGAGCAATTGAATACCTCATGAGGCAGTCCTGGCTCAATGTAGAACATATCTCCGGCCCTGTGAACAACCGACTTCCTGCATCCTGGACCATACTCGTGTCTAACACTGCCTTTGAGCAAGTAAATCATGACATCGAAGTCGACATGGATGTGAGCCTTGGCAATCCCCCCGGGCGGGATGTAAGCACGATTCATGGATAACCCCGTTGAAGGAGTGTTCTTCCCCGAAAGGCCGGGTGCGTACTCAATATTGTTCCAACCTCTGACCTTCTCTAGTTGCCTCAAACTCCAGATTCCACCCTCATCTTTGACAAAATCGTTCAGATCTATTTCTTGGCCCGACAGATTGGCTTCATCTTCCGACATTTTACTCGTCGATTAGTTTGGCCGGTGGTATTTCACCCTAACCTAACATGAGATTGCTAGGCCTGTATCCGTTACAGGTTAAGTCAACGCTAAAAAGGGAGTGCGAGTCGCCGCGTCACCGAGGTTCTCTGAATGAGTCAAAGAGCAGACATCTGTTCCTCATCTGGTTTACCACTAGTTGACAAGAAGAGTACTGCTTTCCCATGCCCTGAGTGCGGATACTCGATTGGCCGCAGTGAGCAGTGCAGGGTTCAAGCTGTAGAGTATGTCTGTCCTGAATGTGGATTCGTCGGGCCCTGAGGTGATTTGATGGGGCATGTAGTTGTCAAGTATAAGGTTACAATTGACCAACCGGAGGAAGGCACTCCTGATTACGAGGAGATTGCTGGCAATATTGACAACATGGATGAAGTACAGGCTGTCGAAATCAAGCCTCTTGCTTTCGGGATGATGTTCATTGAAGTTCAAGCCGTTCTTGGAGAGGGAGAAGGAATAGTAGATGGTTTTGAATCCCGGGTTCGTGACCTAAATCCCTTAATCGGACAGATTGAAGCTCTTGAGATGGGGCGTCTCTGATCAATAATGATCGAGTGGCGATTTCATCAACTCTCTCATCAGTACCGTAGCGTAAGTGCCCGGAGGCAGCGAGAATCTCATTCTGAGGCTAGTCCCTTCTGGGTGCCATCTATCGGAACTAGATGGCCCATCCCTCCATCTTTGAGATAGTTGATCCTCAGGCATCTCCTGAGCCTCTTCTACACTGAATGAATCGAACGGAACGGATAGTGGTCGACGAGTCCCCGATGAAGTAAGTCTTGGGATACTTGAGACTCTCCAGTTGACATCCGTCAATCCTGATCTCTCTAGGCCTGTGATTTCAATTCCTCCTTGTTCTCCCGAAGCCAATTTTGAATCGAGTCCGGGAAGTGGCCCAGTCACAGTTAATCTTCCAAGCTTGCAGTTCCTTCTGCATCTCTCAAGATTGGATTCTGTAACCTCAGCCAACTTGGAAACATCAATCCTACCATTAGCATGTAAAGGAGCCACTAGGTCTCCTAGAATCGGTTCAATCAAAGAATGGCCTGAGTCCATTCTAGCAGCAAGTGCATGGTTGAATGCAAGTGATTGCAATGAGTGCACACACAGAAGTTGCAGTGAGTTTGGTAGTCTCTTGAATGCTGCAAGCCAGTTCTCGGGTTTTTCGGATAATGATTCAAGAATTGATCTCTCATATCCTAGGTGTTGGGGGATGATTTCTAGGCATGCATCGGGATCCCTGCCTTCTCTCCATAATTCCCTGAATTGCCGGACATCTTCAGTATCACTCTGACCCTCCATTCCTAGATACAAGTCGCAGGCTTTCTCGAAGTCTTCTTCGATAACAGACCTACCAACTTCTGGTGTTACTGGACGCGTTGAGCCAAACCGTTGTGGACCAATCCAATTTGGAAATGAGTCAGCCCCCATTCTCTCCGACATGCCGGATATGGTATGTCTGACTCTAGTCATAGCCTCCTTGCTGTCAATAGGGTTGCCTTCTGAGTCGCAGCAACCTCGGACTGTTATTGTGAATCTATTTCCATCATGATCACTCATCCCAATCTTGTGGTGAGTTCTTCCAATAACTTCGATTGTGGCATCGGTTATCTGAGCAGCCTCTACCTTTGCCCTGGGAGCATCGATGACGAGTATCTGGCTGGTGACAGCACGTTTGTCCTTCATTCCGGAAGAGAATATCCTTCTCCTACTAATGCCGCACGCCTTGGCCAGACGGCCTAGAAAACGATTGGTTTCCCAGTTATTCAAAGAAACCTTGGCTACAGTAAATCTGCCCTTAGGGTCCAGAGCAGGTATGCGTGCTATTTCATCTACCCGGAAATCCTCGACTCTAATCTTTAGGAGCCCTCCAATTCCCTCGCCGTCGGAGGACCATCCTGTCAGTCCTAACTGCTCTTCTACAGAGCTGAACGACAAAACCCCACCGCCATCACAGTTTGAGCTTCGACAGATCCTTAGAGATGCCTGAGCACAGACTCTTGAATACCTTCTCGGCACTCTTTCCCTTGACAGTTCTGATGTATAATTCAGGCTCATCTAAGTCGGGATGTTTCTGGAAATAGTTGGAATACTCCACATCTTTACTGGAGTTAAGTCTAGAACGGAACAACTGCAGTGAAGTGTGGTCTTCTCCAGTCATACGTAGTCTGAGTTCGCGTCCTTCATTCAAGAGTACCTTGATTGGCATGTCAGCCGCGCGACCAGCCGCTCCCTTTTGAGGCCTTTCATCCCTATGTTGGACCCCGAAGGGTCCAATCGGAGCCTAAGTTATAGATGGAGTTCGATTGGGGGGCCGTATGACCGAGGGAATTGTATCCTCGGAAGCCCTTGAGAGGCTTTTCGAGAAATCCTCAATGGCCATAGTGGTTGTGAGTGTGCTGTTTACTGCAGCAATGGTTCAGGTTCTGATTGGCTTTCCTGGATTCACTACTGAAATTTCCTCATTCGCTCCTGAATCAGATTCCGACTCGGCAGAAGATCGAATAAATGAGGAGATGGGAGCATCCCCTCATCTGCTTTACATCGATGTCAGACCATACAGCGAGTCGGCAAATGGAGGAAATGCGTGTGATGACTCACAATGTAATGTGTTGGAGATAGGAGCTCTGCAGCAGTTATCTGTTGATCTCAACAGAGTTGAAGATTATTCTAGTAGCAATGGTGACTTCATCGTCTCTCACCTTAATGCAGCAGGCATCATCCAAACTGCTCTAGACGAGCGCGACGGGCAGTCGAGAAATCTCTCGGAGTTCTCTGACTGGGCCGAATTGTTGGATGTAGTCTCGAATGGAGAAGAGTGTTCAGATGCCATCGGTAACGACCAAGCAATCGCCTCGGCATCCTTTGCGGCCTCTACAATGTTGCACACCAACTTCGAATATGATCCCATATGCCAATGGTTGGATACTGGTGAAGGAAACCCTACTCCTATAGCCTCTAGTACCATGTGGGTCATCGAAATTAGTGGAGATATTAGCAACGAAGATAGACGTGATTTATCTGCGGGAGTTAGGAGTCTGCTAAGTGAAGATGGTGTTCTGGCTTACGGAGTGATCTCTGATGACCTCATCAGTCACGACATCAATGAGTCGACTATGGATAACCTGGTGTGGTTACTTCTGATTGCCGTTCTTGTCGTAGTTGCCTTGCTAGCATTGGCATTCCGCTCCTTCATGATGGTTGCTGCACCACTAATGGGGTTGTCTGCAGCTTTGGTCTGGACATACGGAATTGTTACTCTTATGGGAATGCGATTGTCGGTACTAGAGGTAGCAGTGGCTCCGGTGGTCCTAGGACTAGGAATAGACTACTCTATCCATCTACAGAGGGCTTACGAATCTGCAAGGAATCGCTCTGGCAGTGCCGCTCAGGCATGGGTTGAATCAATCTCTGTTTTGCGCCTGGCTTTGTCTTTGGCAGTGGTCACGACTGTATTCGCGTTCCTAGCCAATACATTCTCCGAACTACCGCCTCTCAGGACCTTTGGATTTACACTAGCTCTCGGCGTAGTTTCTGCTTTCATAGCTAGTACCATCACAGTCGGCGCTGTTCATGTAGTGGTAGAGAAGAGTGCAGGTGAGATGTTTCATCGCGGACTGAGACTGGATGGTATAGCGGATTTATCCACTCGCTTCCAGCAGAGGAACACTGCTAGAGTTCTGCTGATTGTAGCAATGATTACCATGGGCTCGGTAATAGTGGCCATAAGAGAGTTGGATACTAGTTTCGAACTCACCGACTTCCTATCCGAAGAAGGCATGGATATCATGGAAGTGAGGAATGAAATGTATGACTCATACGAAGCTGCTGCTTGGAAATCAGTAATACTGTTAGTGGAGCCCGCAGAAGGTGATGAGTCCATAGTAGTGGATGATCGTGATTTACTCCGAGGACTTGAACGGCTGGACAGTAGAATCTCTGGGCTACCTGAAGTAGTCAATCCCAACTCGGGCTCACAACGGCCGTCTTATGATGGACTTTACACTATACTCAGAGATGCTGTGGAAAATGATGCTTCATTTGGGGATTCATACAATTTAGGAATATTTGACGGCGGACTTGGTCCGACGGATGATTTCTCTAACGGTGATGTCTCGGCAGCCATTTCTTCTCTGATGGTTAATGATAGCATCGGAGATCCTCTGAGAGGAGACACATGGTCACAAAGAACGAGTATGTATGTCGCTTTGACAGAAGATGAGTCTGCGGTAAAGTATCTAAGAATGAGAGTGGATGTATTGGTTAGTAACAGCGAGGAGGCCCAAGAGGTCTCTGATGTGTTCGCCAAGCAGGCCCAACTTTTGGAAAGTGATGGATTAGTGGGCGGTCAGGTCCACATAACTGGCGATGTGATTGTTCTCAACAATGTGCTTTCTGGCCTAGTCCTCTCTCAAGTCGAGTCTACTGCAATCAGCCTATTTGTATCGATGCTAGTGCTGGTGCTATTGACTCGTCGTTTGGGGCAATCACTGGTAGTGATTTTGCCAGTTGGACTTGCCGGAGCATGGGTAGTTGGAGCAATGGCGATGCTTGGAATAAACTGGAATGTCCTAACCATCATGATTACCGCACTCACCATCGGTCTGGGAATAGATTACTCCATCCATGTGTGGAGGCGGATTGAGGCGAATCGTAATTCGGGGATGCGTACATGGGAGGCTATGCGAGACATGTATTCGACAACTGGAACAGCACTACTCCTATCTGCCAGCACCACGATTTGTGGATTCATGGTTCTACTGCTATCCCCAATACCGGTGATTCAGGACTTTGGAGTTGTCAGCTCAATCTCCGTTCTGTTCTCCCTTGTTATGGCCCTCTTGGTCCTCCCAGGGCTTCTGGCAGCAGAATTCCGAAGTGGTAACGGATACTAACTCGATTCGGGACCTATTGCTGATACAATCTTGTCCATTTCGAGTCCTTGTTCCCTAGCTACCAATGCCAATGCCATCCAGAGAGTTACTGGCCCAAGGGCTCTGCGTTTTCGTTGCGCTCGGCGGAGTACCTCCTTATTCTGCAATCCTGAACTCGACGAGATTATCTCAATCAAATGAGGTATCGATCCTTCGGCCTTATCTGGAGGTAAATCGCTATCTTCCGGATTAGAGGCTCTAGACACAGGGGCCTTTACGGTTGGCGCCGATACTGGTTCTGATTCTGAAATAATAGGGCCTAATTCAAATTCTTTTACGGATATCACGCTGTTCAGTATTGGCCTCCAGCCAAGAGGAGGTCTCGAGAGAACTAGGGAGGGCGTTGCAGATAGCATTCCGGAGTCTTTCACAAGCCATCCTTTGGCGATCAGATGAGTGATTATTGAAGCAGACTCTTGGGGCGTGAACCATTGAAGTTCGAGAGACCATATCCTAGAGAGTGTTTCCTTAGAAGCCGCTTGGCCTGGTGCGTCCTGTAGAGCAGAATATAGCAGGTATCCAAGCTCGACTGACTGTTCATCCACCATGCTTGTCATGTGTGTGATTGATCTAACATGCTTGATGCTTATCCTTTCTTGATTGAGCAGTTTGGCAACTGATTCAAGAGATAGGCCGATATCCGGGGCCGAACGATGACGCGTAGATACGTTGCTAGAGACCCAAGGACATGGAAGAAGATAGGCTCCTCGGCCGCTTCTGTGGATGTCAATATCCAAGGACTTCTCCCAGGAGATGGGGTTTGGGAAAGAATCCCTAAGCACGAAGTGATTGCTCTTGCAAAGGGAGAGGTTTCTAGTGTACAAGTTTCGCGTGGAAGGGGTGGCTCGTTTGCAGTTAGAGTGGATGGCATTCTAGCACTCCATATGGTGATTGAAAGAAATCTCGATGAAGCCCGCGAAGTGATGTTAGATTGCCTAGATGATGATGACGAAGAAATCAGAGTGGCTGCGCTTCGTGGACTTCCTCCCTTGGCCCTGAAGAGGCACGATGGGTTACTACAGTGTCTCTCCGATAGACTGCTTGATGAGAGCACCTTGGTCTGCCAAGCAGCAAGAGAATGTCTGACTCTCGTAGCGCCAGTATTTCCTTCGGGGTGCGAAGAGATACTCAGGAGGGAATTAAGAAGAGAAGAGAAAAATCATCGGAAAAATGCTTTCGCGGCGCTCAAATTGACTGCTGAGAGCTGGCCTGAGGCCGGATGCCTGCATCTAGATGAGTTGATTCGAGAAGATGATGTAGATCTTAGGAGGAGAGGTTCAAGAATTCTGAGAACTATCGCTACTAGACATGGTTCGACAGGTTGGGACCTAGTTGGATGGTCGCTAGAAGACGAGGATTCCCAAGTAAGAAGAAATGCTTCGGGATCATTATTGCAGTTGGCAAATGCAGAGCCCGCCATAGCCACAATTCTGATTGAAGCCGCTATGCAAGATGATGACTCTGGAGTGCGGAAGTCAGTGATTAAGGCACTCAAGCGCCTCGACATGAGGAATCCAAGGGTCAGTAAGATGATTGTTGATGGTGCGAGAAGTCGTGACTATAATCTAAGGAAAGCATGTATTGAACATCTCTCAGTAGTAATGACAGGCGAAGATCTTCGCAACGCTGCTGCCGAGTTGCTTCGTCAGGAAACTAGATCAGATCTAAGAAAGCGATTGTCATCTTTAGCAAGAGATGTCGAAATTGTAGGCACTGAGGATGAGAAGAATCGATTCCTCGCCCCATTAGACAAAGTAGAGGGCGAAGATGTAGAGGGGACACCGCGTAGCGGTGAGATTCCTGTGAGGCGTGAACATGATAAACAGAAGTCGGGTCGGCCGCACAGCGAGGATTGAGCATGAGTGATGAGTTCGACGATAAGCTGGAGCGATTTGAGAGGCTCTGGGAGGGCGTTACGCCCAAGGGAGTCAATCGCAGTAAGGCTATCAGATTCAGGCAATACATGCGTCAGCATGTTCTACAGAAGTTCCACAAGAGGCAGAAGGGGCAGTTCGCTTCTGCAGACAAGGGGCACTTCAATCACAGTTTTTCGAGCAAGGACCAATTCCTGACCAAGGAGAACTGTCGCAAATACTGGATGGGCGAGTTGCAGAAGGAGATCCGCGAATCGGAGACCTTCTGAGGCGATAAGATGGCTTCTTCGCAATTCGATTTCGAGTCTTGGGGCCTTGAACCCTCGATTGCAAAAGGAATATCTTCTTGTGGATGGGAGACTCCTACTGAGATCCAAAGAGAGTCAATACCTTCTGCTAGGAAGGGCTTTGACATTGTAGGGCAGGCCAAGACCGGTTCTGGGAAGACGGGTGCATTCGGAATACCCATACTCGAGTCCTGTGAAAAGATTGGTCACCCTCAGGCAATCATTCTGTGCCCTACTAGAGAGTTAGCGGTTCAGGTCGCAGAAGAAATGGATTCCCTACAAGGCAACAAGGGACTATCGATTCAGACTGTTTACGGCGGTACTGATTTAGAAAAGCAGGCAAAAATATTGAGTAAAGGGTGTGACATTGTTGTAGGAACTCCTGGAAGGGTAATCGATATGACCAAGCGAGGTCATTTGGACTTGGGAAGAATCTCAATTTTCTGCCTTGATGAAGCAGATAGGATGCTCGATATGGGATTCTTTCCTGATGTCTTGTGGATCCTAGAGAAGTCGACATCTCGCAAGCAGACACTATTGTTCAGTGCGACCTTTCCCGAAGAAGTACTTGATGCGGCCGAGGAGTTCTTGACTGACCCTGTCCACATCATGAGTGATGATATGGAAGTAGAGATTCCAGAAATCGACCAATATGCAATTCATGTAGGTAGAATGAACAAACTATGGGCACTTGGAAGAATCATCAGCAATATGGACGAGGGTGATCAGATGCTAATCTTCACAAATACCAAGAGGATGGTGGAGATTCTGACCGAGAGATTAGGAAAGTTCAGAATCAGGGCTATGGGACTTCACGGCGATCTATCTCAGAACAAGAGAGAGAAGATAATCGATTCATTCAAGCAAGCCCACGAAGAGATTCTAGTTGCTACCGATGTAGCTGCCAGAGGTCTTGATGTCGATGGTATCAATCATGTAGTCAACTACGATTTACCCGATGACACTGAAACATATGTTCACAGAATTGGACGTACGGGAAGAATGGGTAGAAGAGGAGTTGCATGGAATTTTGTGACTCGTGAAGAAACCTCTCAAATCGAGAAGATTTCTTCCACATGGAATCTATCCATAGAATTCACTGATGCCCCGGAATTACCTGAAGGGATGAATCGGGATCCTATCGGTAGAAGAGAAGACTGGGATGAAGTTTCTGATGTGTTCGGGATGGTAAAAGTCAGGGTTTCAGTAGGTAATTCAAAGTCAAGCAAGAGAGAATTGGCTGACTGGATTGTTCAGCAGGCCAGAGTTCCCGACATTGCAATAGGTGAGATTTCTCAGAATGAAAACGAGAGCGATGTTGAAATTCATGTCGATAAGGTCGCATATGTCATGGATGTAATCAAGAGCAGGGAATTCAACGGCTTGACCCTGAGTCCACAGATAGTTGGCCCTTAGGTGTTGAAATGTCGGACGATTCCGTCGTCACCGTGAATCTGATTGGATTCATGTGCCCCATTCCAGTTCATGAGACTCGCAGGGCCTTCGAGTCAGCTCTTGATGGGACAGAAATGCTGATTCTTTGTGATGATCCGGAAACTCTGCACGACATCCCTGCTCTTTGTGATAGGCTGGGTCTCAATCTAATGGGGGTCGAGGAAGAGGCGGGAGAGTATGGATTCAGAATTCGCAAGTAATTGGGGCATGATACTATTCAAAGGCATGGAGAAACTCGCGGAATCATGACGAGTGCTGTGGATATCAGTGAGTTGGGAGAAATTCCCGCTGAGGCGCGTTTACCAACGCCCCATGGGGAATTTAGAATTCGAGTTTTCCACGAGGAGAGTACTGGTTTCGATCATGTCGCATTAACTCTGGGAGACATGAGTGGCCCGAACCCTGTACTGGTTAGGGTTCATTCCGAATGCCTAACAGGAGATGCACTACAGAGTCTGCGGTGCGACTGTGGTGCACAGCTAGATGCAGCAATGCGACAAATACAGGAAGTCGGATGGGGTTGTATCGTTTACCTGAGACAAGAAGGTCGTGGAATTGGGCTTCATGCTAAGATTCAGGCGTACAACCTACAGGACAGAGGTGCCGATACATTGGATGCGAATCTGATGTTGGGCCATCCCGCAGATAACAGAGATTATGGCGTTGCCTCCGAGATATTGTCTTCACTGGAAATCAGTAATGTGTGCCTACTTACCAATAACCCGGACAAAATCTCGCAATTGCGAAATCTGGGGATAAATATCGTCGAGAGGATGCCTATCATCGTAGGAGTAGGGAACGAGAATCGCGATTACCTGATTACAAAGGTGGACCGTATGGGGCATGACATAGATTCGGATAGCCTCAACGGCAGAGAATAGTGGGGCCGTGACCGGGACTCGAACCCGGGCCGGCGGGACCACAACCCACCGTGCTAACCGCTACACCATCACAGCCGTATGTGGGACTAGGGACGAACCCCTGTTTATCAACAGTACCGGACCACTGGACGACTTATGGGACCAACGGTTTGAAGCGGTATCCTCTGTCGTCGACTTCCATGAGGGGTCGTATTCGGGCACTAATTGCATCAATGCTCATGATTACAATGGCATATACTGCCCCTTTAGTGGGAGCAGATACAGTAATCGGCGCGGAAGGGGTCGAACTAATTGAGTCCGGAGATTTCTCAGACCCCGATCTTTGGGATATCAGCAGTACTTCTGGATTCTCCCAGAATTCAGCAGATTATTCTATCGGAATGGTCGCTGACGATGAGTTGTCATTCACCCATAATAGGCCAGATAACTTTGTTGAGATTACTTCTTGGGCGAGTTATAGTCCAACCGGTTCTAACTCTACACTTGGAGAGCCAGATACATTCTACACCTGGTCCAAAGGGCCGAATATCTCTATGCAAGGCTACGATTTCTCCGGCCTTCATGGAATGTTAGTTGCGAATGTTTCAATGGTCCTACATTTCTCAATACCAGATGTTCTCAATCAGGATTCCATCAGAGTAATTCTCCAAAATCATGGGGCAGATCAGTTAGTGACAACTTATGCTCGCACTCTGGGCCCAGTTCTTCGTATTTCGAATCCCTTGGTCATTTCTTTAGATGGAATGGTTTCGCAAGATTGGACTGACCTTGAAGAAACTAGATTCACAATTGACTATGTCTCTGACAATTCTGGTTCCGACGATTCAGAAGTCAGAGTCGATGCAGTAGGGATGCGTGTAAAGTATCACCAGCCTTGGTATTCGTTTGAGACTATCAAGGCAGTAACTTCAGTACTTGACTCAAATTCTCCCGTAATTGACTTCGGCCCATATAGCGGTGAGACATCTGGCCTGAGTGCCGTGAGTTGTGGGTTGGCCCCTACTAGTCCGGCAAGTGGCACTTGGAGTTTCAATGTTGAAGTTCCTCCGCTACAGGAACTGGGCAGAATTCACATATATGGAACTGGTAACCACACAATTTGGACTCTGGCTGAAGGCATTGAAGACGACTATTCAGAGATACAATCGGGAGATTTGTTAGATAACGGTGATTTTAATCAGCAGATTCGAATTGAAGTTCATGATGGTTGCATATCGGGTGCCAGGGTAGATGTAAACGACCCTCGATTGGTTGTAAATGGAAGAGTTAGTGGAAGTACACTAGGGCTAGCCGATACTAGTTACATCAGATTTGCAATTGGTAGTAATTTGGTAACTAGTATTCCGGTAGAAAATGGAGAGTTTGTAGTCGATTCACCTGTTGGTTTCGCTCTTCCGAGTATCGGAGAAGAGTTGCAGTTAGGAGTTGCTGGCAGGTTCCAATGGTCTTCCAATGGAACTGCAGAGACCACTGTAATACACATTGATGAAATTTCAATCAGCGGATCATTCGAAATAGAATGGGACTACAACCCGGAGTGTTTGGAATTGGAAGACATGTCATTCAATGAAGATGATTCTGGGATTCATTTGCCGATGGATGTTAGGTGCCAGGATGATAATACATCTCCGGCAGACTTGACAATCAGCGCCACTAGTAGTGATTCTGGAGTGATTGAAGCCAGTGTAGTCGGACAGTATGTTAGAGTTCAGCCTGTTAGAAATTCTTGGGGTAGTTCAACAGTAATAGTGGAAGTTATGGATAACATAGGCAACACTTGGTCTGATTCATTCTCCGTTATTGTAAATCCCGTCAATGATGCTCCGACCTTATCGGGATTACCAGTAGCAGCTTACATAGAGTTAGGAGAAACTATGGTAATAGATCTAGAAATTAATGACGAAGACTCGGATTCCCTCACCTTGCAGTCCAGTCGCTCATGGGCAACTTTCGACTCGATGAATGATCTGGTGATGGCCCCTGTTAGCAAGGGGAGCCATGTGCTAGAGATTACGCTAAGTGATGGGGATCTGAGTATTACGCAATCAATTGAAGTGATTGTTACTGCCAAATCGGACCTTGCAATTGAGATGATTGAGATTTGGAAGGACGGGGTTAGAATCTCAATGATAGAGCATGGAGATGTGGTCGAAGTTCACTCTCATGTCAGGAACTTGGGGCGCGAGACAGCAGATGCTGTGGATGTGAAGTGTTGGGTAAATGGCGTACTTGTGGGTTCTGTCATGATAGATAGTTTGGATCCGGGGGAATTGGGTATAGCGATCTGTGATGCCCAGGCACCTAGTGCAGGCAGTGAAGTATCGTTCGAGGTGTTCGCGGACGCAACTAATTCTATCGATGAGTCATCAGAAGGCAACAACGGGGGCTCAGTCTCATTGCCCCTTTCAAACTCAAATGATGATGGAGGGGTAATCGATTCTATTGAGCGAGGTCCTGCGATACTATTCTTAGCGGTTGGATTGGTGTTGATTTCGCTAACTGCATTGCACTTCGGGCCGAATCGAGTGAGTAAGCCATTTGAGCGCCGAAAGTGAACGGTTAGATGGTGTGCGGACCTGCCGTTGGCCGATAATCAGGCAATTTCAGGGAATCATTATACCAGTCAGGAGTTCGAGTAGTAATACTGAGCGAGTTTAGGCCCGTGCAGTGGTGTGTGAATATGATGAAGTTGAAGATTCGTCTAGAGACTGATGAGTGGGTTTACGAAGAGCACGAGTTGAATTGATTCTCTACTCTTTGGACCAACTCTGAGGGTATGTCCCAGATTCCATCAGTACCGACTTGGCGACTGCTACTTCTCCTGTATTCATCCCACTCAATGAATCTGAATCTACTGTCATCGTGGCCACAGAAACGGCCTCACCCTTGACTGTTCTCAATAGTACAGTTGATCCTTCGGGCACTCCCTTCTGAGCACTAATCACTCCGGGCCTAGCGAGAGGGGCACCATGAGAGAGAGCTGCTGCTGCACCATCCTTGATAGTGATTGAAGGTAATTTAGTCAGTATGGACTCAACGGGTGAGATTAGTTTTCTCAATGCCCTGTCATCATCATGCTCATGATACAGGAAGGCAGCATCTGCCAATTGTTGCATCGTACAAGCCATCTGCTGAGAAAACGAGCCAGTGTGGCTTCGATGCAATTCGGTCAATTCGCAACTTGTCCCTAGAATTAGGCCGATGTCCTTTGCAAGAGTTCTGATATAGGTGCCAGCGCTACAGGAGATTTCGAAGGCTGCAATCTTTGATTTAGCATCGACTTCTATTGCCCGAATGGATCTGATTGTCCTAGTTCTGACTTGGATTTTTACTGCAGATTCTAGGGGAGGTACATTGTAGAATACACCCTCAAGTTTGGATAGTAAGTCACTCAATTCTGACTCTTCTACGGCTCTGCCAAATTTAAGAACACCAACGTAAGTTTTGTCTCCTCGTAGTACGATATCGGTTAGCCTAGTGGCCTTACCTAAGAGTAGGGTCAGTAATCCTGTGGCAAAGGGATCGAGTGTGCCTCCATGTCCTATCTTGGTGATTCCGAGTAGATCCCTAGCCCATGCTGTCAATTGGTGACTTGTGGGGCCTCGGGGTTTCTCGACTAAGATTACTCCTGAATTTAGAAGATCCTCGAGAGATCTATCTTCTGGAGGACAGCCGAACTCTGGGTTTGTGACCCGTTCGGATAAATCCCAATACTGATGTTCTGCCATCTCATCCTCCAAGCTCATATGATACTAGACGGAAAACCTCGTCTGCGTCGATATTATCAGCATCAATAATCAAATTGTAAGGCGTCATATCTGACATATCTATTCCATACAATTCCGAGTATCTCTGACTATCGTCGGCTTGTCTTTGTCTTGATTCCTGTAGTCTACCTGAGAAGTCTCCGCCTTCTCGATTCTGAATCCTTCTGGCCCTCTCCTCGTCTGAAACCGAAACCCACACTCTGAGGCAATCCAATCCCAATTGGTGCGCCCACCAGCCGCTCAGCCTGCTCTCGACCACATCTGGGGAGTCTTTGCTGGAAATGATATCTTTCAGTTTTGTATCTAAAGCTCTGTCCACATCTAGATCTTGCTTGCATAGTGCGCTGAATTGAACGACAGAAAGTCCCCTATTGGCCGCTTCGTCACGAAAAATCTCTCCACCGTTTAGAGAAGTCCAGTCACGGCTTTGGCATATCTTATCCACTAGAGTGGAGGTTCCGCTTCCAGGCGGTCCGCTCACTGTGAGTCTGAGCATGATTATCTCCATTCATGACGACATACATCGCACCTAAGTCGCCCACTTTGACTCCTAGAGACCATATCGGAAGAGCAAGTTGGGCAGGTTGTACCCTCCCTAGGTGCAGATGTGTGAGTGTTTCCTCCCTTTGGTTTTGCATTTTCTGTCTGTGGTCCTTTCTTCCTAGGCCCGTCTCTTCTCCTCTGTGCCATCCTTGAGCGTCTCTCTCTGGAATTGTTCTTTGGCTTATCTTCCTTGATTAGATGCAATAATGGCTCAGGCAGTGGGTCAGCAGCAAGAACTACCGGATGGGATCTGTAACGTAGAATTTTCAGATGTCGATCAATTATTCTTGAGAAGGGTGCGCTCATTGTGATGTATGTAGCAATCCAAGCCGGGAAAATCCACATTATTCTCTCATTAAATGACCACATGGGGAGCCAAGGTAGACTGACGAAAGAGACTCGGAAAGTCTCCACCTCACTGGCCATCCAACTGAAAATTGCAACTATGAACACAATTGTGAACATCATTGGCCTCATCATAGCAGATTGCATGGCCATATTCTCAGGCATCATCTCCATCTGTAGCTTCTGCATCTTCTCTACTCGAGCGGTGTCCCGGGCCATTTGTGCTTCTCTGAGTTGCTTTCCGACTTGGCGCTGCCTATGGGAAAAGTGAGCCTGTTTGATTGGATCTATGAAGATTGAACGGATGATGGTGTTCACAACCATGATACTGGTACCAACGATGAATACTGTAGGTACGAAGTAGAGTTCGTGGAATGGTAATAGTGGCTCTATGGCAAGTCCTGCGCTGTCAGCCATGAGTACTCTGAGACCTGGTACGAACATGAGTACCATCATCACGAGAAGTAGGACGAGCATTGGCATCATCATTGATGACATTGCCTCTGATTGGGCATCCCCTCCCGATGCTTGTGCCATGTATCCTCGTCAAGACTGAACAGAATGAACGCTTCGGTGGACGCCGTAGGCGTCCAATCAGAAAGAATAGCTGCAAACAACGCAGATTGAGGCGCCGACCTCGGCCTCATTTCCGCAAATTGGACACGTCTCTCCTTCGGGTTCTGGCTCAGGTTCTGGCTCAGGTTCTGGCTCAGGTTCTGGCTC
>CETB01029925.1_pt1 | contig 21683 bp, 22 predicted proteins | sample 356381 | NCBI WGS metagenome assembly CETB01 (sample SAMEA2622545, study PRJEB7988) | marine metagenome | biome: marine biome (ENVO:00000447); feature: deep chlorophyll maximum layer (ENVO:xxxxxxxx); material: "saline water (ENVO:00002010), including plankton (ENVO:xxxxxxxx)" | depth 155 m | reverse complement strand
GACTTAGTATCTGAATTTGTTGATTTAAAAAAACAAGGAAGATTATTCAAGTCAGTATGTCCTTTTCATTCAGAAAACACCCCGTCATTTATTGTTGATCCTGACAAAAATTTGTGGAGATGTTTTGGGGCTTGTTCTACTGGAGGAGATGTTTTTTCTTTCATGATGAAAAAAAACAATATTTCATTTATTGACTCTTTGAATTTATTAAAAGATAAATTAGGTATTACATCAGAAAATTATAGTTCTCAAAAAATTAAAGAGATAGAAGAAGTAAAAAAAATAAATTTGATAGCTTTATCTTTTTTTAAAAACTTTCTTTTTTCTAATGCAGGAGAACATGCCAGAAGTTATTTGAAAGATAGAGGAATAGATAAACAGTCTGCAATTAATTTTGATTTGGGATTTCATCCTCCAGGAAATTTGTTTTCTAAATATTTGCAGAATAAAGGGTATTCTTTGGATACAGCAGTAGAATTTGGGTTGTTGTCAGAAGGAAAAAATCAATCTGTTTATGACTTTTTTTCTGATAGATTAATATTTCCGATTAAATCTCAAAATAATGATGTATTAGGGTTTGGAGGAAGAGTAATGACAGATCAAAATCCGAAATATATTAATACTAAGAAAAATGTTATTTTTGATAAAGGGTCAATTTTATATGGAATTGACCAAGCTATTGAGTATATTAGAGATAATGATGAGTGTGTATTAGTTGAAGGTTATACAGATGTAATTGTTGCACATCAATATGGGTACAAAAATGTTGTAGCTTCCATGGGAACAGCAATCACTACACAACAGGCAAGTAAAATAGCCGAAATATCTAATAGTGCAATTATTGCTTTAGATGCAGATCAAGCGGGATCTGAGGCTACTTTAAATGCATTAGATAAAAGTTGGGGTATTTTTGCATCTAATTCAAAAAATAATATGACAGGCATAACAAACAAGTCAATTAAAAAGAATTTTATGTTAAGAGTGGTTGATCTTCCACAAGGCTCTGACCCTGATTCATTTATCAGGCAAGATCCGCAAGCGTGGGAAAAAATCACTGAAAATGCAAGGCCAATAATTGAATACCTTATAAAATTGCTGTCAGCAAGATTTGATTCTTCAACTCCGGAAGGAAAAGAATTAGTTGAAGAATCAATTCGTCCATTTATATCTAATGAAAAAAATCCATATGTACAAGATCAATATATTTCAATGTTAAGTACCGAACTTAATGTTTCTGAGCAAAGAATTAGAGCAGGATTTGACAATAAATCAAAGATATATATTGGCTCAAACAATAGTTATAATGATTCAAATTTTATCCAAGCAAACGATAAAAGCAGACTACTTTTACTAACAGAACATCTAGTAAGCCTTGTAATATCTAATAATATCACTAATAAAGACCTGTTTATTGATTGGGATCTAGAGATGATAGATGATACAATTTGTAAGCAACTATTATATGAATGGATTAAAGATTCAAGTTTAAATGTTTTGGATTCGAATTTAACAGAGAAAAAAAATCAGTTAAAAACTGAAAAATCAAAGTTTTATGATGATACAAAATTATTAGAACTTGTTAGTAAACTGAAAATCCAGATTGAAAGAGAGTATTTAATCATGAAAAATAAAGCTTTACTCTCTAGTAGTGATTTAAACCAAAGTAATGTTAAAGAAGATATTATTTTGGTGCAAGATAGAATTAAAGATATAGATATATTGTTAAGTAATAAAAATTAAATAATTCAAGTAGGTACATTAATGACTGAAAAAATGTGGAATAATGAGCAAGACTCAGTTTTAGTTGATTTTATACAATCTGCTAAAAAAAACATGGTACAAAGAGAAGAATTTAGCGATGATCCAGAGGATCTTGCTAAAGATTTTATGAGCTTAAAAATATCTAGAGAAAATTCTGGGAATTCTGAAAACATTAATGATGATTTCGGAGATTCTTATCAACTTAACAAAGAGGGGGAACTTGTACTTCTTGATGATGTAGTTAATGATACTCCCGAAATAATTGATGATCCTGTGAGGTTGTATTTAAGAGAAATAGGAAGAGTTGGTTTGTTATCCGCAAAAGACGAAAGAGAGTTAGCAAGGTCTATGGAAGAAGGCGATTACATTAATCTTGTTTCTCAAAATCCTGAATTAGTTGATGCGGTAGAGTTAACCGAAACATTTATTGCTAATATAGCGCTTGAAAAAATAGTAGACAATATAAAAATCTTCGAATTAATTCTAAAGTTTATTGGGCATAAAGTTCCAAGTGCTGGATTACAAGTTAAAGATTTATTTACAATTTCTGAATCTTTGGATAAGAGGCAATTAAAAAAATATAATAAATTTGTTTATGATATTTTAGATGAAGAATTGGTAAATTATATTGCTGATGCGATGAATAAAGAACCCATGGATACAGCTGAATTGATAAGATCATCATCAACATCATTTAGATTATTTCCAGAATTTTTATTTAAATGTATTGAAAAATACAAAAAAAATTCTGAATTAAAAAAAGCTTTAAAATCTGGTGAGATTTTTAAGGAATTTAACAAACACAGTAACGAGTTATCTGATTTTTATAATCAAAAAAAAATGATATCTAACAATAGTCAAAAATTATTATCCGAAGCAAATTTAAGACTTGTTGTTAGTGTTGCAAAAAAATATATAGGTAGAGGAATGTCTCTTTTGGATTTGATACAAGAAGGTAATATTGGATTGATAAGAGCAGTTGAAAAATTTGATTATAGGAAAGGGTATAAATTTAGTACTTATGCAACTTGGTGGATAAGGCAAGCAATTACTAGAGCAATTGCTGACCAAGCCCGAACAATTAGAATTCCTGTTCATATGGTTGAAACCATAAATAAACTTTTACGTACTAGTAGAAAATTAGTTCAAGAATATGGACGTGATCCATCAAGTGAAGAAATTGCAAAAGAAATGGAGGTAACTCCTGAAAAAGTAAGAGAAATCCTCAAAATATCTCAGGAACCCGTTTCTTTAGAAACTCCAGTTGGAGAAGAGGATGACAGTGATTTAGGTGATTTTATTGAAGACAGAACGGCAATAGCACCTGCAGATGCAGCCTCCCATCAGTTACTTAAAGAACAAGTAGAAGATGTATTGGAAACTCTTAGTGAGAGAGAAGCGCAAGTTTTGCAGTTAAGATTTGGTTTAGAAGATGGTCGAAGCAGGACACTAGAAGAAGTCGGTAAAGATTTTGGAGTGACTCGTGAAAGAATAAGGCAAATTGAAGCAAAAGCATTAAGAAAATTGAGACATCCTATGAGATCAAAAAAATTAAGGGATTTTTTGGATTAACACTTATCTTATTCTTATATTTCCGTTACCTTTTAAAATCCATTTATAGGAACAAAGATCTTTTAATCCCATTGGACCTCTGGCGCCATATTTATTTGTACTGACAGCTACCTCTGCTCCCATTCCAAATTCCCCTCCATCATTAAATTGCGTGCTAGCATTAATCATAACTGCAGCTGAATCTACATTCTCAATAAATTTATTAATGTTTACATCTGATTCTGAAATTATTGCATCTGTATGCCCTGATCCATAACGCTGTATATGATTGATTGCATCATGAATATCATCTACGCATTTAATTGACATTTTATAATCCAAAAATTCGTTTCCCCAATCATCTTCATTAGCTAACTTAACTTTTTCGTTTTTAGCATTTAATAATTCGTATGACTTGTTGTCACAACGTAGTTCAACGTTTGATTCTATGAGTGGATCAGTTATTTTTTGTATTAAATTTGGGAGTACTTTTGTATTTATTAATAAGGTATCTAAAGCATTGCAAACACTAGGTTTTGACACTTTTGCATTAAATGTTATTTTTATAGCTTTTTCAAAATCAGCATGTTCATCTATATATACATGAGACACACCTACACCTCCCGTTATAGATGGCATTTTAGCTTTTTCCCCAACCATATTTACTAATGACTCTCCTCCTCTTGGGATCATCAGATCAATATATTCATCTAAGAGAAGAAATTCTTCGGTAATTTTACGATCAGTAGATTTAATTACATTCACAATATTTGGATTACATCCAACTTCTTTGGCAGAGTCTTTTATTATTTTTTCTAATATAATATTTGTATTAATTGATTCTTTTCCACCTTTGAGAATTACAGCGTTTCCTGATTTAATTCCAAGACAACCTATATCAGTGGTTATTTCTGGTCTGCTTTCATATATCACACCTATAACACCTAATGGGACAGAGATTTTTTTAAGATTCATTTCACCACTTAGTGTTCTTTCTTCTAAAATTTCACCTACAGGATTTTTAAGGTTAATAATTTCTTGTATGGCCTGTGCCATATTTTCGATTTTTTTGTCACTAAGGGTCAGTCTGTCAATAAATGAATAATCTTTGTTGGTTTTTTTAGCATTTTCAATATCTATGATATTCTTTTTTAATATATTACTTGAGTATTTTTTTAGGTTTATAGATATTTTTTCTAATATGTTGTTTTTCTGATCATTAGTTAGAATAGAAAGTTCTCTAGAAGCTTCTTTTGTGTTTTTTGCCAGTTTTAATAATTCTTTCTTTTCCATAATTTAAATTTTTACCATATTATTTTTGTGTATAACTTCTTCAGTATGTACATATCCAAGTATACTTAATATTTCTGATGATTGCTCACCTTTAATTTTATTTATTTCTTCATAAGAATAACTTGTAATTCCCGATGCTACTATTTCTTTTTGCTTATCTAGCACACAAATAACTTCTCCAGACTTAAATCTACCTGATACATTAATTATACCTGCTGGTAACAGGCTGGTATTTTGATTAAGTATGGCATTTTTCGCTCCATCATCAATTGTGATTGATTTAGTACGTGACATGTTGTTAAGTAACCACCTTTTTTTTCTTTCTAGAATTTTAGATTTTGCAGGAAAATAAGTTCCAATTTTTTCGTTTTCAATGATTTTAGTAATATTATTTAATTTATTACCATTTGTTACTACTACATCTGTTCCAGATTTTGTTGCTATTTCAATTGCTTTTAATTTTGCACTCATTCCACCTGTTCCTGAGCTATCAGCACTAGGTCCTCCAAAAGTACTTATTTCGTCAAATGATAAGTCTTTGAACTCTTGAATAAGTTTTGCATTTTTTGGATCAAGATTCGGGTCAGCAGTGAAAACTCCATCTAATGAACTTAAAATTATTAGTAGATTAGCATCAATAAGATTGCTCACATATGCTGATAAGGTATCATTGTCTCCAAACTTGTTTCCTTCGACTTCTTCTGTAGATACAACATCGTTTTCATTAATGATAGGTATTATTTTCAGTTCTATAATTTTTTCGATTGCATTCTTTATATTCAAATAAGTAGATTTATCATCACTTATTTCTTTTCTTGTCAGTAATATTTGAGAAGTTTGTATTTTAGATTTAAGAAAAATTTCTTGGTAATTTTTCATAAGATAAGGCTGTCCTAAAGATGCGAGAACTTGTTTTATTGAAGTTTGGTTTTTATCTAAAGCTTGTGTGCTACTAGTATTGATTAGCTTAATTCCTGCGCCTATTGCCCCAGAAGAAATAATTATTATTTCATGGCCAGATGAACTTAATTTTTTGCAAATTTTTGCTAACTCAGATATGAAATTGTTATTTAAATTACCATTATCTTGAGTAATAAGAGAAGTTCCTATTTTTATTACAATTCTTTTATATTTCATAATATTTATTTTGAATATAATAAATTAATGGATTGATTAATTTATTTCAACAATATCCGTTATCATATTACTTAAAAGGATTAAAGTGAAAGGAATAAATAGTACAGAAAGTAAAAAAATTAAAGAATTATCTGAAAAGTTAGCACAGATTGCTAGTAAACATATTTTAAGTAATTTTAACAATCTGAATACTAAAAATTACAAATTAAACTCTGATGGTCAAAAAGAAGTAGTAACACAAATAGATATAGATATTCACAATAATATATTGATAGAAATTAAAAAAATGTTCCCAAATCATAATGTATTATCTGAAGAAGATATTGATTCGTTTGTATATGATTTTGAAAGTCCATTGTGGATTATTGATCCATTAGATGGGACAACAAATTTTTCTAATGGATTAAATATTTTTGCTAGTTCTATTTCTTATATAGAAGATTATAAAACAATTTATGCAAATATTTTTATTCCTTCTGTACTATCAGCAAAAGGTGATTTTATTTTTTGGTCAGAAAAATTAGGATTACAAAAAAATAATGTTCTAATTGAAAATTCGAATGACTCTGACTTTTCTTTTGTTCCTGGCAATTTATATACTAAATATTCCGAAAGTGAAAAATATAATAAATCTAAATATTTAGCAAACGATTTTCGAAATTTGGGTAGTATATCTTATGAAGGAGCAATGGTTGCGCAAGGAATATCAAAATCTATGCTATGTAATAATCCAAAGATTTGGGATATTTCTAGTTTAATAGGAATATTTACAAATATTAACAAAAGCATATACATTCGAGATTCTAAGAAAAGTAAGAGTAAATGGAAAAAATTAAATTCTATGAGTCAAATTTATAAAAATATAGATAAAAAATCTTTTAGAATTGGATTTGATATTATTTTTATAAACGAGTGATTATATCAATGGCCAAGGTATATTTTCATATTGATTAATTAGTGGAAGTGATTTTTGATCAATTAAGTTTTGTATTCTTTTATTAAGAGATTCAAATTCGTCCCTGCTAATAAACTCGGCAAACATAGTGTGATTTTCTTGCAAATTTATCCTGTTTTTTAAATTGAGCAAATCTTCTATAAAGTTTTGGGAAATTTGGTTTTCCCATATATCAAACATTACTGTTCTTACTTTAAATAATTCATGGAAAGTTACTCCATGATCTATACTCCAAATTTTATTTGATTCATCAATAATACAGTGGCCTGCTTTTCTGTCAGCGTTATTTATTATTGAATCGAAAATAGTAAATTTCTCAAATTCATTAGGATTATTTTTTTCTATTTCAAAATAATTTAATCCTTTGTTATTTATGATTTTTTGAATACTCCCGATTCCAATACTTTCAATTTCTACAATTGAAGTCGGAGGGACATTCGGCCAGCCTAACATTATAGAAATCAAATAACTGGCGTATTCTCTCTTATATAATGTTCCTATTGGAAAATCATGTAAAGACCTTTCTCCTATTTTAGGTTTGAAAATCGCGTAATTGTTTTTTTCAAATTCAATTAATAGATTACTGTTAGATCCTTTAGCAATATTATAAATGTTTTTTTTTGTTGTACGTAAAATGTTTTCAAAAGTTGTTAAATTAGGATCTGAAAAATGATTATCACTAAGTATAGTAAGGTTTAATTTCTTTAAGTTTTCCATTCTTTAATTTTTGTGATGACCATTTTTTCTTGGGCAATGTATACAAACCTCCGGATTTTCTGTTGATATATCAGATTGATTCATTGGTCTATAGCATAATTTACATAATGGACGTCCTTTTGAGGAAAGGTTTAATCCTGATTTAGCAAAATTGATTGCTTGTTCATAGGTAATTTTTATTGTTAATTGATTAATAATTTCTGTTTCTTCTTGGTTCCTAAAAAAAAGTTGAAATAGTTTATTTTGTTCTTGTATCTCAACCGTGAGGTCGTTTGATCTAAATTGTTGGTCGAATTCTTGCTCTGAATCAAAATCAAAAGAACTTATTGGCAAGTTTTTATCGTAGAGATTTCTGATGATGTATTCACTAATAGATATAAGTTGTTCTTTTTCAATAATAATTTTTATATTAATTTCATTTGTAAATATTTCTATACTAAACACTCTATTACCAGGCTGCCCTTCTGTAACAGGTTTTATAAACTTAATACTCTCGATATTGTTATTGAAATTAACCATAATACATTGATTAAAAATGATTATATGATTTTAACATAACATATTATGCTTTATAATTTATTTTTCTATTACTTATTTATAATTAGGACATTCATATGAAAGATATTAATATAGGATTTATTGGTTTGGGTATCATGGGGAAACCAATGGCAAAAAATTTATTAAAAGCAGGGCATCAAGTTTCTGTATATGACAATAAACAAACGGTAATAGATGAATTGATTAAATCAGGTGCTTCCGGATCATCAAGCGCTAAAGAATTAGGGTCTAATACAGATGTTGTGATTACCATGGTTCAAGATTCAGCAAATTCTGAGGCTGCTATTATTTCAGATAACGGAGTTCTTCAAGGATTAAAAGAAGGTACAACTGTTATTGATATGAGCTCTATTTCACCTTTAGTTTCTCAAAAAATATATAAAGAATGTGAAAATAAAGGAGTTAATTTTTTAGACGCTCCAGTAAGTGGTGGGGAGCCAATGGCTATTAGCGGAGATTTGGCTATTATGGTTGGAGGAAAAGAAGAAATTTTTGACAAGTTCTCTCCTATCTTTGATATTTTAGGTAAAAGTAAAGTGTATTGCGGGGCTAGTGGAGCTGGTAATACAACAAAATTAGCAAATCAAATAATTGTTGCTGCTAATATTGAAGCTTTAGGAGAAGCTTTAGTTTTATCAAAAAAATCAGGATTAGACCCAAAAGTTGTTATAAATGCTATTCAAGGGGGCCTTGCAGGCAGTACGGTGATGAATGCTAAAGGTCCTATGATGGCAGAAGGAAATTTTGAACCCGGATTCAGAATCAATTTACATCAAAAAGACTTAAATAATGCCTTAATTACTGCAAAAGAATTAGGTGTTGCGTTACCAGTCACAGGGTTAATACAACAAATGATAAGTTCGTTAATTTCAGAAGGCAAGGGTGAATGGGATCATTCGGGAATTGCTACATTTATTGAAAATATTTCAGGGATTAAAATTAGCGATAATTAATCATTTTGTTTTATTATTTCCATATAAGCAAAATTTTTCCCATCCTTTTGTACATCTCTAACGTTTTCAAATCCACTTTTTTTGAATGATGATTGAGCTCGTAGATTCCATTTTAAAGTGTGAAGATAAATTTTGTTAAAATTTGTGAAAGAAAATATGTGATTAACCATTGTTTGAATTGTGTCAGAACCATATCCCTTGTTCCAATAATTTTTGTCACCAATCATAATTCCTAACTCCATAGATTTAGAAAAATGATTTATGTTGTAAAACATACTATTGCCAATATGTTTGTTTTTATCAGCAAAAATTGAAAATCTAGCTGTATTTTTTTCATTTTTTTTAATTTCTGATTTGTAAGCTTTTATAAATGATTTAAAATTTATTTCTAAAGGATAAGAAGCGTCTAGTGTTGCTAATTCAGGGTCGGTTCTCCATATATAATCTTTCGCAAAGTCATCAATACTTTTATTTTTTAAAATTATTTTATCTCCGGGTATTTCAGTAAAATCGTTTAAAAAAATATTATTATATTCAAATATTTCTTCATCCATTTTTTTTAACCATTTGATAAGCTTTATTAACCAATTGTCTTTCATTTTCATATTTTAGTAGTTCTATGCATTTTTCTTTTGTAGCCCAAATAACATCATCAAATTCATTATCGTGATTTGCGAATGAACCACCTAGGGGTTCCATTGTATAGAATACAACTTTTTTATTAATAGTATTATTTTTATCCATAAAAGAATATTCTAAGTTTGATAAAAAATTTTTAATAGATACTTTTAATCCTGTTTCCTCTTCCACTTCTCTTAATGCAGTATTTTTTATATTTTCATTTATTTCTTGGGTTCCTTTTGGCAGATGCCAACGATTTGTACTTTTTTTGAAGCATATAACAAAATGAATGTTGCTATTTTGGTTCTTATAAACCAATCCGCCAGCTGAAATTCTATCGTAGATTTTTCTCATATTTTGAAATAAAATATTCCTAATAAATAACTAACACTTATTATCTCAGAATTTTAAATTAGATCAAATTATGCTTAGAATTTTTAACAGAACTAAAATAGCTATTTTAAAAATACACGGAACTATAGGTTCAACAGTTAAATATGAACAAATTTATCCTTTAATAAGGAAAATTGAAAGAAATAAATCAGTTAAATCTTTAATTATAGATATTAATTCACCGGGTGGAGGAGTTACCGATTCTGATTTAATTTTTTCAGCATTAAAAAAATTAAATCAGAAGAAACCAGTCATATCTTACGTGCAAGGAATAGGAGCCTCAGGAGGTTATTTAATTGCGTGTTCTTCAAATAAAATCATTGCTTCTGAGGCTTCAATTGTTGGTTCAATTGGAGTAATATCTGTCCGTCCTATGTTGGTTGAATTTTTTAAAAAAATTGGTATTGAAGTTAGTGTTAACAAAACAGGAGAATTTAAAGATACAGGTGCTTCTTGGAGAAAGCAAACAAAAAAAGAATCCGAATATTTGCAAGAATTTATAAATGATTATTATTCTAGATTTGTAGAAATAGTTTCAAAAAGTAGAAATATAGATATAGATCACATTAAAAAAATTGCTGATGGTAAAATATACTGGGCACCTAAGGCGAAAGATATAGGTTTGATTGATGAAATAGGCGATATTAACACAGCTATTGATTATGCATCAAATTATACAAATTCTTCCAAACAAACAATTTTATTTAAACCAAAGGTACCTATATTAAAGAAATTTTTTGGAAATGCTGCTAATAGTTTTTATGAGGAATTTATAAATAAATTAAGCTCTGAACAAATAGATTTAAGATAATTTATAGATTTGACTCCAATAGAATTACTGAGCCCCAGAATTTTTGCTTAATATTTATGTTTTTAAATCCGCTTTTTTCAAGAATTTTCTTAATTTCACCTACTGTTAAAAACATTCCTGCAGATTTCGGTAAATAAGTATAAGCAGAAATGTTTCTTGATATTAAAATTCCTAGAATAGGTGCAAAAATTGTAAACCCTAATCTAAATAAAATTGATTTAAATGTGTTTGTTGGTTTGATAATTTCAATTATTTTTAATTTACCTTTGATCTTTAAACACCTTTTTATTTCCAAAAGAGCAATGTCTAAGTCAGCAAAATTTCTAATCCCGTAAGCTATTGATATGATTTCAAAAGATTTGTTTTTAAATGGAATATAATGACTATCTGCAAGCACTATGTTTTCTATTTGTCTTTTTTTTGCAATTTCTAGCATTGATAATGAAAAATCTAGACCTACCACATCATCGGCAGACGATAGTTTAATCATTTCTTTTGTTAAAGAACCAGTACCACATGCTATGTCTAAGATTTTTGGATTATTTTTTGTGATAGATTTTATTATTTCCTTTTCCCATCTTTTGTGATTTCCAAATGACATAAGATAATTCATTAGATCGTAATTTTTTGCAATCTGATTGAACATTTTTTGAATTATTGTTGATTTCTTATTCATTACTATTAATTTGATTTATTCCATTTATTAATTTTGAAGCGGTTGAGCCAAGAGTGCCGTATTTCTCTTTTGACCAAGCGCCTAACTTGGATAATAATGATACTCCTAATATACTTCCCTCAATTGAATTTAGTTTCTGAGTTAGAAAACCAGCAGTTATTCCAGCTAATACATCCCCAGTTCCGCCTTTTGCTAGCGCTGGATTAGGTTTATTTAGAACATACACTGTAACTCCGTCGCTTATATATGAAAGAGGTCCTTTAAGTATCACAGTGCAATTCCATTTTTTTGCGAATTTATAAATTATATTTATTGGATCAGATTGGATTTGAGAAATATTTAAATTAGTAAGTCTTGCCATTTCTCCCATGTGAGGTGTTAAAACAAAATTAGTAGGAAAATCATTTTTCCACCAGTTTTTTATTTTAGACAAACAATTTAACCCGTCTGCATCAATAATTAGACTACTTATTCTTTTATTAGTTTTTATATTTTCAATCAAGTACTTCATTGAATCGATTGTGTTTCCATTAACTTCCATTCCTGGCCCAATAAGTACACTATTTAATGATTTTTTATTTAAAACTATTTTTATATTTTCAATTGTGATGAAATTATTCTTATATTCGCCTACCTGCAAGGAGACTTCGGGTATTTGACCAGCAACAATATTATAGATTTTATTAGGTATAGATATACTTATTAGTCCTACTCCAGTTTCTATGCATGCTTTTGATGCCATTAATATTGCTCCCGGGTATCTTGTTGAACCGCCAATTATTGTTATATTTCCAGAATCTCTTTTGTTACCATATTTATTTTTATTTGGAATTAATTTTAGTGCTTTTTCATCTATAAGAAATTTGGGAACATATGAATTTGGCATTTTATTTATCCCAATATCTAAGTTGATAATATCGTTTGCGTATTTTTGGGTATTTAAATTTACACAAGAAGTTTTTATTGCAGTTAATGAAAGAGTTTTATCGGCAATAATTACATTTTTATTATTTAATTTATATGCAGATTCGGATAACCCAGATGGCAAATCTATAGAAATAACATATTTGTTGGATTTGTTTATTGAGTGTATTATTTTTTGTAAATCGGAATTTAATGGTCTGTTTAATCCTGTCCCGAATATGCAATCAATGATTAAATCACAATCTTCAATTAATTTTTCAAATGAATTGTCAAAATAATAAATATTTTTGTTGTTTGGATTTATTTTAAAAGTTTTGGACCAATGATCGTAATCAGATTGAGGAAAAGTTAACAATATTTTGCAGTTTAATTTTTTATTTGTTAATTTTTTATATGCTATATATCCATCTTGACCATTTTTACCTTTTCCTAAAACAAAAAGTATTTTTTTGTTTTTTTCAATGTTCTTGTATAAATAATCAAAGATTTTGGTTCCAGCTCTTTTGATTAAAGTGGTTTCTTCCAATCCTGATTTGATGGCATTTTTTTCTATCAGAATTATTTCGTCATCATTTGCAATTTTTTCAAAATTATTCATGATGATTTTATTTCACTTACTGCTACTGCCAATGCCATTGATCTAGAATGGGTTATAGAAATATCAATGTGGGTTATACCTTTTTTATTTGCTATATTTTTAGCTCTTGAATATAATTTTATTGTTGGTTTTAAACCCGGTTTTCTTCTGACTTCTATTTCTTTCCATCCAACTCCGCGTATTCCTGTCCCTAATAGTTTCATTACGGCTTCTTTTGCTGCAAACCTTCCGGCAAGTGAATTTGCCTTTCCTTTGCAAAAATTTATTTCATGTTCTGTGTAAATTCTTTTTAAAAATCTTTGCCCATAAGTTTCTAAGGTATTTGCAATTCTTTCAATTTCTATTAAATCTGTCCCTGTAATTAACAAAGTTGTATTTATTCCAATTTATATTTATTATAAAATTTCTACTTAAAATTGTATGCAGGTGATTTAATTGAATACACAAATAATTGATGGTAAATTATTATCTTCTAATATCAGATCAGAGATAGCAGAGGATGTAGATGTTTTTAAAAATAAATTTGATATCACTCCTAAATTGGCTGTAATTCTAGTCGGTGATGATCCAGCTTCTCAAGTATATGTTAGAAATAAACAAAGATCGGCTATATCTGTGGGTATGGATGCAGTAGATTATAAATTTAGCTCGAATGATACTGGTGCATCTGTAATAGATTTGATAAAACAATTAAATAATGACTCGATGACCCATGGAATATTAGTTCAATTACCCCTTCCTCAAAATTTCGATAAAGATCTTATCATAAATTCCATAGATCCTTTGAAAGATGTCGATGGTTTGCATCCATTTAATGTTGGGCTTGTTAGCTTGGGACAACCAAGATTTATTCCCGCAACTCCATATGGAATTTCTGAAATGTTAATTCGTAATAATTTAGAAGTTGAAGGAACTAATATTGTTATAATTGGAAGAAGTAATATTGTTGGAATACCTCTTGGAAATTTATTTGTTCAAAAAATGAAAAACTTTAATTCAACTATTACAATTTGCCATTCAAATACAAAAAATATTTCTGAATATACTCAAAAAGCTGATATTGTTATGGCGGCATTAGGAAGAGCGAAATTTTTAACTGTTGATATGGTTAAAGAAAATTCTGTAATTATCGACGTAGGTATAAATAGAATTGAAGATAATTCAAAAAAATCCGGATACAGATTAGTTGGTGATGTAGATTATGATTCAATGATAGGCCATGTAAAAGCTATAACACCTGTGCCGGGTGGGGTTGGACCTATGACAATTGCTATGTTATTAAAAAATACATATAAAGCTTCAGTGATTCAAAATAAATAAATAAATTTCTTTATATAATCACTATTGTTAAAAAAACTTCTATTCATATGTATTGCTTTAAATTAATTTGGTATTTACTATTTGCATAATGGAGGTATTTTATGAGTAAGTTAGATGAATTATATGAAAGATTAGGAGTAAGAAAAGGGATAAGCGCTGCTGGATCTACAACAATGTATGGCGGATCTAAGTTGAGACCTGAAGTTACAGAAATAATGATTGAGGCTTCTACGGTGATGCTTGATATGGATGAGTTAAATAAAGCTGCAGGCCAAATGATAGGAGAACTTACAGGAGCGGAATCAGGCCTTGTTACGAGTGGTTCTGCTGGAGGATTATTATTGCAAGCTTGCGCAGTGATTGCAGGAGATGATCCAAAAAAAATGGCACAATTACCTGATACAGAAGGTATGAATAATGAAATAATTATACAAAGATCACAGAGATTTCCATATGATCAATGTTACAGAGCCGCAGGAGCTAAATTTATTGAAATAGGTGATGGTAAAAGATGCCATGAATGGCAATTAGAAGCAGCTTTTTCGGACAAAACTGCTGCCGTGGCTTATCTTTTTTCTCCAGGTACATCAAAATTAGCTCTTCCACTAGATAGAGTTTGTGAAATCGCTCATGAAAGAGGTGTTCCCGTTATTGTTGATGCTGCATCTATGCTTCCACCAAGAGAAAATTTGTCAAAATATCATAAAATGGGAGCTGATTTAGTTATTCATAGTGGAGGAAAGGGAATTAGAGGTCCACAAGGAACAGGATTATTATCAGGTAAAAAACATTTAATTGAAGCAGCTTTTGCTAATGCTTCGCCTCATCAGTTTTTAGGAAGATCAGCTAAAGTTGCTAAAGAAGAAATTGTAGGTATTTTAACCGCTCTTCATAATTTTGTTAATGAGGACGAAACTGCTGAAATGGAAAAATTTAAAAAAAGAAGTCAAAAAGTTGTAGACGCTTTTAGCGAAACTCCTGGTTTGGATGTTGAATTAAAGTTTGATAAATCAGATTATTTGACTCCAAATGCTTCAATTATCTTTAATGAAGAATGGGAAGGACCATTGGCCCCAGAAGTTATTCAGCGAATGAGAGAAGGTGATCAGCCAATATTTATAAGTAATTTAATTCGTCCAGACGAATTAATATTTGATCCTTTGAATGTTGATGACAATGAAGTTGATACCGTGATTAAAAAAATAAGAGAATCAATGAATTGATGTGAATGATGCTTGATCAATTTCAAATTCCAAAAGGAGATGAAATCAGAGTAGACTCTGATTCTTTAAGGGATGTAGTTAAGCAAATTTTTCTTAAATGTGAAGTACCTAATGATCAGGCGGAAACAGGTTCAGATGTTTTAATTTCAACAGACTTAAGAGGTGTAGATACTCATGGAGTATCAAACATGCTTCGAATATATGTTAAAGATTACCAGGATGGGAAACTAAATCCTTCACCAAACCTGAAAACTATTAAAGATAATATTTCAACAATTAATATTGATGGTGATAATGGATTGGGTATTATGCAGGGTCCGTACGCAATGAACATAGCTATTGAAAAAGCACAAAAAACTGGTGTTGGTATTGTCACATTATTCAACAGTGGCCACATAGGTGCAGTTGGGCATCATGCTATGATTGCTGCGGATAAAGGAATGGTTGGTATTTGTTTGACTGCTGGGGGCACTTTGGTCCTTCCTACTTTTGCAAAAGAAACTCGAATTGGAACTAATCCAATTTCCCTTGCTGCGCCGTCTGAAAAATACCCTTACTTTTTATTTGATGCTGCCATGTCGTCTATTGCAGGAAATAAAGTTAGGCTAGTTGCAAGAAATGGCACGAAATTAAGCCCAGGATCTATTGGAGATAATCAAGGAATTCCTATAATGGATTCTGTAGGAGTGGCAGCTTCAGAAGATTTTATTAACATCCCACCATTGTTACCACTTGGAGGCAACAGAGATCAAGGATCACATAAAGGTTATGGGCTTTCTTTGTTTGTAGAAATACTCTGTACCCTTTTATCAGGTAATGTTCCTAATATGGTAGATCCAAATGGTAAGCTATGTCATTTTTTTGCTGCATTTAATATCGAAGCTTTTACAGATTACTATAAATTTATATCAAATATGGATCAAATGCTTAAAACATTATTGCAAACACCTTCAATTGACGAATCAGAAAGAGTTATATATCCGGGTATAATTGAGCACGAAAATCAGTTAGATAGAATTAAAAATGGTATTCCTCTACACAAAGAAGTAGTAGAGTGGTTTGATAATATATCAAATAAAATGTCTATTGATAAATTAAGTATATTCTAATTTGGATGTTTATCATGCCAATCTGAATTATCTTGAATAAATTCAGCTAATTTTATTATTAAATCATCTTTGTGTTTATTACTCATAATTTGAAAGCTAGTAGGGAGGCCTTTTTTATCAAACCCGTTAGGTATGCTGATTGCTGGTAATCCTATAAGATTTCCAATTGCTCCTATTGAGGTTGTCGGATGTTCTTCGTTAAAGTCTTTTCTTGTGGCCCACCTGAAATTTTCATCAATTTTAGAAGCTGTTGTAGGTTTAACTGGGCTTATTATGACATCAATATCATTAAATAAATCATTCATTTTTTTATTAGTAACATTTTGTATTCGTAGTGATTTTATATAATCTTTTGCCAGAACCGTGTTGGTTGCTAGTACTGAATAATGTGTTTCTTTAGCATTTAATTGTGATTGAATTTTTTCGTCAAAGACATTTTCAAAAGCAGCACTTACTTCTGCAAGCAGTATTGTCCTAGTTGCTGCACCAATTGGAATGTCAGGTAAATCTATTTCAATTACTTGGTATTTTGACTGCAATATTTTTAAAGTAGATTCAAAATTTTTCTTAACTTCATCTTGCATATTTTTATTTATGTTTTTTGGAATTCCAATTTTAATATTTGAAGGGATTTTAATATTTGAGTTAAATTTGTTATTGATTGAGTATTCATCTTTTTTATCTTTGCCTATCATATGTTTAATAATGATATTTGAATCTTTAGCTGATAATGCTAATGGACCTATTTTGTCTAAAGTCCATGATAAAACCATTGAGCCATACCTGCTAACAATTCCAAAAGTGGGTCTTAATCCAGTAACTCCGCAATTTGCTGCAGGCGATAAGATTGATCCCCAAGTCTCAGATCCTATTGCAAATGGTATTAATCCAGCCGATACTGCGGAGCCCGATCCGCTAGAAGAACCTCCACTCCAATATGCTTTGTTCCAAGGATTGATTCCAGGGCCAAAAGCACTAGCATCGGGTTGTTGATATCCCATTCCTCCTGCGAATTCGACCATTGAAGTCTTTGCACATAAAATAGCTCCAGAGTTTTTTAAGTTAGATATGACTGTTGATTCGATATTATATATATTATTTATAAAAGGTTTTGCTCCCCATGATGTAGGGCTACCATCATTAGTTGAAAGTAAATCTTTAGCTGCAAAAGGTATTCCATGTAAAGGACCTATATATTGATCTTGCATTATCTGGGATTCAGCTTTTTTAGCCTGATTGATGGCTGAAGATCTATTAATATGAGCAACAGCGTTATAATCAGCCCCTTGGGTTTCAAGTTTGTCTAAAAAATAACTTGTCAGTTCAACAGGAGATAAAGTTTTATTTTTTAATAATTTTGATAATTCAGATATTGACTGATATTTAAAAGATTTATTCATGGTTAATTTTTGGAGGTGAATCCATATTCTTAATTTTAAATTTACTTAATTCTTTAGAATCTTCCACTATTCCTTTAATTCTAGTATTAACCATATCTTTATGGTTATCAGGGATAGAATAATTAATTTTAGAAGTAATTATATTAAAAAGATTTTGAATTATGTTCACATGATATCCTTCATTAATTTACTGCTGTACACCAATTGATATATTTTGAGTTATTTCCTGTTACACACTCAAAATAAAGATCTTGAATTTTTTTTGTTATTTGACCCACATTTCCAGATCCAATTTTTCGATTATCCAAGGATCCCACTGCTGTAACATGCGCTGCTGTCCCAGTTAGAAAAAGTTCGTCAGCTAAATATATTTCTGATCTTCTAATATTCTGTTCTATAATGGGTAGATTTAATTCTTCAGAAGCTAGTTTAATAACTGAATCTCTTGTAATTCCAGAAAGATTATTTGCTGAAACAGGCGGTATGATAATTGTATTGTTTTTGATTAGAAATAAGTTTTCTCCAGCACCTTCTGAAACATAGCCATCTTGTGTTAAAAATATAGCTTCATCAAAGCCTGACAATGTAGCTTCAGTTTTTGCTAAAATACTATTTACATAATGCCCTCCAATTTTACATCTTGTAGGTATCATTGTATCTTCAATCCGCCTCCATGAAGAAGTACAACAATTTATTGCTCTATTTGTATCGATGTATAACCCAAAAGGTACTGCTACTAGCGCAAAATCGCTTGCCAGATCTTGTAGTTTTAAATTAGCTACTAATTCTTCACTCTTGTATGCTAACGGACGAATATAAATATCTTCTTTAAAGTTATTTTTTTTAATTAATTGAATAGTGATTTCACACATTTCTTCAGATGTATATGGAATGTCTAGCATAAGCATTTTGCAACCTTCTAAAAGTCTGTCATAGTGTTCCTTTATTCTAAAAACATACATTTTTTTTTGGTCTTTATTCCAGTTTCCTCTGATACCTTCAAATACAGAAGTTCCATAATGTAAAGCATGTGTTGTTATATGCAAATTTGCATTTTCATAAGGTACATAATCCCCTTTAAAAAAAGCTACTGTTGAATTCATAATTGTGCCTCGTTGTTATTTAACATAGAATTTCTAAATCTATAAACTGTAAATTCTGGCTCTACGGGTGTGACTTCTGGAAACTCTCCAGTTTCTTTAGTTTTAGCTACAATCATTGTAGGGCCTTTCATTTGTAGGGATTTATTAAAAGTGTCTTTAAACTCATTAATATTAGTACATTTAAATGTATTTTTAAATCCACATGATTCTGATATTTTCTCTAAATCAGTATTGAAGGCTGTTGCTGTTGGTTGATATCCAGTTTGTGCCCACATTTCATTGTCACAAACAACAATTATTAAGTTTTCAGGAGATATTCTTCCTATAGTAGAAAGAGTACCTAGATTCATTAGCAGAGAGCCATCTCCGTCAATAGATATAACTTTTTCACTAGTATTAATTGCTATTCCTAGAGCTATTGACGAGCATAATCCCATAGATCCATATGTATAAAAATTTTTTTCTCTTGGGAGCAATTCTAACTCTTTTGTTATATGCCATAATTCATCTGATGTTGGTCCTAAATTTGAAACTATAGGAGAATTATGGCAATTTTGTAAAATATTTTTTATCAGATCGTATCTAAGCAATTTTGCCTCCATGTAAAAGAGGAGATAAACAAATAGCAAGAGGTTTTTTTGATGCATAGCATAGTGTTATGTTACCTGATACTTTTTTGTGTAAATTCAAATCGTTATCAAGAGTTACATGAGGTATATTTATTACATCTAAAATCGGTCTTGTAGATCTACCCATTGTAACTTGTGCTATATTAAACTCTCCAATTTCACCTCTTAGATTTATAAAAATTGGAATTGGAATTCTAGCTGGGATATTAAGACTTGTAAGTGCATTAATACAATTTCCAAATCCGCTCGATTGCATAAATATAGCTGCGTTTACGCCTGAAACATAAGATCCTGATGCAATTCCAATGCACTCTTCTTCTCTTGTTGCAGGTATAACATTAAAGTAAGGATCAGATTCTATTTCTTTTGTTACTTTATCTATACTAATATCAGGAACGTAGGAAATAACTGAAATATCATGTTCCTTTAGTGAATCAATTATTATTTGTACCCATTTTTCCATTTTAAATTCCCATAATATTATATCCTGAGTCAACATGGAGTATTTCGCCAGTTATGCCTCCGCTCATTTCTGACAAAAGAAATAAAGCAGAGTTAGCAACTTCGTCTAATGTTATATTTCTTTTAAGTGGAGATTTTTCGGAAGCGGCATTTTTCATAGTTTTATAACCTTGAATTACTCTAGAAGAAATAGTGTCGAGTGGCCCTGCAGATATTGCGTTGACTCTTATACTTTCTTGTCCCAAAGAATAAGCTATTTGCCTTACTTCATGTTCCAATGCTGCTTTCGCTGTTCCCATAACGTTGTATCCAGGAAAAACTTTTTCTGAAGCCTGAAATGTAAAAGTTAATATGCTACCGTTTTCATTCATTATATTTCTAGATCCCTTACATAATGCCACAAATGAATACGCACTTATATCAAGCGCTAGTTTGAACCCATCTCTACTAAGCTGAAGATAGTCTCCACCTAATTCGTTTTTATCAGCCATCGCAATGCTATGTACTAACATATCTATTTTTTGATTTGAATTTTCAAGGCTGGTAAATAAGGAATTTATACTTTTATCATCAGAAACATCACAATGTATTATTTCAGGTTTATAATCCCAATCAGATACAAGCTTAACTAAATTTTCTTCCATTTTGTCACCATATACCGAAAAAATTATTTTTGATCCGGATTTGTGAAGTTTGTTGGCAGTATGCCATGCTATGCTTCTATGATTTGAAAAGCCAAATATTAATGCAGTTTTATTTTTTAAATTTATTTCATACATAGTATTCTCTCTTAATTAAAATCCAAGATATTTAATTTTTTTACATCTGATATAAGTTTAGCTTTTTCATTTTCATTTAATTGTGGCAAAGGAGGGATAGGATTACCGCAATCTATATTTAATCTTTGAGATATAATTTCTTTGATTGAGGCATGCATATCAAAATCTCTGATTATATTTGAGAATTTTATTGCTTTTTCTTGAGCTATCATAGACTCTTCTAATTTATTTTTTTTAAAAGTTTCCCATATGTTTGACCATAATTCAGGAGCAGCATTTAAAGGTCCATCTATACAACCGGAAGCACCTAAAGTTAATGCAGGAAGCATTAAATTAGCATTTCCTATAAAGCAAGATATATTTAAGTTTATAAATCCTTTCAAGTCAGTGAAGGCTGGGCCGGAATGTTTTAGTCCTGATATATTGGGGATAGCATCAATAATTTCTTTCATCATTAAAGGGGTTATTTCTGTGCCAGTACTTTGTGGTAAATTATATACAAAAAAAGGTAAATTCCCTGCCGCATCAGATATAGCTTTGTAATGTTTAATTATTGTTTTTATGTCAGGTTTATAAAAAAAAGGTGGAACTGCACATATTGCATGCGCCCCAGAATTGGCGGCTGATTCTGCCAGTAATTGAGAATTGTATGTAGTCAATGAACCGACATGAGCAATTATTTTTGCTCTGTTTTGACTTTGATCAACAGA
>CETB01050189.1_pt1 | contig 21895 bp, 21 predicted proteins | sample 356381 | NCBI WGS metagenome assembly CETB01 (sample SAMEA2622545, study PRJEB7988) | marine metagenome | biome: marine biome (ENVO:00000447); feature: deep chlorophyll maximum layer (ENVO:xxxxxxxx); material: "saline water (ENVO:00002010), including plankton (ENVO:xxxxxxxx)" | depth 155 m | reverse complement strand
ATGATAAATTTAGAATCTGGATACCTAGATTGCAGCATAGACATAACCGGAATTGTACCTCCAATGAACAATGGCATTGGTTTATTTCCATAAAATTCTTCACCAGCTTCATCCAAAATACTAGCTATTGACTCGGGTAAATCTGGTGACAAGAAACCATCTGCTACTTCTGTCATTTCTGCTGAAACATGGGCCCCATTTGGAGGATTTTCTTCAAGTAATTTTTGTACTTTCTTTGCAACCACAGAAGCATCTATTCCTGGTGGAGTTCTAATTGATATTTTCAAATCTGTATTAGTTCTTAGAACATTACCTGCAGATTCTATTGGAGGTATTCCATCCGCTCCAATTATTGAAAGGCTTGGTTTGAGATTCATTGTCATAAAAATATCTAAAGGATCTTCAACTTGTTTTTTTACACCTTCTAAAAGAGGAAAATCTTTCATTTCATCACCTTTCATCTTCAGTATTTCAGAGCATGTTTTCTTCATTTCATCATTTATCTTTAAATGTAACCATTCAGGCAATATTTCTCCCGTATTTTCATCTTCTAATCTTGATAATAATTGCCTTGCTAATCTAAACGAAGAAGGCATGACGCCACTACCATGTCCTGAATGAACTCCAACTGAGGAAACTTTAACTGAAAGTGTACCGGCCACTATTCCTCTAAGACTTTGTGTAACCCATAATCTATCATAATCCATCCCTCCTGTATCCAAAACTATAACCAAATCAGGAGTTCCTAATTGTGATTTTAACTCATCTAAATATAATTCTAAATCTGGAGAACCGCTTTCTTCACCTGTCTCGATAAGAAAACGGCAAGTCGGATGTGAAATTCCTTGCTCTTGTAGACCTAATACAGACAATATGCCTGCATATCCTCCATAACCATCATCTACACTACCTCTCCCAAACAACCAACCATCTTCGATAACTGGCTTCCATGGACCTTTTCCTTCGGACCATCCTGTCGCTTCCGGTTGTTTATCCAAATGAGAATAAAATAGAACTTCATTACTAACATCTCCTTCGATTGTGATTAATAGAAGAGGTGAACGATTTTTCAAACGGTGGACCGAAATAGTTGTTTTTTCTAATGGTAAACTTTTGACCCAAGAAACAAATGTCTCAATCGCTGCATCCAAGTATCCGTTTTCTTCCCAATCTGCGTCAAAAGAAGGAGATAATGCTGGAATTTCTATAAAATCACACAAGCTTGGTAAAGCTGATTCATCCCATTGCTTGTCAATGTAATCTGATAACCTAGAGAAGTCAACGGATTTCATAAAATCATTGTCTTCGCTTTCTAATAATGGCAATTAAAGCAACGGAAAAGGAGGCTAAGACAAAATTGAAACCCGGCAATGATCCGTCATCTTTACTAATGTCATCGAGTATCTGAGAAGCTGAACAGCCATCAACATCTACTGATTCTCCTATTGGCGTACCTGGACATACATCACTATCATCTTCTATACCGTCATTATCATCATCCATATCATTTTCATCTAGAATTCCATCATTATCATCATCATCATCAAATTCATCCACAATACCATCATTATCTGCATCGGGGTCGCCTTCTTCTTTCAAAATATCATTTCTTTCGTCATCTGTCAAAGGAATTGCAATAACGTATCCTAAAATATGTGTTTGATTCTCCTCATCCCATTCCCAAGTAGGATCATAAGCTTCATAATGATTGGAACCATTTAATTCATATTCTACTACAAACCCCATCCAACCTCTACTTTTGCAGGGTGCATCATTCAAATACTTATCAAAACCCCAAACTTCTAAACAATCTTCAGAACCTGCTTCGTTAGGTTCAACATAATATTCAGATATCCAAACATTGCCTTCTTCAATACATTCTTCCTCTTTTATATCCCAGCTACGATCATTAAGAACTTCATTATAACAAAATCTTCCATCCACATCAGTTTCTGTAGGCCAAAAACTATGATTAAATGGTTCTCCTGAAATCCATTCCCAACCGCCTGAAGGTTCTGTATATTCTGGACTACTTAAATTGTGAAAGCCTCCAAGCCAATATGAGTTGCCGTCTAATAGTGAATAAATTAACTCAGCTTCTTCTAAAGTTGTTATAGTTGCAAGATGGCCTGATTGATTCTGATAAGTTAGATTTGAGGCATAATTAACTGCTTCCTGCCAATCTGTACTTCCATCTGTTTTACCATAACCTGGGCTAAATTTTGCTGTAAGAGGTTTAACACTACCATTTTTACCTTTAAAACTAAACCATTCTTGGTACGATTCTTCTAATGAATTATATCCCATATAATCTACTGAATTCTCTGTACTTACTTCAGTTATTATTTGTCCATGGCCCACTGAAAAAAAGAAATTTGTTTCCTTACCTGTAAAATTTTCATCCGGCCAATCAAAATAAATCGTGTATTCTCTTGGCGTATGTGTTAAGTTAGGGAATACTACATGCATCCATTGTCCTATCCATAAGCGTTCTTGACCATTACCTGAAAGTGGACCTAAAAGACTAGAAGAAGGGCCTACACTTTCAAAGTTCCAATCGGTAAATACTGCTTGGACTCCATTTATTGTTACTATAGGTACATTAAAATTAAAATCATCAGCATCATCATCTTCATGATAGTAATCTGAGTGACTATCGTCTTCTAAAAGAGAAATACAATCGTATGCAGTAATATTTCCATTTGAATATGAGGTTATTGTTTCATTCACTGCTAAAATTCTATTATCTAAATTTGTTGAAGGTATATTAGTTATCATTGATTCTATATCAAATTCATCCCTTATCCACTTTATCATATCCAAAGTTATTAATTCTTTTAAAGCAATATCTTTATTGAGCAGCTCAAAATAAAGTGAATCTGTGGAATTTGTAAGCTCTGCGATCTCACTGATAGCTTGTTCTAAAGTTAAAGTTCCCATTATAGTTCCATTTAAAATTTGATTAATCTGTTTTTTATAATTTTTATCCATCTCATATAATGTGAAACTTTTAATTGCTAATTTTCGAAATTCTTGTGATTCTTCTTGTGAATATTCCCTTCGCAGATATACAGATGCGCTTAATTCTGAATACTCAAATTCTTCATCTCCCGGGAATGCAATTTGGTGTTGATCAGGAAAACCATATTCTCCATATGTATGATTATACCACTCTTTTGTTTTAAAAGAATTAATATGAAAATCATATTGTAAATATGGTTGTTCTTCATAAAATTCTTCATCGTACTCTGCACTGTTATCAGGAATGAAAAATAACACTCCCGAAATAAGTGATGCGACTAGAAACAAAGTAGTTAATGTTCTTGACATAAGTTTGGTTAAGCTTGCCTTATTTATACCATATTGCCGAACAAAGTATAATAACCGAGTCTTCCGTAAAATCACATGGTGGCTTGGTACCGCTCACATCTCATACCCTTCGGATTAGCATTAATTGCTTTTTTGATTATTACTACTGGAGGTTGGATACGTATTAATGATGCTGGAGAGAGCTGCCCAGATTGGCCTACCTGCTTTGGAACTTGGGGTTTTGATGTTTCGTCAGAAGAACAAGAAAAGTGGTGGGAAGAAAATCCTGATGAAATAGATTCTAGAGGAGGATCGCATAGATATACCTCTTATCAAATTTTTACAGAATGGTCACATCGTGCATTGGTTGCCGTTATTGGCATTCTTGTTGCATATAGCCATTACACGGCATGGTCTCTTAGAGATAAAATAGGAAATCGTGTATACAGAATACATTTTGTTTCTAGTATGTTCCTTATTTTACAAGCCGTACTTGGATATGTTACTGTCGATTTGGATAATGCCCCATGGACTGTTTCACTTCACCTTTTTATGGCTTTAATTTTTACACTATCGCTAATAACGGTTGGATTAATATGGTGGCAAGAACAAAGTGGATTACCTGAAAAATTGAGTAAACTCGAAATGAGTAACTGGTTGAAAAAATATATCTGGTATCTAACACTTATTATTCTTTTACAGCTTATGATTGGCGCTTATCTTTCTACAAGTTATCATAGAGCTGCCTGTGATATAGGATTCTACAAAGGATGGCCTTTGTGCCAAAATTCAATATTGCCAACTCTAAAACAATTTGGAATTATTCTTAATTATGGGCATAGACTATCTGCAGTTGCTGTTGCAGGAATGCTCTATTATCTTTGGAGAGAAATTAAAAATGAAATTGAGGATTCTAGTAACATTATAAGAAAAATGATAAACTTAACAATAGGATTCTATGGAATCAATATACTGCTAGGTGGCTTATATGTTGTTACTGCAGTTGATGGAGTATTTCTTGGATGGGTTTCTCTACTACATTTACTTGTAGGTGCTTGTGTTTTTCTAACTCTAGCCTCAACATATATGATAACTAACTTAGTTACATTTGGGAGGGAAGATGTCACAAGTTAAACCTTCTTTACTAAAAATTTATTGGATTTTAATGAAACCAAGAGTTGTTTTTTTATTGCAAGTAACTGCATTGTGTGGCATTTTTACCTACGATTTTAGAGAAGGATATAACTCTGGAAGAACCTACATAGATAGTATCATAACTTCTTTCGTTGTTTTGATAGGTGGAACTATGGCAAGTGGAGGATCTATGGCCGTAAATATGTGGTATGAAAGAGACATTGACCCATTAATGGAAAGAACTGAAAATAGACCTATACAATCTGGTTTAATTTCTCCAAATCATGCTTTAATTTTTGGAATTAGTATCTCAACTGGAGGAATACTTCTAGTAACTACAATGACTAATTTTACTGCCGGAATTTTAACTGCGTTAAGTGCCTTATTCTATACAATAATATACACAATGATCCTAAAGCGAAGAACTTCTCAGAATATTGTTATTGGAGGGTTAGCTGGTTCAACTCCACCTGCAATAGGATGGGCTGCCGCTTCAAATGAAATTGATGAGATACTGCCTTGGTTAATGGTCATGACTATTTTTCTATGGACGCCAGCTCATTTCTGGGCGCTAACTCTTTCCAAAAGACGGGACTATGGGGTGGCTGGTGTGCCTATGCTACCTGTAATTAAGGGTGAAGAAGTTACCAGAAAATATATTCTAGGATACTGTATAAGTCTTGTAATAAATTGCATAATAATAATACTATATGGAAACACTGGATTGCTATTTTTAACAACTGGACTAGGACTCTCGATATATTTTACTTATCTTTCTTATAATTTAATAAAAACTAAGTCTGAAAATGATGCATGGAAGTTATTTAAATTCTCAAATATATATCTTTTTGGACTCTTCATTTTCTTAGTAATAGATAACGTATAATTTAGGTGTAATCATAGCCAACTTTAATAATGGCATTCTATATCCAAAAGATAGTTTACTTTTAGAAGGAAGAAAATGTCGCTAATTCACGACCTAATTTACTTTGATAATCCGGCTCTCTGGGATAGTTTTGGAGGAACGAGCTCAGGTTATGGTGGATTAGTATGGCAAATGTTTATTTGGTCCGTTATAGTAGGTCTTTTAGTTATAGTCTGGCTAGTTTATACTTTAATTTATTTTAGGCATAAAGAAGGTGACCCTGAACCTAAAGATGCTCTAAAAGCTGGTGTTTTCCCACATGAAAGAGGAAACGTTAGAATTGAATTAGCATGGACAATTGCACCACTGATTCTAGTTGCTTGGTTAACTTTCCTTTCCTTGGCTCCATTGAATTATATGTGGGATGTACCTGATGTAGAAGAGACTGATTTGACTATTGAAGTTACTGCTGCAAGATTCTTTTGGGGTTTCAGCTATCCTAGTGATTATGATGTTCCTGAAGAATTTACTAAATGCGGAAGTTCTGTTGGAACAAATTGTATAGAAATTCCTGCTAACAGTATCGTTCGTTTCAATATAACTGCACAAGATGTGTTACATGCATTTTATTTACCTGAAATAGGGATTAAACAAGACGCAGTACCTGGATTAGATACAGTTGCGTGGTTAGATACAAGTGTTGTTGAACCGAGAGATGAGGCGTACGAAATTTATTGTACTGAATATTGTGGAGAACAACATTCTAGAATGCTGGCTAAAGTTTACATTACTGAGGTACAAAATGGATAGGGCAAAATTATTAAGCTTTGGAATTATTGTTACCATTATTTTTGCTTTAAGTGCTATTCCAACTGGAGAAACCTCGCCAAATGGGATAGATCCTTCGATAAGTTCTCTGGTAGAAGCTAATGGATGTAGCTGCCATAATGTTGGAGATGCACAAAGTCCCAACTCAAATGTTATACTTAATCTAACAATGCCTAATAATTTCACCGCTGGTGAAACCTATACTCTAACTTTGAATATAACTGGAGGGCCTAATGATATTGCTCCTATGGTTGAAGGTCCAAATATGGGTGGATTTATGCTAAAAGCATCTACCGGAACTTTAACACCTATAGATGGTAATGTCTGGAAGCCTGAAGATTCAAGTTATCTAACGCATACTGGAGGGGCTGCTGGTCAAGATGGTGATGGAAATAATTTAAGAGAATGGAAATTTAACTGGACTGCACCTGAAAGTGATACTGTAGTTGCTGAATTCATGGTTTATGGAAATTCTGTTAATGGAAATGCTAAAGATCCTTCTGATAATAACGGAAACAGTGGAGATTATTGGAACTCTGGAACTTTCTTACTGGCTGGTAAAAATGCTCAAATTACAGATGCTGGAGGGCATGGTGAACTTTCCGGACCTCAAAAAATGTTTTATGCTTTTGGAATTGTATTTATCACTCTAGGAGTTGTTGTTGTTGGCTACAGAATGGTCGATAAAGAAGAATCTTTTGAAGAAGTGATGAAAAACTATTGGAAATGGATTTATCCCTGGCTCACTACTACAGATCACAAATACATTGGAACATTGTATATCGTAACTGGATTTGGATGGTTCTTCGTAGGAGGAATTCTTGGACTCATGATTAGATGGCAACTATTTGAACCTCGTCTTGATGGAGATTATCTCACCTATACTGAATATAATTCTACTTTCACAATGCATGGAACTACCATGATTTTTATGGCTGCGATGCCTATTATTTTTGGATTTGCTAATTATCTTATACCTTTACAAATAGGTGCAAGAGATTTAGCATTCCCTAGGATTAATGCACTGGGATATTGGCTTTTGCCAACTGGTGGTATTGTGCTTTACATGGGTTATTTTACAGGGGGTGCTGGAGATGTTGGTTGGACTGGATATACTCCTTACTCTTCTGGAGACTTTGCCACAAGACCCGGTACGGATTTCTGGGTTGCAGGCCAAATTATGCTTGGCGCTTCATCAACCTTAACTGCAGTTAATTTCTTAGTAACTATGCTCAGAATGAGAGCTCCAGGTGTTACTTTAATGAGAATGCCTTTATTCGCATGGTCAATACTAGTGACTGTTTTCCTATTGCTATTATCTATTCCTGTATTTACTGTAGCTTTGTTATTGCTAATGGCTGATCGTACTTTTGGAACTTTATATTTCTCTGGGCCTGAATCAGATCCGATACTTTGGCAGCATTTATTCTGGTACTTTGGACATCCTGAAGTTTACATTGTTATTTTACCTGCATTTGGAGTCTTATCTGAGATAATTTCTACTTTCTCAAGAAGACCTATTTTTGGATATACATCCATGGTTTATGCTATGGCTACAATTGGAATTATTTCATTTGTTGTGTATGGACACCATATGTTTACTACTGGTGCAGATCCTTTATTCCGTTTTATTGTTATGCTGACTACCATGTTAGTTGCTGTACCTACGGGAATAAAGATTTTCAATTGGCTAGCTACAATGACTGGAGGATCTATAGTCTTGAATACTCCTATGCTCTTTGCATTAGGTACTGTTATTACTTTTACAATCGGAGGCATTACTGGAATTATTCTAGCTTCAATTCCATTAGATATTGCCTTCCATGATACCTACTTTGTTGTGGCGCATTTCCACTACGTATTGATTGGAGGAACTATGTTTTCTTTCATAGCTGGTGTCTATTATTGGTATCCTAAAATGGTAGGCAAAATTATGGATGAAAGATTAGGACTTTTACACTTCGCTACTACATTTATATTTTTCAATGCTGCATTTTACCCAATGCATAATGTTGGAATTTCTGGAATGCCTCGAAGATATGCTACATATGATGAATCACTAACTGAATTAAATCAATTTATCACAATTTCAGCTATGCTCTTTGGACTTGTCCAACTAATATTTGTCTACAATGTAATATATTCGTATAAATATGGAAAAGAAGCCGGAGATAATCCATGGAATGGATGGTCTTTAGAATGGGCTACATCTTCTCCGCCGCCAGAAAATAGTTTTGTAGAAATTCCTACGTTAATTACTGCAGAGGAGGCTGAAAGAAATGAGTGATGATCACGAGCATCATGCTCATATTGAAACGCCCGCTCCTTTCCTTTTCTGTATAGCAACTGCCATCATGTTTATAGGATTGGTAATGGCTACTGCAGGTGGTGAAGACAAAACAGGAGATGCCGGTTATTGGTTTGTTTTCATTATAGGAATCATGGGTATGTTTACTGCATTTTTTATGTGGATTCAAGATTATTGGGATCAAGACAGTGAAGAAGATGAACATATTGAAACATATCATAGTTTTTGGGCTACTATTTCAACAAGAAAATTCGGAATGTGGATTTTCTTATTGACTGAAGTAATGGTTTTCAGTACTCTATTAAGCGCATATATGAGATACCGTGCTGCTGTTCCTGATTATTCACCAGATATAGATTGTGGTTTACAATTTGAAGATTGTTGGGTACCTGCTGCAGATGTTATTCGAAGTCACTTGATTTTTGGTGTAATTAACACATTTGCCCTTCTTTTAAGCAGCCTAACTGTTGTTTTAGCACTATATGCAGCTAAGAACAACGATCCAAAAGCTACCACTAGATACCTAATTGTTACTTTTGTCTTGGGTACAATGTTCTTAGTTCTAAAATTGTGGGAATGGAATGAAATGAAGAATTATAATTTCTGGGATGAAGCACATAATGGATGTGATATTAGAGATGGGCAAAATATTCCCGATCATTGTATTGCTCCAAAGTATTCTGATGGTTTTTGGTTAGATACGAGTATTGAAGGTAGTACTTTCTATATTACTACTGGAACGCATGGTGCTCACGTTTTTATCGGATTAATTGCAATATTATACTTAATTGCAAAAGCAAACAAAGATGCTTATAATGAAGAATACCATGAAACTATTGAGTTATTCGGACTGTATTGGCATTACGTCGATTTAGTATGGGTTTTTGTATTCCCATTTTTCTATTTATATTGAGGTTAAAAAATGAGTAAAGAAAAGTATGACAAAAATAAGGAAGCTCTTGAATTGTCTAATGGCAATGAACCTCTAGTTAAATTTTCTGAATTAACTGGAATTCAGAGTAAACTTACTAATTATATTTTTGATTCTTGCAGTAAAGATTCTAATGGAATTAGTGAAAAACTTACCATTAAGGAATTATGTGATGTTGCAAATACTAGTGCACCATCTGTCAAGAAGAGTATACTGAGGCTAAGAGACAAAAATATTCTATTCAAAGGCGAATACAAAGATGGGCGTGGAGGATGGACGCAATATGTCCTAAGTAGAAAAGTTTTCGACGATATGAAGGAATTACTTACTGTAGACAATAGTGCTGAAAGCAGTGGAAATAAAACTGTAGACGATGCTAAAAAAGAGACTCCAGATGAGTCAAATGAAAAAGCTACTGCAAAAACTGCAGAAGAAACTGTAGACAACACTGCCAAAACTTCAACTAATGAAAAGAAAACTAAAGCGAAAGACCATCATGATGAACACCATGACCATTCTTTCCCAGATTGGGTGACTTTTGGCCATACTGATAATCCAATAGATGCTTTTGTCAAAATATTTGCATGGCTTGTTTTTTGGACTATATTAGAAGTATTAGCTATCGTACAAGAGTTTGATTCATTTATATTGAATATGATTATTTTATTTGGTATTGCAGTTATCAAATGCTGGTTTATTTGCTCATTCTTTATGCATATGAAATGGGATCCGCCTCTTGTAAATTATACTGCTTCAGTACCATTATTTTTCCTACTTGTTTTATTCTTAGCTATAGGACTAACAACACCTGGTGCTGTTGATGATTTAGCTACCATTTGTGGATTTTAAATCTGAGCGTAAATAAACAAACCAAACATATTCAAGAGAAAATAAGAAACTAAAACTGCTGCACCTTCGTAATCTTTAGACAGTCTTTGACCAAGCATTAAAATGCAAAGTGAAATACCTGCCAGAATTAACCCTATTATTCCATAAGAGACTTCATCATAAAATAAAACCATAAATGCTCCAAAGAAAGATAATAGACCAGATAGTACTTCAAAAATAGTCACTTGAATTAAACCAAATGTTGAAGTGCTTGCTAATGGGGTTTTAGCAAATTTCTCAGTTATAAAGTTTAATTCTCCCTCCCAATTTAGTATTTTATCAAAACCTGATTGTGTCATAACTATTCCAAGAAATATAGATATGAAAGAAGCTATAATCTCAAAAAAAGTAAATTGGTAATCAAAAAAAATCAAACTATCTTCACCAAAACCGAGTAGTGTCATAGTAGTGAATGTGAATAAGGGTATTTGGGTTTAACTAATATTAAAGAAGCAATTGAACATCATGATAAACTGAAGCGTAGGTCCATTCAATACCTCTCCAAACTACTCTTACATTACCTTCCTTATCTATAATATATAATTTGTTTGAATGGCTAACTCCATAAGTTTTTACTTCATCTATAATATCATTCTCATATTCATATCCTAGCAAATCGGAGATAATTGCTATCATATCTGTATCTAAAACATGTCCTTGATTCCAGTGTCCAAAGTAATCTATTATTTCAATCATTTGTGTGGTAGCATTAATTGGTGATGATCTATTATCTATTTTTTCTGCTAATTCATCATAAGATTTTTTACCTGAGAAAATATCAATAACTTGAGGTGGGCCTGAGGATAAATTGCCTTCTAATAAAACCCAACTAGGATATGAATTAAGGCCAAAAGCTCTCATCATATCATATTGATCATCATACAAATAAGGCCAAGAAACATTATGTTCTGCTGCAAAATCAGTAATTGTAGACATATTATCTTCATTACCTCCACCTAATGTATAGCCACCAACTGAGATTATATCTACTTCATCCGAATATTCTGTATGAAAATCTTTCAACGCAGGAATTTGTGAATTACAATGTGAACAATCTGTATGGAAAAACTCCAATAGTGTTAGATTATTGTTGTAAAATTGATTAGATTTATAGGTCATGTTATCTGTACCAGTTAAAGTCCAACTTGAAGGAAAACGTTGTGAAATAAGAGCCTCAATAGCTTGGAGCGCAAAATCCTCGCTTAACATTCCATTTGCTTCATTTAATGCTTCTAATGCTGAAATAATATCATATTCAAGACTTCCTTGTTCAAATGAAAGATTTAATGTATTATAATTAGGATCTGCAATACAAGTATCTTTACCAAAATAAGTATCATTTGAATCTTGCATAAAGCCAGGATTACAATGGCATCCGTCATATCCTTCCATATAATGTCCATTACCTGAACAAGCTTCCTCATCAATGTCAACATATACTCTATAATCTGCCCAAACTGAAACCATATCTCCAAATGAATCATTAGATACTGATGTTAAAAACTTCCAATCTGCATTATTATTAGCTGCAAATGTCGCCAATCTTTCAGGAGTATCTCTAGTTGGATCAACTGTTATTGAAATAAACTCTACAGATTCACCATAATCTGTTTCTAATTCCTCAGATAATTTCCTTAATTGATAAGTTAATGCAGGACATATATCTGGACAATGCGTATACAAAAATGAAACTACCACAATTTTACCTTCAAACATTGTGAAATTGACTGAATTTCCATTTTGATCTACTAGTGAAAAATCCGGTGCTTTACCTGATGGACATATCTCTTCAGAAACATCTTCACAATCCTCTCCCCAAAATTTATTTGAATCACTAGAATTAGTTAATGCATCAAGACAACCTGTTGTAAATAAAAAAATACAAACGGCAAATGCAATAAATGCTCTGAACTTCATCGAAACCACTGCATATTGAAACTTATATAAAATTTACACTAAATATATTTGTCAATTTGTGCAGATAATTGGGCTTCAGTCATTTTACCTGAATGGCTGTATACTATTTCACCATTTTTAACCAAGACCATAGAAGGATATGAACTAAAACCATAATCTCTCATTAACTCTCCTGAAGAATCAAATAAATGAGGCCATTGTGAACCATATTCTGTTTTAAAATTAGCAATATTTGTAGCTGAGTCTTGACCACTACCTAGTTTATATCCACCTATTGAAAACATATGAAAAGAAGAAACATAGTCTGGACTTTCTTCATTCATATATTTCTCATAAATATCATTTAAAATTGGTTCTTGTTCTTGACAGTGACCGCATTTTGTATTAAAAAATTCTACAAAAGTCAAACCATCATTATAATAATCATCAGATGAAAACATTTCTCCTGTTTGTGGATCTTCTAATTCCCATTCTTCTGCTTTAGGATCTCCAAGTTCATAAAAGAAGGCGAAATACACGCCTAATCCTACTACTAATATAACTACTAATGGAAGACCGTATGTCCATAATGCATCACTAGCTGAATCACGCCTAGCCTGCATTTTTTCCTGGAATTCTCTAGAAGATTTTTTTTCTAATTTACGTTTTCTCTTGGATGCCATTTTTATTAATTAACTCCTTTACTTCATGTCCGTATTCAGTTATGCAGAAAAAAGTTGCTGCCAATGTTAATCCAAAAGCAATCAAACAAAAAGGACACCATTCATGAATGATAAAGGCCTCTGCATAAGTAAGATATAAACCAAAAATAACTCCTATAAATCCTGTAATAGGTAGCAATATTTTATTATAATATGTTCGCTCTAAATCCATATTTAGATATCGGTCTAAAGATAAAATTATTAACATTAAAAAACCAAGAACTCCAAGCCAAGCTACCGGTATTCCTAAAAGTTTTGCTTGATCACTAGCTAAAACAACTCCACAATCAAGGCCTGGAAGATCTTGTGTAGGGCAGCCACCTCCTGCTGAAACTAAATGATGTAAATATGAAAGATAAACTGCATCTATTAATCCAAGAAATGAGATAAAAATTACTCGTGTCAATGTCCTATCCTCAGATTCTATACTCATTATTTTATGATTATAATTATGTATAAATAACTTAACTATAACAAAGACATTTATTAGAGGGCTCGATTGGGTGCCTGTTGATATATTATGCACGGACCGGCCGAAGGAGTAAGTGAAGAGACAGACGAAGCAAATTCCGCTGTAAAAATCGTTGGTGGAAACGTTTTTGTAGAATTAGACCCGGACCATCCTGGGTTTAAGGATGAAGGTTACAGAGATCGAAGAAATGAAATTGCAAAAATAGCTCTTGAATGGAATGAAATGACTATGGAGGAAAGGAGAGCTAAGGAAATACCTCATGCACCTTATTCAGAAGGAGAAGACGCAGTTTGGGCAGCCATTATGGAAAGAATTACACCTGTTCATGAAAAATACGCTTGTAAGCAATATTTAGAGAATGCAAAAAAATTAGGCCTTCCTAATGATAGAATTCCGCAATTACAAGAAGTCAGTGAAAGATTAGAAGAAATGACTGGATTTAGACAGGAACCTGTTGGTGGATTAGTACATCCAAAAACATTCCATACTGCTCTTGCAAACAAGGTATTCCTCTCAACACAATATATTAGGCATTCTTCTAGACCATTTTACACTCCTGAACCAGATGTAGTGCATGAACTTGTTGGACACACTGCAATGCTAGGAGTGCCTGAGTGGGCTGAATTAAACATACTATTTGGAGAAGCTGATATGAGAACCGAAAAAGAAGCTGCGATTAATCGATTAGGATCTGTGTATTGGTATGTTCTAGAATTTGGTGCTTGTAGAGAAAATGGTGAAGTAAAGGCCGTAGGTCCTGGATTGCTCTCTTCATTTGGAGAAATGGAGCATGCGTGTGCCTCCGGTGAAGTTGAATATAGAAAACCTAACTTTGAGGAAATGGAAACTCTCCCATATGATGTTACAAAATATCAGCCTATCTTGTACATTTGGGATTCTTTTGAGGAAATGTATGAAAAAACAAAAGAATTTGTAACTAATTGGGGAACTGACAACGATCCAAGAAAAGATTTACATCAATAAATTAATCTTTTTTGTAAGCATATTCTTTTAACTTTTCTAAAGTTACCATCTCTAAAGCAGACTCGTGTGTAGCTTCAAGAATAACAAAAGGCGCCATCCCTGAATCATATGCCTCTACCCATCTAGATAAACATAAACACCATTTATCACCTTCTTTTAATCCTGAAAAACCTGGACCTGGAGAACTTAAATCATTACCTGCGCCTTTAGAAAAGGCTAAGAAAACATCGGTCATTACTGCACAAACTACATGTCTTCCATAATCTCTATTATCTGTATTACAGCATCCATCACGAAACCAACCTGTCATTGGATCTGTAGAGCAAGATTCAAGCTTTCCTCCTAAAACATTAATTGATTCTTCCATCTCTTTTCACCATTAATAGTAATTACATTCAAGCCAAGACTCTGAAGAGATTTAATAGTTACTGTATACTAAACTAGTATAAACTAGCTAAAAATACGTACATTGTGAGACTAGCAATTATTGTTTTAGTATTGATGCTTTTTGTTCCTACTGGCATCTCTGAACCTAGCCCTATGGAGCAGTCTTATGAAGGAAATCCAATCATTGTAATTAATTTAACATATGAGGCTGGAATTGGAGGTGGAAATGATATCCAAGGAGATATTGTAATCGAATTGTTTCTTAATTGGGCTCCAATTACTGTAACAAATTTTGTGGGATTGGTGAATGAATCTTTCTATGATGGTATTTTCTTTCACAGAGTGATTGATGATTTTGTTATTCAGACTGGCGATCCATCTTGTACTGCAGTAGGTGTATATCCTGCAAGTGACCCAACATGTGGAAGCAATGGTTCTGGTGAAACTATACCTTTTGAAGCTAATGCAAATCTTACACATATAAACGGTGCAGTTGGAATGGCAAGAAGTGTAGAACCAGATTCTGCTTCAAGTCAGTTTTACATTTGTGATGGTCCTCAGCATGGATTAGACAATGGAAACAGATCTCAGGAAGATGACCCTGGTTATGCAGTATTTGGTGTTGTAAGAGAAGGCATGACTTTGGTACAAGCTGCTGCACAAGTTCCAACATCAAATGATCCTCTGAATAGACCCATTTACGAATTACACATAAACTCTATAACACTGAAAGGATTTGTTACTGCAGAAATTGAAGAAGAAAAAAATAATAATATTCCAAATATTAATTTTAGTCTTTCAATATTATCTATAGGGCTGTTAGCAATACTACGTAGAAATTAAATATGGATTCAATAATTTTTCAAGGAAATGTAATTGGAATGCTTGCATACATAGTTACTGCAATGCTTCTTTTTTCTTGGATAATAAAAGATATTGAAGAAAAATTAATAGAAAGGAAATTGTATGTTGCTTGCGGATTGGGTGTTGTACTTGGGACTGGCTCAGATATAATTATGATATTAGGTGGAATAAATGGTTACAGTGAAAATACAGGATATGCATCAAAGATTCTAGTTTCTCCTATTATTCTCTTTATTTTTCTATTCATAGGCGTTAACAGAAAAACCTTTAAGGAAGATATTGGAGCTTCGTATTATTCTGCCGGATTAGGGCTTTTTTACGGAGGAGCTAGTGAATTTTGGAAACTACTAGTAGCTGAGGAAGTTCATGAATTATCTGTTTTTGATTATTTTATAATCTCTGCATTTGGATTCTCAACTGTATTATTTTTGGGTGGGGCTGCAATGTGGATTTCTTATGGTATAAGAAAAGGCGAAGGCGCTAGAGTTGCAATGAGATTTAGTATTCTATACTTAATTCTTGCATTTCTGAATGCACTTGCACTTGAGGAAATACATTATGATATCTATAAAACAATAATCGTTCCAATCGTATCATTATTAGGCTTTTTTGTAATATCTGTAGCTGTATTTCATCAAGCTAAATTGAAATTACCTCTTATTTCCAAAAAAGCAAAGAAATCACTAAAAACCTAGTCTTAACTTACAGGATATATGGAACAACGGGTTTTTGCAGGAATTACCATAGCAATTCTGCTTTTGTCATCAATATTATTATATTTTAATGATGAAGGAACTGAGGATGAAGAGTATTATATGGGTAGCAACGGTCTTGTTCCTGTCTGGGAAAGGGGCAATCAGCCATTTAACACAACAGGATCCTATAGTTATACTCTAGTGAAAGGAGGGTATGAAATCACAGGACCTAACAGTATATTTGTTGATGTTGATTTGCCTACTGATGAAGGTGGATGCGTAATATCAAATGATTGTGAGATTCATATGGGTCTTTGGCTTCCTGATGTTCCAAATGGAACTAAAATTCCTGTAATTGCCGATATTGGACCATATTATGATGATGGAGATGTGGATGCGCTAACACCAGCAAATAGACTTGGGGAATTCCTAATTGAAAATTTTGTACCTTATGGGTATGCTGTTGCCCAAGTATCTGTTTTTGGAACTGGAGAATCTAACCATTGTATGGATTTTATGGGAACTAGTGAACAATTAGGAATAGACCATGCTGTGACATGGCTTGGATCACAGGAATGGAGTAATGGAAATGTCGGCATTATTGGGAAATCATACGATGGAAGCACTCCATGGCAAGCTGCAATGTTTGGAAACCCCTATCTTAAAACAATAATCCCTATTTCTGGATTAATTGGTGTTCATGACTTAATGTGGCGCAATGGTTCTATGGAAGCTAGAGGATTAGCTATGCATAACGGTGTGTATGGATCATTTGGATGGGATGGAGATAGTGATGATTGGCAAACAATGTGCCAGGGTTACATTGAAGGATATGCAAATGGGCCTGCTGCATATTTAGCCGGTAATGAAGTAAACTATGCTGGAAACACTTACTGGTCTGATAGGCATTTTCTAGAAAGAACATTACAAAATTATAATGGGTCTATTTACTTTATTCATGGAATGCAGGATTGGAATGTAGATCCACACATGGCTTTTCCAACTTACAATACATTATTAGATAATGGTTATGAAGTGAAAGGGCTTTTTGGACAGTGGGGGCATCATTATCCTGATAGGCCGGGAGATCAAAATTCAATGCCTTCTGGTGAAGGTGCAGAGGCATTTCCTTATTCTGTAAGATATGATTGGGCACAAGATCTTCTTGAATGGTTTGATTATTATCTAAATAATGGAAACCTAAAACCATCCCTACATGTAGAAATGCAAGATAACTTAGGAGGATGGAGAATTGAAGAATCATGGCCTACAAATGATGTAGAATTATTGAAATTACCTATAGGTGAAGGATTGACTGTAACGTCTGGAAATGGACTCATTGGCTCTGGCACTACATTGACTCTGAGAAGTGAAATTTTTGAAAATGAAACAAGAATTTCTGGGATGCCAACATTCCATGTAGATGTTACAATACCTCCTACACAAACATCAGGACATTTGTTTATTGAATTATCTATTGCTGACGGTATTCACCTAGGTCATGGAGTTATGGATTTGAGATACCATGCCGGAGGGAGAGATTGTGCTCAACCTTGTCTTGTAATCGGAACTGTGAATGCTAAAATGCAATTATTTGCAATGGATGTCGTAGTTCCTGCTGGATCTGCTATTGAATTAACTATTTCACAAACTGACAGAGATTACATTCCATCTCCTGTTAGTAGTGGAACTGTGACTATTGGAACCAATGCGAATAGTATTCTATCTCTCCCAATAATAGAGAGAAGTGAGGATGATTTGTTTATGCCGCCAATCTGGTATGATGAAGAAATATAAATTAATCTGAATTACGTGATTCTATTTCTTCAAGTAATTTTTTAGTTTCATCATCTTCTTCTATCGGTTCGTTAGCTTCGACATTTATAGTTTCATCAATACTCTTAGTAGCATTTTGTAAAATCTTACTTTCATCGAAAAAATGTACGTCTCTTTGAGGGAAGGCAATAACTATTTTTTCCTGTCTTAATTTTTCAAAAACCTGATGATGTAAATCAGAATTTATTTGCCTTATCTTAATTACATTTTTTATCCATGCAACTAGGGCAAAATTCAAAGTAGAATCTCCAAAGTTCTGGAAGCGAACCAAGGGTTTTCTTGTAGGATCATCTTGCTCTATGTCTGCATTATTCTTTGCGACTTCTAACAAAGCAGCTTCAACTTCATCTGGATTTGAATCGTAGGATACTCCTACTTCAATCCTCAAACGATAATACCTATCTGGTTTTGTTAAATTCAAAATATTCTGATTAGCAAGCGCATTATTTGGAATTATAATTATTACGTGATTGATAATATCATAAATTTTTGTAGAGCGAAGACCTATTTCTCTGATTAAGCAATAAGTATCATTAAAATAAATCATATCTCCAGTTTTGAATCCTTGATCAAGTAATAGAAGAATCCCTGAGAAAAAATTACTGAGTGTATCTTGTGCAGCTAATGCAATAACCAAACCAACAACGCCTACACCTGCAACAAGAACGCCAAATTCAACATTGAATGTTGATAAGAAATTTGTAATTCCAAAAACTATTATCAAGATTGATCCAAGAATGTCCAATAATGGCCCATACTGTGTATCTGATTTGTTGCCTACATTTATCCAATCAGACATTAACGGAACCATATAATTGCTATAAACACGTAAAACAAAAACCGTCATAAAAATTACAAAACAGCCATCTGCAATCTTTGTTAGAACTAGAACATATTCTCCAAAATCAGGATTTGTTTTTGCCATCTCTGTGAAGAAAAATGATAAACTCCATGTGATTATTAACCAAAAAACTACATTTGTAGGGTCCCATTCCCATTTGCTTAAACCCCTAAAATAAAGTACTATCGGAATTATAAATACAAGTGTGAGAAAGATAACAAAAAGCATCATTATTAATATCCAAATAGCCTCATTTGTAAAAATAATAAAATCTTCTCCTGTTTGTCTATTTGTTATTGAATAATATGGATTTGGAACTATTCTATCTATTGTAGGATACATTACAACCATTGAAAAAAATGATAGAAAAAAACCGAAAACTCGAACGAAAGGAAAATCTTGTCTAAGGCCAAATACCTTATTTGCAGAAGTACTCACAAATCTACACTTAAAAATACATTTATAAATTAATTAGGTGAAACAGTATATAGCTCCCTATTATTGCATACAAAATGAGTGCTGTGTTAAAAGACAACGATGTCATTAATGCCATAAAAGGAATGGATGGATGGAATTATGATGATGTTTATAGATGCATAAGAAAAGAATTTGATTTTGATACTTTTGAAGCTGCAGCTACTTTTGTGCAGCATGTCGCTAGCATAGCTAATGAAATGGGACATTATCCTGAAATTTTAATTTACAAAAAAGGTAGCGTTAGAATTACTGCAACAACGCATGATGAGGGCGGAATAACTGATAATGATGTAGCCCTTATAGAAAGTGTAGAAATACTAGTTAGTTAAACTTTTTTTAACTAAAAAAAATTAAGATATTGTTAATTCTTTGACAAGATACTCATCCGAATGTTTATCAATATATTCAATTAAATCTGAGACGTGTGGAGATTCTAGCAAAATTTCATTTGACTCATGGTCTATAATTCGAAATGGCATCTAATACACACTACACTAATTTATATATAATTTACTAATAGAAATAAGCCTTTATTGGGCCTTTTTAATGGCATTTAGTGAAACAATATCTTGACTTAGTTAGCGAAGTATTGAAACGAGGGACTAGAAAAGAAAATAGAACTGGAGTTGATACTATTTCTGCATTTAATATTAACTATTCTATCGATTTGAACGAAGGGTTTCCTCTACTTACTACAAAGGAAATTTCATGGAAAAATATAGTTGTCGAAAACTTGTGGTTTTTATCTGGAGAATTGCATATAGGCTTACTAAAAAAGCACGGCTGTAAATTTTGGGATCATTGGGCTGATGAAGACGGATTTGTACCTAGTGCTTACGGGAATTTTTGGAGAAAATTTCCTGTACACGGAAATGATGAATATAATGATCAAGTAAAGTATGTTTTAGAAACACTAAAGAAAAATCCCAACAGCCGTAGAATGGTGATTAGTGCTTGGGCTCCAGGAAATGCTCAAAACAGTGGTTTACCTCCTTGCCATCTTTTATTTATTTTCAATGTTCAATATGATCAAAACGGAGAACCTCGATTATGTGTGCATCTTACACAACGAAGCTGTGATGTGGCCTTGGGAGTTCCATATAACATTGCAGGATATTCATTCTTACTACATCTTTTTGCTCATTTATCTGGTATGAAGGTCGGAACTTTTGGTCATACTTTAGTTGATGCTCATATATATACAAAAAAAGCTGATGGAAGTATGGAAGAATATGATCATATTCCAGGGCTAATCAAACAATCAAAAAGAAAAATTAAATCTTTACCTGAACTTAAAATTGATTCAAGTATTAAAACTTTAGAAGACGTTATGAATCTATTAGATAAAGATACTGAAACCATAATGTCTAAATTTAAACTAAAAAATTATAATCCAGAACCATTTATTCCTTTCAGAGTTGCTGTATGAAAGGAATATTGGTAGCTACCTCACCTGAAGGAATTATTGGAAAAGACAATACCATTCCTTGGCACTATTCTGAAGACTTAAAGAGATTCAAGAGACTTACCATTGGAAAAACTGTTATCATGGGGAGAAATACTTGGGAATCATTACCAATAAAGCCTTTACCTGAAAGAAGAAATATAATTATTACAAGAAGTTTAATAGAAAATATGGAATGTTTCAAAAGTATTAACGAAGCTTTGAAAACATGTGAAGGTGATATTTGGTTTATAGGAGGTGCTGGAATTTATGAAGAAGCTATGGATTTAGCTGATTGTATTGACATGACATTAGTGCCTGATAGCGTGAGTGGAAAAAATTGTATTTACTTTCCAGAAATAGGAAACGAGTGGAAAGAAAGTAATGAAAAACCATTAGAAAAAGGCTCAATATTAATGCATAAAATTTACACCCGAAGGGTGTAACACACCTTTATATCTATACGGCCTAGGCAACTACGGAGCAAAAATGTCTCGTAAAATAACTGCTTTACTGCTAGCCATGCTGATGTTACCTTTGTCAGCTATGAATACATTAGCTGATGAAAATGATCCTGATTTATCTATAAATGAAATAAGTTTTAGTGATGATTCGCCTACTGGTGGAGATGAAATAACTATCACTGCTGAAATAGCTAATGATGGAGGGACAAGCGGATTAATTAGTGTTACAACAAATGTAAGTTTTTATTCTGATTCTACATTTATTGGTAAAGAAACAATAACCATTCCAGGCAGCGATACTGCAGATGCTGAAATTGATTGGACTGCTGTTGGAGGCACTCATACAATCAAAGTAATTGTTGATGAAGAAGAACAAATTACGGAATCTAATGAGGACAACAATGAAGAAACTGAAAGTATAACTGTTGCTTATCCTCCTATTTTACTTTTAGATGATGACAATAGTGGAAATAATGGAGGTGTGCGAACTGAAACGGACCAATATTACGTTGATGCTCTTGATAATCTCACCAACTCTATTGCTTATGAC